>ERZ824473.2068-NODE-2068-length-25263-cov-6.965566_pt1 | contig 25263 bp, 21 predicted proteins | sample MGYA00519874_ERZ824473 | MGnify/ENA primary metagenome ERZ824473 (study PRJEB31778, sample SAMEA3449151) | human gut metagenome | biome: human gut; feature: human-associated habitat; material: faeces | place: United Kingdom | collected 2010/2012 ... | reverse complement strand
AGCAGGGACCCTTATGGCATTCGCCGCACAGCTGGTCATCCTCGCCGATGTAGCACTTGGCGCAGGTGGAGCAGTGCGTATCCTCCATGCAGTCGGCGCATTTAAAGCACTCCTCGCACCAGTAGGGCGTGTCGCCCAGGCACAGACCACAGTCGTTGCAATGGGTCTCAACCCAGCAATCGTAGTTACAGTCAATGGTGCAGAACTGGCAGTCGCAGCAATTCTCAGCCCAGTGGTAGTGGTCGCAGTTGGGGCAATCTCCGCCGGTGTCGTAGTCGTCCCAGAAGGCGTGGACGGGAACCGCAGCGCCCGGCACGAGGGAGAACAGCATGACGAGGCAGAGCAGGATGCTCATAAGTCTTTTTCTCATGTTTTTTCTTCCTCCTTTATCGAAATAGAAAGAATGGTTGATTTGCCGCGTTTGTGTTCCGGCCCGCGGCTTACCGGTCGGAAGGTGTCATGCAGTCCGGCCCCGCTGCCGCCGGAATCCGTAGTGACCCGGTAGACGGCCGTTTTCCTCGCCTGCGTCATCCGCATCCACCCCTTCCCTTTCGTTTTTATGCCTTGTAAAAGCGCCTCGGTCTATGATATAATAGATAGCATTGCAGAGGCGCCGCTGCCGTATATAGCGGCACTGTATGCTTCCCTTATACCATATATCCGCCGTTCTGTCTGTCCCCTAAACTCTTCATTCAGGGGACAAAACGGGAAAAAATTTTTGAAATTCACGAAAAACCGCCCCCGAATCCACAAACACACGCTCTGCCCCGGAGGTCAAGCCATGAAAAAGCGTATACTGTCCCTGCTGCTGTCGGCAGCCCTTGTTTTCGCCCTGTGCGCCTGCGCAGACACACCCCTGACGGAGGATAAAACGCCCGTGACGATAAATTTCTGGCACGTCTACGGTGAGCAGTCCGGCTCGCCGATGGATCTTCTTGTGCAGGAGTTTAACCGCACCGTCGGTATGGAAAGCGGCGTCCGCGTGCAGGTCACAAACCTCAGCAGCGCGTCGAAGATAGGCGGCTTTCTGAAGGAGGCCCAGAACGGCGGCGACCTGCAGGAGATGCCCGACCTGTTTACCTGCCACATCGGCGACGCATCGGCGCTGGGCGAGGAAAACCTCGTGGACTGGCACGCCTGGTTCACGGATGAGGAGCTGTCCGACTTCGTCCCCGGATTTCTGGACGACGGCACCGCGCAGGACGGCAGGCTGCTGCTGTTTCCCATCTCCAAGTCAACGCACCTTATCATGTGCAACGGCAGCGGCTTTGCCCGCTTCGCCGCCGATACGGGCGCGGAATACGGCGACCTCGGCACATGGGAGGGCTTTTACGATACCGCCGAAAAATACTATGACTGGTCGGGCGGCAAGCCCTTCTGCGCGCTGGATTATCCCATCCGCGCCGTGGAGCTTTGCGCCCTCGAGCGCGGCAGCGGCGAGCTGTACACCGAGGACGGCCGGTATAACACCGATAACCCCGTTTTCAAGGAGTGCTGGATGCAGTTTGCCCGCGCCCTTGCAAAGGGACATGTTGTGGTGTCCGACCTGTACTCAAATACACAGGTGATGACCGGCGAGGTGCTGGCCGGTCTGGGCTCCTCGGCGGCGATACTTTATTATAATGACACCGTCACATATCGGGACGGCACACGCGAGCCGATGAACCTGCATGTTCTGCCAATGCCGATGACCGCCGGGCACGAGGCTATGATGACTCAGGCTGGCGTCGGGCTTTGCGCCTACAGGACCACCGAGCAGAAGGCGAAGGCCGCCGCTGTCTTCGTCCGCTGGCTGACGGAGACCGGGCGCAACCTGGACTTCGTGGCTCAGACCGGATATATGCCGGTGCGCAGCGGCGCATTTGACGATATCGAGGACTATGACAGCTTCCCGGAGCCTGCGGAAAGCTACCGGCAGCTCTACGCCGCGCTGAAAACCATGCGCGACAGCTATACCCCCGTGTCCGAGCCGAGATTCGAGGGCTACTACGGCAGGGTCAACGCCCTGTACGACGCTCTGCGGCAGCTGCAGCAGGAGCTGCCCGCCCGCGCCGCAGCCGGCGAGGATGTCGACGCTCTGGCCGAGGAGACATGGGCGCTACTGTGCTCGATCTGCAGATGAAAACGTTCCCCGGAGGATATGGGGCATGACGAGATACACACTTTCGGAATTTTATAATATACGGCGCTCCATGAAAAAGCGCCTTACGGTCTATATGATCACGCTGGGCCTTATTCTGGCGGCGGCGCTTATCGCCGGGCTGTTCTTCTTTAATCAGCTCAAAAGCCCGCAGGAGGAGCTGTGCACCTCGCTGAGCTTCCGCATGGAGGCCTTTGAGTCGGACATGAAGTCGATGTGGCGCAATGTCTCCGTCATGGGCGTGCATCTGTCCGAAGACATGAGCGCCATCGTGCAGAGGCAGACCTCGAAGCTTTCCGCTCTAGACGGCAGCGCGGACGCAATGGAGCGGCTGGAGGAGGCCATGCTCGAGCCGCTGTGTCAGTACGTCCGGCAGGCGGACTGCTCCGGCGCGTTCGTGGTGCTCAACACCTCCCTCGGCGGCGAGGAGTTCCGCGGCGGCCTGTACGTTCAGCGGAGCAATTCTGCGCGCATTGCCAGCGATCTGCTGCTCTACCGCGGCATGGCGGACGTCGGGCGCAGTCACGGCGTGATGCCGCACCGGAAGTGGGCGCAGGAATTTGAGCTGTCCGAGTTTTCCGAGCTTGCCGGGCATCTGAATACGGCATCGGCGCCCATTGACCGCAGCTGCCGGACGACAAGTCTGCTGACCCTGCCCGGTACCTCGGAGCGTGCGATGCTGCTGACCGTGCCCATGCTGGGAGCCGACGGCACGGTGTACGGGCTGTGCGGCTTTGAGATAAACCAGACCTATTTCTCCGCCCACCACGTCCAGCCCTCCGGCATCGGCAGCCTCGCCTGCCTCCTGTCGGAGAGCACGGAGGGGCCGGATATTCCGAAGGCGCTCGTGACCTATCCCTCCGGCGGCTTTTGCTTCGTGCCGGAGGAGCTGCTGACGGAAACAGGCAGCCGGGACGGTCTTACGTTCTTCTCCGGGACGGAGCTGTCCTTTGTCGGACTTTCAAAGCCGTTCTCGGCGGCCGACGGGGATCCCGAGCAGCACACTCTGAGCGTGCTGCTTCCCAAGGGCGACTATAACCGGATCATGCTCAAGCGCTCGCTGGAGATCGGCGGCCTGCTGACGCTGCTGATATTTTTCGGTGCTGTATGCTGCCTGTACTATACCCGCCGCTACCTGCGTCCCGTCATGCGTGACATTGAGCTGCTCAATAAGGAAAACTGCGACGGTGCGCAGATGACCTTTGACGAGCTGCGCCCTGTCTCCGCGAAGCTGCGCTTCCATGAGCAGACGATCACCGATCTGGAAACTGAGAAGCAGGAGCTCCGGGGGCAGGTCGAGGATATGCAGAGTCAGGTCGAGGATACGCAGGGGCAGCTCGACGATTCTCTTGCACAGGTGCGCCGCCTGGCCTATCTCGGGAAAAAGGATCTTGATCCGAAGGATTATGAGAATTTTCTGATCGGCTATGCCCGGCTCAGCGCCAAGGAGCTTGAGATATGCTGCGCCCTGGCAAGAGGGCTCAGCACCCGTCAGTGCGCAGAGCAGCTCGGCTGCGCGGTCAGCACGATCGATACATACCGGAAACGTATTTACGATAAGACGAAGATACACAAGGTTCGGCAGCTTCAGCTCTGCTACGCGCTCATGCGCATGCAGCAGGCGGAGCAGGAAATATGACAAAATCAATCGGGCAAGCAGGCCCTCCTTCGGATACGCACAGCGTGCTCGGGCGAAGGAGGGCTTTTATAATAACGGATTTGGTTTTGAGGCTGCTCCGTGAGCTCAAAATGGATAAAAATAAAAAAAGAGGCCGTTTTACTAAAAAACAGCCTCTTTTCAATGGTGCCGGTGGTGGGACTCGAACCCACACGGAGTCGCCCCCGGCGGATTTTGAATCCGCTACGTCTACCATTCCATCACACCGGCGAATAGAAACAGATGTATTATAACCTATAAAAGCGCATTATTCAAGAGCGGTGTTCGGATAATTTGTGTAATTTTTTGTTCTCGGATTACAATTTTTTTGTCTTTGCCACTACCATAATTGAAAATTATATGTTACAATATTTCAATGTAAAACTATAAGAAAGAGGCCAAACCATGAAAAAGATACTCGTACTTGAGGATGAACCGAATATCCGCAGTTTTGTGGTCATCAACCTCCGCCGCAACGGATATGAGCCTATCGAAGCCGAAAACGGCACCACCGCTTTGGCTCTGCTTGAAAAAAATCCGGACGTCTGTCTTGCACTTTTGGACGTGATGCTCCCTGATATAGACGGCTTTGAGGTCTGCCGCCGCATCCGCGCCTCCGGCTCTAAGATCGGCATCATCATGCTGACCGCAAAAAGTCAGGAAATTGACAAGGTCACGGGTCTTATGACGGGTGCCGACGACTATGTTACAAAGCCCTTCTCCCCGGCTGAGCTCACCGCCCGCGTCGATGCGCTCGTGCGCCGTCTCGGCAGCGATACATCCGACAAGCCCAGCTACGAGATTTCCAGCGGTCCTTTCCTGCTCAACACGCGCAACCGCACGCTTGAAAAGGATTGCAAGCGCCTGAAGCTTACGCAGATAGAATACCTGCTGATGAAGCTGTTTATGGAAAACCCCGGCAAGGCAATGTCGCGCGAGGATATACTTAAAGCGGTTTGGGGCGACGATTTCTCCGGCGAGCTTAAAACCGTTGACGTCAACATCCGCCGACTGCGCCTGAAGATCGAGGCCGATCCCACAGAGCCGGAATTTCTCACGACCGTTTGGGGCTTCGGCTACAAGTGGGGCTACTGATACAGATTATTTCCCGGGAAGTGTCCAATGTTTTTTAAAAATCTTAAATGGCAGCTGCTTGCGTCGAGTATTGCGGCGGTCATCCTTATCGCATGCCTAATTGCCTTTGCGGCAAACAAACTGATTATCCCTGCCATAATCATCGCGATCATCATCGCAGCTTACATTATTCTCGTAAACATCTGGTTCGATCACTACATATCAAAGCCCATCGAGGATCTGAGCGAATCGGCAAGGCACATTGCCGACGGAAGCTACGGCGCGCAGGTACCCTCTGTCGGAGATAACGAGATCGGCAGGCTCACGGACGACATTAACATCATGTCCGAAAAAATCGCGCGCTCGGACAAGGCAACGGCCGAGTTCATCTCGCAGATATCGCACGAGCTGCGCACACCGCTGACAGCAATACTCGGCTGGAGCGAGACCTTGCAGTACGATCCGGCTATAAAAGACGAATCGCTGCGCGGCGTGAAGATAATCTCCAAGGAGGCCGAGAGGCTTACAGGCATGGTCGCCGATCTTCTGGAGTTTACGCGCATTCAGGACGGCAGATTCAACCTGCGCATGGAGCTTGTGGATATCGCAGCCGAGCTTGAGGATTCGCTGTTTACCTACGGTAAGCTCATGAGCGAGGCTGGGATCGAGGTCAATTACCAGCCGCCCGAGTACGACATTCCGCTCATATCCGGCGATCCGGAGCGCCTTAAGCAGGTGTTCCTGAATCTTCTGGACAACGCCGCAAAGCATGGCGGAGACGGAGGCAAGGTTGACATAACGCTTGCGCTAAGGAAAGATAACGTCATCATCCGCATACGTGACTACGGCAGAGGCATACCCGCCGGCGAGCTGCCGTTTGTCAAAAACAGATTCTATAAGGGCAGCAGCAAAAACCGCGGCAGCGGCATAGGGCTTGCCGTGTGCGACGAAATCATATCGCGCCACGGCGGAAGGCTCAGCATCGCAAACGCCGAGGGCGGCGGCTGCATTGCCGAAATATGCTTACCCCTGTCAGAAAATTGAGGTAGATAAATGTCAGATAAAAACACTGAGTCTTCGGTGAAATTCAAGACCTCCATCGGCGGTCAGGCGCTCATCGAGGGTATAATGATGCTCGGACCCGATAAGCGCGCTATTGTGTGCCGCGGTTCGGGCGAAATGGTCGAAAAGGTCGAAAAGGTAACCCCTCTGAAGGAGAAAAGCCCCATCCTCGGCTGGCCGCTCATCCGCGGTGTCGCGGCGTTCATATCGTCTATGGTAAACGGCGTGAAGGCGCTGTCGTATTCGGCCGATCAGCTTCCCGAGGATATGCAGGAGGAGCCGGACAAAATAGATCTTTGGATAGAAAAACACTTTTCAAACGAGACCGCGCAGAAGCTCGTTATCGGCGTTGCCGTTGTTCTGGGCATTGCACTTTCGCTGTTCTTGTTCCTGTTCCTGCCGACGTTTATTGTCGGCCTGTTCCCTGCCGTCAAGTCCGATTTCTATTGGAGGACGCTGCTTGAGGGCATACTTAAGCTCGTCATCTTCTTTATTTATTTGATACTGTGCTCAAAAATGAAGGATATGAAGCGTCTGTTTTCATATCACGGTGCCGAGCACAAGACCATCTTCTGCTATGAAAAGGGTCTTCCGCTGACGGTCGAGAACGTGCGTCCGCAGCCGAGGCTGCACCCGAGGTGCGGAACAAGCTTCATATTCGTCGTTATTATAATAAGTATAATAGCAGGCTCGTTTATCCATGTTTCGGACACTATGCTGCGCATGGGGCTGAAGTTTCTCATACTGCCGCTCATCGTCGGTCTGAGCTACGAATTAAACCGCTGGGTCGGCAGGCACGACAATCTGTGCTCTGCGATACTCTCATGGCCGGGCAAGCAGTTCCAGCGCATAACGACCAACGAGCCCGACGATGAGATGATAGAATGCGCCATCCGTGCGCTTGAGCTCGTCATCCCCGAAGAAAAAGGCAGCGACGCCTGGTAATTAAGGATACGGAAAATGCCGAAAACATATAACGATATCTACTTCTCAGTCAGAAACAAGCTGAGAGAAAACGGCGTTGAGGCTTTCAGCCTCGAGGCCCGCATACTTCTTGCCGCGGCTGCCGGAAAAACAACGGAGCAGCTTATGCGCGACATGTATCTCTACACATCGCCCGAGATTGAGGAACGTGCGCACAGCATGATAGAGCGCCGGCTTCAGGGTGAGCCGCTTGCATACATCTCCGGCTCATGGGAGTTTTACGGTTTGCCGATGACAGTAACACCCGATGTTCTCATTCCGCGCATGGATACCGAGATACTCGTCGATGCGGCGATAGACGCGATAAAGGGCTTTGGCATGAAGGGCAGAGTGCTTGACCTGTGCTGCGGCAGCGGCTGCATCGCCTGCGCCATTGCAAACGAACTTCCTGCCGCGCGCGTCGTGGCCGCCGACATAAGCCCCTCGGCGCTTGAGGTTTGCAGGAAAAACATTAAGGATAATAAGCTGACCTCTCGGATAATCCCGATGAACGCCGACGCGACAACCTGGCCTCCGATGAGCATAGGCAGCTTTGACGTTATCGTCTCAAATCCGCCGTACATCCCCTCGTTTGAGCTTATTGAACTTGACTGCTCGGTGCGCGATTACGAGCCTATGACGGCGCTTGACGGCGGCGAGGACGGCCTTGATTTTTACAGGGCCATCATTAAATACTGGACAATAACAATGCGGCCTAACGGACTTATGATGTTTGAGGTCGGCGAAGGTCAGGCCGACGAGGTGAAGATGATGCTTCTCAAAGCAGGCTTTGTCTCGGTCGAGAGCCGCAACGACACGCTCGGCTTTGAGCGAGTTGTGATCGGTAAATGGAAAAACGAATTCTGATATAAGTTGAGGTAAACGAAATGGCTGAAAAGAAAAAAGCTCCCATCTCCACTCACTCGCAGGCAAGCGACAAGAAAAAAGCGCTTGAGACCTGCATAGCGCAGATAGAGAAAAACTACGGCAAGGGCGCTATCATGCGCCTTGGAGACGATATTCCGGTGAACGTTGAAGCCCTGTCAACAGGCTCGCTTTCGCTCGACCTTGCGCTTGGCATAGGCGGCGTTCCCAAGGGTAGGATCATAGAGATCTACGGTCCCGAGGCTTCGGGTAAAACAACGCTTGCGCTGCACGTCGTCGCGGCGGCTCAGAAGGCCGGCGGCGAGGCGGCATACATCGACGTTGAGCACGCGCTCGAGCCTGCATATGCCCGTGCGCTGGGCGTCGATATCGACAGTCTGCTCATCTCACAGCCCGATACCGGCGAGCAGGCGCTCGACATCACCGAAAGTCTCGTCCGCTCGAGCGCGGTTGATGTTGTTGTTGTTGACTCAGTCGCGGCTCTTATCCCGCGCATCGAGCTTGAAGGTGAAATGGGCGACTCCGTTGTCGGCGCGCTTGCAAGACTCATGTCGCAGGCAATGCGCCGTCTGGCAGGCTGCATCTCGAAAAACGGCTGCACCGTTATATTCATCAATCAGCTGCGCCAGAAGATCGGCGTTATGTACGGAAATCCGGAAACCACTCCCGGCGGTCTTGCGCTTAAATACTACGCCTCCGTTCGTATCGACGTGCGCAGGATAGAGACGCTCAAGGTCGGCGGCGAAATGATAGGCAACCGCACGAGAGCAAAGGTCATAAAGAACAAGTGCGCCCCCCCGTTCAAGGAGGCGGAATTCGATATTATGTACGGTGAGGGCATATCCAAGGTCGGCGAGATCGTCGATCTCGGCGTTAAGCTTGAAATTATCGACAAGGCCGGCGCGTGGTTCACCGTCGGTGAGCAGCGCATCCAGGGTCGAGATGCGGTGAAGGAATATCTGCTTTGCAATCCCGAGGTCTGCGCGAATATCGAGCAGCAGATACGCGAAAATGCGTACAAGCTCATGAGTCCGCAGGCACGCAAGGCCGCTCAGGCGGCAGGCCGCGCCATCGACGTTTCCGCCGATGATTTTGAAGGATAATCAGCGTGACGCTGCGTGAGATAAAGCAGACCTCGCCCGAGCGCTTCACGCTCGTTTTCGACGACGGAACGGAGCTTAAAACGACACTCGGCATAATAACCGAGCGCTTTATCCACTCCGGAATGGACTTTGACGAGGATGCATATAACGAGCTTGTTTCAGCATGCACGCTCGCCCTTTCCAAGGCAAGGGCGCTGAGGATCATAAACGCCCGTCCGATGTCGCGCGAGGAGCTGCGCAAGCGGCTCGTTGAAAAGGGCGAAACACCCGAAAATGCCGAAGAGTGCGCCGAGTGGCTTTGCCAAATGGGGCTTATTAACGACACCGAATACGCCGGCAGCGTTGTTCGGCACTATGCCGCCAAGGGCTACGGCGCATCTCGCATAAAGCAGGAGCTGCGTCGGCACGGCCTTTCGCGCGAGCTTTGGGACGAGGCAATGGAGCAGATGCCCGAGCAGGACGAATATCTTGCGCGATTTCTTCGCTCAAGGCTCACCGATCCCGGCGACCGGGCGCAGGTCAAGAAGGTCTCGGATGCGCTGTTTCGGCGCGGCTACTCGTGGGATCAGATAAAACACGCACTTAATGAATTTGATACTCAAGGTGATTACTGAATGGACAGGACAATTGCCCTAATTTCTTTGGGCTGTGCAAAAAATCTCGTTAACAGCGAGCAGATGCTGTATCTGCTCAGCGAGGCAGGCTATGCGCTCGCTCCGTCGCCGGACGGCGCAGACGCCGTTATAATAAACACCTGCGGCTTTATAGACGCCGCAAAAAGCGAAGCGATCGACACGATCCTTGAAATGGCAAAGCTCAAGGCCGAAGGCAGGCTCGGCAAGATAATAGTGACCGGATGCCTTACCGAGCGCTACCGCGCCGCAGTCACCGATGAGCTTCCGGAGGTTGACGCCATCCTCGGCGTCGGCAGCTTCGGAGATATCGTTCCGGCCGTGGATGCCGTTTTTGAAGAAAAGCAGGTGAGCCTTTTTGCCGACAACAGCGCCCCAGTGGACGAGATACCGCGCGTTGTAAGCACCGGCCCGTCATGGGCATATCTGCGCATCGCCGAGGGCTGCGATAACTTCTGCGCCTTCTGCGCTATACCGTACATACGCGGCAGATACCGCTCAAGAGAGATTGAAAACGTCCTTGAAGAGGCGCGCGATCTCGCAGCGCACGGCGTGAAGGAGATCATCGTCATCGCGCAGGATATAACGCGCTACGGCACGGATCTTTACGGAAAGCGCTGCCTTGCGGAGCTTTGCCGCCGGATAAGCGAAATCGACGGCGTTGAATGGATAAGGCTGCACTACACCTATCCCGATCAGTTCGATGATGAGCTTATCGACGAAATAGCGTCGAATCCCAAGATCGTAAAATATCTGGACATACCCATCCAGCATATAAATAACAAGATTCTGAAAAACATGAACAGGCACGGCACGGGCGACGATATACGCGCACTGTTTAAAACCCTCCGCCGCCGCATACCCGGACTTGTTCTGCGCACAAGCCTTATTGCCGGTCTGCCCGGCGAGGGCGAGGATGAATTTGAAGAGCTGTGCAGCTTCCTGCTTGAAGCCAAGATCGAGCGCGCCGGCGTTTTCCCCTTCTCTCCCGAGGAGGGCACCCCGGCAGCGAAAATGGAGCATGTTCCGTTTGAGGAAGCTCAGCGCCGCGCGGATCTCATCATGGATATTCAGGCTCGCATAATGGATGATTTCGCAGCCTCGCTCGTCGGGAAGGTTCTGCCGGTCATCTGCACCGATCACGATGCCGACGGCAACTGGATCGGCCGCAGCTGCTATGACTCGCCCGACATCGACGGCCTTGTTGTTTTCGAAGGCCGCGGCGGCGAGGGGCAGATCGTTCCCGTGCGCATAACCGCCGTTTCCGACGACGGCAACCTTATCGGACTGGAGGAATAATCATGAACACACCTAATAAGATCACCGTTGGCAGAATAATTCTTGTTCCCGTTTTCATGGTGCTGCTGTATCTCGACCTTCCGTACTGGGCGCTCGCGGTTTACATAATTGCGTGCGTGAGCGATCTTATTGACGGCAGGATCGCAAGAAAGTACAACCTTGTCACCGATTTCGGCAAGTTTATGGATCCTCTTGCGGATAAAATGCTTGTGCTGTCGGCAATGTGCTATTTCGTCGAGGTCGGACTTATGCCCGGATGGGTGGTTGCGGTAGTTCTGCTGCGTGAGTTCGGCGTTTCGGGTCTGAGACTGCTTGCAGTCGAGCAAGGCATAGTCATTGCCGCCGCTTGGTCGGGAAAGATCAAGACCGGCGTCACGATGGTCGCGCTCGGTATTCTGATCATCGCAACCCAGCCCTGGTTTCCCGCTCCGCAGGTCGTTGCGGTCATATGCTGGGTGCTGATCCTTGCCACAACGCTGTACTCCGGCATCGAATATTTCGTAAAAAACATCAATGTGTTCAAGCACTGCGCTTGACATGAATTGTCCGCAATGGTAATATTCTATTGGCGCTGAACGGAAGAAGTACTTCTCCCCTCGCCCGTACAGAGAGGCTTTGCATTGGCTGAGAGCATGGCCGCGGTGATGAGAAGGAAATGCGTCCGGGAGCCTCGGAGGAGGAAATGCCTCCGCGTATGCCGCGTTAAGGCTTTTAAGCTACAAAAGAGAGTGGAACCGCGTAAATCACGCCTCTCATGGTCACGGCCATGAGAGGCTTTATTTTTCATAAGGAGTTTAATTATGAAGCTTTATAATTCTGCAACAAGAAAGAAAGAGGACTTTGTTCCCAATCATCCGGATATAGTCAAGATGTACACCTGCGGCCCGACTGTGTATCACTTTGCGCACATCGGCAACCTCCGCTCGTACATCATGGAGGACGTTCTTGAAAAGTACCTGCGCTATGCCGGCTATAACGTCAAGCGCGTCATGAACATCACCGACGTCGGCCACCTCACGAGCGACGCCGACGAGGGCGAGGACAAGATGCTCAAGGGCGCAAAGCGCGAGCACAAGTCCGTCATGGAGATTGCAAAGTTCTACACCGACGCATTCTTCTCCGACTGCGCAAAGCTCAACATCAAGACCCCCGACGTTGTTGAGCCTGCAACAAACTGCATCGACGAGTATATCAAGATCATCTCCAAGCTCATAGACACGGGCTATGCCTATTTTGCCGGCGGCAACGTTTATTTTGACACCTCGAAGCTTGAACGCTACTATATTTTCAACGACTTCAACGCAGATGATCTCGACGTCGGCGTGCGCGAGGGCGTTGAGGAGGACGTAAACAAGCGCAACAAGAACGACTTCGTTCTGTGGTTTACGAAGTCCAAGTTCGAGGATCAGGCGCTTAAATGGGATTCCCCCTGGGGCGTCGGATATCCCGGCTGGCACATTGAATGCTCCGGCATATCCATGAAGCACCTCGGCGAGGATCTTGACATTCACTGCGGCGGCATCGACAACGCTTTTCCGCATCACACCAACGAGATCGCTCAGTCCGAGTCCTACCTCGGCCACAAGTGGTGCAACTACTGGATGCATGTTCTGCATCTGAACACAAACTCCGGCAAAATGAGCAAGTCCAAGGGCGAATTTCTGACTGTTTCGCTGCTCGAGGAAAAGGGCTATGACCCCCTCGCCTACCGTCTGTTCTGCCTGCAGAGCCACTATCGCAAATCGCTCGTGTTCAGCTGGGAAAACCTCGACAACGCGCAGGGCACCTATAACAAGCTCATAAATCGCATAGCCGCACTCAAGGCAAGCAGCGAAGCAATCGACGAGGACGCAATGGCAGCGCTCAAGTCCAAGTTCACCGCAGCGCTGGACAACGACCTGAACACCTCACTTGCCGTCACCGCGCTGTACGATGTTCTTAAATACAAGACCAATGACGACACAAAGCTTGCCGCGATCGCCGACTTTGACAAGGTGCTCAGCCTCAGTCTTATCGAAAAGGCCGACGCAAGGCGCGAAGAGCTTAAAAAGCAGGCCGTCTCCGGCGGCACGGAGTTCACCGTTATCTCCGAGTCCGGCGAGCAGAACGCCGAGATCGAGGCGCTGCTCAAGGCGCGCGCCGAGGCAAAGAAGGCCAAAAACTTCGCCGAGGCCGACCGCATCCGCGATGAGCTGAAGGCTCAGGGCATCGAAGTCACCGATATCCCCAACGGCGCAAAGTGGAAAAAGATCTGAGAATTTTGCAATAACGTTCATGAAAAGCAGTCGCGTCAGCTTATACTGCCGCGGCTGTTTTTTATATGTTAATACGAATTTACTCAATGCCCTGCGAATAAGCGTTCTGTTAATTTGCGTTGCTTGCTGCAGCGGCTCTTTTGACTGTATAATCAGTCTATCAACTCAAGGAGGTATAGTTATGTTAGACGAAAATATAAAACAGCTCAGAAAAGCAAAAGGGCTTTCGCAGGAAGAGCTTGCGATAAAATTAAACGTTGTGAGGCAGACCGTATCTAAATGGGAAAACGGTTTATCCGTTCCGGACTCAAGCATGCTTATTTCATTGGCAGACGAATTCGGCGTTTCGGTCAGTGATTTGCTCGGAGAAGCCATAAGCGAGTCAGCTTCCGATGAATTGAGAGCCATTTCCGAAAAGCTCGAGGTGATAAATTTGCAGCTTTCAAACAGGCATTCGTCGAAAGTAAAAACCATTCGCTGGTTGCTTATCTCATTGTGTGCATTTATGGCGGTAATATTTATTGCTTTTGCCGCAATAAACGGCTCCTATATGGACTGGAATTACAACAATCCCGAACTTGCAGTCGCCGGAACGATCCTGCATGGATTTGAATTTGTTTTTGTAAGGCTTGCTCCTATAGTCTTTGCAGCGGCTATTGTCGGTATAGTTATGACATATAAGAAGAGCTGAAATTCAGCTCTTCGGGCAAACACTCGGGCGCACTATATTATTAAAGGCGTGACTTTGGCAGTCACGCCTTTTGCTATTATCCCCGGACGGTGGATAGCTCTGTAATTTTACGCATTCACTTTCTTTTGCTTTCTCAGGCTGTCGAAAACGAACAGTATGACCGCTGCCCAGACGAATGCAAAGGTTATCGCATTTGTCTGCGTGAAGGCTTCGTTATAGATAAACACGCCGACAAGCAGCTGGAGCGTAGGATTAATATACATAAGTATGCCGGAGGTTACGATCGACGTCTCCTTTATGCCCTTAGCAAACAGCATGAGCGGAATTGACGTTATCGGGCCTGTTGCTATAAGAAGCAGCGCTTCTGCCGTTGTGAGCGATGAAAATGTCGTAAAGCCGGAAAACTGCGCATATGCTATAAATACAAGCGCGATCGGCAGCACGGCCATCGTTTCCATGCAAATTGACGTCTCACTGTCAGCCTTTATGCCCTTTTTAAGCGCGCCGTAAAGCGCGAACGACAGGCCGATTATAATTGCAAGATACGGCACCTCGCCATAGCGGATGACGGAGAACATGACCCCGGCAAAGGCAAGTGCGACGCTCGCCCACTGCACCCGGCTGAGCCTTTCCTTGAAAAATATCGCTCCGATGAGCACGGAAAACAGCGGATTCATATAATACGCAAGGCTCGCTTCGAGTATTCTGCCCATCGCGACCGTGAGGATATACACTCCCCAGTTTATCGAGATAAGTATGCCGCACAGGAAAAACATGCGCCGCTCGGACTTGTTCTTTATGATCCTTCCAATCTCGCCGCCATGCTTTTTTATTAGTATAACGGCAAGGCAGAACACGCAGGAGAAAACTATTCTCTGCGCGAGAACATAGGCTGAGTTGACTCCGGCAAGCAGCTTCCAGAATATCGGCAGCAGCCCCCAGAGTATGTAGCAGCCCAAAACATTCAGCGATGATCTATTCATTTTTCCGGTACCTTACATCTCGATCTCGGGGTAGAGCGGAAAACGCTCGCACAGGGACAGCACTTGCTGCTTTACATCATCAATTGCTTTATCGCCGTCGTTTATAATCCGCACTATCATTTTGCCGATATCGCGCATTTCATCCTCGCCCATGCCGCGCGTTGTGACCGCCGGAGTTCCGAAGCGCATGCCGCTGGTGAGCTTGACGGACTGAGTATCAAATGGAATGGAGTTTTTGTTTGCGGTTATATGCGCTGCGTCAAGAAGCTCCTGAACCTCGTTGCCGGTGCGGCCAAGGCTCATGGTGTCGGCCAGCATAAGGTGGTTATCAGTGCCACCGGATACGAGGCGTATGCCGTTCTCGGACAGGGTATCGGCCAGAACGGCAGCGTTTTTCACAACCTGGCGCTGATACGCCTTAAATTCCTCGCTCATCGCTTCCTTGAAGCAGACGGCCTTGCCGGCAATTATGTGCATGAGCGGTCCGCCCTGGGTTCCGGGGAATACTGCGCTGTTTATCTTCTTTTTAAGCTCATCCTTGCACAGGATTATTGCACCGCGCGGCCCTCTGAGGGTCTTGTGGGTCGTGCTTGTAACAACGTCGGCATAGGGTACGGGGCTGGGGTGAACGCCGGCTGCGACAAGGCCGCCGATATGCGCCATATCGACCATTAGGTATGCTCCGACCTCGTCGGCTATCTCACGCATTTTCTTAAAGTCAATTATGCGTGAATAGGCGCTTGCGCCTGCTATTATGATCTTCGGCTTGCACTCGCCCGCTATCTGCATAGCCTTCTCGTAGTCGATCGTCTCTGTTTCGGGATCGACGCCGTAGAAGCAGGCGTTAAAATACTTTCCGGAGATAGACGCCTTCGAGCCGTGCGTCAGATGTCCGCCGTGGCTGAGATCCATGCCGAGTATCGTATCGCCGGGCTTTAAAAGCGCAAGGTAGACCGCAACGTTTGCCTGCGAGCCGGAGTGCGGCTGAACGTTTGCGTGCTCGGCTCCGAAAAGCTCCTTTGCTCTGTCGATGGCAAGCTGCTCAACGATATCGACATATTCGCAGCCGCCGTAATATCTCGCGCCGGGGTAGCCCTCGGCATATTTATTTGTAAGATGGCTTCCCATTGCCTCCATTACGGCGCGGCTGGTGAAGTTCTCCGACGCTATCAGCTCAATATGATCGCGCTGGCGCTCAAGCTCGTTTTTCATTGCGCCGTACAACTCTGGGTCGCTCATTCTTATAGTATCATAACTCATTTTCCGGCCTCCCGTAAAAGTAATAATATCTTTGCAATTATACGCCATTATATGCTCCTTATCAAGCAAAATCGCGCAATTTTGTCGTTTTGCTCAGGTATCGGTCGAATTTGCTTGAATACGGGAATGGGCTGTGATAATATACACTCGTGAGGTGAGGACATGGCAAAAAAATTGCTTAAAACAGTTCTTATAATTCTCGGCGTTATTCTTCTGGCAGCCGCCGCATTGATCCTCTGGCTGTCGGTCACCGAGTTCAAGCCCGGAGACGTTATGGACGTTAAGGTCGAGGCAAACTCCGAGATCAGCGGCGTTTCGCCGTTTTTGGACGAGGAGTTTTCGGTCATAAGCTGGAACATCGGCTATGCCGGTCTCGGCAAGGGATCGGACTTTTTCATGGACGGCGGCACGAATGTCGCTTCCGCCGATCAGGACACGGTCGCAGCGTCGCTTTTGGGCATATACAAAACGCTTTACTCGTCATCCGACCCGGCTACGATCTTCATGCTGCAGGAGGTCGATAAAAACTCCTCTCGTACCTACGGAAAGGACGAGGCCTACGCGCTTGGCATAAACAACAGCACTTACGCGCTCAACTATTCGTGCAAATTCGTCCCCTACCCCGTGCCGCCTATCGGCCGGGTAAACAGCGGACTTCTGACAACAACGGTGTATGATATTGACTCGGCCGAGCGCATATCGCTTCCCTGCCCGTTTAGCTGGCCGGTCAGCACCGCAAATCTCAAGCGCTGCCTGCTCGTAAGCTATCTGCCCATATCCGGAACAAACAGCAAGCTTGTTATCGTAAATCTCCATCTGGAGGCTTATGACGACGGCGAGGGCAAGATCGCGCAGACAAAGCAGCTGCGTGAGTTTATTCAGTCCGAGTACGAAAAGGGCAACTATGTTATAGCCGGCGGCGACTTCAATCAAATTTTCCCCAATGGGCTTGAGAAATACCCCAACACGCACAAGGATCTGTGGGAGCCGGGCACTATAAGTGAGGATATCATGCCGGAGGGCTGGACGCTTGCGTACGATCTCGAAACGCCGAGCTGCCGCCTTCTCAACCAGCCTTATGACCCGTCGGACACCGAGAACACCCAGCACTATGTCATAGACGGCTTCATTCTGTCGCCGAATGTTGAGCTTGTTTCGGTAAACACACTCGACGAAGGCTTCACTTATTCCGACCACAACCCCGTTAAGCTTCAGGTGAAGCTCAGCAGCGAAAAATAATTATAATTCATGGACGGCACGCTGATCGGTGTGTCGTCCATACATTCCAAAAGGAGATCTTTTTATGACAAAAAAGCAGAAAGTTATTGCGATCATTGCCTTTGTGCTGATCATCGTTCTGATCGCGCTTATATGCATCAGCCTTCAGAACAAAAAGGACGGCGGAACGCCCGACGACGCTCAGGCGAGCGCATCACCTTCCGAGAGTCTTGAGCCTACGCCGGAGCCTACCCCCACTCCCCTGCAGTTCACGACCGCACCCGAGGGCTATTTTAACGACGCGCTGTTTATCGGCGACTCGCGCATGGTGGGCATTCAGATGATGGAGACGATCGACGGAGCAACATTCTTTACGACCGTAGGTCTCAGCCTGACAGGCGCAATGAGCACAAGCGCCGACGTTTCCGGAGTCGGCACGACCACGCTTCCTGCACTGCTGCAAAGCAGGCAGTTCGGCAAGGTATATGTCATGCTCGGCATAAACGATATCGGCGGCTCGGTTGAGGCGCTCAAGCAAACCTACAGCAATCTTATTGATAAGATCCGCGATCTTCAGCCGGACGCGATAATCTACATCATGTCCAACCTCCACGTTTCCGCAACGCAGGATTCGCGCGGCACTGCGGTGAACAACGCGAATCTCAATAATCTCAATGATTACACCAAGACCCTCGCCGACGGCGAGACGATCTTCTATCTTGAGTGCAACGATCTGTTCGACGACGCAAACGGCACGCTTTCCTCGGACATTACCTCTGACGGTATCCACCCCGACGGCAACGCCTATAGAAAGTGGGGCGAGTGGGTCAAGCAAAATGCAATAGTGAAGTAAATGTAACTCCTCCCGGCAACAGTCGGGAGGAGTATTTTTTATTTTTTCAATCACTTTCTTTGCGGTATTACACCAAGTTAAAAGTGCTGTTTTTTAAGCTTATACTCACCATGCTTAAACTCTCGACAGTATTCTCAGGTCTGTAATAGGTCTGTAATAGCGCGTATTTTTGCCCGATTTTAAGCGTTTTTTGGCAATTCAAGCATCAAGCGAATTATGACAATTATAATAAAAAAGTACCGATTTAAAGCTAAATCAGCTAAAAATCAGTACTTTTTCAAATAATTATTGGTCCGAGTGACTGGAGTTGAACCAGCGGCCTCTTGAACCCCATTCCGTTTTCGTGGCTTTGATTTTTGTAGAGTTATCAAGCAAAATTTTTTCACATTAAATAATGTAGGCACTGCGAAAAAATCAAAACCACTGCCTACAAATGATAGTTTTATACCCAACATTTTTGGACGCATTTTGGACGCATTTGGGGCCGGACTGTTAACAAAACGATTCACCAATCGCTTGGTATCTCCTAAGAACTGCCCGTTGTTGACGGGCGCAAAAGGGGGATCCTCCATCACTTTTTTCGTATTCTATTTCCTCAAGAGTTCTCTTATACTTTCGTTTCTTTCTGATTCATATACTTCAAATCGCTCTTGTTTTAGATGCTCATTAGCTATTACTTCAAATTGCTCCATCACGCTGTCTAAGCTTAGGCCATTTGTAGTGTCATGCTCTCGTTCACGTCTTATTTTCTCCTCCATTATACTCATGAACTTTACTTTGTCATTTTTGAAAGTAAAAAGTAATCTCTCCATTTCGCCGATAGTTACAAGCCAATAGCGGCCATCGTTTTCAACATCACACTCCGGCATTAAAAAAATTTTGTCCATAACATCAGTTTCAATATAATCTTCGTATATCAAAACAACTTTAATGCATTCCATTCCCATGGCAGCTTCTGTATTCTTTAGCTGTCTCATCGCTTTAATTATATTATTTTTTGCAAATTCTTTAAGGCTATAAAGATTGCTCACTTGCTGTTTAACATCTATCCTCAACAATGCAGATTTTTGCTCTATCAGAAAACTGTATTTATCCAGCTGAGCTCTCCAGTCCGCACGCATATCCCGCTCTTCACATATTTTCTGAAAATCCGATTCACCCACATATTCACGAAGTAACTCTCCAAGGTACTTTTCAAACCACATTCCGAATCTGTCAACAAATTTTTGGCTATCCTTCTTCTTATAATAATTCCGTACAAGCCACATTATACTGTGTTCGCACAAAAACAGATTCAAAAAGCAATTAACGGATATGACCTCTCTCCCCTTACTAGTTCTCACATATGGAGTTATATATAATTGCTGACGCCCAAGTGATGATTTTTTAACCGTTTTATAATCGGCTGTATAGTAATCTAACACTTTCAAATAAGCAGCCTTCTCCGTATCATCTCTCCATGCTATCTTTTGATCCAGCCCCTCAGATATGTACGGCAAAACAATTGACATTGCCCAAAACAAATACAACGCACTCTGAACAGTTTTCCAGTCAACACCTATCTCCTGATCTACAATCCCAGCAATGTCTATTTCTCTATCGTCCTTTGCTATGTCAAACAGAATATATAAATCTCGTTTCATATTCTCAAAGCAAGCACCTGGGTTTTGAACCTTTCTCTGTTCACCGAAAAAGCCCCATAAATACAGTATCATATCCATGTCTGTATCTTCAAAATTATCAATTGCGGCTGACTCTAAGCTACCTAAATACTCTCCCGATAGCTGACTTAAAAACCACACTGTTTGGGGCGTAATTTCACCTGTTCCCCTGTAGTCATGCGTACAACATATTGCATTATATGAAAGATCAAGTAATGTCCAACCAGTTACATATGTATTAACATCAACACATTTTTTGGTCATTTTTTCGCGCAGCTGATATGTCTCATATTTTATCCCGAAATTCAGTCCAGAATTCTCCTCAGCAAAAAACGTTGCTGTTTCTTTTGATATAACACACAGCAGAGTGTTTAACTGAAACTTGCGAAGTGTATCATACAGATTTTTCTTTGGATTATCATTGCTAATGTACTCTAAAGGCATCCCATTCACTTCTTTCGCATCAAATGTTAACCGACGAAAATTTGTTTTTACCACCTTATATTAGCAGTGCGTCGTATCGACTACATTACTATACATTTTATATATTATATTGTATATTGTCAAACTCGCAAGCCCTCAACAAGCGAAAAAGGAGCCTTTGGCTATGCCAAAGGCTCCTTCATCACTATTTGCTATTTTCTATTCTTTCGCTGGGTATGTTTTTTACCCTTTTTCTGTTGGGTATGCTTTTGCGTCACAACATGACGTCGTGAAATAAAGCGAGGTACAAGGTTGCCGTTTCCCTCACGCTTCATGAAGAATAGCCAATAGGCATAAACCGGCACAGATATAACAATGATATACAAATTGCATGCAGCTATTATGGCTTCTTTTGAAGCACCACTTCTTGCTAGCGCAAATATATAAGCAGCCAAAATCAGCCATGAAGCCAACTGAGTATAATACCAAATATACATTGATTTTGGTATAACGTCTTTAAAGTTGGTCAAAAAAAACCACGTTGCAAGACTTCTTTTATGACTCCGTTCTTCAAATTCTCTTTTGCAAAGGGTTCGGTCGGCTACCCTAACAAGATCATGTCGTGTTGAAAATCCAAAAAGGAGTGTCAATACAAAAGTACCCAGTAATTGCCCCTTAATCGCTTTAATTGCCATTAACAAGCTCATATCATTTCCAAACCCTGTTGCTGGCATAATTATACCCAGCCGTTGAACTAATGCCTTTCAATATTTTCCGCACTGAAAAGAATTCTCCTTTATACAACTTAAGTGTTCGTTTCAAGTAATTCCTGCCAGCTCGTTTCAAGCCATCAAAGATATTCTTGCTCTTAAAGGCGTTTCCGATTTGACCTTTAAGCATGTTCCCGCTTTTAACAAACGAACCAGTTAAATTATTTCCAATATAACCTCGGCATCCTGAAATCGTTCCAATTGCAACATCAGCTGTCAAGCGCCCGAGGTTTACGCTTCCATCGTTTTTGACCTGATCATATACGCTTTCTGCTGCCGATGCCACCGCGCTTATCGCGAGTCTTGCTGCCGGGTTCATGCTTATGGTGGACACTGCTCCGGACACTGCACCCGAAAGCAGCGCCAAGCCAATTCCATCATTCCAGTCTTTTCCCTCTAAGATATTTGCCGCTGCTGTTCCAGCTGCATTTACGAGTGCGCCAACCGTTGCTCCCACCGCAATAGTGATGAGTGAGAACGCTTCGCCGCTGGGGTCACTCTTGTTCACCGGGTCATTTTCGCAATATGCGAACATGTTGGTGCTCAGAAGGCCTGTTGCATCAGTTGAGGCGTAGCTGTCGGCGTTTATGAAACGGCCGATCTCAGGATCATAATAGCGCGACTGGAGATAGTAGAAGCCCGTCTCAGAGTCGTAATAATACCCGCGATAACGCAGAGGATTTATATCCGCCAGCGTTCCGCTGCTGCTTATTATCTTGCCCCAGGGATCGTAGGTATAGCTTATGTTCGTGCTGCCGACCTTGGCCGTTGCCAGTCTGCGTCCCTGCGTCCACGTGAACGTGCTGCCGTCGTAATACTTCGTCGGGTTGCCGCCCGAGTATGTGATCGAGCCGCCGTTGTACGCCGTCAGCAGGTCGCGCCACGCACTGTTGCCGTAGGTATAATTGGTCGTCGTGCTTCCAACTTTTTTGCTCTGAATGTTGCCCGCGGTGTCATAAGTGTAGGTATAACTTGTTCCGCCGACCATCGCCGAGGTAAGCTGCCCCTGCTGGTCGTAGCCATAGATTGCGCGGGTCGTCGTTGAGCTGCCCGAATCGAGGATCTTGACCAAACGGCCGTTGCTGTCGTAGTGGCAATTATCGCCATAGATCAGGTTGCTCGACGAGTCGCGGTAATTGACGTAGTTCGGCAGCGCGGCTCTGTAGCCGCCATCCTCATTATAGCAGTAGTTATACGCCTTCGTCATGACGCTGCCGATGGCCTTGCTGCGCAGCTGGTTCGTGCCCTGATACGTGTAGGTCACGGGGATGCTCGAGTTCTGAACAGTCACGTTCAGGCTCGTCAGCAGGCCGGTAGTCGTGCTGTAGGCGTACGACATGGTCGTCGTGCCCCCGGCATTATACCAGCTCTGTTTCGTCAGGCGGTCGGAAGCGTCATAGATATGCTCCGTGCGCTGCTCGAACTCACCGTCGTTATACTCGTTACTGCGGATCAGTCGGCCAAGGCTGTCGTATTCGTAGTTATACTCTTCCCCCGCCGTCGAGGTCTGCTTTGCGAGCTGCCCCGAGGCATCGTAGGCATATTCATATGTGACGTTATTATACTGTTCTTTTGTCGTCCTGTCAAATTTGTCATAGGAATACTGAACAGTTTGGTCATTACCAAACGTCATTTTCTGCAATCGCCCGTTGTTCACGCCGCTTTCATACTGGTATTTTGCTAGCAAAAGGAAAGCAGGAGCATATCGGGCGATATGCTCCTGCGAATTTGATTTTAATTGCTAATTGCCGTTATTCCAATTTTGTTACCACAAGGCTAAATACGAGGTCATCGAAGTCGTCGTCATAAACATAGTCGTTGCAATGAAAAACATAACTATTCTCCCCTGTTTTGTCTACGATCATTGCTGGAACAGCGGATGGTGTATGATTTATAATGTCCTCCCGCCATCCCCTTGCCGAATTGTAAATGCTTATAACACCTGATTTCATGTCAATTTCTACATTGAACTTTTGTGGTGCTGTTCTTTCAGAAAATTGCATTCCCGTAAACTCGCCCCGGCCAAGCTTAACTCTCTCACCGTTAATATATACTGCGCCTTTAAATTTAAACAAACTCAATCCGATACATTGTTCATAATCAGAATTTGTAGATATAAATTCAAAATGAAGAATGTATCTGCCCGGAGAATCAATCATCCTGTATAACCTTGAATACAACTTGCCATCATATATAATTTCATTTTTATTATAAAAAATTTTGTTATTCGGTATCATGTTTTCCTCTCTTTCACGGTCTGAAGTGCCTGTGTGGGTCTAAAATGTCATGTTCCCAAGGAGTAACTCGGATAAAATTAAAAAAGTTATCTCCCGACCGACCATTTGGATGGTGAAGTTCCATAGGATACATCTTCCCATTGTTTGGGTTCAGCGCCAATGGGGCTCTTCCCTGGCTCATACGCAACAGATCTTCAGGTGAGTATTCCTTATAGTTCGTTAAAGCTTCATTTTTCCAATATCTCTGTCGTACAGTTGACCATGACGGCACATTCCCCGCCCTTGTCAGTTTGGAAATGTCGTCTCCGACTTTCCAGCCAATCTTGGCAGCATCTTTTGCTTTATTGGCATGAGATATTGAGCTTACTACCTCAACTCCACGCCGGGCATATCCCGAAGAAGGAACACCGGGCAGCAACGCAAGCGTATCAAGTGCAGCCCAGCCGAGATTTATCAAAGAAGGTGACTCGAGAAAATCATCCCAACTCAAGGCTGCCATGAACACGTCAAGTATATCCCAAAATAGCTCGCCTGTCGGGTCAACGCGCATTACTGGGTTGTTCTCACAATATGAGAACATATTCGTACTGAGCAGACCAACCATGTCGGTGCTGGCGTAGCTGTCAGCGTTTATGAAGCGGCCGATCTCGGGATCGTAGTAACGCGACTGGAGGTAGTAAAAACCTGTCTCGGAATCATAGTAATAACCGCGATAACGCAGAGGATTTATATCCGCAAGTGTTCCGCTGCTGCTTATTATCTTGCCCCAGGGATCGTAGGTATAGCTTGCGACAACGCTAAGGAAGTCTAAGACATTGAGACTCAAGGTCGCAAACAGCACCAAACGCAAAGCAGTGGCTATGCTGCCTGAGGTAAAGGCACAGTGGGGGGCCGAGCTTAACTCCAATGTAGTAAGCGACGATCCCACTTTCGCCGAAAGCGTCGAGCGTTGGTTAGAGGCTAAGAGCAAATCCGTAAAAGAAAATACTATGGTTGCCTATACCGGATATGCGAACAAGCATATAATTCCTATGCTTGGGCACATAAAGACTAAGGATATCCAGTACGCTCATTTACAGCGCTACATAGACGATCTCGCTGGTGATTTGAAGGTCAAGAGTCTCAAAAAGCATCTTGTCGTAATAAACGGAGCTTTGGAGGATGCTGAACGCAGCGGCATCATATCCAGTAATCCCGCCAGGCTCGTTCAAATGCCGCGAGAGGCCGAAAAATTCGTAGGTAACACTCTTAAGCAAAAGAGGCTCTGAGCGCCGCGCAGGAAGAGGGTGAACCCATGTACGCAATCGTCATATTGGGCATGGTATATGGTCTACGCCGCTCTGAGATGTGTGGTCTCCGTTGGAAAGACATAGACTTTGAAAACGGATACATACACGTCTGCAACACCGTTGTAAAAGGCAAAAGCGGTCATATTGAAGAGGAATCCACGAAAACAGAAAAGAGTAACAGATATCTTCCTCTTATAGGCTTCACCATTCCTTACTTTCGTGATCTTCTACAGCAGCAGATTTCCAGCGGCAGCAAGTGCGATAAGGTCTGTCAGTTGTCTGACGGCTCGCCGGTTCTCCCTGATTATATTACGCATAAGTATAAGGAATTTCTTGCAGCTCACAATCTGCCCGATATAAGGGTGCATGATATGCGGCATACAGCAGCGAGCCTATTGGCCGCTCATGACGCAACACCTCAACAAGCACAGGAGTTTCTCGGTCATGAGAACATATCTACCACACTGGACATCTATACTCACTGCCTTGACGAGAGCAAGCGCAAGACAGCTGACATAATGGACAAAATCTATTTATCCTGAGTTTTGGACGCATTTTTGGACGCATTTGTAACGGGCACTAATAGTCCGGCTGTATAATCAGGCTCAAAAAAAGTTCTCAAAAAGCAAGAAAAAGACCCGAAAGTTTACACTTTCGAGTCTTATTGTTTGTCATAACTCAACACTATAGATTTTTTGAAATTTGCTTTTTAAAAAACGTCGTATGACAGCAAGAAAAACTTGATGCACAGAACTCACTTGTCTTTTGATTCTTCAGTTGTGTCAGAGACTGCTCCTTCCAGCAGATC
>ERZ824473.2061-NODE-2061-length-25319-cov-5.607663_pt1 | contig 25319 bp, 18 predicted proteins | sample MGYA00519874_ERZ824473 | MGnify/ENA primary metagenome ERZ824473 (study PRJEB31778, sample SAMEA3449151) | human gut metagenome | biome: human gut; feature: human-associated habitat; material: faeces | place: United Kingdom | collected 2010/2012 ... | reverse complement strand
GCTGCCGTTACTGCGGCGCGAAGCTCTCCCCCCGCCACGCGGTGGGTGAAGCGGTGGCCGCGCTGGTGTTCGTGTCGCTGCTGCTGCGCTATGATATCTCCCTCCGGACCCTCGAAGCCTGGGCCGTGGCCTGCCTGCTGCTGGCCTGCGCCTTCGCGGACCTGGAGGGGTACATCATCCCCGACCGCTTTATCGCGGTCGGCGTTGTGCTTTTTATCGTCACCCTGTTTTTTGTCCCGGACCCGGGCAAACGGGCGCTGGACGGCCTCATCGGCGGCGTCGCCGTGGGCGGCGGCGTCCTGCTGCTGGCGCTGCTGATGGAGAAGCTGCTCCGCCGCGACGCCATGGGCGGCGGCGATATCAAGCTGCTGTTTCTCACAGGGCTGTTTCTGGGCTGGCAGAAAAATCTGCTGTGCCTGCTGCTGGCCTGCGTCGTCGGCATCCTATGGGGCCTTGTCCGCGCCAAGCGCGGACAGCAGGGCCTTCCCTGGGGCCCCGGCATCGCGCTGGCCGCCTGGTGCGCCGCCCTGTTCGGCCAGAACCTTATCGACTGGTATCTTTCCCTGCTGTGAGCCCCCATCTCCAAGAAAGCGAGGTATTCTGTTTTGAAGAAGATCGTTGGCATTGATATCGGCGGCAGTAGCGTCAAGCTGGCCTACTTCGCCGGCAGTACGCTGAAAAAGGCCGCCATGGCCCCCTTGCCGGACAACATGGTGGCTGACGGCAGGATCTTGTCCATGGACGCCATGGCGGACTTCCTCCGCCAGGCCGCCCGGGACAACGGCATTCCCCTGACCAACGCCGCCGTGGTCCTGCCCTCCACCGAGGTCTTTACCCGCGAGCTGCCCATGCCCGCCATGACGGAGCAGCAGCTGCGCTACAACCTGCCCTACGAGTTCCGCGACTTCCTTACGGACGAGAAAAGCAAGTACTACTTTGACTACTCCATGCGCGACATTCTCCGCGACCAGGACGGCTATCCCACCGAGATGACGCTGCTGGCCTGCGCCATGCTCAAGGAGACGGCGGAGCGCTACCGCGCCATGATGCGCCGCGCCGGCTTCAAGCTGCAGGTCCTCACCCCCAGCGAGTGCGCCTACGCCGGCGTGCTGGCGGCCTACTACCGCCGCACCGGCCTGCCCCAGCGGGATATGTGCATCGTCAACCTAGGCTACACCGCCGCCTATCTCTACATCTACCGCGGCGCCTTCTTCGAAAGCCGCCAGGAGATCGACCTGGGCCTGAACCGTCTGGAGCAGCTGGTAGCGGAGCACTGCGGCGTGGATATCCATGTGGCCCACAGCTATGTGCTGCAAAACTACAACGACGTGCTCTCCTCCGACTATGCCCAATCGTTTTACGCCCGCATCGCCGTGGAGGTGATGAAGGCCGTCAACTTCTTCAACTACAACAACCGGCAGCAGGAGCTCGCCGACCTGTGCCTGTGCAGCGGCGGCTGCAATATTGGCCCCCTGCGTCAGGCGCTGGCCGAGACCACGCACCTGCACCTGCACACCGCTCAGGAGCTACTGGGCGACGATGTGGCCCTGGATGAGCCGTGGATGTATCTCCGCGCCATCGGCGGCGTGGACGAGGGACTGAGAGGAGGTCTGCAATGATCGCGGAAAAGAACGGTATCACCGTGGATACGCGCACTGCCGCGCCCGCGCGGAAAATGATAAAGTGCCCCCAGAAGACCGGCATCAACCTGAACCTGCAGGAGGACCGCCAGCGTGACCGCCGGACCCTGCTCATCGGTATTCTGGCCATTGCGGCGCTGGTAACCGTTGTGGTCAACTTCGGCGTGCTCCAGCAGTACCGCCGTCTGGACAAGGCCCAGGCCGCCTATGACCGCGTCCACACCCAGTATGTGAGCGCCCAGGAGGCCCTGTCCGACTACGACCGCGTCCTGCTGGAATACCGCACCTACTCCATGGACTGGATGACCGCCGCCGGCAGCGAGGACATCCCCGCCGCCGTGGACCGTCAGGCGGCCCTGGACCTGCTGGAGCAGGAGATGCTCAGCCATGGCTCCCTCACGGCGCTCCAGATCACCCAAAACACCATGAACGTGGATATGTCCGGCATGACCCTGGACCAGATCTCCGCCATGTTCGCCCGCCTGCGCCTCTCCCCCATCGTGGACAGCGTCTCCCTCAGCGTCGCCTCCACGGAGGAGGGTAAGGCCGCCACCATCATGGATTTCACCGTCCGCATCGAACTGCGCCAGCCGGAGGAGGTGTCTCAATGAACCGCGAGCTTACCAAGCGGGAAAAGACCCTGCTGCTGGTCCTGGTGGTGCTGGTGCTGGTCCTGGGCTACTGCAAGCTGTTTCTGGAGCCCATCGACCGCCAGATAACCTCCCTCCGCACCAACACCGACATCGAGCAGGCCGAGCTGGACACCGACCGTGTCCGTCTGGCCCAGCTGGAGCAGATGCAGCAGGCCATTGCCGCCATCAAGGCCTCCGGCCAGGAGCGTGCCCTGCCCCAGTACGACAACGACCAGGCCCTGATGACCGAGCTGGACAAGCTCATGGCCGCCACCCTGCAATACGAGGTGGACTGCACCGAGGGCACCACCCAGGAGGGCTATCTCGTTCTGCGCCCCGTGACGCTGACCTACCAGACCGCTTCCTACGCCCAGTCCCGCCAGATCATCGACGCACTGAGCGCCAGCGCCAATGTCAACTTCCTCTCCAACGTGGACGTACAGTATGATGCCAACAAAACACAGTACAAAACCGTGCTTCACCTCATCTTTTTCGAGCTGATGCCCTGACTGCGTCCCCACCATTTTTCCGCCCGCGTCCCTTTGCGGGGCAGCGTATCGATTGTGTTATGCAAAAAAAGCTCTCAAAACAGAATAATTCCGGCTTTACGCTGTCCGAAGTCCTCATCGCGGTCGCCATTCTGATCGTGCTGATGGGCCTGGCCATGATCCCCATCACCCGCCATCAGCGCGACCTGCGCCAGACAGAACTGGACGCCAAGGCGGAGATCGTCTACCACGCGGCCCAGAACAAGCTGTCCGAGCTGCTGGCCAATGGCCGCATTTCCGACTGCTATGCGGAGGATCTGCAGCCCCTGAACAACACACCGCTGGACGCCGCCGAGAGAAAAACCTCCCTGCACTATGTGACCTCCGCCGCCAAGACCGGCGAAGGCTCCGCCGCCGCGGCCATCCTGCCGAAGGATCAGGTGGACCGCCAGCTGTGGGACAACCATTGGGTGATCGAGCTCGACCCCACTAGCGGCAGCGTCTACGCCGTGTTTTACAGTGAAAAACCCCTGACCTACGACTTTGACAGCTTCAATCCCCTGCGGTTCCGTGATGGCCGGCTGAGCGCCGGCGCCACCGTGGGCTATTACGGCGGCGACAGTGTGCAGTCCGAGATCACCGGCAAGCTGACGCCCCATATGGAGATCATCAACAAAGAGCAGCTTCTTCTGCGCGTCACCTGCGACACGCCTATGGAGCCGCTGCACTTCTATGTGACCGTCTCCGACGGCGTCCACAGCACCTCCCGCATCGAGCTGACCGGCAGCGAGGTCAAGACCGACTATCTCACCTACACCGCCACCATGGTCCTGGACTCTCTGACGGACGGTATGCGCTTCGGCCAGCAGGCCCGCTTCAAAAACAAAAATCTGACCCCCGGCGCGGACCTGACCATCACCGTGGAGGTGACGTGTGAGAACCGTCTGGTGGACTCCGCCTCCGGCACGCTGACCGCCAACAGTCTGTTTGCCGAGGTTCGCGGCGGCAACACCGCCGTTGTTACCTACGCCCGCCACCTGCAAAATCTGGACACGGCCTCCCGCTTGCCCGACAGCATCACCCGCGCCGTGCAGGAGCAGGATATCCAATTTGTCAACGAAAACGCCGACGACGGCTGGGACCGCCTGTACGGCTCCCGCACGTTCACGCCCATCACCAACAGCCGCCTGACCTACTGCGAGAGCAAGGCCACCGTGAACGGCCAGGTCTACCACCCGGTCATCTACGGTCTGACCGTGAACACCACCGGCGACGGCGGTCTTTTTGCCGCCTTCTCCGGCACGCTGAAAAACCTGCGCCTTTGCGGCGCCAGCATCACCGCCTCCGGCAATGCCGGCGGCCTGGCCGGCCGTCTCAGCGGCAAGACCGAGATCCTCGACTGTCAGGTGTACCTCAGTCCCACCCGCGACAAACTCAGCACCAAGACCGAACAGGACATCTGGCTCCGCGGCAGCACGGCGGGCGGTCTGGCAGGCCGCTGCGACGGCACGCTGACCATCCGCCGCAGCTTCGCGGCTACCGTGATTCAGGGCGTCCGCTATGCCGGCGGCCTGGTGGGCAATACGGACCGTGCTGCTCTGACTGTGGACCATTCCTACGCGGACTGCTACCTGTACGCCGCCGCCAATAACGGCGTCGCCGGCGGCCTGATAGGCGCCTGCAACGGCACCGCCAATATCGCCCTGTCCAACTGCTACGCCGCCGGCTTCCAGAGCGCCGGCACCACCGCCGGTCTCTCCGGCGGTGAGCTCTCCGGCGGCGACAGCCTCAAGGCCTGTTACAGTGCCTGCGTCCGCCTGGGCACCGACATGAAGCTGACCTACTCCACCGTCAAGCCCCCCGCTGCCGGCACGGCTCCCGCCGACATAGACGCTGTCTATTACCTGTTCCCCAGCCGGAACGATCTGTCCGGCACCAGCTTTGTCAATTACGCCGAATGGAGCGGCCAGAACCGCGCAGAGGGCGTCAAGGTCCTGGGCACCGCCTTTACCGCGGAGACAAGCGACACCGTGGCCTACAACCTCATGGACAACATGGGCCTGAGCACCTACTCCTACCCCCGGCTCACCGGTCTGCCCCACTACGGCGACTGGCAAGCGGATTTTGAGTCCGGCGCACTGGCCTACTATGAAAAATACAGCGACGGCACCTACGGCTTCCTGGGTGCCAACCGCTCCACCCTCCGTTCCGGCGGCACCGTCGTGGATGACGGCTACGGCATGGTCTACCGCGCCCAGCCCACGGACGCCATCACCGTCGCCTATACCCTGGGCGATACGGCACGCACCGCCACCCTGCGGAATTCCATCAAACTCGACAGCGAATACTGGCTGGTACTCCTGCCCGACGAGTTGGTCTATACCAGTGAGGTGTCCCCCGCCTTCTACCGTCAGGTGACGGTGGATGACATCTCCTACTTCTTCAATCCCCACTTCGCCTGCCGCGTGATCCAGAGCGCCGCCCTGCCCAGCGCCCCGGCGGAGGTTGGCATCCGCACAGCCCGTCATCTGCATGACCTGAGCCTGTATTACGACACCTACCGTACCCTGCTGGACAAGACAGCCGTCTTCCAGCAGGAGCGCCCCATCGACTACAACAGCTATGCCCGTCTCACGGTGCACACGCAGCCGCCTATCGGTGCCGCGGACGGCAAGCCTTTCATCCACACCTACGACGGCGGCGGCTATACCATCGCAGCGCCCTCCTTTACCGGCACGGTCAACACCAACGGCACCAGCTATGCCGGTATGTTCGGTCTGAACCGGGGCACCCTGCGCAATATCATATTGCTCACCGCCAATCAGGATCGTACCGTTTCTCTGGAAGGTCAGCTCTCTCTGCAAACCGCCTGCATCGGCGCCTTGACCGGCTGCAACGAGGGCACGGTCTACAACTGCGCCGCCGCGGGCTTCTCCGTGAACGGCGACGCCCGTCACGGCAGTATCCTGTATCTGGGCGGCCTGGTGGGACGCAACAGCGGTACAGTCCGCGCCTCCGGTGTCAGCGCACCGCGCCTTTTCGCCAATAGCCTGTACGCCACGCTCTGCGCCGGCGGCTTCGCTGGCGGCAACAGCGGCGTTGTCCAGCAGTGCTACGCCATGGCCGACATTGAGATCGGCACGATCAACGGCGGCGGCGTGACGCTGGGCGGCTTTGCCGGCAGCAACACCGGCTCCCTCCGCGCCAGCTACTGCGCCACAGCCATGACTTCACCCAATGCGGATATTCACGGCTTTGCCCCCACTGCCGGCGGCGTATCCGGCTGCTGCTACCTCAACGGCGGCACATACCGCTTTGTAGACAGCGTTCACCTATACCAGTACACGGACAGATCCGGCGCAGCTCCGGTGAACGAGCCGGCCCTGCGCGGCATGGTCACCCGGCTGGGCGGCTTTGGCGCCGTCTCCGCCGCCAATACCTTCCAGCACGATAAGACCCTGGACTCCGCCGGCAAGGCCTACCCCTATCCCGGCATCGTCGCCGGCCACAACGGCAGCCGCGTCCATTACGGCGACTGGGAGACACCTGCCGATATGGGCGTTCTGGGCCTGCTGTACTGGGAATATGAGTCCAAGCCCACCGGCAGCGGCTACTATTTCTCCTCGATCGGTGTCGAGGACGGCGAATACAAGGCCAACAGCAGTCTCTGTGTCTCCCATGACGACGGCGGCACCGTCACCGCTTACGGCTACGGTTACTATTGGTCCGCCGGCAGCACCACCGAGCCTGTGCTCTCCACCGGCATCACCGTGACCGGCACTCGCTATACCGCGGCGGCCGATGACCTGCACCGGCAGATGCCGGAATTCAATTTCGTCACCTACAAGACCTCCGATAACGGTCTGCACCTGACCAGCGGCACCCAGGCCAACGATGCCTGGACGCTGACCCACGAGGACGCCGCGCTGACCTACACCGTCAGCCCCTTCTTTGCCGATGCCTTCGCCCTGTCCTCCAACAATGCGCCGGGAACGGCCTCCAAGCCCTACCAGGTACGCTCCATAGAGCAGCTGCAATACATTAACTGGAGCTATATCGACAGTCAGGGCAGCACGACGCGCGATGTCACAGGCAGTAATAGTGACTACAAGTATTATCCCTATCTGCAATACACCAACCGCCGCGGCAATGCACTGCAGACAAAGGCGATGGCGCTGGCCGGCGACAGCACCGGCGGCCCCCGTCCTATCCTCACCTGGCAGCAGACCCACGACCTCAACGGCGCAGGACACGGCACCGCCGCCGACGGCGCGGCCGCAAACTACGACTTCCACCCCATTGCCGGCGCGGTGAACAACGGTCAGTTGAACAACAGGGGCAATGAAACCTATGATCTGACGCTGTACAACTGGTTCGGCGGTATCTACGACGGCGGCAACTACTACATCAAGAATGTGAACATCACCTCCCATTGCTACAACGTGGGTCTGTTTGGCACCACCGCCGGCGCGGAGATCAAAAACATCGTGCTCTACAGCGACAACGACGCCGTTATCCAGCGCAAGACCGACGCCACCCCCGCCTCCGGTGCCACCGGGCCGGAGAATTACGCCACCTCCTACGCCCTGGGCGGTCTGGTAGGCATTGCCTACGACTATGATGAAAACCTGAAGGACAAGACGAAGGTCAGCACCATCAGCAACTGCGCTATCGCCGGCTACACCGTGACCGACAACAGCAAAAACCGGCAGTTCTTGGGCGAAGCCGCCATCGGCGGGCTGGTGGGCGTATCCAGCGCCAATCTGAACAGGTGCTCCGCCGTGGTCAAGCTGAATATCAACTGTACCCACCGCTACGCCAGTGAAACAAACACCGGCGCCATGAACAAGGCCCAGTGGGGCAACTATGTCCGCGTGGGCGGCCTGGTGGGCGGCGTCCGCTATGATGTGTCGGACTGCTACACCGGCGGCAGCATCACCGTCGCCAACGATCTGCTGAACGAGCGCATCCTCACCGGTGATGGCTCCAACACCTCCTTCGTGGATCGCTATGAGTCGACGCCTAAATCCGTCAAAATGACCCAGGGCGGCGCGGAGGCCGGCCCGGACACCTACGTGTACATCGGCGGCATCGGCGGCAGCGGCTTCTCCGCCACCTTCGCCAACTTCTCCGGCAGCAAGGACGGCCAACCCACCTACAACAACTGCTACACCTACATGACCTTCCCTGCCATGGAGGGCACCATCACCGGCATCTCCCTCATCGGCAGCATCGCCGACCGTGCCGGCGTGAACGGCGGCACCGCACAGCTGACCATCAACAACTGCTACTACCTGGACAGCAGCGCCGCGATCTCCTTCAACAACCTCCCCACCTTCTACAGCAAGTTCAACAGGACCTGGTCCCCATCCCAGTGGCAATACATCTACACCTACTACTCCCTGGCCACCCTGTTGAGCACCGATACCGCGCGGATGGATATGCTCCGTGGCGATCTGAGCTATCTGTCCAAGTACACCTGGAACACCGGCAGCAGCCCCTACACCATCAACGGTCTGAGGGCCCTGAGCTACGAGCAGATGTCCGGCCGTGCGGACATCGATGGAAAGAGCTTCACCGCGCTGCTGAACGGCGGCAGCGACGACGGCAGCTTCCACTGGGTCACCACGGAGGAAAACGGCCAGTCGGCCCACGGCAAATACAGCTTCCCCGGCAGCGCGGCAGCCCTCCTCGGACAGGACTACCCCTTCCCCACCGTATTGACCCAGGGCACCGCCTGCCTGCACTACGGCGAATGGCCCTCCCGCGGCCTGTACTGGAGCAGCGGCGTCCTTTCGCTGGACCGTATCACCACCCCCAGCGTCACACTGTCGCTGCACTTCACCCAGGACATCAGCACTGACGCCACACCCACCATCACCTGCTCCCGCAACGGCATCGTGGCGGTCTCCGAGCCAAAGGCACAGACGCCCCCGGCGGACGTCCGGCACAGCTACGCTGTGACCCTCACCGGCCTGTCGGTCGGCTCTACCGAGGTCTTCGCCACGCTGGGTGACTATACCGCCCGACTGCTGGTGAGCGTCACCTCCACGCTGGACATCTCCGTGGACGGCCTGCCCGGCGATGACTTCTTTGTCGGTGACACCTGTAATTTAACGCTCACCGCCCGCGACAGCCGCGGCAGCGCACTGGATGTCGAATGGACAGTCACGCCCCAGCACGGCAACAGTGTCCTCATGGCCTCTGTTCCCGTTACCAATGCCGACCGTACGGCCTCTGTCACCCTCACCGCCGCTGGTGAGGGTGAGGACCGCACCCTGGTCACCGCCACTTACACCGCCGGCGGCGAGATCTTCACCAGCCAGCTGCCCCTCATTATCCCCGTCCGTATGCAGGGCGTGCTGGGCATCGCCAACACCTCCGGCGAACCCTCAGTCTACTGGCAGGGCGTCATGGATCGGGACGGCACGGCCTTCACGGACGACGTGCCCTCCGGCGCGCCGTACACCGACCGCCCCGCCTACGCCGGTGCCAAGCTGTACCTGTACAGCCGGGGCAGCGCCGCCACCTTTGACGGTCTCTCCGTCTCCGGCGTCACCGTCAAAGGCGGCGCCGACGCCACGGAGTACGTCCTCCGGCCCATGCCCGTCTCCAACGACGAGGACACCTCCGTCCTCCATCCCGACGTGTTCCGCGCCGAGAACGACGACTTCCGCGTCACCGTGGGCACACCGGCAAAGGACACCACCAGCGCCTTCACCTACCGTCCCCTGACGGTCAAGGGGCGCAGCCAAGGCCAGATTACCCTCACCGTCACATTGACGGACGCCGAAAACCACGCCTTCACCCTGTCCATTCCCTACACCCTGACGGAGGAGGACACCCAGGTGACCGCCACCCTCCGGGTGGATGAGCAGGCGTTCACCCTGTCTGTCCCCTACGGCACAGCGCCTACGGCGGAGGACGTGGCCCGGCTTCTGACGGGCAACGGCATCTCTCCGGACACCATCGACAGCTGGACCCCGGACATCACCCAGCCGCTGTATGCCGACACGGCCTTCACCGCCGTGCGTAAAGCGACGGACAGCGGCGGCGCCCCCACCATCCCGGACGCCGATACCCCCGCTTCCGGCAGCAAGGACCCGGAGGACACGCCCTCCGATTATCCATCCGCCCCGGACAGCAGCAGCTCCGGCACCGATCCCACGCCCGAGCCGTCACCGGACACCCTTCCATGACCCACCGCAGAAAGGAGGCCCTCCCGTGCACAAACTGAAAAACCAACAGGGCGCCACGCTGATGATGGCCCTCCTTCTGCTGCTGGCGGCCAGTATGGTCAGTGCGGTAATCCTCACCGCCGCCACCTCCTCGGCCCGCCGTCTGGAGAATGACCGGGCTGCCCGGCAGGCGTATCTGACGGTCAGCTCCGCGGCCCGTCTGCTGCGTGATGATATCCTGAACGCCTCCTTTGTCCAGGAGACGGTGAAGACCACCTATACCAATGACACCTCCACCGAAACGAGCCGCGAAACGACCTCACCCACCGGGTTTACGGCCGCATGGCTCAAGGCCGGCAAGGCCGCCGTGGACAGGGACAGCGGCAAAAGCTTTACCGACACCATCATCCTATCCGTGGACGGGCTGGATGATGTCTCCGCCGTCTTTACCATGGCGCCCAATTACGACATCACCATCGTCCTGCACCTGGCCGACGGCGGCGACAGTGACTGCCGCCTGGTGCTGACGCTCCGCGAAAACAAGGCCGATCCCACTGTCAGCACCGTCAGCGGCGGCGGTCTCTGGGTCCGCGATGTCACCACGACCACAACAACGCTCTCCTGGTCGCCGGACAACGCCACCATCGAAAAGGAGGCGGTCGTATCAAAAAGCTGAACAGCACCCGCGGCGAAACGCTGGTAGAGACGCTGGTCTCCATCCTGATCATCGTATTGACCTTCGTATTTCTGACCACCGCCGCCGTCTCCGCCGCCAAGATCAACGCTAAGGTCCGTTCCGCCGACATCTCCTTCCACTACAGCAGCGCGGTGTCGAACGGCACCGCCGCCCTGACCGCCTCCGGCGGCGGCACCCGCAGCGGCCGCACCACCGTGCAGGTCTATGAGGACAACGGCTGCCTCTATTACGAGGAGGTCACGCCATGAACAAGCTTCGTGACCGCCGCGGCTTCACCCTGACGGAGCTGCTGTGCGCCGTTCTCATTGTCCTGCTCGTCAGCGCCCTGCTGACCGTGGGCGTCCGCTTCGCCGGCCGCACCTACAACAGCTCCATGCAGCTGTCCGAGGCCCAGGAGCTGTGCTCCACCCTTACCAGCGTTATCAGCGACAAGCTGCGCTTCTGCGGCACCGTGACCCCCGGCGCGGACGGCAGTCTGGACCACATCTTCATTCAGGACCTGGGCAGCGTGGAGGGCGAGGGCGCCGCCTTTCAGGTGGATGCCGACGGCCAGCTCACCCTGGGCAGCACCAAGCTGCTCAGCAGCGCCGCCTATCCCCGGGGTCTTCGGGTCCGCGATGTCAGTCTGCGCTACGACAGTGCTTCGGGCATCTTTACCGTGACCCTTCAGGTGGGCACCGCCGACAGCACCCTGGCCGAGACAGACTTCGAGGTCCGGCGCTTAAATCACACATGAAAAAAAGCACCCCCGGAGGGGTGCTTTTCTTCACTTCTTAAAGCTGTCCTTCAGCGACACACTGCGGTTGAACACCATGTGCTCCGCGGAGCTGTCGCGGTTGTCCAGGCAGAAATAGCCCACACGCATGAACTGGAACGTGGGTGCGTTGACGCCGGTGCGGTCGGCCTGCTTGTCGAACGCCTCCGCCACCTTCCGCATCTCCGGCTCCACCTTGCAGCCGGTGAGCACCGTAAGGCTCTCCGGGTTCAGGCAATCCAGGAAGTCCTTGTCCGGGCCGTCGGGCTGCTCGTCGGAAAACAGATTGTCGTACAGCCGGACCTCCGCGTCCATGCAGTTCTCCGCGTCCACCCAGTGGAGCGTGGCACCCTTGACCTTGCGGCCATCGGCGGGATCACCGCCGCTGGACTCCGGATCATAGGTGCACAGCACCTCGGTGACGTTGCCGTCCGCGTCCTTCACACAGCCGGTACACTGCACCAGATACGCGCCCTTCAGGCGGCACTCCGGACCGTTGGGGGTCAGTCGCTTGTACTTGGGCACCGGCACCTCCATAAAGTCCTCCGCCTCGATCCACAGATGGCGCGAGAAGGTGATCTCATGGGTGCCCTGCGCCGGGTCGGTGGGGTTGTTCTCCACCGTGAATACCTCGCTCTTGCCCTCGGGATAGTTGGTCACCGTCAGCTTCACCGGGTGCAGCACCGCCATGGTGCGCTCCGCGTGGGCGTTCAGGTCCTCCCGCAGGCAGTGCTCCAGGAAGCCGTACTCAATGGTGTTGGGGGACTTTGCCACGCCGATGCGCTCGCAGAAGCTGCGGATGGCGGCGGCGGTATAGCCCCGGCGGCGCAGGCCACACAGCGTGGGCATCCGGGGATCGTCCCAGCCGGAGACATAGTTCTCCTCCACCAGCTTGCGGAGCTTCCGCTTGGACATCACCGTGTGGTCGATGCCCAGCCGGGCAAACTCGATCTGCCGGGGATGGGCAGGCAGCTCACAGTGCTCGATGACCCAGTTGTACAGGGGCCGGTGCGCCTCGAACTCCAGCGAGCACAGGCTGTGGGTGATGCCCTCCAGCGCATCCTGAATAGGATGTGCGAAGTCGTACATGGGATAAATGCACCACTTGTTTCCCTGCCGGTGGTGGCTCATGTGGTTGATACGGTAGATGACCGGATCGCGCATATTGAAGTTACCGCTGGCCAGGTCGATCTTGGCCCGCAGCGTCATGGCGCCGTTGGGGAACTCCCCGGCCCGCATACGGGCGAACAGGTCCAGGCTCTCCTCGATGGGCCGATCCCGATAGGGCGATACGGCGGGGATGCCGATGTCGCCGCGGTTGGCCTTGAACTCCTCCGGTGTCAGCTGGCACACATAGGCCAGCCCCTTTTTGATCAGCAGCACCGCCTGGCGGTAGTCCTCCTCAAAGTAGTCGCTGCCGTAAAAGAAGCGGTCGCCCCAGTCAAAGCCCAGCCAGTGGATGTCCTGCTTGATGGCCTCCACGAATTCCTCGTCCTCCTTGGTGGGGTTCGTGTCGTCCATACGCAGGTTGCACAGGCCGTTATACCGCTCGGCGGTGCCGAAGTCGATGGTCAGCGCCTTGCAGTGTCCAATATGCAGATAGCCGTTAGGCTCCGGCGGGAAACGGGTGTGGACGGTCATTCCCTGGAACTGACCACCCTCTGCGATGTCCTCGTCGATGAAATTGATAATGAAGTTTTTGCCGGACTCCTCCGTTTCGGGGGTCTTGATTTCCTCGGCCATGATCTTTCTCACACTCCTTGTATGTCGTAATATTGTGCAAAAGCAATTTTTAATTATAACCGCCCATGAGGGGAATTGCAAGAGGTTTGCCCTCCCTCCTGCAAAAAACTCACAGGGCGTCAAATTCCTCCCGGGTCAGCAGGAGATCCAACGCCTCCAGAAGCCCGTTGGCGGTCAGCCGTGCGGGCAGACCCAGCTCCCTTTGCAGCGTTGCCCGCCTTTCGGCGGAGCCGGGGCCGATCAGTCCCTTGTCCAGAAGATCCGCCTTCGTAATACCGGCGGAGCGGCGGGGTGCGTCCTCCCCCTCGAAGGTGGCACCGGCGCGGCGAAGAGCGTCCGTCAGCACCTGCGGCGTCATACCTTCCACGCCCAGCTTGCCCTCCTTCCCCGGCTTTCTCTTGCGCTTCTCCTTGCCGTACACGTCGGGGACATACGCCTGCTTTACTCTGTCCGGGGGCAGCAGCCCCTTCAGGTGGCTGCGGAGCACGAAGCCCGCGCCGTCCGGGTCGGTCAGCAGGATCACGCCCCGCGCCTCCGCCAGACGGCGGAGATACGCCGCCTTTTCCCTGTCGTTGAACAGGGCGAAGCCGCCCACCTCCACCACGGCGGCGTCCACCGCCTGCAGGAGCGTATTTCTGTCGTACCGCCCCTCTACTACGATGACTTCCCTGACCCGCGGCTTCACTTCACACCTGCCAGTTCCATGAGAAATAGCTTCAGTTCGCCCTCATTGTCCATGTTTCGTTCGCTTTTCATGCGATGATCCAGCGTCTGGCAGCGCTTCACCGCCTCACGGCACCAACTGCGCCGCACGCCTCTGGCTGACTGCATCAGCTTTTTGGCCGGGTAATCGGACTTCATGCGCCACAAATCCTTCAGCCACAGCACGTCCTTGCCGCCGTCGATTGCCAGCCGAGCTGTGTACAGCTGCCGCAGCGTCTTTCCCAATGCCGCCAGAATGCGGATAGGCTCCTCCTGCATCCGCAGCAGTTCTGCAAGGCACTCTGCCGCCTTGTCATAGTCACGAGCCGCCACTGCGTCCGTCATGTCGAACACCCGCGCGTCCAGCACAGGGTCCGCCACAGCGGCGATATCCGCCGCTGTGATTTTCGCTCCCCTGGCATAGGCAGCGATTTTGGCGATTTCCGGCACCAGACCGGTCATCAGGCTGCCGCAGGTGAACAGCAGATGGTCTACCGTGCCTGCATCGATATCCTTCCCGGCAGCGGCAAAACGGCGGCGCACCCACCTTTGCAGCTTCTGCTGTCCCTGCTGGGCAAACTCAATCACCTGGGCGCGCTCCGCCAGGGCCGCCGTGAGCTTTTTTAGCTTGACATCTGTCTTATACGGTATCTGTCGGTACAAAAACACCAGTGTGCAGTACTCCGGGAAGTCCTCCAGCAACGCCACCAGCGCACCCCGCTGGGCCTCGTCCAGCCTGAACAGGTCCATATCCTCCACCGTGACCAGGGTGCGCTCCGCCATCATAGGCATGGCCTCCGCCGCCTCGACGACCTCCTGCATAGTCAGGCCCTTGCCTGCAAGCCTGTGATAGTTGAACTCCTCAAAGCCCGCCGGCACAAGCCGTGCTTGCAGTTCCGCCACCGCCTGCTGCATCAGGTACGTCTCCTCGCCGTGGAATATATAGACATTCCCCACGGCGCCGCTTTGCAGCGCGTCGTGGAATTCCTCATAACCGGGGGTCTTTTCTTTTTTCTCCTTTGCCATGCTATCCTCCGTTCACGGTGATGCGGATGGTTCCCTGCTGGTCTGTGCGCCAGATATCCGCCCCAACTGCCAGCAGCCGCTGGAGCGTCTCCTCCGACGGGTGGCCATAGTTGTTATCGCCCACACTGATGACTGCCGCCTCCGGCGTCACCGCCTTCAAAAAGCGTATATTTGAGCTATATCGGGAGCCGTGGTGGCTGACCGCCAGCACCTCTATATCCGGCAAGGCATAGGTTTCCACCAGCTTTTTCTCGGTGCTGCCGGACATATCGCCGGTAATGAGCAGATCAAAGTCTCCGGCACTGGCCAGCGCTGTCAGGCCCAGCTCGTTCAGATCGCCGCCGGACTGCACCGGCGGATAGATGGTCAAAACGGTATCGCCCAGCGTATCGGCCGTCTCCTTCGTCACATAGGTCACCTGCGCGCCCTTCTCCTCCGCCAGCGACACCAGGCGCTCCCGAACGCCATACTCATCCTCGATGTCCGGCAGGTAGATCGTCTGCACCGGGATACGGCGCAGCACCTCGTACAAACCGTTGGTGTGATCGGCGTGGTAGTGGGTCACCACCACAGCGCTCAGTTCCCGGACGCCCATGCTGTGCAGCGTGTCAGCAGCCAGACCGCCAGGGTCTTTATAGCTGTTGCTGCTGCCGCAGTCCACCAGTGCCGTCTCACCGCCGGAGATCAGAATGACGCTCTCGCCCTGTCCCACATCCAGCGTCAGGGCGGTCAGTACGCCGTACTGATAGTCCTGACGGTTGACCCAGATGGCCGCCGTCAGCGTCAGCACCGACAATGCCGAGGCCAGCAGGTATTTCCGCTTGCCGTCCGGCGTGACAGCACAGCCGATAAAGGCCGCGTACAAAAACAGCAGCCAGTAGATGAGATAGGGATTGGTGAAATACACCGCGTGATAGCGCCAGGACATCATGCCGTTGGCGATCCACAGGATGTACCGCACCAGCGCCCAGGAGATCCAACCCAGCAGGCTGGCCAGCGGCAGCCACACAAAGCCCAGCAGCACCGTCACAAAGGCAGCCATGAAGCTCCATCCCGCCGCAGGCACCGCCAATAAGCTGGACAGCGGCGCTACCAGCACGAAAATGCGGAAATACCAGGCTGTCAGTGGGGCAGTGAACACCACGGCGCTGAGGGTGGCGGACAGGTTCGCCGCTACAAAACACAGTGCGGTCCGCAGCGGCCGACATTTCCCCTTATACCACCCGGTCAGCAGCTTGTACAGCCGGGGCGACAGCAGCACCATACCCAGCGTAGCGGAAAAGCTCAGCTGCAAGCTGACGCTGGCGGCGGCAAAGGGATTGCACAGCAGGATCACCAGCAGCGCGGCTGCCAGGCTGGTCAGAGGGTCACTGCCCCGCCGGAACAGCGGCGCGATCAGCAGGAATATCTGCATGATGCAGGCGCGGACCACCGATGGGCTCATGCCCACCATCACCATGTAAAACAGCAGCAGCGGAATGGTCACGGCGCACAGCAGTCTCTGCCGCCGGGAGATCAGCAACGCCAGCAGCGTCACCAGAAAAGCGCAGTGCAGGCCGGACACCGCAAACAGATGCGCCAGGCCCGTCTCCTGCATGGCCAGATAGTCTCCATCGTCCATAGCGGACTTATCACCGGTAAGCTCCGCTGTCAGGAATCCGCTGACACGCGGGTCATCCCAGATGGCGGCCACCTTCTCGCGGAAAGCTTTGCCCGCCCGCTGGGGCAGCCAGCGCAGGGCATCCCCATCACCCGCCGACAGACGCACATCCTCACGGCCATACAGCAGCGCATACACGCCCCGGGCGTTAAAATGGGTCACATCATCGCTGTCGAAATGGACGGCGGACTGCCACTGGGCCGTGCCCGTGACCGTGTCGCCCGGTCGGGCCGCCAGCAGCTCCGCTTCACCATACAGCACGGCCCTGGCCCGATGATAGCCCTCCAGCTCCACCGTGACCCTGGCGCCGCGCTCCGTGGCCTGCGGCCAATCACAAACGGTGGCGGCAAAGTCCGACGCCGCACCACAGCGGTCCTCTATCGGCTGGCGCACCAGGTGGTCATACCCGGCAAAATAGGCCAGCGATACCGCCAGCGGCAGCAGGATCAGCAGCCCCCGGCGAAAATATTTTTGCTTGCGTGCAGCAAACAGCCACGCAAGCGCCAGCAGCAAAACGCCCCCAGCGGCATACAGCTGCCAGCCGTTCCAGGGCAGCAATGCCGCCAGGAAGACACCGGCAGAGAAGGAAAACCCGATGGTGGCCAGCACACGCATATCCTCTCTCCTCCCCCCCCGATGATCGTGTTGGTTTATTATATCAAATACCGCCGCCTATGACAAGGAAAAAGCCGCCCCTACGGGCGGCCTTTTGTGGTTTATACGCGTGCCAGCTTGTCGCTGCACTTTTGCAGGAAGCGGGCGTTGTCGATAATGGCCCGGGTGTGGGTCCCCTCACCGATCAGGCCATCGGCGTCGTGGGCCGTGACCTTGAAGGTGATCATCTTACCGTTGGCGGATACGCCGGTCACCTCTGCGGTGGCGGACACCTTCATGCCCACCGGCGTGGGCGCCAGGTGACTGGAACTGATCTCCACGCCCACGGTGCCCTTGCCCTCCGGCAGCTCCGGCTGCACGCACTGCATGGCGGCATACTCCATCAGGCCCATCATAAATGGGGTGCCGAACACCTCCAGCCCGCCGGAGCCCACGGCCTTGGCGGTCATATCCGGGGTAACGGTCTTTTCAGCGGTATAGGTCATACCGACTTCAATCATAGTCTTTCCTCCAAACTTGAAAGCATTTCTTGCCTGCACGCAGTTCATGCTATACGCCTAATTGCGTCCACAGCTTATCATAGAACTTCAGCGTCTCCTGTGGCAGGTTGACATAGATCTCACAGCGCTCGCGCTCCTCATCGGGAATGGCCATGATGTTGTAGATCTCCTCGTCCAGCGGCTCGCCATACTGCTCCTCGTAGTACGCGGGATACTCCGCCAGCGCTTCGGCATTGGGAGAAGCATACCAGATGTAGTCCATATTGGCCAGGTTACTGTCGGTAGCGGCGATAAAGTTGATCCACTCATAGGCCTCGGCCTTGTGCTGGCTGGACTTGAGCACACACATGGCATCCACGAACCAGTTGCTGCCCTCCTCGGGAATGACGAAGGCCAGGTCCTCGTTATTCTCCAGCATGGTCAGATAGTCGCCGGCGTAGTACATGGTGATGGCCGCGTTGCCGCCCTCCATCTTGCCGAAGACCTCGTCCATGACGAAGGCCTGATACACACCCTTGTCTTTGGCATTCTTCACCAGCTGGAAGGCCTCTGTCAGCTGTGCCTCGTCTGTGGTGTTGATGTCGTAGCCCAGATAGCAAAGGGCGGCCATCAGCGCGTCGCGGGAGTTGTTGATCATCAGCACCTGCCCTGCGTACTTCTCGTCGAACATAGCGCCCCAGCTGGTGATGGGCTCGTCCACCATAGTCGTGTTGTAGATGATGCCCACGCTGCCCCAGGTGTAGGGTACGGTGTACTTATTCTCCGGGTCGAAGCTCAGATGGGTAAACTGGGGGTCCATCAGCTGAAAATTGGGGATGGCGGCGTAGTCCAGCTCCGCCAGCATATCCTCCTGGATCAGCCGGGCGATCATATAGTCGGAGGGTACGATCACATCGAAGTCCGCGCCGCCCATCTTGATAAGGGAGTACAGCGCCTCGTTGCTCTCGGCGGTCTGGTAGTTCACACGGATGCCGGTCTTCTCCTCGAATTCGGTGATCAGGGACTCGTCGATATACTCGCCCCAGGAGCACACATTGACCACGCGCTCGCTGCGGGCCGCGGCACCGGTGACGATCAGTACCGCCAACAGCACACAGGCCATAGCGCCTGCGGCGATCTTCTTGCCCAATCCGGAATATTTCTTCGGCGCAGGAGCGAACGTAGCGCTCTCGTGATGGACATTGCGGTGATGCTCGGCATGGTTCTCCCGCAGGTTGATGATGGCCAGCAGGATGATGACCGTGACGAACAGCAGCGTGGACACGGCGTTGATCTCCGGGCTGACGCGCTTTTTGGTCATGCCGTAGATGGTCATGGCCAACGTGGAGGAGGACGTACCCGCCGTGAAGTAGCTGATGATGAAATCGTCGATGGACATAGTGAAAGCCGTCAGCGCACCGGAGACGATACCGGGCTTGATCTCCGGAATGATGACCTTCCAGAAGGCCTGCATCCACGTGCAGCCCAGGTCCTGGGCCGCATCGACCAAATTGCGGTCCATCTGCCGTAACTTGGGCCCCACGGACAAAATGACGTAGGGGATGTTGAAGCAGATGTGGGCAATCAACAGTGTGCCAAAGCCCAGGGTCAGTCGCTCAGGCAGCACCACCAGTGACTGCCAGCCGTTGACCCACACGGCGAAGCTGTGCCATCCGTTGAAGAACACCACGAACAGCAGGCACAGGCTGACGCCGGTGACGATGTCCGCGTTCATCATGGGAATGTTGTTCACGGCCATCAGCCCGGTGCGCGCCCGGCGTCGCATACCGTAAAAGCCGATAGCGGCAAAGGTGCCCGCCACGGTGGCGATGACGGTAGCCAGCAAAGATACCAGCAGCGTGGTGTACACGCTGTGCATAATGAGCCGGTCGTTCAGCAGCTCGGCGTACCAGTGGAGGGAAAAGCCCTTCCACACGCTGGAGCTGTTGCCGGCGTTGAAGGAAAAGACGATCAGGATGATGATGGGTGCGTACAGGAACAGGCCCACCAGGATCATCAGCAGGCGATCGCCGACGGAGTTGCCCTTTCTCTGTCTCATAGCATCACCGCCTGTTCCTCGCCCTCGCCAAAGCGGTTCATCACCAGCATACAGACAACGACGATCAGCATCATCACCAGGGAAATAGCCGCGCCCAGCTGCGGGTTATACGCCCCGCCCAGGAACTGCCGTTCGATCAGGTCGCCCAGCAACAGCTCCGTGCCGCCGCCCAGCATACGGCTGATGGCGAACGTAGACACAGAGGGCACGAACACCATGGTGATGCCGGACAGCACGCCCGGCAGGCTCAGGGGCAGGATGACCTTGCGGAACACCGTGACGGTGTTGGCCCCCAGGTCGCGGGCTGCCTCCAGAAGGGAGTAATCCAGTTTGCAAATCACAGAGTAGATAGGCAGGATCATAAAGGGTAGGTAGTTATAGACCATACCCAGCACCACAGCGCCCTGGGTGTCGATCATGGTAAAATACTCCAGGCTGCTGCCTGTCAGATGGTTGTACAGGGCAATGATACCCAGCTTCTGGAACAGCTGGTTCAGCAGGCCGTTGTTCTCCAGGATGGTCATCCAGGAGTAGGTCCGCAGCAGGAAGTTCATCCACATGGGCAGCATGATCAGTACCATGGCCGTGCGGCGGAAGCGCTCACCCTCCCGGCTAAGAAGGTACGCCACAGGATAGCCCAACAGCAGGCAGATAGCCGTGGCAATCAGCGCCAGCTTGAAGGAACGGCCGAACACAGCAGCGTAACCGCCCATCTGGACAAAGTTGTCCAGCGTGAAGCCGCCCTCGCTGCCGGCAAAGGCATACACCACCATAATGACAATGGGGGCTACTACAAAAATAGCCATCCACACCACATAGGGCACGGCAAAACGGGAGAGCTTACTCTTCATCCTCGCTCTCCTCCTCTTCCGGCTCAGCACCGGCGTCCGCCAGTTCCTCGTATTCCTCGGAGTAAGAGGAATAGTCGCCGAACATACCGGAATACTCGCTCTTCTTCATAATGTGGAAACCCTCGGGATCGATCTTCACGCCGATACGGGCACCCACCGGAGAGTGATCGGTGGTTTGAATCAACCACTTGAAGCCGCGGAAATCCACGATGATGTCATATTGCATCCCCTTGAACGTCACGTTGGTGACAGTGCCTACCAACTGGCCCTGCTCCACCGGCACGATGTCGATATCCTCCGGGCGAATGACCACGTCCACCGGTTCATTTTCGGCGAAGCCGCCGTCCACGCAGGGGAATTCCTTGCCATACATTTTCACGACCCTGTCGCGGACCATCGTGCCGTTGAGGATATTGCTCTCGCCGATGAAGTCCGCCACAAAGGCATTCTTCGGCTCGTTGTAGATATCCTCCGGTGTGCCGATCTGCTGGATGCGGCCCTTGTCCATGACCACCACGGTGTCGGACATGGTCAGGGCTTCCTCCTGATCGTGGGTGACATATATAAACGTGATGCCCATCTGCTGCTGGATACGTTTCAGTTCGTTCTGCATATCCTTACGCAGACGCAGATCCAGCGCGCCCAGCGGCTCGTCCAGCAGCAGCACCTTCGGCCGGTTCACCAGGGCACGGGCAATCGCCACACGCTGCTGCTGACCACCGGAGAGTTGGTCGACACGCCGGCGGTCAAAGCCCTTCAGGCTGACGACCTCCAGCATTTCACCGACACGCTGCCGTATCTCGTCCTCCGGCACTTTTGCGATACGCAGGCCGAAGGCTATGTTTTCAAACACGTCCAGATGCGGAAACAGCGCATATTTCTGGAACACCGTGTTGATCTGCCGCTTATGGGGCGGGACATCGTTGATCCTCTCGCCGTCGAAGGTCACATCGCCGCTGGTGGGCGTGGTGAAACCGCCGATGATCCGCAGTGTGGTGGTCTTGCCGCACCCACTGGGGCCAAGCAACGTGAGGAATTCGGAATCGTTGATGTAAAGATTGATGTGATCGAGAACCAGCTCGTCGTCAAACGCCATGCAGAGATCCCGCAGGCGAATCAACTCTTTGGACATTTATCCTCCTCCATTCATCAGTAAAATAGCCCCCCTTCGACGCGGCGGCAGCGCGTCTGTTCACGCGCTCGTTTCTGTCGAAAGATGGCGAGTACACTATATATAAAAGCGCCGGGAAAGTCAATGGATTTTCCCGTTTTTCTCCGAAAAAAATACAGCGGACAGCAAAAGCCATCCGCTGCATGGCACTCAGCCGAAATATTTGTCCCGGAAGGGCACATTTTCCACTGTAAAGCTCTGCCCGCGCAGATAGTTCAGGTGCCCCGCGTCCGTGGGCAGGTCAAAGGTCAGCTTGTAGGCATACAGGGCCTGCCGCGTCTCGCCGTAGCGGCGGTTTACGTCCCCACGACCGTATTTGCCGTCCCCCAGCAGCGGGCAGCCCAGGTCCGCCATCGTGGCGCGGATCTGGTGGGTCCGGCCCGTCTCCAGCCCGATCTCCACCAAGCTCAGCTCTCCCCGCGTCTCCAGCACCTTGTAATCGGTAATGGCGGTCTTGCCTCCAGGGACCGGCTTATGGTATACGGACACCTGCTTTTTCTTCTCATCTTTCAGCAAAAAGCACTCCACCCGGCCTTCCGGCTTTTTCGGCCGGCCCGCGGTAATGCAGAGGTAGCGCTTGTCCATTTCCCGGTCCCGTATCTTCTCGTTGATGACCCGCAGTGTCTCGGCATCCTTAGCGGCAATGACGATGCCGCCGGTATTGCGGTCGATACGATTGCACAGCGCCGGCGTAAAGGCATTTTCCCACTTGGGGTTCCACTCCCGTTTCTGGTACAGATATGCCTGGATGTGGTTGATGAGGGTATTCACCTTCTCCGTCTCGTCGGCGTGGACCACCATCCCCTGGGGCTTATCCGCCAGCAGCAGATGCTCATCCTCGTACACCACCGTCAGGTGCGGCTTGAACAGCGTCAGAAACAGATTTTCCTCTGAGGGCTTGTCGAAAAACTCGTCGTTGATGTATAATTGCAGCACATCGCCCGCACTGAGCCGCTGGTCCCGCTGGGCGCGTCCGCCGTTTACCTTCACCCGCTTGATGCGGATGTACTTCTGCGCCAGAGCAGGCGGCAGCAGGGGCAGCGCCTTGGACAGAAATCTATCCAGCCGTTGTCCGGCGTCATTTTTTCCGATGGTCAGCTCCCGCATAACGGCGTCCTCCCCTGTGTTTCTCTGTTTATTGTACCGTGTTTTTGAAAAAAGTCAAAATATTTGTAAGAAAATGTTTGACAAGGCATTTTGTGTCGGCTATAATACTACACGTGCCATTGTGAGGTGTACTATGCGTTTGAACGTCAACAAGCTGCTGCATACCCCCGATGCCCGGCAGGACATCCGTTTTGAAATGGATCTGTCCGACTTGGAATTCGGCGGTTCCTATCCTGTTTCCCGTCCGGTTGTTGTGGACTGCCGGCTGGAGAATAAGGCTGGGCTGCTGCTGTGCGGAATGACGTTGACCACCACGCTGCATTGTATCTGTGACCGGTGCGGTGAAGCGTACGACGCGGACAAGACGACACGCTACGACTGCGTATTGGCAGAGGCGCGCGAGTCTGACGAAAGCGACGACATCATCCTGCTGGATAACGACGAGGTAGATGTGGAGGAGTTGGCGCGCGACGCCTTTATCCTCGATATGGACACGAAGTTTCTCTGCTCAGAGGACTGCAGGGGGCTGTGCCCCGGCTGCGGTGTGAACCTGAACCGGGAGAACTGCCGATGCAAAAAGGCAGTGGATCCCCGTCTGGCGAAGCTAGCGCAGCTGCTGCAGAAGGATGAGTGAATTACTTTTGTATTACATTGCTGCTCAGGCAATTAAGACCAAGGAGGTGTCAACATGGCAGTCCCTAAGGGAAAAGTATCCAAGCAAAGACGCAATAAGAGACGTTCTTCCGTATGGAAGCTGGCAGCTCCCACGCTGGTGGCGTGCGCCAAGTGCGGCGCGCTGCATCTCCCCCACAGAATGTGCCCGGAGTGCGGCAGCTACAACGGCCGCGAGGTCAAGGTCGTCAAGTCTGTGGCCGCGAAATAAGTTCTGTTGTGCCTTTGCAAGAGGGAAGCGCCGCTTCCCTCTTGTTTTTTACTGCTCCCACACTTTTTGTCATTGGAAGTATCAAAATCCATCGTTTTACTTTATGCTCGTGGGCGGCTATACTATATTGTGCTTGCGTCTCACGTCAAAAAACGGTATAATGAGTTGATTATTATGTGGTATTATGTCCTATTGTGGATAAGGCCGCATTTTGCATGAGTGAGGACGTATTATGAGTACCATCATCACCGCCATCGACCGGCACAGCCCCGCGGAGCGCGCCGGCGTTCAGGTGGGCGAACAGCTTCTATCCATCAACGGCCACCCCATCGTGGATGTGCTGGACTATCGTTTTTACGGCTATGATCCCCTGTCGCACCTTGAGCTGAAAACGGCGGCAGGCAACGTGCGGCACGTCACCTGCCGCAAGGCCGAAGGCCAGGACCTGGGGCTGAACTTCGACACGTATCTGATGGACGAAATGCGCTCCTGTGCCAATCACTGCTTGTTCTGCTTTGTGGACCAGATGCCGCCGGGTATGCGCTCCACGCTGTACTTCAAGGATGACGACGCACGGCTGAGCTTTCTGCTGGGCAACTACATCACCCTCACCAACCTGACGGAGCGGGAGGCACAGCGGATCATTGACCTGCACATCAGCCCCATCAACGTCTCCGTCCACGCCACCGACCCACAGCTGCACTGCACCATGCTTGGCAACAAGAACGCCGCCCGGTCGCTGGACTATATCCAGGCCTTCTGCAAGGCCGGTATCGTCATGAACGGGCAGATCGTGGTTTGCCCCGGCTGGAACGACGGTGACCAACTGCGCCGCACCCTGCGGGACTTGACCGAGTGGCAGTTCTCCAGCTGCTCTCTTGTGCCGGTGGGTATCACCAAGTACCGCCAGGGTCTGGCCAAGCTAAGGCCCGTGGACAGGAACTGTGCCCGGGACATCATTGCCATCGCCGAGGAATTCGGGCTGGAAAATCTGCGCCGCTTCGGCACCCGTAGGTTCTTCTGTGCTGACGAACTGTACCTGCGGGCCGGACTGGATCTGCCCCAAGAGGACTACTACGAGGGCTATCGCCAGCTGGAAAACGGCGTGGGCATGCTGCGCTCGCTGGAGCAGGACTTCCTCAGCGCCATGCGCATGGAGGAGCACGATGAAGCGCCCTCCCCCTTCACCATCGCCACCGGCACGGCGGCAGCGCCGTTCATGACACACCTGCTGGAGCAGGCCAGGGCGTATTTCCCAGCCCTGCGGGGACAGGTGATCGCCGTGGAGAACGACTTTTTCGGCCACACCATCGACGTGGCGGGTCTGCTGACGGGGCAGGATCTGTCGGCGCAGCTGCAAAAGGTCCCGGATCTGGGCCGGGTGCTGCTGCCGCTGCATATGCTGCGGCACGGCGAAAACGTATTTTTGGACGACTACACCGTGGAGCGGCTCAGCGCCGAGCTGAACTGCCCGGTGCAGATCGTGGGGATAGACGGCGGCGACCTGCTGGACGCCATGCTGGAAAGAGAGGGATAAACTATGGCATTACCTTTGATAGCGATCGTGGGACGCCCCAACGTGGGCAAGTCCATGCTGTTCAATAAGATCATCGGCCGGCGGCTGTCCATCGTAG
>ERZ824473.2060-NODE-2060-length-25344-cov-10.522520_pt1 | contig 25344 bp, 23 predicted proteins | sample MGYA00519874_ERZ824473 | MGnify/ENA primary metagenome ERZ824473 (study PRJEB31778, sample SAMEA3449151) | human gut metagenome | biome: human gut; feature: human-associated habitat; material: faeces | place: United Kingdom | collected 2010/2012 ... | reverse complement strand
GCATTTTCCGCCTGTTTTATGAAATTTTGCTTGGCTCTGAACAGTTACAAAATAAGAGGGTCGTCGCTTCGCGAAAAATCGCGAGGCGGCGGCTTTTTTTCTTTTTGTGTATAAGTGCTGTGTTTCTGGAAATCCTATCAGTAAATCAGCGGGTACCGTTTTTAGGCGAGAGAGTGAAAAGACCGGAGAGGTTGGTTCAAAGCAGTAACGAAAAAACTCCGGAAAATAAATCCTCCGGCTCAAAACTGGTGGCCGGACTGCAAAATAAAACGGGTTGAAGAGATCCGTTCTGACAACACGTGGGCAGGGCATCAGGTCAGTGTTCACGGGAAATGGATGAGGTGAATGATATGGATGGAAAACGTTTGAAGGATTTGATTGAGAAACGAAGTACGATCTGGACGATTGGCTTTTGCATGACCGGAATCATTGTACTGGGCAGTATTGCGTCGCTGGAACGGGCGCAGCGCAGTGAAATACAGCAGGAGACAGAGGCAGTGCCGGGAGAGCAGGCGCTGGCGGATGACCTGACGGCGGGACATGACAACCGGATGCAGGGCGATATGTTGGAAGGATCTGATGAGGAACAGGCGCTGGCAGATGGAGCGGATGGAAACGCAGATGACCTGGCGGCCGCAAATGCGGATGGCATGGCGGACGGAGAAGACGGTCAGACAGGAGCGGATGGAAATACGGATGCTTCTGTGACGGCAAATGCAGACGGCACAGCGGACGGATCAGATGGAAGCGGCTTGGGTTCAGGCAGCGACGGAATGAATGAAAGTGCAGATGGAGACGCTATGGCGGCCGCAAACGCGGGAGGTACGGCGGATGGAAGCGATGGCGAAAATGCAGGCGGCACGAATGGAAATGATACCACAGATGCCGCGGAAGCTGCCTCTGCAAGCATCATCTCCGAGCAGACGCTGATGGATAACGGTGTCTCCTACGAGGCACAGGGAGCATCACTTCTCTGGCCGGCGGCGGGCACGATTCTGATCGATTACAGTATGGACGGGAGCGTTTATTTCCCGACGCTGAATCAGTACAAATACAATCCGGCCCTTGTGATCGGCAGTGATACCGGCAACCAGGTACTTGCGGCAGCGAAGGGAATCGTGGAATCGACGTATGTCGATGAGGAAACGGGGACAACGCTTGTGCTGAACATTGGAAACGGCTATAAGCTGACGTACGGTGGTCTGAAAGAGCTTCAGGCAAAGGAAGGAGATGTGCTGGAGTCCGGCGCAGTGATTGGATATGTCAGCGAACCGACGAAATATTACAGTACAGAGGGCAGCAATGTGTACTTTGCAATGACGAAGGATGGAGAACCGGTGGATCCGGTGCTGTATCTGGAGTGAGAACCCGGAAATGCGATGGCGCTGTATTCGGTTATGAGCAATCAGTGAAGCGGATCTGGAATATCCGCTTTGACTGAATGACGGGATGCGGAGGCAGACTGCGTGAAGCGGGGAACCCACCACAGCCAGATAGGATTGTTTTGATAAAAAGAAAGAATGAAAAAGACATGCACGGCAGGTAAAAAATCGGATACAATAAAGCATAAGTATCGAAATCGTCCCCAAAAACTCGTATCACAAAAGAATATGCAGCCGGATGCATTTCCAGAGGGCAGTGAACAGAACCTGACTGAATTACTGTTTTATCGGCTGCTTCCTATAAATAAAGGCGCCAGTTTTCTGTGAAAAACAGAAAGCTGACGCTTTACATAAAGAATGTGAATTCATTTCAAAACAGCGTATCCTCATTTTCATCAAACAGCTTGTCATTGATCACAAACAGATCAAGTTTGTGGAGCAGTCCGTAGTAGATGATCGCGTCGCGTTTCAGCTTCGGGTAAAGTTCGGCCATGCCGCACAGTCTCAAAAGCTCCTGGGTCTCTTCAATGCTGGCTTCCAGTCCGTAGCACAGGCAGAGGAGACGATTTCTGGAAGGTGTCCGCCTCCCGGCAAAAATCTGATGAAGATAGATCTCGCTCATACCGGCCTGCTTGGCAAGCACAGCTTTTGAGATGTTTTTCTTTTCAAATAAGTGATTTAATAATTCGGCGACGCTTTTATCTACGAACTGTTCCTGATTTCTGGACAAAAACTGCGACAGATCTGTTGAGTCCATAAGTTCCTGCCGTAAGCCGTCTGTATTTTTCTTATCCATATATTACGTCCTGACAGAGTTTTGGTATATTGGTATCATTGAAGCAGACATTCGCAATCCGCTTTGCGACTATGTTCAAATTTGATTATTTACAATTGGTATGTTACAATCTTGTCAAAGTGGATAGAAAAATCCACATTATTTCTATTAAACTATAAAAAATTCCAAAAAACAATATGCACGGGGCATAGCGCGTGTGAAAAAATCGTGCGCAAAGCAGGAAAGCGTATATTTGCAATCTGCTTCGCGGCGGCGTTCAAACGTGCTGTGCGGATAAAGGTAGAAAATATGGAGATTTACGAAAGTCTTTTGGAAGCGGTCAGCAGGGAGTACGATACGATCGCGCTTCTGAAGGAAAGCGAACGGGGCCGGGTTTCTCTTGTGCGTCACAGAGGAAGCGGCACTCGTTATATTTTTCGGCATTTTTCCGGGAGCGGTGAGGTGTATCAGAAACTGCTTGGCGTATCGTGCCGGAATCTGCCGCAGATCATGGAAGTCGGAGAAAAAAACGGACAGACAGTTGCGCTTGAAGAATACATACCGGGTGATACGCTTGGAGAGATCCTGGAGGGAGGGCTGTTGAGTGCGGCGCAGGCAAAGCAGGTCACAAGGCAGCTGTGTGGCGCATTGTGGGTACTCCATTCGCGTGGAATGGTGCACCGGGATGTCAAGCCGGACAACGTGATCCTGCGGGGAGACGAGGCGGTACTGATCGATTTTGATGCGGCCAGAGTCTACAAAAGTACAGGGCAGGGAGATACGCAGATTCTTGGAACGACCGGATTTGCCGCACCGGAGCAGTACGGACTGTCCCAGTCGGATGGGCGTGCCGATATTTATGCGGTCGGGGTGCTGCTCAATATCATGCTGACGGGAGAGCACCCTTCGAGAAAGCTTGCAAAGGGGAGGATGGGGCGGATTGTCCAGCGCTGTACGATGGTAAATCCGGAAAAAAGATACAGAAATATCCTTCATCTGATGGAGGTTCTATAAAGGAGAAAAATATGAGCAAAAAATGTGTGAAATGCGGGCAGCTGCTTCCGGAGAAGGCGTCTTTCTGTCCTCATTGTACGGCGGTTCAGACCGAAAAACAAGAGGTAAAAGCGCCGGGACGCTGGAAAAAGAAGGTAGTGACAGGCGCAGTTTTGGCGGTTCTTGCGGCAGCCGTCGGGATGGCGTTTTCCCAATATCACAGACCACGCAGTTATGAAGGCGGTGCACAGATCATTTATCCGAATGAAGAGAAGTCTTACAAAGTGCTGCTGACATTTTCGGAAGGAGATGGCGTGGCCGGACAGGCGGAAAAGGAACGGACGGACCGGATCGCGGAAGGAATGGACAGTGCGCTTCCATGCCAGCTGTACGTGCTGGATGAGGAAAGCGGAGCGCTTGCATGGGAGGAGTTTGTCAGCGAGGTAGAGTCCTGCGAGGTTGAGACGAAACCGGGAGAAGATTCAAAGCAGATGGATTATTCAGAACCGGTTCATCAAGAAAGTTTTCCAAATGCGGCGTACGTTTCGAATATCCACTATCTGTCCGACAGCGGAGTGAATGATATCGTCTGGAATCTGACGATGAAAAACGGAGATACGATTTCACTTGGAACGAGGCTTACTGTTGAAAAGCAGGAGGCGGTCACTTACCATCCGGAGGATGCACCGATGGAGACCGCGGAAGAATTAAATGCACTGCTGGCGTCGATCGATGAGGAATATTCTTCGGATATACCGGTTTATCTGTATCTCCCGGCTGTTACCTATGAGGGCGATATTATGTTCGGTGACCATACCTTTGGTATTTATGGCAGTACAGAGGGTGATGAGATGACTGCCTTTACCGGGACGGTCCGCCTGCAGGGGAAGAACGGAAATTCTGCGGATCTGTTTGGGCTGCGTTTTGCGGGAGATTCCGGAATCGGAGTGGATGCATACTGTTTTGTGTACATTTCAGGGTGCAGTTTTGACGGATTTGACACGGCGGCGATTGCGCGGAACGGAGGATGGGTCTGTGCGGCAGACAGCACTTTTACGAATAATCGGACAGCGCTGAAATTTAATACAAGCATGGCTTACGGTACCTGTCCGACTTATCAGAATGATACCTTTACCGGCAATGGCACAGCGGTCTGCATTGACAGCCTGCCGGGCAATGAAGTCCTCGATTTTTCGGGAAGCGTATTCTCTGGAAATGAGGCAGATATTGTGAATAAAGCGGAGCATCCGGTGAATACGGCGAATGCCTCGTTCGACTAAAAAAGTTCCTTATTACTGTTTACTATGCTGTCAGGTAATTGTTTTCAAGGAAGCTTTTGCCATATACTTGTGGCACCTCTGGCAATGCAGGGCGGAAAGGAGAAGAAGAGATGAAAAAAAGATGTTTCAACGTAGCATCGCACTTTTTAATGATGGCAGTGCTTCTGATCGGAATGATGATGATCGTACCGGAAAGTGCACAGGCGGCGACACGGCAGGTAAAATTTATTGACGGCTACAACAACAGACCAACGACGGATCAGATGATCAATGGAATGGTCAACTGGTACCGGATCAACCTTCCGGAGAACTGGAAGTATACGGATAAAGATGTGACAATAAAGGTGAGCAATGAAAGTGTTGCCTATCTTGAGTACGAGAAAAGCGAGCCGAATGGCTTTTATCTCTGCGCAAACTACGATGTGCCGTATAACACGTATAAGCCGATTACTGTGACAGCAACAAAAACAGATGCTGCAGGCAATAAAAAAGTGGCAACCCTGAATGTACACAGATATGCGGTTTCTTGTGTGCCGAAGAAAAAGGCAGTATACGCAGGAACTACATTTAAGCTTCCTTATAAAACGATCACGGACGGAAAGAGCGGGGTAAAAACACAGTTTGCTTCGGACAAGGCGTCTGTTGCATCGATTTCTCAGACCGGAATGGTAACTGCCAAAAAGGCAGGAAAAACATTCCTGATGGTATGGAACGAGGGCGGAAGGGCAGAGCTGGAGCTTACCGTCAGATCACTTCCGGCGATGAGTAAAGCGGCCGCATCCCTGAACATTGGCGCAAGCATAAAGCTGACCCTGAAAAATCTGCCGAAAAGAACGGCTGTTACATGGAAGAGTTCCAACACGAAGATTGCGACGGTTGCAAATGGTAAGGTAAAGGCAAAAGCGCCTGGAAAAGCAACGATCACAGCCACCTACAAACTGGAGGGAAAGACCAGACAGACCAGCTGTGTTGTCACAGTAAATAAGCCGAAGCTGTCTCAGGAGAAGGCAACGATGTCACTCCGCACTTCCCTGACCTTAAAGGTAACAGGCGCGTCGCAGTCTGTAAAATGGGAAACAAGCAATAAAAAAGTAGCTACTGTAACGAATGGAAAGGTTACGGCGGTAGGACTTGGCAGCTGTAAGATTTTTGCAACGGCAAATGGTGTGAAATTAACCTTTACCGTTCAGGTTCGCTCAAACGAAAAGAACTGGAAAGTAGTAACGAGACCGGGAGCTTACCAAAATGCCATGGATGATTATTTCATTTCAAAAGTAAGACGGAATGCAAATGGAAGTATCACGGTAGAAGGCTATTTTGTAAATACCCACAAATACAATATTACCAGCTTTGACTATATGTATCTTGCTGTCAGAGACAGTAATGATAATCTGATCGGAGACTATAAGATGCCGAAATTTGGATTCCGGGCGAGCAGTTACAGCGTAAATAAACTGACTGTAACGATTCCGGCAAACAGAGTCAGAAAGGATTATGATTTTGTAAAGAATCCGTGTACATTTGATTATGACTACGTGTTTAACTATCGGTGGTAAAGTGGAGAAGAGGGGAAGAATGGCTGTCGCCAGATACATCTAAAAAACAAGAAAGCCTGGCAAAACGAGCCATGCTCCATTCGGAATCCGCCTGCGGCTACTTCCTCATGGACGGCTGTCGCCGTATAAAATAGCAAAAATAAACGCCCTTGCAAGTAAACTTGCAGGGCGTTATTTTTACTATTTTGCATGGCTCGTAGCTTAGCCAAAGTATCTCTTCAGCAGACCCTCGAATGCTTTGCCGTGTCTAGCCTCGTCTCTTGCCATCTCGTGAACGGTGTCATGGATCGCGTCAAGGTTTGCTGCTTTTGCACGCTTTGCAAGATCGGTCTTGCCTGCGGTAGCGCCGTTCTCTGCCTCTACACGAAGCTCAAGGTTCTTCTTGGTGCTGGAAGTAACGACTTCGCCGAGAAGTTCAGCGAATTTTGCTGCATGCTCAGCCTCTTCGTAAGCTGCTTTCTCCCAGTAGAGGCCGATTTCCGGATATCCTTCTCTGTGAGCAACTCTTGCCATTGCAAGATACATACCTACCTCAGAGCACTCGCCCTCAAAGTTTGCACGAAGATCAGCTTTGATATCTTCCGGAACGTCAGCTGCTACGCCAACTACATGCTCAGCTGCCCAGGTCTTCTCATCAGACTGCTCAACAAATTTGGAAGCCGGTGCTTTACAGATCGGACATACTTCCGGTGCTGCTTCTCCTTCATAAACATATCCACATACGCTGCATACAAATTTCTTCATAGTAATGATCTCCTTTTCTTTTTGATGTCATGTTGTTGTTATTTTAACCGAATCAGGCAGTAATTATTTTACAGGTGAGTGAATGGATCTGCCTGTATCAGAAGAATCCTCTTCTTCTGATAAGCTGAAAAACAGCTATTCGTTCTGAAACGGTGTAGTAAAAGTACTGAAATAATTTTTAATTGATATCAGTAACTATTACTGTTTTAATATAACACGTTGCTGTCTGATTGTCAAGCCCTTATTGAGAAATAGTTATCATATTTTCAAGAGGGATTTTTTGTTTTCAGACAATGTTCGCAGGTTCCGTAAAAATTGATCCGGTATGTGTCGATCGTTCCTTTGCAGCTGGCAGCTGCGGTATCCATCACGGAATCGATATTTCCCATGCCTGGAAGATCGTAAACGCTCTGACAGCTGGTGCAGATGAAGTGATGATGCCGCTGTACATTTGCATCAAACCGGTCGGCTCCTTCGCCCGTGGTGATCTTCATGATCTCACCCATTTCAGTGAGGAGAGTAAGATTCCGGTAGACTGTGCCGAGACTGATATTCGGATACTGCTCACGGAGGCAGGTATAGACCGTGTCGGCAGTGGGATGATCGGTACGACCGGCCAGAAACTCCTTGATTGCCTCTCGCTGTCTGCTATATTTTCTCTGCATACACTGCATCTCCTTGATAATAATAATTGTTACTGTAATCAATATAACAGAAGAAGTATCACATGTCAAGTGAAAAGTGCAAAAAAATAAACGAATTTTGGAAGCGGATCCGCACCCAGGCTGATCAGAAAATAAACGGAGAGTAAACGGTGTTCTGGTTGCCATTCATGGCAGAAAATGGTATTCTAAAAATACAGAGATGAAGAGAAAAAGACGGGCGGCGTATCGATTGCCAGAATGATTTTTCAAACACGCTCCGGGTCAAAAGAGCCGGAAAAATGAAAGCCGTATGGATAAAAATGCTGCAGAACAGAGAAACTGTAAGAGCAGGGGGATGAAAGCGGGTATCTGCTGTGTGGGACAGCAACACAATGAAACAGTAAGTCCGAAAGCTGTAGAGAGACAGATGGACGATGGCAGCCATCAAAGCAGATCTTCAGAATCAATTCGGGAGAAAATGGGAGGCAGAAAAGCATGGTTTATGATTTGATTATCGCGGGATCCGGACCGGCCGGTCTGACGGCAGCTATTTATGCAAAACGTGCAGGGCTGTCGTTTGTTGTTCTGGAAAAGGAGAGCATGAGCGGCGGTCAGGTGTTGAACACATATGAGGTGGATAATTATCCGGGGCTTCCCGGGATCGGTGGTTTTGAACTTGGGATGAAGATGCGGGAACATGCAGACAGACTTGGCGTTTCCTTTATTAATATAGAAGTAAGACATCTTGATATTGAGGAGGAAGGCCGGATCAAAGCGATTTACACAGATGGCGAGGTATATCGTGCCAGAAGCGTAATTTTTGCAATGGGTGCAAAGCATCGTCTGCTTGGTATTCCGGGGGAAAAGGAACTGACCGGTATGGGCGTTTCCTACTGCGCGACCTGCGACGGGGCATTTTTTAAGGGAAGAACGGTGGCGGTTATCGGAGGCGGTGATGCTGCGGCAGAGGATGCGATTTATCTGGCAAAAGGGTGTGAACATGTCTATGTGATCCACAGGCGGAATACAATGCGGGCAGCAGCGATTTTGCAGGATCAGCTGAAAGGCTGCGAAAATGTCACATTTTTGTGGGATACGGAAATCACACGGATCGTCGGGGAGGAACATGTCGAGGGGCTGTGGATGAAGCATGTAAAAACCGGGGAAGAGCGGATGCTGGATCTGGACGGCGTGTTCATCGCAGTCGGAATGACTCCGGAGACGGAAATTGTTTCAAAACTGTTACAGACAGATGAGACGGGATATATTGTGGCAGGGGAAGATACCGCTACAAGTCAGCCTGGCATTTTTGCCGCAGGCGATATCCGGACCAAGGCATTGCGGCAGATCATTACGGCTGCGGCGGATGGAGCGAACGCGGCGATTGCGGCGCAGAAGTATCTGATGGCGTAAAAAAATATCGTAACTGTTCAGAGCCAACCTCCAAAATGCTACGCATTTCGTCGGTGTGGCGTATCCGCCAAATAAAATTTCAAAAACAGGCTTAAAAATGCAAGCATTTTCCGCCTGTTTTATGAAATTTTGCCTGGCTCTGAACAGTTACAAAATATCACATAATAAGCAGGTAAGACCGGGAGTGGCAGCATTCCCGGTCTTTTTGTGGATTCGGGCAAGCCACCGGTGAGGCCGCGCGGAACGGTAAGCAGAGAATTTATCTGTATCAGGGAGAAGGTTGTGAACTGCCGCTTTGGCTTTGCCATATCACTCCTGCATAAGTTACAAAATGAACTCATATTGTTATCAAATTCATATCGAAAAAATTACGAAAATTAAAAAATATTAATAATACTTGACATTTGAGTTCATATTTGTTATGATTACGCCATAATAAATGTAACAAATTCGTAATAAATATATTTGGTTTGGTTTTTTTGGAGGTTTGATAGCAATGAAAAGAGCAGTATTACAGTTTACAGCATGTGTTCTGGCGGCGGGCATGACCGTGTCCGGAACGGGAATCGCAGCATTTGCTGCAAAGGACGATGCGCTGGCCGGATTTGGCGGTACAGCGGTACAGAGTGTATCGGGAAGTACAGCAGAAGATACGCAGGAGAGCGAGACAACAGCTGAGACACAGACGGAAGAAGCTGTGACAGAAGCGACAACAGAAGCCACACAGGAAGCTGCGACAGAAGCAGTTCAGGAGACTGCGGCGGAAGCAGCGCAGGATACCACGGATGCGTCCGCAGGGGAAGAGACAGAGAACAGCGCACAGGCAGGCGTACTGGATACAAGCATGAATGGCCAGATGGCGTTTGCACAGTGTGAGGAATATATTAACGTAAGAAAAGAAGCAAGCGCAGACAGCGAGGTAGTCGGAAAGGTATACAATAACGGTTCCGTCACAATCCTCGGTGCGATTGATGGATGGTATAAAGTACAGTCCGGCAATGCGACGGGTTATGTAAATGCAGAGTATTTTGCGACGGGTGCACAGGCAGAGGCGATTGCGGAAGAAGTTGGTTATAATGTGGCAACGGTTTATTCCGATGCCCTGACGGTACGTTCCCAGCCAAGTGAGGATTCTGAGGCGATCGGTACCGTGTACAGCTCCGATCAGCTTGAAGTTGTAGCATACGAAGGAGACTGGATGAAGGTTGCCCTTGGCAACGATGTTTACGGCTATGTGAATGCTTACTACGTAGGCTATGATACGTATTATGCGACGGCAGAGACGCTGGATGAGGAGCAGGCACGTCTGGACCAGCAGTGGACGGACTACCTTGCACAGCAGAAGGCAGAGGAAGACAGACAGAATCAGCAGTGGCAGGAGTACCTGGATACACAGGCAGCACAGGAGAGCGCGTCAGCAGCATCCTATGAGGATCAGTCTTACGAGGCTCCGCAGACAGAGGCAGTATCTTATGACTCCGGAAGCGATGCACAGGCGCAGGCAGATGCAGCATATCAGAATTATCTGGATGCACAGGCAGCGGCAGATGCAGCGACCACTCAGGCTGATGAGCAGCAGGTATATGACACCGCAGCGGCAGCGCAGGAAGCATATCAGGAGTATGTAAATGCGCAGGCGGCAGCTGATGCGCAGGCAGCAGGCGGTTCCTATACAGAAGATTCTTCTTACACAGAAGAGACTGAGGCTCCGCAGTATTACGAGGAGACACCGCAGACGGAAGCACCGTCTTATGATTACAGCTATACCGGTGACGCACAGGCAGCAGCCGATGCAGCATACCAGAGATACCTTGAAGCACAGGCAGCAGCAGACGCGGCAACTACCCAGGGAGATGAGCAGGCAGTATATGATACTGCAGCGGCAGCTCAGGAAGCATACCAGGCATACTTAAACGCACAGGCAGCGGCAGATGCGCAGGCAGCAGGCGGTTACACCGGAGAGACAACGCAGACAGAAGCACCGGCCTACGAAGAGACAGAAGCTCCTCAGTATGAGGAAACAGAAGCACCGGCCTATGAAGAGACGGAGGCACCTCAGTATGAGGAAACCGAGGCTCCGCAGACGGAAGCTCCGGCATCTTCTACCGGAATGGCAATCGTAAACTTTGCAACACAGTTCGTTGGCAACCCGTATGTATGGGGCGGTACAAGCCTGACAAACGGAGCAGACTGTTCCGGATTTACCCAGTCAGTATTTGCAAACTTCGGTATTTCGATTCCGCGTACGGCAGCTGCACAGGCATCCAGCGGAACACCGGTTGACTTAAGTGAGATCCAGGCAGGCGACCTGCTCTTCTACTACGGAGACAGCGGAATCGGCCACGTTACGATCTACATGGGCAACGGTCAGGTCGTACACGCAAGCAACGCAAGCACAGGTATTACTATCTCTGACTACGGTTATCGTACACCGTGCAGTGCAAGGAGATATTGGTAATATACAAACCAACCAAAAAACCAAAACCCAAACAACCCAAACAAACCAAAACCCAAAAGGAAACGGCACGCAGGTAGAAAAACCTGGGTGCCGTTTCCTTTTTTGCGGATGGAATCAGTAAAGCAGCGGCCTGATACAAAGGAGAAGAATGTGATTTCCCTTGTATGGCGGAAGGGATAGTGTTATACTCGAAGCAACATGAAAGCAAAAGTTGGCAGCTTGGTACAGGGCGTTACAGATGGATGGCTCTGGAAGATCTGCGCGACGCAGTGATTTGGGAGATTTTTATGACGAAGAAAGACTGGTACGAGGCCGGAGATCAGATCCGAAATCTCGTACAGGATGCAATTGATAAGGAAGATTTTTCACAGCTGAGCAGCACGATCTCGAATGTGGTGAACGATACGATGAGCGGGCTGGAGAAGGCGCTGAAGGATTCGCTTGGAAACGGAATTCAGCAGCCGGGCGGTGCGGCCGGAGCAGAAAAAGACAGTTCCGGGGCACGGCATGAGATGAAGGACGCGAGGTATGGCGGCGGGCAAACTGTTCAGGATCAGGCAGACGGTCAGACGGGCGCCGCTGGATCAAACCGCGGCGGTCGGACACAGAGTGAGTCGGGAGATCAGTATCGAAACCGCCGTCCTTACCAGACCTGGACGACGCAGGCAAGGCAGGAGGCCGCCGACCGTATTCGATCCAACATGGAGAAGACACATCGTACGAACGATGCGGAGCATGCTCAGAAAGAGAGCAAAGCCCTTGTGCCGGTAAAAGCGCCGGGAAGGATCAGCGGGACGGTAATGAAATGGGTTGGCTACAGCTGCAGCGGCATGTTCGGTCTGTCGCTTGCGATCCTTGGCGTGGTCGGAGCGGCGACGGGAGTCTCTCTGGCAGTGCCGGTCAGTATTTTGAGTGTACTGTTTGCCGGTTCGCTTGGGGTTGGCATCGGAGGGAAAAAACGGCTGGAGCTTGCGCAGCGCTTCCGAAAATATGTGAGCGTACTCGGAAACAGGACGTACTGCATGGTAGAGGAATTGGCAGATTCCGTCGGTGAGAGCAGCAAATTTGTGCGGAAAGATCTGAAAAAAATGATCCGGCAGGGGTTTTTCCCACAGGGATATCTTGATCAGAGGGAGACATGCCTGATTACGGACAAGCAGACGTATCAGCAGTATCAGGACGCGCAGCAGTCGTATGAAGCGAGAAAGAAAGCGGCACAGCAGAGCAAAGATCCTGGAAGACAGGATGGTGATGGACAGCATTTTGAGACTGCATTTGATTCCGAAAGCAGGGGCGGGAGTGAAAACGCAGCTGCAAAACGAAACGGAACGAATCAGAACGGAGCAGCTTCTGAGCATTTTGCGGACAGTGATATTCGGGCAGATCTGGACCCGAAATGCGCAGAACTGATCGCGCAGGGACGAAGCTACATTCGCCATATTCATGAGTGCAATGACCGCATTTTGGACGAAGCGATGTCGGAAAAGCTGGCTCGGTTGGAGCTGGTAGTGACCAGAATCTTTACGGAGGCGGAGCGGAATCCGGAGGTGGTGGATGATCTCAAAAAGATGATGAGTTATTATCTGCCGACCACGAAGAAGCTGCTGGATGCTTACTGCAACTTAAATGAGCAGCCGGTAGGCGGGCAGAATATCGACACTATGAAAAAAGAGATCGAGGAGACGCTGGATACGTTAAACTCAGCGTTTGAAAAACTGCTCGATGACCTGTTTGAGGAGCAGGCATGGGACATATCCTCGGACATCAGTGTGCTGAACACGATGCTGGCGCAGGAGGGACTGACCGGGAATCGGTTTGAACGCAGATAAGCATTCACCAACTTCAGGTGCGCGGAGCGCTAAGTGGTAGACGGGATGCTTATCTGCGTTCATGAGCAAGTAGCGAAGCGGATTGCGAATGTCTGCTTTACCGCAGGGCACAGGAAACAAAACAGAAAACATCAGGAGGATCAGGAGATGAGCGACGAATTCAAGGAATTTGACGAGGCACCGACGCCGGTGCTGACATTTGGTGCGCCGGTTACAGAAGAAAAGGAAGTTCCGGCAGAGCCGGAAAAGCCGGAGGAACCACAGCTGGATGACAGCATCCTTACCGAGGAAGAGCGGAAGATGGTGGATGATTTCAGCAAACAGATTAATCTGAATGATACGAATGGCATTCTGCAGTACGGAGTCGGTACACAGAAAAAGATGGCGGATTTTTCCGAGACTGCTTTAAAAAACGTAAAGACGAAAGACCTCGGCGAGGTTGGAACTATGATCTCCGGGCTTGTCACGGAGCTGAAAAGCTTTGACGTGGAAGAGGAGGAAAAAGGTTTTCTGGGATTTTTCAAAAAGTCAGGCAATAAGCTGACGACGATGCGTGCGCGGTACGAAAAAGCAGAGGTCAATGTAGAGAAAATCTGCGAAGTGCTTGAAGGCCACCAGGTGCAGCTGATGAAGGATGTTGCAGTGTTGGACAAGATGTATGGACTGAACCTGTCATATTTCAAAGAGCTTTCCATGTACATTCTGGCCGGAAAGAAAAAACTGGCACAGGTGCGGGCAAATGAACTTGCAGACGCAGTAGCGAAGGCACAGGCAAGCAATCTGCCGGAGGATGCGCAGGCAGCGAAGGATCTTGAGGATAAGTGTGACCGTTTTGAAAAGAAGATTCATGATCTGGAACTGACGAGGATGATCGCGATCCAGACGGCACCGCAGATCCGTCTCGTCCAGTCGAGCGATACAGTGATGATCGAGAAAATCCAGTCCACGATCGTCAATACGATCCCACTGTGGAAGAGTCAGATGGTGATCGCACTTGGTGTGGAGCATGCAAATCAGGCAGCAAAAGCGCAGCGCGAAGTGACGGATATGACAAACGAGCTGCTGCGCAAGAATGCGGCAGCGCTTAAGACAGCTACAGTTGAGAGCGCAAAGGCTGCCGAGCGTGGTATTGTTGATCTTGAGACCTTAAAGAATACGAATCAGGCTCTGATTTCTACGTTTGACGAGGTGATGAAGATTCAGGAGGATGGACGGCAGAAGCGCCGCGCGGCTGAGGCAGAGCTGAATCGGATGGAGGAGGAGCTCAAGAGCAAGCTGCTGGAGATCCGGAAATAAGAAATGACTGTGCGATGAAAACGGAAAAAGAATATAACAAGGGCGGCTCCTGCGGGAACCGCCTATTATAATTATATTTAGACAGATTCTTATATTTAGACAGATTCACTGCGAACGCAATCCGTCAGTCCGCATCAATCATCCGATACCCGATTCCGATCTCCGTAAAAATGTATTCCGGCTGAGCAGGATTCTGTTCAAGCTTCCGGCGGATATTTGCCATGTTGACGCGCAGAATGCGGTTGTTGTCATCCGCATAAGGTCCCCATACGTGGGAAATCAGCGTGTCATAGGTGATGACTTTGCCGGAATTTTTTGCGAGCATTGAAACGATCTTGTATTCAACCTGAGTCAGGTGAACCTCCTGATCGTGAACAAAAATACGACGTCGGTCGAAATCAATGACAAGACCGTGTGCTTCAAATGTATGAGTCTGATTTCCCTGACCGTTTGCACCGGAAAGATGGCGGACGGCGGTACGGATGCGGGCGAGAAGCTCGGAGGTGCCGAATGGCTTGGTGATATAGTCATCTGCGCCTGCATCAAGCGCAAGCACCTTTTCCTCTTCCTGTGTGCGGGCAGAAATGACGATAATGGGCATGGAAGACCACTGGCGCACTTCGCGTATAATATCCATGCCGTCCATATCCGGAAGTCCCAGATCCAGGAGAAGAATATCCGGACAGCGAGAGGTGATCTGTGAAATGCCATCGGTGCCGGAATAGCTCTTAAAAACACGATAGTCCTGATTGAGCAGGGCAGTGGCGATAAAATCACAGATATTTTTTTCATCTTCAATAATCAAAACAGAAGTTTTTGTGTTCATTTATTTTCCTCCGTTTGTATGATATCCTGTTCTTCACGCGGCAGTGTAAAGCAGAATTCTGCACCTTGTGGGTCAGCGGTCTTTTCTGCTGCAGTGCTGCAGCGGTGGAATGGTGTCAGGCGGCGCTGACCGGCTTCGCTCTCCGGGGATGGAATGTTGCGCGCGGTGATCGTTCCGTCATGCGCCGTGATGATCGTTTGACAGATAGAAAGGCCAATGCCCATGCCACGGCTGCTGTCGGAATTGTCAGTCGGTGCCGTGCCGGTGCCATCGAAGATGACCGGCAGCTTTTCTTCCGGAATTCCGGTCCCGTAATCACGGATGTGAAAGGATACCGAGGTGTCATCGTACGTGATATAGCAGTCGATCGGCTGCGTGCTTTTCGCATGCACCACTGCGTTTTCAAGCAGGTTGATGATGACCTGCTCGATCAGAACCGCATCCATCGGGATCATCAGAAACTCATCCGGAATCCTCACGTTGATCTGTGCATCCGGCAGTCTTTTCTTGAGCCGCTGTACAGCCTCGGAAAGCACTTCCTCGACAGGCTCAAGTGACTTGGTGACTTTTGCGCTTGAGGTATTGATTCGTGTGACAGAGAGCAGATTTTCTACCATATTCAAAAGCCAGTCGGCATCCTCCTGGATGTTGCAGATCAGATTTTTTTTTGCCTGATCATCGAGCTGGCTGTCGTTTTCAAGGTAAAGATTGGCAGCACCGATGATGCCGGTGAGCGGTGTACGCAGGTCATGCGAGATGGCCCGCAGCAGATTGGCGCGCATTTTTTCTTTTTCTGCTATTGCAAGCTGTTTTTCCTGTTTGATACGGATCCGTGTCTGTGCTTTCAGGTTGGTTGTGGTGGCACTTGTGATGGATGAGATTACAAGCATGGAAAAGAAGGCGATCGGATAACCGTCCAGCGTAAAATTGATTCGCATATAGGGGTAGGTAAAAAAGCAGTTGATGGACATAATGCTGATAACGGAAGCTAGGATTCCGTAAAGATAGCCGGTCGTAAAGCGTGCAATTGCAACGACGATCATAAGATAAATAAAAGAAGTATTCAGGAGATTCTGCGTTGCTTTTCGTGTGAGAACGCAAAGAACCGTTCCGAAGGCAAGGAGTGCGATCGAGACGAGAATGTCGTGTAATGGGGTATCTGTGCGCAGATGCCTGAATTTATCAGAAAGAAATTTCGGGGTGGTCAAGGGATGCAGATCTCCTTTCTTTATGGGATGGAGCCATAAGATATATTTCCACAAGAGGGGCCATTCTTATGGGATGTCTTGTGAGATAGTATACTATAATTTCTTCCGCTTGAGTATGGCTGGATGTTAAGAAGACGCTAAAAGTGGTGAAGAATAAAAAAGTTATAATTCTTTTACATAGCGAATCCCGTCCAGCTGGCAGATCTCAGACAAGATTTTATTGTGAGACATATTACAGGGGAGTTTTACGGAAACAGTTGCACATACGTCCCTGATATACCATTTATTCAGTTCTTTTCGTTCCAGATTTGTAATTTGAATTTTCTGCGAATTGAAATAATCAATAAGAACAAGCATAAATTCTTCGTTTTGTCCGTCAATACACAAAACCATATAAGGCGAATACTTCATTATTTTCTTATCAATTATCTGAAAGAAAATGGAGATTATATGTACAATGCAGGTGCCGGAAATTGCGCCAAAATAAAAACCAGTGCCGATCGAAATGCCGATAGCGGCGGTTACCCAGAGCGAGGCAGCTGTTGTAAGCCCTTTTATCCGGTTGTGGTTGGTGATCATGATGGAACCGGCTCCGAGAAAACCGATCCCGCTTACAACCTGTGCAGCCATGCGTGATAAGTCACCACTGCCCTGGGCAATATAGCGAAAAATATAATCATTTGTAATCATGATGAGCGTGGAGCCAAGGCAGACGATGGAAAATGTTTTCAGTCCCGCTGAGTGCCGGTGTATTTCACGTCCCAGTCCGATCGAACCACCGCAGACGGCAGAGAGCAGCATTTTTAGGATTGCACTGGTTTCAAATGAAGTAAGATCAAAAAAGAACAGCAAAAATGTAAAAAGGTTCATCTTCAGTACCTCCTGAAATTATTGAAAATGTTGTTCTGTTATTACGGCCAAATAAATGAAGAAACTTGCAAAAACAACTATATAATGATAATATTTTAGTAAAACAGATAAAAAATTTCTATGTGTGGTTGTTGCTGCAATTTTTATTTATGTTGTTTTATGGGAGGGGCATACATGAAGCGGAAAAACGGGTATTTGTATGAAGATCTTTCGACCAGAAAGCCTTTGCTGAATGAGATGAAGATGAATGATTTTTCGGCATTTTTTCCGCCGACGCATACAGCAATGACGCTATATGAAAGCGGACACAAATATCATTGTATGCCAGGACATTATACGTATCAAAGAATTTATGATCATTATCTGCTACATTATATTTTGGACGGAAAGGGAACCTATTATTGCCCCTCTGGAACGTACTCCATAACACAGGGAGATTTGTTTCTGATCAGGCCAAACGAGCCGATTCATTATCAGGCAGACTTAGAGCGGCCATGGACGTATTATTGGATCGGATTTAATGGGAATGAAGCGTTTCATGTTATGGAAACATGTGGATTCACAAATGAATGTGTGGTTCTGCACCATGGAAAAGATATGGAATTAGAGGCTGCTCTCCATGGAATTGCATATCCGAAAAAGACAGGTATTTCGAGAGAGTATGAATTGCTGGGATATTTGTATCGGGTGTTTGCATGTATCATTCAACAACATCTGAGGCCGCAGATGGATAATTCAAGACAATATTTGCTGAATGCGATAGATTTCATTAATCAACAGTACAGTTACTGTAATCTCAGGGTTCAGGATATTGCTGACTATGTAGGAATTGATCGGACATGGTTATACCGCATTTTTGATACCTGTCTTCATGTTTCTGTACAGGAGTATCTGCAGCAGTTTCGTTTAGATAAAGCGAAGTCGTTGCTTCGTTTTTCTGCAATACCAGTCGGAACAGTGGCAGAAAAATGTGGTTTTGAAAATCAGGCATATTTTTCTACTGTATTTAAGAAACATTATAATATGACACCAATACAATACAGAAAACAGAGGAAGGAGGCTGTGATAGGCCTCCCCTCCGACATAAGCAAATGAGATATTTAACTGATTTTTGGGCTGCGAAGCGTTACGGTGTCAGTCAGATGCAAATGAAAGGTGTTTACTATATTTTTGGCTGTTTTCAGTGCCTGTGGATTCCATACTTTTTCCGGCTGATGTGCATCGGCTCCAAAAACAACCGTGTTTTGTACCTGGCCGGCGATTTCCCAGAATTTTAAATTGGGATAATGACGGTGATCCCAGATACCAAGAAAGTTGATCTCAAGCGGGATGTTCAATTCCTTTGCACCTTGGCAGAGCATTCGCATGTGGTGTTCGTAGACTGCGTCATCGCCGACAAAATAGAAAAGATCCGGATGAGCCAGGTAAGTAAAACAGCCCGTTTCAAGTGCCTCAAGGCATTGCATACAGTAGCGTTTTAAAGCCACTTCGCTTTGGGTGGGAAGTGCGCTGTTTACATCATTGATCTCGTTTCCGAGAAAGTGTTGGGCCAGCAGAAAATAATCAAAAGGATATGCGCGGGTAATAGTAAGCAGATTGTGAAAATAAGCAGGATAATATTCAACCTCAAGACCGAGCAGTATCTGGATATCATTTTCGTACTCTTTTTTTAAAGAATGCACTGTGGTTACATAATCTTCCAGCTGATCCAGTCTCATTTTTAAGGGACTGACATATCCATTTGGGTAAGGCATTGGTGTATGATCGGAAAAACCGAGAATCTGAAGACCGCCCTGAATTGCATTTTCAACATATTCCCGTTCTGTACCTGTCGCGTGCATACAGCGCCAGGTATGTGTGTGATAATTTGCAATCATTTTTCTTTTTCACCTCAAATGATAAAAGTTATAACAAAACAGAATTAAAAGGAAAGGTCCATTCCATCGTATGCGGCGATAAATCCTTTTTCCTGAAACAGAGGAGTGATTCGCTCGTGCAGCGGATTAAAGTAATGGTAGAAGTGTGTCAGGATAAAGAGTGTTTGTTCTGTCGCAATATTGTTGTCAAGCATGCGTTTGCGTACAAGGATATTATCCGGAAGACCCATATGACCTTCGAAAATGCCTGTGTGATCTACCATGGTACAGTCAAGAACAACACAGTCGAAATGGAAATCACCTAAAAATTCCCAGACTGCCTCAGAAAAGAAGGCACTGTCATGACCATAGAGCAAAGTTTTTCCATTATGTTCAATAACATAGATATAGCAGCATTCGCGGGGATCATGACTGGCCGGCAATGGTGTGACCTTATAACCATCCAGTTCATACGTTTTGTAGGCAGATAACGTGTGAAATGCAAGATATTTTTCAGTGTTTTCAAGCGAGAGGATGTCACCCACGGACTGATTTAATTTATCGGTTACAGTGGAATTGCCGTAGATATGGAGGGGGATTGTGCGGTTTAATCCATATGGCGGAGCAGCGCGTAGCAGATCGACGGGATAAAAATGGTCTTCGTGAGAATGTGTAATAAGAATATGTGTAATGTTGGTAGTATCCATTCCTCTGAACAGGGACTGCGCGTAACCATCCGATGAAAAATCAATTAAGATGTGGTCATCAAGCTGTACGCTTGTGCGCAGACGGATGTTTTTTCCGCCAAGGGTACGAATCTTTTTGCAGTATTCGCATTCACAGAATACTGCAGGGACGCCTTCTGATGCGCCAGTGCCAAAAAAATGAAGTTTCATAGATTTTGTCTCCTGTATAATAATATTGTTTGATGTTTATCCTTTTACGCCGGATACGACAACGCCCTGAATGAAATATTTCTGAAAAAATACAAATACGATTAAAATTGGCATTGCGACAATTACGGCGGCTGCAAAAACAAGATTCCATTCCGTGGAATTCATTCCACTGAAGAATGAAAGCCCAACGGAAATTGTCTGTTTTGAGTTTGAATTAATGTAAATTAATGGCTCCAGATAATTGTTCCACTGATCTTGCATGGACATGATTGTGACAGCCAGAAGAACCGGTTTGACCTGTGGAAGAATGACGTAAGAAAATCTTTGCCATACGCTGCAGCCATCGATCGTTGCTGATTCATCCATTTCATTTGGGATGCCCATCATACTTTGCCGAATCATAAAAGTATAAAAAGGTTTTGCAAAAAAGAACGGGGCAATGATCGGAAACCAAGTGTCAAGCAGCCCACACTTTGTATAGATGAGATAAAGTGGAGTCAGAACGATTTCTGTTGGAATGATCATGGTAAGGATGACCAGAACAAAGATTTTGTCGCGTCCTTTCCATTTGATTCTGGAAAACCCGAAAGCAACAATAGAGGAAGAAATCAGTGCGCCAATGATAGAAAGTAAAGTGATCAGTCCTGAGTTTTTCAGCATTTGTTCAAACCGAAATGCCGGATAGCGGAACGCCTCCGGATAGTTGGCAAACCGAAGCGGCCATACGAAAAATTTCGGGGGAAACTGAAATAGCTGTTCGTAGCTTTTAAAAGAATTTAAAAAAAACCAGTACAGAGGGAAAAGAAATATGATAGAAAGCAGGATAAGGGTAAGATAGCAGCCTAACTTTCGCATACCTTTTCCACTAAGTAAGTGCTGTCTCATATTTATTCACCTCCATAAAAGACCCATTTATTTGATGAGCGGAATACAAGAATAGTAAGGGCGCCGACAATCACAAACAGAAGAATGGACAATGCGTTTGCATAACCAAGATTGAAATTGACGAAAGCAGTTTTGTAAATGTAAAGCATGTAAACCAGACTGGCATTGCTTGGACCGCCATCGGTTAAAATCTTAATCTGAGTGAATGTCTTGAATGCGCCAATCAGTCCGATCAGCAGATTCATAAAAAGGACAGGGGACATCATCGGCAGGGTGATGTGAAATACCTGGCGTAGTTTGCTGCATCCATCAAGATCGGCTGCTTCATAGAGCACAGTCGGAATAGCCTGCAGACCGGACAGGTTGATAATAATCATCTTTCCAGACTGCCAGATGCTGATAAAAACGGTACTTGCGATGATCGTTCCGGTTGAACCAAGCCAGGATACTTTGCCAAGGCCGATTCTTGTCAGCAGATAGTTAATAATTCCGAAATCTGTTTCGAGCATCTGTTTCCACAAGAGAGTGGAAGAGACAACAACGATTAAACAGGGAATATAAAAAATGGTTCGAAAGATTACGATTCCACGTAATTTCTGATTTAATAAATTGGCAAGAAGAAATCCAAAGATCAGTTGAAGCGGAACGGCAAAAATAGCGTATAAAAAAGTAATGCCGAGTGACTTCCAGACAAGTGGATCTTTCGTAAGCATGGTCACGTAGTTTTCAAGTCCAATAAACCTGCTTCCGGTAAGAAAGCTGAAATTTGTCAGGCTAATTTTAATGGCATAGAGCAGGGGGATAAGCGTGAAGCTTATCACCCCAATGAGCCACGGGGAAATGAATAACAGACCAAGGCGAATGTTCTTTTTTTCTCTTGCTGTACATTTTTTCATGACACATCCCTCATTTGATGTATAAATTACTAATTATATTTTGCCTCATTTTCTGCAACGATAGAGTTTATTTCTGTGGTAAGTTCGCTTAACATATCTGCCATGGAAAGCTGACCGCTATAGCCTTTTTTGAGTGTTTCGTTCTGCAACTGGGTGAACTGCTGGTACGGGATGTACTGGGATAGTACGTTCGGATGAACATAGGAGAGTGCCTTTTCGTAAGCGGTAATATTTTCCGGCACATCTTTGTCGAAGAAAGGCGCACGTGCGGATTCCAGTGCAGGGATGGTTGCGTTGGTTTCTGCATACATTTTCTGGCACTCCGGCTGAACAACTTGCTCGAGAAGTTTTATAGCAGCCTCCAGATTTTTGGTGTTTGGATTAATAATCAAGCCGATTACGTTGCTGGAGCATCTGCGTTTACCAGTGTTTGGATCAAGTGGGAGTTGCACAACATCCCAATTGAAAGAAGTAATATTGGTGTAAGTGGAAATCTTCCATACACCTGCGGTAACCATTGCAATTTTTCCGCTCATGAACATATCGTCTCCGGAAGAAGTCGAAGTGACTTCAACACTCGGGGATATACCAGCCTGATACATGTCAGCCAGTGGCTGAAGTGCCTCTACAACACCAGGCTCATTTAACAGACAGGTTTTTCCACTCTCATCAAAAATTTCATATCCGGCAGACCAGATCATTTCCCATACAGGCATGCGGTCGGCAGGAACGTAAAAACCATACTGAGTAGTATTTCCACTGTCATCCTGTACAGTAAGCTGTTTGGCAATTTCCTCCAGATCCTTCCAGGTCCAGGTATCTTCGATTGCCTTTAAATCAATTCCGGCTGCGTCTGTAATATCCTTATTATAAGCGATCGCAGAACACTCCACATTAATCGGAATTGCCATCTGTTTTCCGTCAAATTTATAAGTGTCAACTAATACCGGATCCAGATTGTTCAGATATTCCTGAAGCAGAGGGGAATTGGAAATGACATCGGTGAGGTCCATGGTCTGGTTGGATGCAGCATAGGATTCAAAATCCGGACGCGTCATCTGATATACATCCGGCCCTGTGCCGGCGGCAATAGCGACCGGAAGTTTTACCCAGTAATCAGCTGCGGCTGCAAACTGCAGGTCAACAGAAATGTCTGCGTTTTCTTCGGCAAAAGTGGCCTGCGAAGAGAGCGCTTCAGTTGCTTCAGTACTCCATGACCACCAGGTAACGGTATCTTTTGCGCAAGCAGTTGAGAAGGTTGCTAAAGATGCGAGGGCTGCACAGACAAAGGCTAAAGATTTTCTTTTCATTTACGTTCCTCCTAAAATGCTATTTTTGATATTCATTAATGTTGTTTTTGGCCGCGCGGATTTACTGATCCATAATATCACAATTTACAATTTATTTGATCTGTAAAAATCTTGTAAATGGAATTTTACATAAAATACTTTGCAATATTGAGAAAATTATGTTCTTTATGCCTATATTTTAAATGCGCATTTGGGAATCATCTATATATCAATGTTGCCATTTTTTTCAGTTATGTTGTTTTATAAAAGGCAAAAGAGAGAATATCTGTTTTGGGCTGAGTCGGACAGTGAGGGAAATTGATTCGCAGTGCTGATTTTCAATGACAATCCGCGTAAGCTGTGCTATACTGATAAGAAATGATCGCCTGCGGATTCTGGCGGCAAAAATGATGTACACAGGGGATCGCAGACGGAGGGACTGAGTGAAAAATAAATAGCAAAAAACGAAAAGCGAGGTGCAGAGTATGGACAGTGGAGTATTACTTGCAGTATTGATTCTGTTGGTCGTGATTGTGACAGTAGTCGTGGTTGCAGCGGTGGTGTCAGTCGTTTCCGGCGTGATCGCAGCGGAAGAAGATGAGGAAGAATAAAAATTAATGGAAAGCGCATATCAGCGTGAATCCGGGCGGCAGAGCAGACGCTGAAAAGCCGTTTTGGTAATGAAAAGGAAAAGAGGAGGGGGAAAATGACAGAGTATACCCTGTCACAGTGGCTGCTGTTTTTTTACATTTACTGCTTTTTCGGCTGGGTCTGGGAAAGCACATACGTATCAGTATGCCAGCGAAAGCTCGTAAACCGGGGATTTTTGAAGGGGCCGTGGCTGCCGATCTACGGAAGCGGGGCAATCTGTATTCTGGTCGTGACCATTCCGGTACGCGGGAATATCCCGGCGATGTGTATTGTCGGCATGGTATCGGCAGCCGTACTGGAGTATGTGACCGGCTACGTGATGGAGCGGCTGTTCCGTGTGCGGTACTGGGATTATACCGGAAAATTTCTGAATATTAACGGCTATATCTGCCTGGCATCCGTGCTCTGCTGGGGAGTGATGACGATTCTGGTGGTTGATGTGATCCATGTGCGGATTGAGCAGATGGTCATGATGCTCAGTACGCAGATGACTGATCTGATCGTGCTCATTGCCACTCCGCTGTTTACGATCGATTTCGTGACATCGTTTATTGCTGCAATGCGGCTGCGCGACATCCTGATCAGCAAGGAACGCATTGTGGAAGAACTGAAAAAGCTGGCAGTGAAGAAAGATGAGCTGGAAGCTGCGCTTGAAAAGGCAATTGCGGGTACCGGCGATAAGGCGAAGGAGCAGATCCGTCAGGAGCTGGGCGAGCTGTATATGACGGTCGGAGCAATGAAACAGAAGCTTCAGATCAGATCGCCGAAATCAATTCGCGGTCTGCTCAGGAGAAACCCGACAGCGGTATCCTTTGAGTATAAAGAAACATTTTCAGACCTGAAGCGGTCTATGGCAGAAAAGCTGGACGGACTCCGCAATGAAGTGGATTTCTCAGCGATCAAAGAGCAGACAGGCAAGTGGTTGAAGCGGTGAGCGATAAAGCAATGCTGTATTGCAGGTGCATCTTTGTGAAGCGAAAAAAACAAGCAACGAGAAAGATACAGAATTTCTGAAGAATGAACAGTCAGTGAAGCTGGTTGTGAATACGGATCGTGTGAGCGTATCGGATTGAGAAAATAATCTTTTAAACACGTTTTAGAGCAGCTAGAGGGCAGGAAAAATGGAAGAAAAGAAGCAGGCTGAAAATGAAATGGATGACGACGACATCATTGAAGAATTTGCAAGCGGATTTTGTAAGGCACAGAATCAGACACGAATGGTGATGTGCGAGCTTAAGGTGCTGTCGGACGGAAAAAAGGAGATTGTCTCTTCGGACTGTGCCTGGGGAAGATGCGAGCATACGAAAACATGTCTGCTGATGGGGCAGATTATGAATGAGTTGTAGCGTGTTTTGGAACGCAGGGCGTGAAGCGGATTGCGAATGTCTGCTTTACAGTGCTTTTGGCAGGATGTGCGTACAGATTGCAGGAATAGTTTTTTGAACAGGCTTCGGAGTCGGTGGGAGGTTATTAACAGTTAAATATAAATTATAAAATCATATAAGTACATGTTGAGTTTTGCAGGATATTAGGGTAGAATATTATTGAAAGGAGTTGATGCTTTGAGTAAATATTATTCTATACATGAATTTTCAAA
>ERZ824473.2047-NODE-2047-length-25518-cov-5.842045_pt1 | contig 25518 bp, 24 predicted proteins | sample MGYA00519874_ERZ824473 | MGnify/ENA primary metagenome ERZ824473 (study PRJEB31778, sample SAMEA3449151) | human gut metagenome | biome: human gut; feature: human-associated habitat; material: faeces | place: United Kingdom | collected 2010/2012 ... | reverse complement strand
CTTCATCTTTCATTTTTTTTATGTCTTCATCTTTATATCCTAAATCTTTTAATGCCTTTTTTATTATTTCGTCTTTATCTATACTTATTCCAGCATCATCTGTATCAGCAGAAATTTTTACACTACCTGTATACTCTGAAGGTCTTCCTTTTTCATTATTTTTCCATATTCCTTTATCTATTGTCAACTTATAATAAGCTAAAGCTATCAATATAAGTGCTAGTATAATAATAAGAGGCAATGCCCTTATTAATCTTTTTTTAATAATCATTCTTGAAAGACCCTTATGCTCTTTAGCCATCTTCTACCTCCTCCCTTTGCAATTACACATTTACATAAAATTCATAAAAACCATCATATTCAGATTTATCTTCCAAATTATTATATTCCTCATAATTTAAAATCATTTTTGAAAAAACTAATTTATTAATTGTTCTACCTGATGTATACGGATTCATAAATTTTATTTTTACATCATTTGTATATCCACTTTGTATATTTAATCTATTCTTAGATATTTCATTATTGTAAAAATAATATTTTATATTATTAGTATCCCTTAAATAAACAGATTTTGTACTATCACTTGTATCCAACAATATATCATTATCAGATGAATTTTCAACAGATAAAATATATGTCTCATAATTCATATATTTATCCACTTGTTTTACAGTTATGTTAATATTCTTATAATTTGTCACCTTATTAGGATTATCTCTACCTATATAACTATTTATATTTAATTTATATCCATCCTCTTTTTTTACAACTGTAATATAATCCATTTTTTCAGCTGTTGAATCAACTTTGCCTGTTGAAAGTATATCCCCTATGATATTTATTTGATAAGTATTTTCCAACCAATTTTCTGATGTATATTCTTTACTTTGACCATTAAAAATATCCGCATAATAAATGTCTCTAAATTCATCTATTGTAGGATACATTTCCTCTTTACATTCATCCGTAAGTAGAGAATAGGCATTTTCAATATCTCCACTATTGCAATAATCAAAAAATTTACCAATTACATTACTATCATTTTTTAATTTACTATCAGAAATCTTTCCTCCTGATATTGCTGACTTATCTGATAATAATTCTTTATTATTATTCAATACATTTTCAATAATATTATCACTATTTCCAATTTGATTTTTTTCTACATTATCTCTTTTTGCAAAATAATTTAATAGTTGTATTAAAACAATAATAAAGACTATAATTAGTATAATTATAAATATCTTCCTCCTGTTTTGATTATATAATCTAATTAATTTATACATAATTATAGTCCTCCTCTAATATTTATTTAATATTTTTTATAAAAAACACTACTTGTAGCATCAAATTTATCTCTTAATTCTTTAACATGTTTTTGAATTTCTTCTTCTTTTGTTCCCTCTTTACTATTTCTTCTAATTTTCTTTTCTATAGTTTTATTCAAATCATCATCATCTTTTGAGCCTAATGATGCAGTATTTTTTCCAAAGTCTTTTACATACTGAACTTGCATCATAGCATCTTCTTTAGATTCACCTGCTTGCATTCTTTGATATACAGATGCAACATCCTTGGCATCATTTAATCCATAATTAATACAATCCTTTCCAACAGATTTCATTGCTGCTTTTGCAGTTTTCCTATCTCCTAATACTCTCTCTAATTCATCATTATAATCAATATCAAATCTTTTTTGACCGTATTCTTTATCTAATTGTTTTTGATCATATTGTTCATTAGTATAATATCCCTGACTAAAGTTATCTGCTATTTCTCTTCCTGTATATTCTCCTCTATCCATAACACTATCTGCAAGTTTTGCACCTAACATAGCAGATCCAATAGCTGCTTTTCCCACTGTTTTTGGATCTCCTGTAGACAATGAAAGTATACTTGCACCTGTAGCCGCAACCGTACCTCCAACTGCCCTTCCTGCAGTTCTTAATACCTTTCTTGGCATGTCACTATTTGCAGCTTTTCTAACATAATGTTTAGCAACATTACTAACACCTTTACCAACTCTCGCTAATCCTTTTATTTGTTTCTTCTCACTATTATTATTTTCCGGCATTCTTATATTTTCTGAAGTATCTGTAAATACTCTTGGAACCCTACTTAAATCTACTCCATCTGTTATTCCTGAAACATCATTTGTCCTAATATTATTACTATTTTGTCCAGATGGATTTGAAATACTTGTATTTTCTCCTGGTGCTCCAATTCCAGCAGGATTATTTCCTCCTACATTTCCTGGTAAAACACCTCCATCATCATTTGTTGGTCCACCAGAAGGACTTTCTCCGCCATTATCTCCAACAGCCATTCTATCCTTATTATCTCCTACACTAAATAAACTTGAATTATCCAAATCCTTAGCATAGTTTAATTTAGCTCTACTTGCTCCAGCTTTTCCGGCAACTTCCTTAACTCCTTTTCCATCCTTTGGAGGTGGAGGTGGTGTTCTTCCTAATAACTTATTCCATCCATTCATCATAATTGCAGCACCAGCTGGTCCACCAAACAATCCTGGTGTTGTAGCTTTTTCAAATCCGAAGAAACTACGTAATAATTTTTCCGCTGGAGTCATAAAACCTAAAGCAACTATTACATATATTATATTTTTGCTTGCAAATTCCATTGCTGATCCTATTAATATTGTATATAAGATTAAATGCATTGGTTGTATTAATAAGTTAAAAATATATTCTCTGAACCATTTATTAAATGCTTGTGCTTGACCATCATTCATCTTATCTATTGGATATGTTAAAGCAACTAAAGGCGATATAATAGTTAAAAATGCCATATATATAACCCTCTTTATATAAGTAAACATAAATATGAATGTATATATAACTAACATCACATAAATTAACTTCCAACCTACTCCTGTATATGTAGTTTTACTCTCTGAACTTAATAATTGAACTTCCATTCTAGCTTGTTGCATAAAATTCTCAGCTGGCCATAACATTTTTGTTGGAGATGTATTCTGAATATTTCCATCACTATCAACTACAGATGTATAATCATCATTTAAGAAATACTTGGCAAAAGTATTATCTCCTACATTAGAACCTTTTGAAACATCATCGCCTACAAGAACTTCAAATGATTTAGTTACCTTCTTTTTATCTCCTATAACATATACTTGTGGTTCTACTATATTTGATTCTGTTGTATTATCTGTAGAAACCTTTGTAGTATCAACAACATTTATAATCTTTTTTACTATTAAATTTGAAAAAGACATTATATACTGCATTAAAAATAACAAACAAATTGCCACTAACCAGTCTATCAACATTTGTTTATACTTTGCTTTATCTACTGCAGTACTTGATATTATTATTCTAATTCCTATATATACTAAAACTGATAATAATGCTACTAAAGCAATATTTCTTAAAACTATATACCAATTTGCTACAACACCTCGTAATTCTGCTGCTGTAGACTTCATCTCAGTTGTTTCAGTTTCATATTCAGCCGGTGATGTTGTAGTTTGTGTTATCTCTTTTTCTTGTGCATTATCACTACTCCAAACTACATAATCTTCACTTTTTTTATTATTCGGTATTTTTTTGGGTAAATTTTTAAATATTTGTGCCTTATTAAATGAATCTATATTTAGAATATACTCATCTCCATTATTTTTCCACTTATACTGAGTAATTACATTTTTTTGAGTATTATGTCCACTATTTACAGAACTTGTGCTCTCTATTTCTTTTCCCTTTACAGAATCAGTATACCCATATTTTCTAGCTTCCGTAATAGCTTCATTTTCTTTAATAGTAGTAGTCTCCTCAGATGCTTCTTTTACCAATTTCTTTTTCGTAAATGTTTGTGATTCACTTGGATTAAAAAAGTCAACATCTAATAATGGTATTTTATTAGAAAATATTTCCTGAGGTGTAATCTCATATAATGGCAAAATAAATTTTTCTGGTAACATTCCCTCAACAATCGACGTTGTTAGTGGAAACGTTATAGCAGTAACCCCTATTGTTATAACAGTAGCCGCTGTTCCACTAAGTGCCGCTGCAACCCCAGCTATTGTAAGACCGAGCAGCTCCTGCTGTTGCAACCGTAGCAATTACTATTACTGCCACAACCGCAATACATGTCAAAACAACTATAACTTTAGCCCAAAACGAAGAAGAAGAATCTATTTCTATTATAGAATCATCCATATTTAATACAACTTTCTGTAATAAAGACATGGCGCCATCTCCCAATCCTACAAATAACGACATAATAGGATTAAGTAATGTCCCTCCTATACTAGAATCATCATCATCTGCTTTTATACCTTTAGGCATACAAAAACTAAATGACATTATAATCAAAAATACTATTACTATTTTTTTAAAAATACTATTATTTTGAAAAACTTTCATAAAGTTTAAACCTCCTGACTAATTTACGCATTATTTCTTTTTGCAATATCATTTAAGTTTGTATCCACAAACTCAAATTCTTTTCTAGTTGGCATTATCTTTAATATTGCCGAATCTGCACCAACTTTTAATAATCCTTCACCTTTTTGGCAAGTTACTAAAAAGTTAGCTTCTCCTTCTGAAAGTTTAAACACCTCTTTTAAGTATTGTATTTCAGATTTATCTTGTGCTAAAAATAGTTTTGTATCTGAAGATGTAAGAACTGCCTGTGCCTCTGGTTTCTCATAAAAATCTTGAAATCTTTGAGAAACAATAGCAAGTGAAACATTTCTTTTTCTTGCACGTCTTGCCATCTTATTTAAAAAATCGACAGCTTCTGGATATGGTAACAACATCCAAGCTTCATCAACTAAAACTCTCTTTTGTGTAGCTTTTTTTCTATCTTCACTATTTTTCTTAACAAATTTTTCCCAAATCCAAGAAAGTAAAATTTGTTGTGCAAGTGGTCTTGCAAATCTTTCTTCCAATTGAGAAATATCCAAATTTATAAATGGCGCTCCATCTAATAATTCAAATGTAGATTGTCCATCAAAATATGCCATTTGTCCATCATATTCTCTTATGTATTGTTTCATAACTTTTAATAAATAACTATAATGATATTGATAATCTTGGTTTGTATTTTCTCTGGCTTTTCCTTGAATTCTTCTATACCAAGAGCCAATTGTTGGCATATCCTTCTTTTGTCTTGCAAATATGCTACCTTGCACCATACCAGTAGAAGTCTGATATAAACTTTCTGGATTACTATTTATTCCAAGTGCAGCATACTCTTCTGCAACTGATTCAGCTATTATCTGTTTTGTTAACTCATTAACTTCATCTGAACGTGTACTTCCTCTAGCCATTGTAAGCAATGCTTGCGTAACATCTTCTACTTTATTTTCAATATTTAATGTAACTCTTTCTTTGCCTGTTATTTCATCTTTAACAATTTCAGTTTCTACATCAAATAAATTAATAACTGTTTGTGATGTTGGACTAATTACAACATTAATTCCACCTAAGCTTTCAGCAACTATTGTATATTCACCTTCCGCATCTAATGCTAAACTTTCTATTCCCATTAAAACTGATGACCTTGATATTAATGTCTTCATTGTAACTGATTTACCAGCACCTGATTTAGCAAATATAACCATATTATAATTTGAAAGTGAGGAATGAAAATTATCAAATAAAATTGGAGTTCCTGTTTGCTTATTAAATCCTAATGGAACACCTGTTGGATGTCCTACCTCAGATGTTGTAAAAGGAAATACTGTTCCCATTGAATTTCTATCAAATGTATGTGTTTTATTTATTCTATCATTCATAAATGGTAGATTTGATTTAAAGGCATCTTCTTGCATTCCCCATGCTGTTTTTACTCCTACTAATGTTTTTGACATCTCAGAAGATAACAATTTAGTTTGTCTATCCAAATCCTCCAAACTATAAGCATATAAAGTAGTTATAATAGAAGCTTCAAACAATTTATTAAATCCCGCTGCAATTTCATCTCTTAACTGTTCTGCTTCTAATCTTTTTTGAGTAATTGTACTTTCTCTATTTATATTTCCTTTATCAGCTGCAACAATTCTTTCTGTCTCTAATTCATTTATTACTCTATTTAAATCATTTTGAGATTTATCCTCTTTAATTGGATTAATATATATAGATGTATTTGTATCTCCAAACATATACATATCCCTAAACAATTCTGGAAAAGTACACATTCTAGGAAGAGATGATACAAAAAAACTTCTAGCATATCTTGTAGTATCAGATATTATTTCTAAATGATCTATGTGTGACGCATCAATCCCTGATGGTGCTATTAATTCTTTTATTGATTTTTTTCTCAATATTCTAACATCTTCATCACGATATTCTTTAAATTGTTCTTGTAGTTTTTCTTCTTCTTGTTGTTGTTTTTTCTTCTTTGCCATCTTTTTCTCCTCCTTCTTTTGTTTTTGTCTTCTTTTTACTATCTTTGTCTATTTTATCTATAGCTGCTTCTGCAACTTCTTCTCCAACAGCTATTTTATTTTCATTTATTAATGATTTTGCCATTTGATCTATTAATTCATCTAATCTAGCTTCTTTAGCCTTCACTCTTCTTTGTTTTTCACTTTCTTCTACAACATCAAATATTGTTTCATTAGCCTTTTTAATTGCATCTTGTTCTATTTTTATATCAAGTTCTTTCATACGTTTATCTAAAACATCTGGTGCTGTAGAATACAAATCTTCATATCCTGCATTTAAGGCTTTTTTCAAATTATATTTTTCTGATTCATCTCTGTTATATGCAACATATAATAACTCTGCTAATTCATTTGAATCCAATATTTTACTATGTATCCCACATACTGCTAATGCACTTATTACAGTTTGTGATTTTGTATACAATTCAGAAAAAGATAAATTTGAAAGTTCCTCTTTATCAAAATTTGAATTATTTGCTTCTTCTGGATAATATGAAAGTATTACATAATAATGTTTACTTAAGATATTTTTATTTAAACTCATTCTTTCAGTATTATTTATAATATCTATTCCATATTCATATAAATTTCTCTGTCTAACTAATTCATATTTTTCCATCTCTAATTCTTTTTCTGTGTATTTACCTGAACGAACTTTTTGACTATATTCCATCTGTTTATTTGCATATTGCTTAGATATTTCTTCAACTCTAGTTTTATAATTATTTATACTACTTCCCAAATTTACTGTTCTAGTCTGCACATAAAGTTGTATAGGATATCTTAAAGTATTTAAAAATTGTAAAAATCCTTGTTCTACACTATTCTTTTCCAATCCTGACATCAAATCATAATTTATACCCTGACACTCTATAACCATAACATATCTCTTACCTTCTTTTTGAACAATCATATTGTTATCTATTCTGTCAAACTCCATAAATTTAAAAATAGATTCTTTATTATAGCTTTGTGGTATACTTGTAGAATTTTTTTTCGTTTCTTTATTTCTTTCTTTATCATTATTTCTTTCATTCTTAGGTTTAGCTTTAGCTTCCTTAATTTTTAATACGACAAATACTAAACATAATATAAATAATATACTAATCATAATCCCTAAAACAATTGTTAATGAATTAATTAATTGATTATTTTCCATCTTTTGTTTCCTCCTCTTGTTTATATACATATATCTTGTTTCCGTTTTTCTTAAATTTTATCCATCTCATAATAACATCATCAATATTTTCTCCACCTGTTTTCTTAGTTATATCAAATGCATTAGATTCTGGTACTTTCAAGGTTCCTATAGCAAATCCAATTGCAGCACATATTACAGTTATTATAAGTCCAACCATCGAAAACCCAAACATTCTTAAAACAAAATAAAATATTAAGCCAATTCCTGCCCCAGCACAAGTAAATATTAAGCCTTTTGTTGAGAATATATATAATATTCTTCCCTCTCCTCTATAATTTCTTGGTATCTCATATGTTTGCATATCTTTTTCCTCCGTACTAATTATATTTATACAATATATATTATAACATAGAGTTGTGGATAATTGTACTGTTTTTATCAAAAAAAGTGGAAATTTAATATATTTGTAACATTCTTGTAATATCCTAATTTTATAAATTTTTTATATTATTATAGGGATATAACATTTTCAAAGATTTTAGTAAAATTTATATTACTACCTATATTTATTAATGTACAATGTAATTTTATAAAAACAAAAAAGAATAATCCATTTCTAGATTATTCTTAAATTTTATAATTATTATTCTGCCATATTAAATATGAATGATGCTATGGCCGTTGCTGATACAACTAATACTATACCTACAATTAATGGTATAAAAGATTTTTTGTATTCAGCTTTTTCTTCAACTGAACCCAACATATATTTTACACCTAATACCATCAATATAATTACAGATGCAATTACAGCAACATTTCTTATCATACCCATTATTTTTCCAGCTTTAGTTTGTAAAGCTGTTGAATCACCATATGAAACTTTTCCACTTAAATCTCCTGGTTTTATTGCATCCCCAGCAAAAACATTTGATGTAACACTAATTAATATAATAGCCAATAACACTACTGTAATTATTTTCACTGTTTTTTTCATTTTTATTTCCTCCCTTTTTTATTTCTATATTATAAAATTACCTAGTTTTCTAAGTAAACTTTAATAACTATTTTGATAAACTTTGTCCTATTGTTACAAATACCTTCCAGAATCCAAAAGCCCCAAATACAACTATACAACCTAAAACAAAGATAACCATAGCATCTTTAACTTTTGCTTTCTCTTCCGCAGAACCAATCATAAATTGAACCCCTAATATACTTGCAACAACTACAGCTACACAAATTCCTATAACTAATAATACATTATAAACTGTATCAGAAGCTCCTTTTAATTTTTCTGTATCTACTGAAATATCTTTTTCTCCATCCTTTATAAACGAATCTCCTCCACTTATAATTGAAGATAAAGAACTATCAGCCTGTACTTTATTTATATTAAAAAGAGAAATATTTATAACAATTAATATTAAAATAATCTTAAATATCTTTGCTTTCATTTTCTATCCCCTTTTTTGTTTTTCATCTAATGTATAGAATTATATATAAAATCAACTATTGTTATTCCTGATACTGCTAACACACAGCCTATTATATATGGTACCATTGTTTGCTTATAATTTGCTTTTTCTTCTGCACTTCCTATTATGTATTTAAGTCCTATAACCATTAATACTATAACAGCTACAATAGCACTTATATTTCTGACAGCTCCTAGAATAACCCCTGTTTTTGTGAAAACACTTTTAGCTTCAATGTTACTAACTTCATCAGGTTCATAGTCGCTCGGATTAAATGTAGCTGATGAACTTGAAGCTGAGCCAGAACTTGTTGTACTTTTTTTCCCTGCACTTACACTTTCACTCTTTTTCCCTGCTGCATTAGATATAGTAATCATATTAAATGTTAAAAAAGCAATTATCAAGACAATAAATATTTTTTTTATCTTCTGCACAAAAGCACCCTCCTTTTTGTCCTATAAAATAATTATACCTTATATTTTTTTATTTTTCAACTTTTTTTGATATTTTTTTCAATTTATATACAAAAAAAGCAAAAACTAATATAAGTTTTTACTTTTTCTATTGGCGGAGATGAGAGGGTTCGAACCTCCGCGCCCCTTTCGAGACCTAATTGTTTAGCAAACAATCCCCTTCACCACTTGGGTACATCTCCATTTGTATAAAAAAAGATATAAAAACTTAAATCTATAAAATTATAAATTCATGGTCTTTTATATCTATATTAAAAGTTGGCGGAGAGGGTGGGATTCGAACCCACGGTAGGCTATTAACCTACGCCAATTTTCAAGACTGGTGCCATAAACCAACTCGACCACCTCTCCATTGGTTGTCGCTATGTCTAGCGACAGTATATATATTAGCATTTTTAAAAACATTTGTCAATAGATTTTTTCATATTTTTTTATTCTATCTTGTTTCATATATCAATAAATCTTCAATCTCCCCGATATATTCAAAATTATTCTTTACAAAATCTATTACACTATCTGAATCTTGCCAAGAATTTTTTTCTCTTGGTACCAAAATTATTTTATTTTCCATTTTTTCTATTTTATTTACTATTCCTTTTTCTCCATCTTTTCCTAAATTTCCCAATAACAGCAAATCAAATACTCCATTGTTCTTTTTTAACGGTAACATATAAATTGCAGCATCTGAAGATATATCAATAACATCTTTATCAGAATCTTGTATAAATTTTGTTACTTTTCTTATTTTGTTTTTGTCCTCTTCAGAAAAAAGTGTTCCAAAATATACACTATTTCCATCAAATTCATTTTCTATAATATCTTTATTATAATTTATTATATATCTTATGGAATTTATGCTATATACACTCATTACTATTAAAATAAAAACATTTATATTCTCTCTTTTTATCCTTATATTTTGAAAAATAATATTAATTATATATAAAAACAAAATATATTCTATTAAAATACCATATTCTATATGTGCTCCATTAAATATCGGATATGAAATTAATATTAACACAAATGAGAAACTTGCAAATATTCTTATATTTTTTTGTTGTTCTTCATTTTTACATTTATTTTTGTATTTAAAAAATACTAATGCTAGGCTGTTAAACAATGTAAAAAACACCATATATAAAACATATCCAATATCTACATATCTATTTCTACTTGAAAATTCCTTTAATCCCAATATTGCATAACTTATAAAACCTTCTAAAACCTTATTAAAATATAAAATCAAAACAAATATAGTTAAAAATATTCCTGTAATTCCTATTATTTTTAAAGTATTCTTAATTTCTTTTTTATTTAAACATGTATATATAACATATCCCATACAATAAAAAGCCCCTATATTTTGTTTTGTTAATAATATTAATGTTATAAAAATTGACTCTAACAAAATATAATTTTTAAATTTTTCTTTATTTAAAATAATTAAAATACCATATACACAAAAAGTCATTGCTAAAGTATTATAATTAGCACATGTGGCTATTATTTTATTTTCAACTATAAAAATGAATATTGTATATAACCATGATTTTCTCTTCCCTACATTTAAAGTTTTAAAAATTTTATATACTCCAAAAAATAGCATTAAGCATAAGAATATATTATAAATTCTAAAAATTAAAAAATTAGCCCCAAATAGTTTAAAAAATGCTACTCCTATAATATGAAACATAGGAGTAGTTATAACATTTGCATCAACATATATTTTATATCCGCTATACATTTTATAAATATGTTGAAAATTCCATACTTCATCTCCAACAAGAGTTTCAACATCTAGTGCATATCCAGAAATCATAAGTAAAAATACTAAAATAAAAAATAGTTCATCATGTTTTGCCATAATTTTTTCCACTTTTTTTATTTTTTCTTTCATCTATTTTCCCCTATATATATTACTTGAATTAATAGCCTTTCTAATAGCTTCAGCCTCTTCCTCAGACAAAGTATAAGAAGAATTTCCCTTTTCCACTGGTTTTGCATAAATGTTAGACATTTCTCTTGAATAAATGCCATTAAAGACTACTCCTGAATTTTCTTCATTTAGTAAAGCAACTGCAAAGCTCAAATCACTTCCAGTATCTTTAAAAGCACTATATCTAACAATTCCAATCTTTTGAATACATTTAGCAAAATCGTCATCTAAACTTTTGCAAAAGCTCATTATTTCAGCATTTTGTTTTTCAACTCTATCCACTTTGTACATAAAATTACTTAAATCTTCTTCTATGTCTTTGCCATTCCCTAGCTTTTTCATAAATTTTTTATATTTTTCTTTTAATTTCATATTGCTTACTAATAAAGCTATAAAACCTATTAATAACACAATAATTAAAATATTTAAAATTAACAAATAATTATCTGTTCTTAAAAAATTAATTAATTCTTGCATTTAATCAACCTTCCTATTTCATTAAATTTAATATTCTTTCTAAATCGTCATTTGACGCATATTCTATTATTATTTTTCCTTTTTTCTTTCCTGGAGCCATTTTTACTTTTGTTCCAAAAAATCCTTGGAAAGTGTTTTCTATATCTTTATATAAGATATTTATTTTTTTTAGTTCTTCTTTTGATACTTCTTTTTTGTTTATTTTTTTATTTGTTTGTTCTAGTTCCCTAGTTGTTGTTCCTCTTTCTATAATATCTACTGCTGTTAAATATTGTTTTTCTGGGTCTGTAATTGCAAGTAACAATTTACAGTGTGCTTCTGATATTTTTCCTTGTTTTGCAAATTCTAATACTCTAGGCTCTAGGTTTAAAACTCTTATTGAGTTTGCTATTGTACTTCTACTTTTTCCTAATTTTTTTGCTACTTCTTCTTGTGTTAGTCCGTATGACTGCATTAAATTTTTTATTCCTAATGCTTTTTCAAATGGGTTTAAATCTTCCCTTTGTATATTTTCTATTAATGCAATTTCTTTATTCTTTTTTTCGTCATCTTCTCTTACTATTGCTGGTATTTCTTCTAGTCCTGCTAATTTACAAGCTCTCCATCTTCTTTCACCAGCAATTATGCTATAATATCCTTCTTTTTCTGATACTATTATTGGTTGTATTAGTCCATATTCTCTTATTGAATCGGCTAATTCTTCTAGGGCTTCTTGATTAAAGTTTTTTCTTGGTTGTTCCCTATTTGGTTCTACTTCTGTTATTTTTAGATTTTTTAATACATCATCTTCTTTTACTTGTTCTTCTTCTGGTGTTGGTCCAAATAAAGCGTCTAATCCTTTTCCTAATCCTGTTTTTTTAGGCATTTTTATCACTTTCCTCTCTTATTTTACTTTTGTTTTATATTAATACTTTGTCTATTTTTTATATTTATTTTTAAATAAGATGTTTTCCTTTTTTCTCTGCATCATTTATTTTTAAGAATTCTTTTGTGAATTTTTCATATGTTTTTGCCCCTTTAGAACGTGGATCATACTCTGTTATTGGCATTCCATAACTTGGTGCTTCACTTAATCTTACATTTCTTGGTATAACTGTTTTGTATACCTTGTCTCCAAAGTATTTTTTTACTTCTTTTACTACTTGGTTTGAAAGATTTGTTCTTGCATCATACATTGTAAGTAGTGCACCTTCTACCTCTAAGTTTTTATTTAGATGTTTTTTTACTAAGTTTATTGTATTTAATAGTTGTCCTAATCCTTCTAATGCATAATATTCACATTGCACTGGTATTAAAACACTGTCTGATGCTGTGAAGGCGTTTAATGTTATTAATCCTAATGATGGTGGGCAGTCTATTAAAATGTAGTCAAATTTGTCTTTTATTTCTTCTAACTTTTCTTTTAGTCTTTGTTCTCTTGACATCATAGATACTAGTTCTACTTCTGCTCCTGCTAAGTTTATGTTTGATGGACATACTAATAGATTTTTTATTATTGTTTTTTCTAGTGCTTGTACCATTTCTACATCTGATACTAAAATGTCATATGTAGAGTATTCTACTTCTTTTTCTGTTCCTACTCCACTTGTTGCATTTCCTTGTGGATCTGCATCTATTAATAGTACTTTTTTTTCTTTTTTTGCTAGCATTGTACTTAAATTTATTGTTGTTGTTGTTTTTCCAACTCCACCTTTTTGATTTGCTACTGATATTATTTTTCCCACAATTTTTGCCCCCATTCTTTTATTGTAAACATTTACTTGTTTGTTTCTTCTATTGCTATATTTATCATATACAAATCTTGGTAAAAAGTCAATATTTTTGTTGTGTTTTTTTGATTTTTTTATTAAAATATTGTTATAGTTTAATAAATATAATAGATGTAATAGCTGAGTATGATAGTTTCCATATTTTTTGAATGTGACCAAAATATTTTTACAAATTCTTAAGTAAATGGTTTAAAGGTTCCTGCGACTAGGGTTTGTTAAAACATTTACATTAGAATTTGTTAATGTATGTAGGAAAACCGAGAAAAATATGAAAAATATCATACTCAGCTATTACAGCAATCCTATTATCAAAAAAGAACCACTATATAAATATAATGGTTCTTTTTTGATAATCTTTATTTTAACGGCTCCTTAGAAGGCATTCCTGCCTTTCTAGGAAATCTAGCTGGTGTATTTTTAATCTTACTTAAAATAATAACATTTCTAGAAATATCAGAATCAGGTAAAACAAATTCATCTACCTTTTCTAGTTTTCCTCCAAGAACATTTATAGCATTTTTTCCAGATGTAATTTCTTCTTCCACATTGCTTCCTTTCATGCACACACATTTTCCACCAATTTTAGCAATTGGAATTAAATATTCAGATAAAACTGCTAGATTTGCAACTGCTCTTGCTGTAACATAATCAAACTTTTCTCTATAACTTTTATTTTTTCCAAAATCCTCTATTCTACTATGAACTGTTACTATATCTTCTAAATTTAATTTTTCTATTACCTCATTTAAAAAGTTAATCCTTTTATTTAATGAATCTACTAAAGTAACTTTTATATCTGGTCTTAGTATTTTTAGAGGTATTCCTGGAAATCCAGCTCCTGTTCCAACATCTGCAAGAGTAGCATTTTCTTTTAAATACTTATTTATTGTTAATGAATCTATAAAATGTTTTAAAATAACTTCCTTAGGTTCCACAATTGCTGTTAAATTTATTTTTTCATTCCATTCTAACAACATATTCATATATTGATAAAATTCTTCTAATTGTTCTTCGGTAAACTTTATATTTATTTTTTCAGCATATGATATCATTATTTTTTTAAATTCTTCTATATTCATATTTTCTCCTTAAAATTAATTATTATATCTATATTAAGTTATAGTCTTTATGCTATTTATTAGAATTTTTATTGACTTGTAAATAAATTAAAAGTACTGATATATCTGCAGGTGAAACCCCTGATATTCTAGAAGCTTGTCCAATAGAACGAGGTCTAAATTTATCCAGTTTTTGTCTTGCTTCTAAACACAAACCGTTTATTGATTTATAATCAACATCCTCAGGCAACAATTTTGTTTCTAATTTTTTAAATTTTTCAACTTGTGCTTCTTGCATTTTTATATATCCTTCATATTTTACCTGAATTTCCACTTCTTCTTTTTCTTGTAATGTAAGTTCTGGCCTTTCTGGGTCTATTGAAGCTAATTTTTCATAGTCTAGTTCTGTTCTTTTTAAAAGTTCAGCCATCTTTGTACCTGTTGTAAGAGGTGATGTTCCACAATCTATCAACAATTTATTTACTTTTTCTGTTGGTTTTACAATTGTATTTTTTAATCTTTTTATTTCTTTTTCTATATTTGCTTTTTTAGTTAGGAATTTTTGATATCTTTCTTCTGAGATTAGTCCTACGTCATGTCCTATCTCTGTTAGCCTTAAATCTGCATTATCCTGTCTTAAAAGTAGCCTATATTCCGCTCTTGATGTCATCATTCTATATGGTTCATTTGTTCCTTTAGTAACAATATCATCAATTAAAACTCCTATATATCCTTGTGTTCTATCAAGAATTACTGGCTCTTTTCCTTTTATTTTTTGTGCAGCATTTATTCCAGCAATTAAACCTTGACATGCAGCTTCTTCATAGCCTGAAGTTCCGTTTGTTTGTCCTGCCATAAACAATCCTTCTATTCCTTTATATTCCAAAGAAAGTTTTAGGTTTGATGGGTCTATACAATCATATTCTATTGCATATGCTGACCTTGTAAATTCGGCTTTTTCTAGTCCTGGTATTGTATGATATAAAGCTATTTGTACATCTTCAGGTAGTGAAGAGCTTAAGCCTTGTATATACATTTCATCCGTATCTAAGCCTACTGGTTCAACAAATGCCTGATGTCTAGGTTTATCACTAAATCTAACTACTTTATCTTCTATAGATGGACAATATCTTGGACCTGTTCCTTTTATTTCTCCTGCATACAAAGGTGATCTATGTAAATTATCTCTTATTATTTTGTGAGTTTCTTCATTTGTATATGTTAGGTAACAATCAACTTGTTTTAAATCCTTTATTTCATCTTCAAATGAGAATGGAACTATATTCTCATCACCCTTTTGAACTTCCATCTTAGAGAAATCTATACTTCTCTTGTTGATTCTAGCTGGTGTTCCTGTCTTAAATCTTACTAAATCAACTCCTATACGTTTTAAAGAGTCTGATAGTTTATTTGCAGCTGAAACACCATCTGGTCCACTCTCTTGTGAAAATTCTCCCATAAATATTTTTCCTTTTAGATATGTTCCTGTGGCAACTATTACTGCTTTTACACCATATATTGCACCAACTGCAGTTTCTATCCCCACTACCTTGCCATTTTCAACCTTAATATCCACAATTTCTCCCTGTTTTAGATATAAGTTTTCCTGTTTTTCTAAAGTATGTTTCATTTCCATATGATATCTTTTTCTATCAGCCTGTGCTCTTAGTGAATGAACAGCTGGTCCTTTAGATGTATTTAACATTTTTATTTGTATCATAGTTTTGTCTATGTTTTTCCCCATTTCACCCCCAAGTGCGTCTATTTCCCTTACTAAATGCCCTTTTGAGCTTCCTCCTATGTGTGGATTACATGGCATATTTGCAACAGCTTCTAGACTTATAGAAAACACCAAAGTTTTCATTCCTAGTCTTGCTGCAGCAAGTCCTGCTTCACAGCCTGCATGTCCTGCTCCAATTACTGCTATATCATAGTCTCCTGCATAATAACTCATCTTTTTCTCCTTTCCCTAAGAAACAGAAAATAGTGTTTTTTTTATATTAATAAAAATATTTACTTATTCGTTTACTATATATTTTGTCGAATTTTGTCGAATACTTTTATTTTCGTAGTTTGTAGCATTTTCGTATAATTTTACATTTTAGTTATTTTGGCTTGTTTCTGTTATTTAATTTTATGTATACTGTAATGTTTGTTCGCTACAAAATGTTTCTTTTTATTGAAAACACTACTATTTAAATGCATTTTTTAACTTATTAGTTTTATTTTTAACTTATATTATTTTCATCTCTATAAATTTATTTTTTCTATTCCTTATTTTATTTACATATTTGTTTATATTTAATATTATATCAATTTTCCTTAATTTAATTGCCTTTATTTTCGTTTTATTTTGTTTTTTATATATTTTATATAGAATTATACTAGTTTTAATATTAAAATGTCTTATTTTTGATTTTCGTGTCAATTTTATATTGTTATTTTCCTAAACAAAACTTAGAAAATATTTCATTGATTATATCATCTGTTACAATTTCTCCTGTTATATTTCCTAAATCTTCCAAAATATCTTTTATAAAAATTGCAATTATATCTATTGGCATATTTTCTTCAACTGTTTTTTTTGCTTTTTTAACATTTTCAATTGCCTTTGAAATTAAATTTTTGTGTCTCAAATTTGTAATAATTACATCATTATCTACATTTATTTCTTCTAAACTGAACATTTTTGATATTAATGCATATAATTTTTCTAGCCCCTCACCATTTAATGCTGAAATTTTTAATACATTTTCTGTTATTTTTTTAAATCGTTCATCATTTTCATTTAAAACACTATTTAAATCTGCTTTGTTTAATAATACAATTGATTTTTTGTTTTTAATAATATTTAATATTTCTATGTCCTCTTTTGTTAATTCCTTAGAGCTGTCAAATATTGCAATTACAAGGTCTGCATCATTTGCTATTTCTTTAGATTTTTTTATTCCTATTTTTTCAACTTCATCTTTTGCATCCCTTATTCCGGCTGTATCTATTAATTTTAAAGGAACTCCATCTATATTTACAAATTCCTCTATTGTGTCCCTTGTTGTACCTTCATATTCCGTAACTATTGCTCTGTCCTCTTTTAAAATTGCATTTAACAAAGATGATTTTCCTGCATTTGGTTTGCCTATTATTGCTGTTTTTATTCCTTCTTTTATTAATTTTCCATTGTCGAAGCTTTTTTCTAGTATTTCTAATTTTGTTTGAACACTATCTAACATTTCAGAAATCTGGCTATTTGTTACGTCTTCTACATCATATTCTGGATAATCTATGCTTACATCTACATTAACCATTACATCTAATATTTCTTGTTTTATTTCTTTTATTTTTTTAGATAAAACACCTTCAAGTTGCTTTATACCAGTCTTTGCTTCTTTTTCTGATTTTGCATTTATAACATCTATTACGGATTCTGCTTGTAGTAAGTCTATTCTTCCATTTAAAAATGCCCTTTTAGTAAATTCGCCTGGTTCCGCTAAATTTGCGCCATTTTTTAGGCATAATTCTAGTATTTTTCTTATTACTACATTTCCCCCATGTGTATTTATTTCACACATATTTTCTGTTGTATAGCTTTTTGGCGCTTTAAAATATGCCACTAATACTTCATCAATTATTTCATTGTTTTCAACTATATGCCCATATTTTATGGTATATCCCTTTATATTTTCTACGCTTTCTTGCTTTTTAGGTTTAAATATTTTGTTTAAAACATCAAAACATTTTTCACCACTCATTCTAACAATTCCTATTCCACCAATTCCGTGGAGCCGTAGATATTGAGGCTATAACATCCATTATTTTTCCTCCTTTTTTAACAAAAAAATAAGTCAAAGATAGAATTACTTTTCCAAGTAAAATCCGACCTTTGACCTCCGATTTTATATAAAATTATTTTCTTTTTAATGAGATAACTACTCTTCTTCTAGGTTCTTCACCAATACTGCGTGTTTCCACTTTTTCACTATTTTGTAATTTTGTATGAATTATCTTTCTTTCATATGCTTGCATAGGCTCTAAAGTAACAGATTTTTTTGTTTTTATAACTGTTTTTTCTAATTTTTCTGCTAAATCTTCTAATGCTTTTTCTCTTTTTTCCTTATATCCTTCTATGTCTAATATTACTCTTACTCTATTTTCAATACCTTTACTAGCTATTGAAGATAATATGTTTTGCATAGCATATAAAGTTTCTCCTCTATATCCTATAAGAAATCCTAAATTTTCATTATTTATGTTTACTTTTAAACCTGTTGGTGTCTTTTCTATGCTATATTTAGCATCTTTTTGAACTTTGTCTAAAAATTCTTTTAAGAATTTTTCTATATTTTTTTCTGCTATTTCTTGTTCTTCTACTGATAATTCAATTTCTTTTTTATCTTTTTTTTCACTGTTATTGTTTTTTTCTTCTTTTACTGTTAATTGCACTTTGACAATTCTTGGTGCTAGAATACTAAAAAAGCTTCTTTTTTCTTCATTTTCTAATACTTTTATATCAACCATGTTTTTAGAAATATTTAGTTCTTTTAAACCTTTTTCAATGGCTTCATTTGTAGTTTTTCCTTCTGCTATAATACTCTTACTCATATTTTACATTCCTTTCGCTCACTTCGTTCGCTCATCGTCATCCAAAATTTTTTCAAAATTTCGTCTGCCAAATCTTGGGTTGTTCGCTCATCGTCATCCAAAATTTGAAAAATTTTGTCTGCCAAATCTTAAGTTTCCACTCATTGACATTCAAAATTTTAATCTTTTATAATTTTGTCTAAAACTAATCTTTCGCCTATCATCAAAACGTTATTAACTAACCAATATAATGCAAGTCCTAAAGGTGCTACAAGAGATATTGAAACAGACATTATTGGCATCATCCATGACATCATCTTGTTTGATTGTTCCATTGCATCTTCCATTTCGTTTTTCTCTTCTTCTTTTTCATCTTTATTTCCTGTTATATCTATAACTCCGTCTTTTTCCTTGTTCTTTTTTTGCATTGATGTTGTTATTCTCATTGATACAAATGTTGATATTATGTAAAGAATTGGTATTATATAAACTGTCCAATCACCTAGGTTTTGTTGTGGTATTTTGCTTAAGTCTAATCCACAGAAATTCATATTTAAATTTATTTTATCTAAAGTTTGATCATCTGGGAATTTTTCTTTCAAATAGTCTAATTCTCTTATTATATCAATTTCTGAATATGCTTGATTTATTGACATTCCATTATCTTTTAGTTGTTGTACATATGTATCTATTTGCGTTTTGTCTATTCTTTCCATGTATGTTAATGGACATCTTACCATGTAAAATATTGATATTAATAAAATAAATTGTACTATTGTACTTAAACATCCACTAAATGGACTCATATTTTCTTTTTTATATAAATCCATCATTTCTCTATTTAACTTTTCTGGATCGTTTTTGTATTTAAATTGCAAAACTTTGATTTGTTCTTGAAGTTTCGCGCTTTTTTTCATTGTTCTTTGTTGTTTTATTGATAATGGTAACATAATTATTTTTATTAAAACAGTAAATAAAATAATTGCTAAACCATAGTTTCCAACAAAGTTATTCATAAAGTTTAATACATATCCAAAAATGTTTGCAAAAAATTGAAACATTCGCTTTCCTCCTACCTATTTTAGCGGATCATATCCGCCTTTTGAGAAAGGATTACATCTTAAAATTCTATGTATTCCTAAAATTGTACCTTTCACTGCCCCATACTTTTCTATTGCTTGCTTTGTATATTCTGAACATGTAGGATAAAATTTACAATTTATATTTTTACTTTGTAGCCATAATGAAATATTTTTTTGATAAAAATTGATACATTTTAACAATATTTTTTTCATTTTCTATATTTCCTATTATTGCTCTATTTTTAGATTTGCCTTATCAAATATAGTATTCATGTCTTTTTTTATTTTTTTGTATGTTGCGTTTTTTACATCAACTTGCTTTTTCCATAAAAAAACGATGCTTTTTCCAGTTTTTATTTGCATTTCCTGCTCTTTATAATTTTCTCTAATTAGTCTTTTTATTTTATTTCTTTTTACTGCTTTTGCTGTTTTTACACTTATTGCTAGTCCAAGAAAATTATAATTTTTTTTATTATCTTTGATAAAAGCATCTATATTTTGTCCTGAATAATATTTTCCTTTTGATAAAACTTTTTTAAATTCATAATTTTTTTTTAACATTTTGGTTTTTTTCATTTTTTTACCTTCTTGCTATTTAAGAGCAAAATGAAAAAAATTAAGCACTTAATTTTTTTCTTCCTTTAGCTCTTCTTGCTTTTAACACGTTTCTTCCTGCTCTTGTTTTCATTCTTTTCATAAATCCATGTTCTTTCTTTTCTTGTCTTGTTTTTGGTTGAAATGTTCTTTTCATTTTTAGCACCTCCTACTGCTTAATTTTATTAAATTCCATTTCTGGAAATTTCATACATAATCGTAAGTATATCGATTATACAGTAAGTAATTATGATTTGTCAAGGGTTTTTGAAAAAAAGTAAAAAAAGAACTATGTAAACTTTTATTTTATGTTTTTTTGTAATATTTTTGTAATATTAGGGAGTTATCCACAGTTTTTTTGATAATTTTCCACAATTTAAAAATTTTTTCCACAATACTATTGACTTATTATTATCTTTTTTGTTATTATATGAGTTACAAAAAAATAAGCGTTTTTTGTTGATGTTTCAATGAAAATTATGTTCGCATATTTTGGCGTTTTATTACTAAATTATTACAGACTTATCAACACCTGTGGATAACTTTGTGGATAAGTTTTGTTAGAAAGGATGAAAAAATGGGCGTAGACAAAGATGAACTTTTAAGCAAATTAAAAGAATTACTCAAAGGCGAAGTTTCTACAATTTCTTTTGATACTTGGTTTGCTCCTTTAGGAATTGATTCAATAAAAGACAATCACATTGTTTTTACTGTAACTTCTGAATTTCAACAAGATTTTATTGAAAATAAGTTCAATAGCTTAATTTTTAATACTTTAAGATATATTACAAACAAAGAATGGACTTTTTCTGTTATTGACCTTTCCAAAGAAGAAAATTCTAATCAAAATATTATTGCAGATAAAAATTCTAATGTTTCTGATGCAGAATTAGAAACAAATCACCAGACATTAGATCCGAAATATACTTTCGAAACATTTGTTGTGGGTAATAATAATAGATTTGCACATGCAGCAGCATTAGCAGTAGGAAATGAACCTGGTACATCATATAATCCATTATTTTTATACGGTGGTGTTGGTTTAGGAAAAACTCACTTAATGCAGGCAATTGGTAACAGAATATTAGAAAATAATCCTAAAGCTAATGTTCTATATGTTACTTCTGAAAAATTTACAAATCAACTTATAAACGCTATCAAAGATAGTAAAACTGAAATGTTTAGAAATAAATATCGTAATATAGATGTTCTACTTATTGATGATATACAATTTATAGCTGGTAAAGACAGAATTCAAGAAGAATTCTTCCACACATTTAATACCTTAAGGGAAGATAGAAGACAAATTATCATTTCAAGTGATAAGCCTCCAAGAGATATTGAATTTTTAGAAGATAGACTTAAATCAAGATTTGAATGGGGCCTTTTGGCTGATATTTCTTGTCCTGATTATGAAACTCGTTTAGCTATATTAAGAAAAAAAGCTCAAGATGAAAGTATAATTATTGATGATTCAATTTTATCAGATATTGCAACAAAAATTGATTCTAACATAAGAGAACTTGAGGGAGTTTTCAACAAAATCGTTGCTAGAGCTTCTTTAACACATAGTCCAATTACAATTGAGCTAGCAGAAAATATTATAAATGAGTTTAAATACGAAAGTGAAAAAGTTATTTCTAGCGATTTTATAAAAGAAACTATTGCAAAATATTTTAGCATTGATAAAGATGACTTAACTGGTAGCAAAAGGTCTAATGATATTGCTTTTCCAAGGCAAATTGCTATGTACCTTTGTAGAGAAGTTGCTGGTATGTCATTTCCTCAAATAGGCTTAGAATTCGGCAACAGAGACCACTCAACAGTAATGCATGGTTATAATAAAATTGTAAAAGAGATTAAAGAAAAAAATAGTACAAAGTTAATTGTGGAAAGTGTGCAAAACATAATTACAAGTGAAAAAAATAAGTAAGCTCTAAATAAAATTTATTATTTTTAAATTTATGTTTGGAAAAATAATTGTTTGGAAAATTATTTGCAATCTGTTCTTACGGAATAGGGATGTTAGATATCCACAGCCACCTGTGTAAAACGTGTGTATAAAGTGTGTATAAGTCATTTTTCCACATCAGAATATTTTTCTTGTGGATAATTAGACAAGTTATCCACTGAGTTATACACAGGCATTTTGCTAGGGGTACTAACTTTCAACATAGTTTTCCACAGTTTCCACAGGACCTAATACTACTACTACTAAAAATATTTATTTATATTATTATATATTTATAGGGAGGAACAAAAATGAAAATTGTATGTTACAAAGACAAAATTTTAAAAGCTATTAATTCCGTAGTTAAAGGAGTAGCTTCTAAAACAACAATGCCTATACTAGAAGGTATACTTATTCAAACAAATGATAATGAAATTAAATTAACAACTTATGATTTAGAAATTGGTATAGAATATGTGATGGAATGTGATGTAAAAGAGCAAGGTAGCACAGTTGTAAATGCTATAATGTTTAGTGAAATTATTAGAAAACTACCAGATACTGAAATTTATTTAACTTTAAATGACAAAAATTTATTAGAAATTGAATGTGAAGGCTCTTTATACAAATTAGCAACTATGAATCCTGAAGAATTTCCTGAACTTCCAAAAATAGAAGTTGAAAATTCTATAGAAGTAGAACAAAATACTTTAAAAAATATGATTAGAAAAACAATATTTGCTGTAAGTAACGAAGAAAATAGACCAATTTTTACAGGTTGTCTATTTGAAGTTAAACAAAATAAGTTAAATATTGTTGCTGTTGATGGTTTTAGATTAGCTTTAAGAAGTATATTTTTAAATAAACAAACTAATGATTTTAGTGCTGTAATTCCTGGAAAAACTTTAAACGAAGTTAATAAAATTTTATTAGATTCTTTTGAACCTGTTAAAATAGGGGTTTCTAAAAATCAAGCATTATTTGAAATGGATAATTGCAAAATTGTAACAAGAATTTTAGATGGAGAATTTTTAAATTACAAAAGTGTTATTCCAGATAATTGGGAGACAAGAATTGAAGTAAATAAAAATAATTTACAAAATAGTTTTGAAAGAATTAGCTTAATTTCTGCATCATCTGTAGAAAAAGAGAAAAAATATCCTGTTAAAATAAATGTTGACATTGGAAAAGTTGTAATTTCTTGTACAAATCAAACTGGTGATGCAAAAGAAGAGTTATTTGTTTCAACTGAAGGAAAAAATTTAGAAGCTGGATTTAATCCAAAATATTTTCTTGATAGTTTAAAAGCTATTGATGATGAAAATGTTTATGTTGAATTTGGTACAAGTATTTCTCCTTGTTTAATAAAATCAACAGAAAATAAAGATTATGTTTATATGATTTTACCAATTAGACTTAAAGAAGATTAGAAACAAAGTTTTCCACAAACAATTAATAAGTTGTGGAAAACTTTTTAAAATAAAACCAAAAAATAAATCTAAAAAAAATAGAATAAATTAGAAAAAAAAAGAAAAAAATAGAAAAATCAAAAAAATTAAAGACACGAAAATCCAAAATAAAGCGATTTTAAATTTTAAAGATATAATTTAATTATAAAAAATAAATAATATTAAAATTGAAAATAATAAAAAATAGAAAAAATTAGAATAAATTAGTAAAAAAAAGAATAAAAAAGAAAAAAATAGTTTATAAATTATGGAAAATGTTTCGAAAAATAAAACATTAAAGAATAAATCAAAAAAATTAGACTCAAAAAGAAATAAATAAAAGAATTTATAAAAATAAAACCAAAAAATAATTATTAAAAAACAAAATAATAAAAATATTATAAAAAAATTATAAGAAAATAAAATCAAAGATAAAATAATTAAAAATAAAAAACAAAAATAAACGAAAAAAATAGGAAAAATTAGAATAAAATTAAAAAAAATAGAAAATCAGAAAAAAACAGAAGCATGAAAATCCAAAATAAAGCGATTTTAATTTTTAAAAATATAATTTAATTATAAAAAATAAATAATATTAAAATTGAAAATAATAAAAAATAGAAAAAATTAGAATAAATTAGTAAAAAAAAGAATAAAAAAGAAAAAAATAGTTTATAAATTGTGGGAAACTATTTTTAAAAACTTTAAAATAAAGAAAATAAAATAATAAAAATATTTATTGGAGAAAAATATGTGGATAAAAAATATAAAAATAAAAAATTTTAGAAATTATAATCAAGAAGAAATTAATTTAGAAAAAAATATAAATATTTTTTATGGAAAAAATGCACAAGGAAAAACTAATATAATAGAAGCAATTTTTTTATGCAGTTTAGGAAAATCTTTTAGAGCAAAAAAAGATAATGAAATGATAAAATTAAATGAAGAAAATGCAATTGTTGAAATTGAATATGAAAAATCAGATAGAGATGGAAAAATAAAAATAGAAATAGGAAATAAAAAAAATATATATTTAAATGGAATAAAAATAAAAAAATTAAGTGAATTATTAGGAAATTTAAATATCGTAA
>ERZ824473.2044-NODE-2044-length-25595-cov-4.240486_pt1 | contig 25595 bp, 18 predicted proteins | sample MGYA00519874_ERZ824473 | MGnify/ENA primary metagenome ERZ824473 (study PRJEB31778, sample SAMEA3449151) | human gut metagenome | biome: human gut; feature: human-associated habitat; material: faeces | place: United Kingdom | collected 2010/2012 ... | reverse complement strand
CATTCCCCTGCACGGTGAGCAGCGGATGCTGCAGATCCACAAGCGGGTGGCGGAGGCCATGGGCATGGACCCCCGGAACATCTGCGTGGCCGAAAACGGCTCCGTCATCGAGCTGACCACCAAGCACATGAAGTGCGAGGCCTCCGTACCCGCCGGAGAGGTCTTTGTGGACGGCTCCGGCGTGGGTGAGGTGGGTGCTGTGGTGCTCAATGACCGGAAGCTGCTGGCCGAGGACGGCATGGTGGTGGTGGTACTGAGTATGTCCTCCCACGACCACCGGCTGCTGTGTGAGCCGGAGATCGTCACCCGCGGCTTCGTGTATGTGAAGGAATCCGAGGAGCTTTTGCAGGAGCTGCGGGAGCTGGCCATGTCCACAGTGGACGGAATGGCTGCCCGGCGGCGCAAGGACGACAACGAGGTGTGCCGTGCCGTGCGCTCGGCGGTGAGCAGCTACCTCTATAAGCACACCAAGCGCAGCCCCATGATCATCCCCATGGTCACAAAGCTGTAAGAAGGGATATAGAATTATAACAAGGAGGGCCTCCGGCATTGCCGGAGGCCCTCCTTGTTATTTCATTGGGATGATACAGCTCTCTGCGCTTACTGCACCTTGGCGCCGTCGATGGTGACGGTGAGGTGAGCGGCGTCCATGCTGTTCTTGTTGGCCCACAGGGTGGAGCCCGTATTCTTGCCGGCTGCGAAGCCGTTGACCGTGGCGTGGTTGACGGTCAGGGTGTAGGTGGCATTGTAGTCGTTGCCCACCTCGATGGCAGCCTTACCGGCAGCGCCGCTCTTGCGGTCGTTGAAGGTGCAGTTGTTCACCACCAGATTGGTGGGATTTGCAGCGGTGGCCTGACCGTAGAGGAGGATGGCCTTGCCATTGGTGTTGAAGGTGCAGCCCTCGAAGGTCACGTCCGTGCCGCCCCAAGTCCAGATGGAGTACTGGTTGGCCATCGTGTTATCGAAGGTGCAGTTGATGAAGGTGGCCTTGCCGTACAGAGTCAGCTTGCCCTTGATGGTGCAGTTGCGATAGACCAGCTCGTCGCAGACGATGCCGTCGAAGCTGCCCTCGCCAGCCTGAACGGTCACATTCTCGAAGGTGAAGGTGGAGCCGCGCTGATAGTTCAGCTGGCCGCCCTCGGCACCGGTGGCGTTCGTGATGACGTCCACGGTCTGAGTGCCGTCACCCACGAAGGTGATGTTGCGGGCCTTGGCGCCCTCGTTGGCGATGCCGTTGTCCAGCGTCAGAGTCTGGTCGGCGGGCATGACGACCGTGATGTCCTTGTTTGTAGAATCGGTGATGGCGTTGTTCAGGTCGTCCTGCGTGCCGGGGATCACGCCGGTACCCTTGACCACGGTGTACCAGGTGTCGTCGCCGTGCTTCTCGGAGACCACGGAATAGCCGTCAGCTACGAAGCTGCCGCCCAGATTATCGTCACCCTTGGAGGGATCGTAGTTCACAAAGGTGCCGCCCTTGACGGTGATGGTGCCGGGGTTGTCGTTCTTCTGGTTCAGCACATAGTAGAAACCACGCCAGTTGTAGTTGGTATAGAAGAAGCCGCCCTCGATGACGATGTTGCCGCCGTTGCTCTCCACGACGGAGTTGCCCGCGCCCTTGGCATCGCTGCCCACGGTGAAGGTGCCGCCCTGAATGGTCACAGTGGCACCGTTCATGGCATAGACGCAGATGTTATTGCCGCCATTGCCGCCGTCATAATAGCCGCCGGTGATGGTGACGTTGGTGTCACTTCCGCTGGCCTTCACGGCGATGTCATTGGGGTTCAGAGCCACGACACCGTTGCTGAGGGTGTGGGTACCTTCGGTGAACTCCTGCGTACCCTTATAGGCAGCGTTCTTGTCATACTGGTTGTTGAAGCTGTCGCTCTCCACGGTGTCCTGTGTGGCGTAGACGGTGATGGAAATGCCGCTGATGGTCAGGTCCATGTAATCGTTGCCGGCAGACTCCTTCATGTGGCCCTTGATGGTGAACTCGTTACTCTCGCCGGCCTTCAGGTGCTGCTCAGCGCCCATCGCCACATCGCCGATGGTCCAGTCGATGGCCTCGTTCAGCTTGGCATCCCCCTTGATGCCGGTGATCTTGATCATGTACTTCAGAGCCAGATTGCCGTTGTTGACGACACGCAGCTCCGGCAGGGTATAGGTGCAGCCCGGCTCCCACAGAATGGCTTCGCCCTTGGCATCAGCAGCCTTGACGAAGTCCAGCGTCTTGCCCTCGGCGGAGACCCAGTTGCCGCTGGCATCCTTCATCTCCAGAGCAACATCCAGATTACCGGCCTGAATCTTGTTGACGCCGGTGGATGCGGTGTCGGTGAACCATGCGAAGGTAGCGCCTACCAGCATAGCCAAGCACAGAACCATGGCCATGACGCTGCCCAGCAAGGCCCGTTTGGTGGACTTGCGGTTTGTCATAGTATCTTCCTCCTATTTTTTTGTGTGTGGGGCAATGGGGCGCTGCAAGGGGAATGCGGACTCTCACGTCGGGGCTGCGCCCCTTCTCAGAATGACACGCCCTTTGAACACCCCTTATCGTTTCTTAGAAACGATAAAAAGCTCATGAGCTTTTGGCCGCACACTTGATAACCGTATCATAGCACCGCTCTCTGAAAAGTGCAAGGGGCATTCATCATATTTTGTCATTTTTTACAGGCTTTTTGCCCGTTGTCTGCGGAGGATAGACAGGAAAGAGTTTCTATTTTTCGGAGGGGGGACGGAGAGAAATCGCCCCGGAGGGCTTTGTGGAGCGCTCCGGGGCGATAATGTCTTGTATTATTATCGTAATAGATTACAATTCGTATATCTCCGTGAACTTCTTTTCCAGATAGGCCACGTACTCCTCCGGGCGGAAGGGGCCGCAGACGGACTCAAAGAGGGCCACAGGGTCCTTCATGCAGCCGTACTTCCAGATCTTCTCCTCCAACCAGCGGTTGATGGCGGTGAGCTTGCCGGAGCGGACGGCGGCCTCCACATCCAGATCCTTCTGCATCTCCAGCAGGTACTGGGCGCCGTAGGCGGAACCGATGGCGTAGGAGGGGAAATAGCCGATGTTGCCGTTGGCCCAGTGGGAATCCTGCAGGACGCCCTCCCGGTCGGAGGGGACATCCACGCCCAAGTACTCCTTATACAGGCGATTCCATGCGGCGGGCAGGTCGTGGGCGGTGATGGTGCCGGCGAACATCTGCTTCTCCAGCTCATAGCGGACCATGATGTGCAGGCAGTAGGTGAGCTCATCGGCCTCGGTGCGGATCAGGGAGGGCTGGGAGCGGTTCACCATGCGGTAGAACTGCTCCTCCGTCACGTCCACCAGCTGCTCCGGGAAGTGCTCCTTCAGCCACGGCAGCAGGACGGAGCAGAAGGCCCGGCTGCGGCCGATGATGTTCTCATAGAACCGGGACTGACTCTCGTGGATGCCCATGGAGACGCCGTTTCCAAGGCAGGTGCGAGCCAACTCCCGGCCGGTGTGGAGCTCATAGAGGGCGTGGCCGCCCTCGTGGACCACGGAATACAGGGAGGAGGCCACCTGATCGGGGAAATAGTGGGTGGTGATGCGGACGTCGTCACGGGAGAAGTTGATGGTGAAGGGGTGCTCCGTCTCGCCGATGATGCAGTGGTCTCGGTCGATGTCCATGACATCCATGATGAAGTCGGAGAACTGGCGCTGGATCGCCACGGGGTAGTCCCGGTGCAGGGGGGCGTCGTCCACCCGGTCGGCGTGGGCGGTGACCTGTTGGATCAGCGGCACCAGCTTCTCCCGCAGGGAGGAGAAGAAGGCATCGCACTGGGCCACCGTCAGGCCACGCTCAAAGGTGGAGAGCATGGTCTCGTAGGGGTCCTTCTCCGGCTCCCAGTAGCCGGCCATGCGGCGGCTGGCATCGAACATCTGCTGGAGATAGGGCTCGAAGAGGGCAAAGTCATTCTTCTCCTTGGCCTCGTGCCACACGGCGTCGGACTTGGCGGACAGCTCCTGATAGGCTACGTACTCCTCCACCGGGACACGGTGGGTGCGGTCGTAGTCACGCCACAGCTCCTCCGCCTTCCGGCGGGTGACGGGGTCCAGCTCCTCACGGTTTTCCATGAGGGTGCGGAGCATCTCCACCGTCTCCGGGGCGGTGGTGAGCTCATAGCCCATGCGGGAGAGCTCTCCCAGAGTGCTGCCCCGCAGCTCCGCCGTCCCCTTGGGGGCAATGGTGGCGCCATCGTAGTACATAAGGCCCGTTGCGTGGTTCAGGGCAAAGGTGGCTTTCTCATAGCCTTGCAGCTTTTCCAGTGCTTCTTGGATGGTCATTGCGGTTCCTCCTTTTTCGTTGTGGATTCATCGGCGGGCATCCGAGCCTCTGCCCAGTCAGACAGCTGTTCCAGAATGGGCAGCAGGCGGCGGCAGTCCTCGGTGGGGGCGTACTCCACCCGCACCGGCACCTCCAAATACTCCCGGCGCAGGATCAATCCGTCCCGCTCCAGCTCCCGCAGAGCCGAGGACAGCACGGTGTTGCTGATACCGTCCAGCTTGCCCCGCAGGGCATTGTAGCGGATGGTCCCGGCATTGGTGACGGAGCACAGGATCTGCACCTTCCACTTGCCGCCGATGAGGGACATGGCGTAGTGCAGGGGACATTTCTCCATACAGGGGCAGTCATAATGGGACACGGTCAGTTCCTCCTTACCTGCTCAGCTTTATCTGCGCTCTTGCGCTTCGGGGAGAATGTGTTATCATTATAGCAGGTAGCAAAATCGGAGTAAATAACCAAAAAGGAGAAAATCACCGCTATGAACATCTATTTGCAGGGACTGACCATGGGATTGGCGTATGTGGCCCCCATTGGCTTGCAGAATCTGTTTGTCATCAACAGCGCCCTGACTCAGAAGCGCAGCCGGGTCTATCTGACGGCGCTGATCGTGATTCTGTGGGACGTCTCGCTGGGTGTCTCCTGCTTTTTAGGGGCAGGCGCTCTGATGCAGGCTTTGCCGTGGTTGCAGAAGGTCATTCTGGGGCTGGGCAGTCTCATCGTCATCTGGATCGGTATCGGGCTGCTGCGGTCCAAGGCATCGCTGGAGGGCGGTAAGGATGTAAACGTGCCGGTATGGAAGCTGTTCACCACCGCCTTCGTGGTGACGTGGTTCAATCCGCAGGCCATCATCGACGGCACCATGATGCTGGGGGCCTTCCGGGCCAGCCTGCCCGCCGGGGGCGATCTGCCCTTCATCTGCGGCTTCGGCAGTGCGTCGGTGATCTGGTTTCTGACGCTCTCCACCATTGTGTCGCTGCTGGGCAGCAAGTTCAACGAGAAGGCGCTGAACATCATCAATAAGGTGTGCGGCGGTGTGATCATTTTCTATGGCTGCAAGCTCATCTGGAACTTCGTGCAGCTGATGGGCTGGGTGAAGTAAAATCGAAACAGCAAAAGAGGCTGGGTGGACACCCAGCCTCTTTTGCTTTGAGGAGTATGGAAAAGATAGGAAGATATCAGAATAGAAGGCCCCAAGCCAGGAAGCCCAGACAGGCTACCAGACCCACGAACAGCAGGACCACCACCAGATAGCCCATGATGTCACGGGCAGACAGCTTGGCGATACCCAGAGCGGGCAGTGCCCAGAAGGGCTGAATCATGTTGGTCCACTGGTCGCCCCATGCAATGGCCATAGCGGTACGGCCAGCGCCGATGCCCAGCTCTGCGCCGGCAGGCATCATGATGGGACCCTGCACGGCCCACTGGCCGCCGCCGGAGGGAACGAAGAAGTTCACGATACCGGCTGCCAGGAAGGACAGCATGGGGAAGGTGACGTTGTTGGAGATGTTCACGAAGAACTGGGAGATGACGCCTGCCAGAGACACACCGGCCTCATTCTGCACCACCATCATACCCATGATACCGGCATAGAAGGGGAACTGCAGCAGCACACCGGAGGCGCTGCCGGCGGCTTCCGCCACGGCGTCCACATAGCGGCGCAGGTCGCCGTGGAGCAGGATACCGAGGAACATGAAGATCATGTTCACGATGTTCAGGCCCAGCGTGAAGCCGTTGGTGATGAAGTAGTAGATGATATACACCAGAAAGGCCAGGCACAGGATGCCCCACAGGATCTTGGAGTGCTCCAGCTTCTCAGCGGGGGTGTTGATCTCGTAGGTCTTATCCTCGTCCTCCACCAGCAGGGTGGGATCGATGGTGACGGCACGCTCCCGGTCAGGGTGCATGGCGTAGTTGATGAAGGGCATGGCCAGCAGCACCACGGCGCACATGATGATGTTCATGGGGTGGAAGATGGTCTCGGTGATGGCGGCCTGATAGGTGACCTCACCGAACTTGGCGCCGGTGACCAGCGTCAGGGGAATGGATCCGGAGAGACCGGCGTGCCAGATGACGAAGCCGGAATAGGCGGAGGCGATCAGCAGGGGATAGTCCACGGTGGGAACCCGCTTGGCCACCTCCTTGGCCAGCAGCGCACCGGCCACCAGGCCGAAGCCCCAGTTGAGCCAGCAGCACACGGTGGAGACCATGGTGGTGATGACGATGGCCTGCATATTATTGTGGCACAGACCAGCGGCCTTCCGCAGCACCTTCTTACAGGGCTTGGCGGAAGCCATGGCGGAACCCAGCACCAGCACCAGAGCCATCTGCATGGAAAAGGCCAGCAGACCCCAGAAGCCGTCGGAATTGCCCCATGCAGCCAGCACCTTGATGGGACCCATGCCGGTGGCGAACATGGCTGCCACATAGACCACGAAGGTCAGGATGACGGCAAACAGGAATGCATCCGGCAGCCAGCGGTTCACAACACGCACGCAAGCGTTGGTGAATCTCTTGAACATACTTTTTCTCCTTACATCTTGAATGCCGCCCGTGGCGGAACAACACACACATCGTATGTTGATATTATTCTATCTCCGTAATAAAAAAATTGCAACCGTAAAGTTGACTAAAGTTTAACAATCAAAAAACTTATCTCGTCGTATATATTAACTATTATTTAACAAAGTTCGTCCGTTTATGCTGCTTGTAGTCCTGTATTGTAGAATGATTCTGTAGACTTTTTCGTGGACACTGCGCAGAGCAGCGGAGTGTCTGTCAGGTCACGTGGGCAAATGGTACAATTTGACAGCTTTTTCGGGTGTGATACAAAATCCTCACGGAGCGGAGGTACTTCGGCAGGCAGGGTGCGAAAATTTTCTCACGATGGTTTTTTCCAGCTCTTCGGGGATAAAAAGGGCACCGGGTGATCTGAACTGCCCCCCATTTGTTGGACTGTATACAATTACATTTTATATAATTATTCTAACCATCGCACATCCAGCGAACACGGCATAGAGCGCAAGACCCCACACGCCACACGCCACACATATGCGTCCCGTGCGGTAAAAGAGGGATTGCCACCGGAAATGCTGCAAAAAATACTCGGACACGCCGATTATTCCACCACCGCAAACATATATACGCACATAGACGCACAGACACTTGTAGACGCTGTTACTAACACGTTACTAACAAATAAGAAATGAGAAAAAAAGAAAAGCCCCGGAACCGTAGTGATTCCGGGACTTTGACGTGTGGTGCACGGTACAGGACTCGAACCTGTGACCCCATGCACGTCAAGCATGTGCTCTACCAGCTGAGCTAACCGTGCGAACAAAGGTATTCTACCGGAAAGTCCCCCGTTTGTCAACACTTTTCTTGCCAATCTGAAAAGTTTTTGTTATACTGCTGTCAAAGAACATCGCAGGCGCACAAGGAGGAACACTTCATGGAGAAAATCGCACTGGTCACGGGCTCCTCCCGTGGCATCGGCCGGGCCGTGGCCACGGAACTGGCCCGGCAGGGCTGGGCCGTATGTATCAACTATCGGGAGCGGGAGGACTGCGCCCGGTCACTGGTGGAACAGCTCACCGGGGAGGGCTGCCGGGTGATGGCGGTGCAGGCGGATGTGGCCTGCCGGGAACAGGTGAATACCATGGTCCGGCAGGTGGGGGATGCCTTCGGCCCGGTAGCGCTGCTGGTGAACAACGCCGGTGTGGCGGGACAGGCCCTGTTTCAGGACATCACCGATGAGCTGTGGCACCGCTACTTCTCCGTCAACGTAGACGGCGCCTACCACGCCATTCAGGCGGTGCTGCCTGCCATGCTGCACCACCACGAGGGGTGCATCATCAACACCTCCTCCATCTGGGGACTGCGGGGCGCCAGCTGCGAGGTGACCTACTCCTGCACCAAGGCGGCCCTCATCGGCCTGACCCGATCTCTGGCGGCGGAGCTGGCCCCCACCCACATCCGGGTGAACTGCGTGGCGCCGGGTGTCATCCGCACGGATATGCTGGACGCCCTGCCCGCCGAAGTACTGCCCCAGCTGGCGCAAGAGACTCCCATGGGCCGCTTGGGAACGCCGGAGGACATCGCCCACGCCGTGGCGTTTCTGGCCTCGGACAAGGCGGACTTCATCACTGGGCAGGTGCTGACCTGCGACGGCGGCTTTATTTTGTGAGAGCGGGAAAAAAGTACCCGTCGGAAAGCCATTGGTTTTCCGACGGGTACTTTTTTATTCCGGTATGGGCAAGCCGTGGAGCATCACCCGGCCGAAGCAGGTGAGACTGCGGCCGCTGCTGGGGGGCAGGATCACGTCCGCATCCGCCCGGCGGCGGTTGAGGCTGAACAGATACACCACCCCCAGCGGGTCCCGGTAGTACTGCTTACAGAGCATATCGCCGTCCACGCAGAAGATGCCCACGTCTCCCGCCCGCAGGGGGTCATGGTTCACGTACACCACCGAGCCGTCGTGGATATAGGGCTCCATGGAGTCGCCCTGGATCCGCACCGCCAACTCCGCCCCTGTGGGGACCTCACCGGTGACGGGCAAGGGCTCATAATCCTCCCCGAATACCGGGGCGGCATAGCCCGCTGCAGCCGGGGAGCAATACAGCGGGATGACACGGGGCGCAGGCTCCGGGGCGGCGGCCTGCAGCTCCTGCTGCATGGTCCCCAGCGCATCCGCCACGGTGTGGAGGGTCTGGCGCCCGGAGAGGCCCAGCCGACGGTACTTTTCCAGCAGGCTCCGCTCCTCGTCGCTGACCCCCTCTCCCCCGCCCCGGTAGGCATCCCGATACAGATAGTTGGGCTCCACATGAAGGGCATCGAACAGCCGCAGCAGCACCTCCTCCTTGGGAGCGCTGACGCCGGTCTCATAATTGCCCACCGCCGACCGGGATACCCCCAGCCGGTCCGCCAGCTCCGAGCGGGACAGGCCCAGCTCTTCCCGGCGCTTCTTCAGCTGATCGCCAAAGCTCATGGTCACGCCCTCCTTCGACTTCCTTCGACGGTTTCACTGTGATGCTACCATATTTCTTGTTTTCTGTCAAGGCATTTTAACAAGAAACTTGTTAATTCCCTCTTGACATAACAAGATTCTTGTGATAGTCTTAATTCACTCACAAGAATACTGGCATCACAAGGGTATCATATCCAAAACTACTGGTATTTAGAACCGCTGGGCCGGAGGATCGTTCCTGCGCCCCGTCGGAAGACGGCATCAGCTTCCGGGCAAAAGGAAAGCCGACGGGTCTTTTGCAAGACTCGTCGGCTTGGTGGGGGATGGTGGATTCGAACCACCGAAGGCGTTGCCAGCAGATTTACAGTCTGTCCCCTTTGGCCACTCGGGAAATCCCCCATATCAAATTGGAGCTGGTGGACGGATTCGAACCCCCGACCTGCTGATTACAAATCAGCTGCTCTACCAGCTGAGCTACACCAGCATTTGACCAGCGAATCTATACTACCAGATGAAGGCCCGTTTGTCAACAGTATTTTTGCGTTCCCGGCGAATTTTTTCGCCGTACATAGGAGGAACATGGGGAGATCGGAAGGAGGAAGTTCTATGACCTTGCAGGAAATGTCCCACGACTATGCCGCCAGTGCCGACGCTATCGGCGAGCGCATCCGGCAGCTGCATCAGCGGGCGCTGACGGCCCCGGACCCGGAGGAGGTGCTGTGTCTGCAGCGGCGCATCCGGGAGCTGATGCCCCTGCGGCGGCAGGCCCGTGAGCTGGCGTATCACACCGCCCACTACTATGACAGGGGGTGCCACCGCTATGCGGCATACCGTATCTGACGGCTCCGGCCGCTATGACCCGCTGGATATCGCCAGCCTGCAGCTGTGGCAGCAGGGACAGCAGGAGGACAACCGCCAGCAGATCCGGCGTCTGCTGGTGAATCTGCCCTTGGCGGTGGAGGAGGAGCTGACGCCCCGGCAGCGGCAGCTGCTGCGGATGCATTTCACCCAGGGCAAACGGGTCACGGACATCGCACAGGAGCTGGGGATCAGCAAGTCCACGGTATCCCGGACGCTGGCACGGTGTACCCAGCGGCTGTACCGCACGCTGCGGTATAGTCTGTAACAGGAAGCCCTTCGGGGCGGCACAAAGGAACAGGGTCTGCCGCATAGCGGCAGACCCTGTTCCTATATACTTCTATATCCCGTTATCAATAGCCCTTGCGGCGGTCCACCAGCCGCTTCAGGGGCCGGCCGGCGATGTAGTTCTCAAAATCCTCGCAGAAGAGGGCCACCGCCGTATCCCGTGTGATGCCCAGCGACATGAAGCCGGAGAGATGAGGCGTCAGCAGGAGGTTTTTGGTGTTCCACAGGGGATGCTCCGGAGGCAGAGGCTCCGGGCGCACCACATCCAGCGCCGCACCGGCCAGCCGGCCGGCGTTCAGGGCCTCCATCAGAGCGTCCTGATCGACGGCGGTGCCGCGGCCCACGTTCACCACCACCGCCTCCTTGGGCAGCAGGGCGATGCGGCTGCGGGAGAGGATGCCCTCCGTCTCCGCCGTGCCGGGCAGGGCCATGGCCAGAATTTCCGTCTCCGGCAGCACCTGATCCAGCTGCGCCGTGGTGTACATGGCGTCGTAGGCATCGTCCACATGGCGGCCACTGCGGGAGACGCCCGCCACGGTCTTGGCCCCCATAGCCTTCACCCGGCGGGCAAAGGAGGTGCCGATGTCACCGGTACCCAGCACCGTGATGCGGCTGCCGCAGACGGAGCGCATGGGGGGCTTCTCGTTGCTCCAATCGTGGCGGCGCATCCACTCCTGCACGGTGGGCATCTGCCGCAGCAGCATCAGCGTCACCATGACCATGTGCTCGCTGATGGTCACGCCATAGGCTCCGGAGGAGTTAGAGAGCATCACCTCCGGGCTGTGGTACAGGGCATCGTCCTTCCACTGATCCATACCGGCATAGGAGCAGCAGAACCACCGCAGGGCCGTGGCGGCCTTCAGCTCCTTGGGGGGGACGGTGCCGTAGATCACCTCATACTCCCCTGCCCGATCCTGAGGCAGGTGGCCCTCGGTGAAATAATCCACGGTGAAGCCGGCGTCCCCGGCCATCTTTTCGATATGGGTACGGTGGCTGTCGTCCAGATAATCCGCCACCACTGCAAGCTTTCTCATCATGAATATACCTCCCAGATTTTTTCTGCGCAGCGCATACCGTCCGCTGCGGCGGACAGGATGCCGCCGGCATAGCCCGCCCCTTCGCCGCAGGGGTACAGCCCCCGCAGCGCACTTTGTCCGCTCTCATCCCGCAGGATGCGTACCGGCGAGGAGGAGCGGGTCTCCACCGCCGTCAAAAGGGCATCCGGCTGGGCGTAGCCCCGGAGCTTCCGCTCCAGCAGGGGCAGCGCCTCCTCCATAGCCTCCGTGAGGAACGACGGCAGGCAGTCATGGAGGTCACACCACGTGACGCCGGGACGATAGCTGGGCAGCACCGCTCCCGGCCCCGTGGAGGGGCGATGGGCCAGAAAGTCCTCCACCCGTTGGCAGGGGGCCAAAAATCCGCCGCCTCCCAGCCGGAAGGCCGCCGCCTCCAGCTGCCGCTGCCACGCCACCCCCGCCAGGGGATGATCCGTGCCGAAGTCCTCCGGGCCGACGCCCACCAGAAAGCCGCCGTTGATGTTGGCCCCGTCCCGGGCGCGGCAGCTCATGCCGTTGGTCACCAGCCGCCCCTCCTCCGAGGCGGCGGCCACCACCTGTCCGCCGGGGCAGACGCAGAAGGAGAACACGCCACGGCCCGCCGCCGTATGGCACGACAATTTATAGGTAGAGGCCGGCAGACACGGATGACCCGCATACTGCCGGTACTGGGCGGCGTCCATGTCCCGCTGGCGGTGCTCGATGCGGACCCCCACGGCAAAGGGCTTAGCCTCCATGGGAACTCCGGCCTCGTACAGCATCCGGAAGGTATCCCGTGCGCTGTGGCCCGGCGCCAGCACCACCGCCCGCACCGGCAGACGGTACGTCCCCTCCCCTGTCCGGACGTGCAGCCCCGTCAGGACGCCCTCCCGGCTCTCCAGTCCCTCCAGCCGGTGGCCGAAGCGCACCTGCGCCCCCAGCGACAGCAGCTCCTGCCGCAGGTTTTGCAGGGCAATGTGCAGCATATCCGTCCCCACATGGGGCTTGGCATCCGTCAGAATACTCTCTGGCGCACCGCAGCGCACCAGCTCCTCCAAGATCCACCGGTGGCGCAGATCCTTGGTGCCGGTGTTCAGCTTCCCGTCGGAGAAGGCCCCGGCTCCCCCCTCTCCGAACTGTACGTTGGACTCCGGGTCCAGTACGCCGGTGCGCCAGAAGGTCTCCACGTCCCGCTGGCGGGCGGTGGTGTCCCGCCCCCGCTCCAGCAGAATGGGGCGCAGGCCGCATCGGGCCAGCACCAGCGCCGCAAACAGGCCGCCCGGCCCGGCGCCCACCACCACCGGCGGCACCTCCGGCGGAGACAATATCTCCGGCAAAGCGTACCGCTCCGGGGCGTACCGGCTGACCCGCCGGTCCCGGCAGCGGCGCAGCACCTGCTTCTCCTGCCGCACCTCCGCCGCCACGGTGTACACCAGATGCAGCTCCTCCCGTGCATCGATGGAACGGCGCAGCACCTGCACCGACAGCACGTCCTCCTCCGGGATGCGCAGCAGCCGGGCTGCCTTCCGGTGCAGGGCCGCCTCCTTCTCCTCCGGGGTCAGCTTCAAGCCCTCCAGCTTCAGCACGGCGGCACCTCCTTTACAAAATGTTCAAAGAAAAATCCGTTTCTTAAAGCTTACATTAAGCTTTCCGGGTATGATAATAGACAAAGAAACGGAACGGCGCTAAACATCATAGCACAGTTCCCCACCGTGGGCAATATCCCAAAAGGAGGTTTTTCATATGTCCAACGAGTTTCATGACGAGAACAATCTGTATCACTTCAGCTATCGTGATCCCAACGCAGAATCTCATACAGAGTCTGCGGCCGGGTCCACCGTGGAGCCCGCCGCCGATCCGGTGGTGACAGACACCCCGGTGCAGCCCAAGAAGCACCACGGCGGTGTAGGTCGTGTGGTGGCCCTGATCCTCAGCTGTGCCGTCATCAGTGCAGCCTGCGGCTTCGGCGGCGCCATTCTGGCCCAGAACGGCAGCCGCACCGGTAAGACCACCGTGCAGCAGAGCAACCGCACCGCCGCTACCGTCAACGTCAAGAAGGTGGACGGACAGACGCTGATGAGCCCCGCCGAGGTGTACGCCTCCACGGTCAACAGTGTGGTGTCCATCAACTGCTCCGCCGTGTCCACCAACATCTTCGGCCAGCAGACCGAGTCCGCTTCCTCCGGCAGCGGCTTCATCTACACCGCCGACGGCTATATCGTCACCAATCAGCACGTGGTAGCCAACGCCAGCTCCATCAACGTCACCCTCTATAACGGCGACACCTATCCTGCCACGCTGGTGGGCAGCGACAGCGACTACGATGTGGCTGTGCTGAAAATCGATGCCAAGGATCTGCCGGCTGTAACGCTGGGCAGCTCCACCGATGTCAACGTGGGTGACACGGTGCTGGCCATCGGCAACCCTCTGGGTGAGCTGACCTTCTCCATGAGTCAGGGCATCGTATCCTGCGTGAACCGTGCCATCAACGTGGAGGGCACCCCCTTCAACATGATCCAGGTGGACGCCTCCATTAACCCCGGCAACTCCGGCGGCCCCCTGATGAACCTGTACGGCGAGGTGGTTGGCATCGTGTCCGCCAAGTACTCCAGCTACGCCAATACCACGGTGGAGGGGTTGGGCTTCGCCATTCCCATCAACGATGTGCAGTCCATCATCAAAGACATCATAGAGAACGGCTCCGTCGGCAATAAGGCCTATATGGCCATCACCGCCGGCACCATGACCCAGCAGATGGCGGCACAGTATAAGATCAATGCCACCGAGGGCGTGTTCGTTTACTCCGTGGAGGACGGCGGCGCCGGGGATAAGGCAGGGCTGAAGCTGGGCGACGTCATCACCAAGCTCAACGACACTCAGATCACCTCCATGGAGGATCTGTCCGCCGCCAAGAAGGGCTTCAAGGCCGGGGATACCGTGACCCTCACCGTTCTGCGTGACGGCAAGGAGATCACCACCCAGTTGACCTTCGACGCACAGCCCCAAACCACCGACGACACCGCAGACAGCAGCCAGAGCGGCGACAACAGCTACAATAACGGCAATAACGGCTACAGCGGAAATGGGTACAGCGACCTGTACGACTACTTCTTCGGCCGTCATTGATCGATGAAATAACGAAGCTTTCTTCGAGTCTCTCTCTTTCTCATATGCAGCGGGGGCGTGTACCGTCTGGTACACGCCCCCGCTGCGCCGTTTTATGTACGAGGCTTCCGCAGGCCGCTCAGCAGCAGGGCTGCCGCACCGACGCCGGCGCAGCCGGTGAGCCACACGCTGGCGCCGTCCACTGCCTCCGCCGGATCCAGCAGCACCACGACCCCCACCACAAAGAGGAAGGCCAGCACGGCCCCTAAAACCGTCAGGGCGATCCGCCCGATCCTACTCAGCGGCGGTGCAAGACGGCGACCGTAGTGCAGGCAGCACCCTCCGGCCATCGCCGGAAAGGCCGCCACCGCCAGCCAGATGATCCGGTCACCGGCGCTGCCCTCCCAGAGCCCGGCTCCCATGAGTATGGCGTAGGTCACCAGCGCCCAGCCGGCGATCCGTTGGGTTCTGCCGGTCTTTTCCAGCCGCCGGACCGCCTGACGGGCCTCCGGGACCTCCTGTGCCGCCTGACGGTACAGCTCCAGTGCCTTTCTCCGATCCCGTGGAACGCCCTGTCCCGCCTCATACAGGCAGCCCAGATCGTACTGCCCCAGCGGCAGGCCCCGGCGGGCCGCCTCCTCGTACCAGTGAGCCGCTTGGGCGTCGTCTACCGGGCAGCCGCTGCCCTTTTGGTAGCAGTACCCCAGCGCCACCGCCGCCGGACCGTCTCCGCCCTCGGCGCTGCGCCGGAAGCAGTCGAAGGCCTTGGCCTCGTCCTTCTGACAGCCCTTTCCCCTCTGATAGCACCGGCCCGCCTGCCGCAGAGCGCCCATGTGTCCGGCCTGTGCCGCCTGCTGGTACAGCTCCAGCGCACGGGCCGGATCCTGCCCGATGGCGTCGCCGGAGAGCAGCATATTCCCCAGGGCATAGGCCGCCCTCACATGGCCCCGGCGGGCCGCCCGGTCATAGAGATCCGCCGCCAGATAGGGGTTGCGCTCCAGCCCGACGCCGTGCTCATAGCACCGGGCCAGCGCCGCCATGCCGTTGGGATAGTTCTGTCCCGCCGCACGGCGGTACTCCTGCGCCGCCTGCTTTTCATTCCGATCGATGCCCCGGCCGTCCTCCAAGTGCAGCCCCAGCAGGAACTGTCCACGGGCAAAGCCTTGCCCTGCCGATGCCCGGAACAGGGCCGCCGCCTTGCGGTCGTCCTGCTCTACGCCGAGGCCCTCCCGGTACAGCACGCCCAGATTACACTGCGCCGCCGCCATACCGGACTGCGCCGCCTGACGGTACAGCTCCGCTGCACGGTGGATATCCTTCTCCACGCCACGGCCCGCCTCATAGCACAGCCCCAGCTCGTTCATGGCCCGGATGTTCCCCGCCGAGGCGGCCTGCTGAAAGAGCTCCGCCGCCTGCTTCTCGTCGGTCGCTGTCCCGTGACCGTACAGATAGCACAGCCCCAGCTGCATCACGGCGTCGGGATAGCCCGTCTGCGCCGCCTGACGGAACCACTCCACCGCCTGAGGCGGCGACTGATCCACCCCCATGCCGTCGTCGTAGCAGTGACCCAGAAACAGCTGCGCTCTGGGCAGACCCAGCTCCGCTGCCTGACGAAACAGCTCCGCCGCACGGCGATCGTCCTTCTCCACGCCCTTTCCGGCGTGGTGCAGCACGCCCAGAGCACACAGGCCCTCAGCGCTGCCGCCCTTCCCGGCCTCCTGATACAGAAGCGCCGCCTTTTTGGCATCCTGCTCCACGCCGTTGCCGAACTCATAGCACAGGCCCAGCAGGAACTGCGCCCGTGGATGTTGCTGCTCCGCCGCTTGGGTAAAGAGCCGGGCCGCCTGCCCATAGTCCTTCTCCACCCCCACGCCGAAGTAATACATGGCTCCCAGATTGCACTGTCCCTGCGCGTAGCCCTCCTCCGCCGCATGGCGGTAGCACTGGATGGCCCGGTCCAGATCCTTCTCCGTTCCCTGCCCGTTTTCGTAGCACACGCCCAGATCGCACACCGCCGGCAGATAGCCCAGCTTGGCACTCTCCTGAAACAGTTCAAAGGCCCGCACCGGGTCACGCTCCACGCCGGTGCCGTTGTCATGGCACACCGCCAGCCAGTAAAGAGCCGTAGGGTCGTCCGGTTCCGTGCGGCTGAACCATGCAAAGGCCTTGTCCGGGTCCTTCTTCACACCGCCGGTGCCATAAAAATAGTGAAGTCCCATCTGCACCGCTGCGGCGCAGTCACCATTCTGGGCCGCCTGGCGGCAGTTCTCCAGCCGCTCCTGCTGCTCCCGCCGGTGCTGATCCGCCAGCCGCAGCATCTCCGGGGAAAAGAACACCACATCTGTCTTTTCCGGCTGCCGGTTTTGCTCCATCCGTTCATCCTCCATACGTTCACGCCTCCTTCCGAGGGATTTGTCATAATAGATGATTGTACCACACTTTTCGCCGCCACGCAAATTCCCGCAGAAAGAAAAACACCGGGCGGTGACCCGGCATTTTATAGAGTTCTGACAGAGCGCCGGGGCGGCAAAAGCCGCCCCGGCAGATGTGATTCGACAGGCTTAAAGCTGTTTCTTTCTCCGGCCATGGGCCCGCTGGCAGGCTTTTACGATCTCCACCACGGGGATCACCAGCACCGCCAGACCCAGCGCAATACCGTACTCCGTCCAGCTCACCGGCGTAAATCCGAAGGCGTTGGCGATGAAGGGTACCTCCAGCACCACGGTGGTCAGCAGCAGACTGCCGATCATGGCCAACCACAGCACCTTGTTGTGACTGGGCAGGCTGAACACGCTGCGCCGCTGAGAGCGCATATTGAAGCTGTGGAAGATCTCGCACATACTCATGGTCAGGAAGGCCATGGTCATACCGTCGTCAGAGACGCCCTTGGGCATTTCGAAATACCCCACCTCCATGCAGTGGCCGATGATGTAGGAGAGCAATGTGATAACGGTAATGAGGATGCCCTGATAGGCGATGTCCCAGCCCAGACCACCGGCGAAAATGCCGTCATCAGAGGGACGGGGCGGCCGCTCCATCACGTCCGGCTCCTCCCGCTCCAGGCCCAGTGCCAGCGCCGGGAAGCAGTCGGTGATGAGGTTGATGAACAGCAAATGCACCGGGTTCATCAGGGTAAAGCCCAGCAGTGTAGCCACGAACACGCCCAGCACCTCGCTCATATTGGAGGCCAGCAGGAACTGAATGGCCTTGCGGATATTGTCGTAGATACGGCGGCCCTCGCCTACGGCGCCCACGATGGTGGCAAAGTTGTCGTCGGCCAGCACCATATCCGCCACATTCTTGGTGACGTCGGTGCCGGTGATGCCCATGCCCACGCCGATGTCGGCGGACTTGATAGACGGGGCGTCGTTGACGCCGTCGCCGGTCATAGCCGTCACGGCCCCCCGCTTGCGCCATGCGTTAACGATGCGGACCTTATGCTCCGGCTGTACACGGGCGTACACGCTGTACTTCTCCACCTCCTTGGCCAGCTCCTCGTCGCTGAGGCTGTCCAGAGCGCTGCCGGTAACGGCCTGCGAGGGATCGTCCAATATCCCCAACTCCTTGGCGATGGCCACGGCGGTATCCTTGTGGTCGCCGGTGATCATCACCGGCCGGATGCCTGCCGTGCGGCACTGCTGGATGGCGGCCTTCACCTCCGGACGCACCGGGTCGATCATACCCGCCAGACCCACGAAGCACAAATCTTGCTCCAGATACTCCGGGCTGTCGTCCTTGGGCAGGCCGCCCTCCCACAGGCGGATGGCCGCCGCCAGCACACGCAGGGCCTTATCCGCCATGGCCTTGTTCTGAGCCAGAATTTCCTGACGCTTCTCCTCGGTCATGGGCAGCATTTGGCCGTTCTCCTCATACCGGGAGCAGCGGCGCAGCACCTCATCCGGTGCGCCCTTGGTGTACTGAATGAAGCCGTTATCCATGCGGTGGATGGTGGACATCATCTTCCGGGAGGAGTCGAAGGGAGCCTCCGCCGCACGGGGCTGCTCCTGCTCCAGCCGGTTCTTATCCAGCCCGCTGTCCACGCCGAAGCGCACCAGCGCCGCCTCCGTGGGCTCGCCCTGCACCGTGCCGTCGGGATTCTCCACGGCGTCGTTGCAGAGGGTCATAGCGGTACCCAGCAGTCCCTCCGGGCCGGTGTGCTCCACCACCGTCATTTTATTCTGTGTGAGGGTGCCGGTCTTATCGGAACAGATGACCTGCGTGCAGCCCAGCGTCTCCACCGCCGTCAGACGGCGGATCACAGCGTTGTGCTGGCTCATCTTGGTGACACCGATGGAGAGCACCACCGTCACCACCGTGGCAAGGCCCTCCGGAATGGCGGCCACCGCCAGCGACACTGCCACCATGAAGGTCTCCAGCACGCTCTCCAGCGTCAGGGAACCCGCCACCAGCAGGTCAAATACAAAGATGAATACGCAAATGGCCAGCACCATCTTGGACAGGGTGCTGCCCAGCTGGGTCAGCTTACGCTGCAGGGGCGTCTCCTCCTGCTCCGTCTGGGCCAGCACACCGGCGATCTTGCCCATCTCCGTGTCCATGCCCGTGGCGGTGACCACCATGCGGCCCCGGCCGTATACCACCGCCGAGCCCATGTAGGCCATGTTCTTCCGGTCGCCCAGCGACACTTGTTCCCCGGCGAGGGGCTCCGTAAACTTGCTGACGGGGACGCTCTCGCCGGTGAGGGCTGCCTCCTCGATCTTCATGGAGGCGCTCTCTAAAATGCGCCCGTCCGCCGGGACGGCGTCGCCCGCCTCCAGCAGCACCACGTCGCCGGGTACCAGCAGGCGGCTCTCCATAGTCACCTGCTGCCCGTCCCGCAGCACCTTGCAGGTGGCGGCGGTCATGGTCTGGAGAGCCTCAATGGCGGCCTCCGCCTTGCTCTCCTGCACCACACCCAGAATGGCGTTCAGCAGCACCACCATCAGGATGATGATGACCTCCGTAAAGCTCTCATGGGACAGGATATTGGTCACGGCGGATACCGCTGCCGCCGCCAGCAGGATCAGCAGCATGGGATCCTTCAGCTGCTGCACGAACCGCTGAAACAAGGTCAGCTTCTCCGCCTCCTTCAGGCGATTCTCCCCGTGCTCCCGAAGGCGCTTCTCCGCCTCCTGCGCCGAAAGGCCCTGCCGATCCGTCCGCAGGCCCTCCAGCACCTGTTCCTTTGTTTGGGTGTATTCCTTTTGCATCCAACCACTCCTTCTTCGGGGGTCCTCCCCCCATCTCCATTTTACCCACCCGGCGTAACAAAAAAACTCATGCGCAGGCCGAAGCCCACGCATGAGTCTCATTCTTTCAAAGCAGTCCGGGCGCCTGAACGCCGGTTTGACGAAACTGCCTCACTCCGCAGGCTGCGAAGTGGAATTACTCCCCCAAGGTGGAAGATGTTCACTTGACTGGTACATAATATACCCATTTTGGGACCATTTGTCAAGTGGATATCCGTCCTGCCTCTGTCCACTTTGGTCGGATGTTGACAAGCTTCCCCTTTCGTGATACGATACTCCCGCACTTCGACAGCTTTCGACGAAGGGCAACAGAGAAAATCATATGAAACGAAAGGATGGTAGCTATGAACTATCTGAACATCAACCTGGGTGCTTTCGGCATCATCGCCACGATCCTCGCTATCGCCGCTACGGTGGTAGCTTTTGTGATGATCGTACCGGAGAGAAAGCGGGAGAAGCTGGGCCGCTTCGGCAAGTTCCTCCACGACGCTGTGAACTTTAAGTTCCTGATCGTGGAGAAGATCCTGCAGGCTCTATACATCTTCGTGACGGCCTACGTCATTCTGTGCGGCTTCTTCATGCTGTTCATGGCTCCGGAGACTTGGACCGGCCGTCACTGGCTGGGCGGCTACGGCATCCTGCTGATGGTGCTGGGCCCCATTGCGGTACGTCTGTGCTATGAGCTGCTGATGATGGCGGTCCTGCTGCTGAAGAACGTCATCTCCATCAACCGCAAGCTGAAAAACCAGAACGAGCGCAGCGCCGACGCCGACCTGTTCGCCGTGCCGGAGCTGCACCGTACCCAGCCCGCTAAGCCCGTTGCTCCGGTAACGCCCGTGGCTCCTGCGGCTCCTGCCCAGACGGAGACTCCCTTCCAGCCCGCTGAGCAGGCGGCTCCCGTGGCGCCCAGCTTCTGCACCCGCTGCGGCGCTCATCTGGATGAGAATGGCCACTGCCCCAACTGCGATCAGAAGTAAGCTTTTCTTGGAAAGCAGCTTATGAAATTACAGCCCCTCCACCGCAAGGCGGAGGGGCTGCTATTTTGTTGGGGTGTTTTTGTGTTTTGTCTCCGGTGGGTAGCTTTCTGCCAATAGCGGCAGAAAGTCTGCACCGTCGTATCAGCCGATCTCCAGCCACGTTGCGGCATGGAAACCGGGACACTTCCTGGAAACCACCTCGCTGTATCCGCCACAGGCGGATACAGCGAGGTGGTTTCCAAAGAACGCCGGCAGAAACCCATGGTTTCTGCCCCTCCTTTGCTGCGTGCTTCGCCCGGTGGAGGAAGACGGGGTACACCTTCATTACATTGCGCTCAGTTTTCGATGGAATTTGTATAGGCAATCAAAAGGCATATTCATCCGGGGTCCCCGACAAAACAAGCAAAGCGGTTTTGTTGGGGAGAGGAGACACAGCACCGTGATTGACGCCTGCCGCTTACGGCGGGCGGAAAGATACAAAGCTTGTGTCGACGATATGCCCTTTGATTGCCTCTCACTCCGAGGAGTGAGAGGACTTGGAAAGGGGTTTGGACTTATACAATAATCAATCCTTGCTTACGACAACCATACCGTCTTTAAGCGTAGCTGTATAGCCTTCAGGACAATAATTCTGCATAAACTCCACTGTCTCATTCTCATAGCTACCGCCCTTTACGACTGTACCCTGCGCATAATTCTGCACATAAAGGCTTCCCTGAGGGCCGGTAAATGTACCACCGTTGATCTCCATCTTTGCACCGCCGTTGGAAATGGCAACGTAATTGTCAGAAATGATTTTGCCGCCGTTAATCGTTGCAACACCGGTTGAGTCATTGGACAATCCCCAGAAACCGGTACAATGTAATGTGCCACCGTTCATTGTCAGAGTGCCACCAGCGCAGTTTTTAAAACCGTTTGGACCGGCCTTCATTTCGATGTTGTTGATCGTCATGGTAGCTTTTTGTTCGCCGGGATCTATATAATTCCAACCGTTGACAATGGCAAATGATTGACCGTCTTCAGCAATCACTTTACCGCCGTTGAAGGTCATGGTACCAAAGTTTTCCACAGTGTGCCACTTGTTGTCCACCCCATCCGCACGGGTGAAGGTACCGCCGTCTATCACGCAATCAGCAGCGTTACGAAGCGCAGATGTATTGGCTTTTGACGCAACGATCTTTCCATTGCCACTGCTGTCCTTTATGCACAGCGTACCATGGTTCAAAATCGCATGGGAGTCGCCGCCGGTCAGCGTAAAACCATTAAGATCCAGCGTGACATCTTTACCCTGGGGAACCGTAAGACTTCCGGCAATATTGCCTTCCAGCTTCGCAGACACAGGTTCAGTGGCGTTATTAATCAACTCCTGGAGAGTATCCATGGCAACAATCGGATACTTCGCATCCTTATCGTAGGTGTTGCCGAGGCTGTCGTTCTCCACGGTGTCCTGCGTAGCCGCAACGGTAATGGCGATGCCGTCAATGGACTCGTTCATGTACTCGTTGCCGGCGGACTCCTTCATGTGGCCCTTGATGGTCAGCGCCTCAGACGTAGCACCAGCGGCTAGACTGTGGTCAGCGGACAGATCGGCGTCATTGATGGTCCAGTCGATGACATCGTTCAGCTTGGCGCTGCCGTTGATGCCGGTGATGGTCACCTTGTACTTCAGGGCCAGCTTGCCGTTGTTCTTCACGTACACGGCAGGCAGCTCATAGGTGCAGCCCGGCTCCCACAGGACAGCCTCGCCCTCGGCAGCGTTGGCAGCCTTCTTGAACTCCAGCGTCTTGCCCTCCAAGCTATTGCCGTTTTCATCAACCAGTTGAACATCCAGATTACCGGCCTGAATCTTGTTGACGCCGGTGGATGCGGTGTCGGTGAACCATGCGAAGGTAGCGCCTACCAGCATAGCCAGGCACAGAACCATGGCCATGACGCTGCCCAGCAAGGCCCGTTTGGTACTCTTGCGGTTTGTCATAATATCTGCCTCCTATTTTTTTGCGTGTGCGTCGGTGGCCGACGGCTTTGCGGGGGATGCGGGGAGTATGGATCCTCACGTCGGGGCTGCGCCCCTCCTCGGAATGACACGCCCTTTGAACACCCCTTATCGTTTCTTAGAAACGATAAAAGCCCATGGGCTTTTCGTCGCACACCTGATAGTTGTATCATAGCACCGTACTTGACAGAATTCAAGCACTTTCTGCAAATTCCGGGGGTTTTTTACCGCATTTTACCGCTCTGCAAAAAGCCCGGCAGACCAAACCGTCTGCCGGGCTTTTATTCATTTGTCTTTCCCCTCCTGACGGGACAGAGCGGCGCAGAGATCTGTAAAGTAGCGGTAGAAGGGCAGCAGCTCCCGGAAACTCTCCAGAATCTCCTGCGGCAGCTGGGGGCTGAAAATACGCTCATCCAGCGGGGCTTCCCTTTGCAGGGACAGGGATTTTTTCTGATACCACGGGCGCAGGAGGTCGGACACCTGTCCCTTGCTGCGGGCGTACTCCGGGCCGGTGAGCCGGAAGGTCTGCTGGCGGTCAAAGCGGCGCACCAGCTTCTCCAGCGGCTTGGGGTCGGCGTCGATGCGCTGGCGGTACAGGGCCATGAGGGCCGGGGCGGCACACCAGAAGCCCATGCCGTAGCTATAATAGTCCGGGGCAATTTCAAAGTAGAAGGTGGGGCGGCCGGTCCAGTCCTGATCGCCGGTACGGACACAGAGCCACAGGTGATCCTTATAGGGTCCCTGTCCGTGGAGACGGCGGGCATCCCGGTAGATGCGGCTGACCTTCAGTATCAGCGGTTCGTGGGGCAGCATGGCATGAAGGCCGTCGTAGAGCTGCTCCCCCAGCGCACGGGTGGGGGCCAGCAGGTGGGTCTGGTACTGCTCTTTATGCTCCTGAAACCAGCTGCGGTCGTTGTTGAAGCGGATGCCCCAGAGAAAATCCACCGTCTGCTGGTCATAGCCTTGAAACATCATCATATCCTCGCTTTCCTGACGGAAGGGCAGCCGGAGCGACGGCTCCGGCTGTGGTTCTTTATCGCTGCTGATAGGCACGGATACCCAGCGCCAGCAGATCCATGGCACGCTCCAGATCCTGCTGCTTCAGGACGTAGGCAATGCGGATCTCGTTTTTGCCCTTGCCGGGAGTGCCGTAGAAGGGCTCGCCGGGGGCAAACATGACGGTATCGCCGTGATCCTCGAACTCCTCCAGCAGCCACTGCTGGAAGGTGTCGGCATCGTCTACCGGCAGAGCGGCCATCAGATAAAAGGCGCCCTTGGGACATTCACAGACCACGCCGGGAATCTGCTGGAGCTTGCGGACCACCGTGTCACGGCGGCGCTTATACTCCTCACGGGTGGCGGCGAAATACTCCGGGCCCACCTGATACAATGCGGCGGAGGCCAACTGATCCAGCGTCGGCACCGCCAGACGGCACTGAGCATACTTCATGGCGTGGGCCATCAGCTCCCGGTTGCGGGAGATGAGGCAGCCGATGCGGGCGCCGCAGGCGGAGAAGCGCTTGGACACCGTGTCGATGAGGATGACGTTCTCCGCTGCATGGGTGAACTCACCGAAGGACTGGAGAGGCTCCCCGGCGTAGACAAACTCCCGGTAGGCCTCATCCCCGATGAGGAACAGGTCGTGCTGCCGGGCCACGTCCACCAGCATCTCCATCTCCTCATGGGTCAGGACGGTGCCAGTGGGGTTGCCGGGGTTGGTCACCAGAATGGCACGGGTGCGGGGGGTGATCTCTGCCTCGATGCGGCTGCGGTCGGCGTAGAAGTATCCCTCCTCCGGGGAGGTGGGCACGGGATGGATCACGGCGCCGCAGGTGCGGGTCATGGTGTTGTAGTTGGGATAGAAGGGCTCCGGGATGAGGATCTCGTCGCCGTCGTCGAGGATGCAGTTCATGGCGATCTGGAGAGCCTCGGAGCCGCCGTTGGTGATGAGGATATCCTCGGCGGCGAAGTGCATATCCAGCGCAGCATAGTAGTCCCGGATGGCCTCGATGAGGGCGGGGACGCCGGGAGAGGGTGCGTACTCCAGCACCGGCAGGTCAAAGCTGCGGACGGCATCGAAGAACGCCTTGGGCGTCTCGATATCCGGCTGACCGATGTTCAGGTGATAGATGTTCCGGCCCTTGGCCTTGGCGGCCACCGCATAGGGGTGGAATTTACGCATGGGCGACAGGCCGCATTTCTGCACTTTGCTGGAAAACTTCATGGGGACTCCTCCTTTTCTGATGCTGCGGGACAGGGATTCCGCTCCCGGCCCGGTTACAGGAAAAGCAGAGCCGAAGCTCTGCTTTTCGGTGCAAAGTCAATGCTTCTCAGTTCATCTGTCTTCTGCGGGACAGATTCACCGTTCCGTCCTGCATATCGCCCAGAGAGTCCAGACTCTTGCCGGTACCCTCCGCCACGCAGGAGATGGCGTCCTCCGCCACCACCGTATGGATGCCGGTGCGGGCGGTGATCAGCTTGTCGAAGCCGTCCACCAGACTGCCGCCGCCGGTCATGACGATGCCGTTGTTGGAGATATCCGCCACCAGCTCCGGGGGCGTGCGCTCCAGCACGTTGTGAACCGCCTCCAGGATACGCTCCACCGGCTCCTCGAAGGCCTCCATCATCTCGGTGGAGTTGACGGTGATGGTCTTGGGCAGGCCCGTCATCAGGCAGCGGCCCTTGATCTCGATGGTAGCCTCCTCCTCCTTGGGATAGACGCAGCCGATCTCCATCTTCATCTGCTCCGCTGTGCGCTCACCGATGAGGATATTGTGCTTGCGGCGCATATACTTGACGATGGCCTCGTTGAACTGGTCGCCGGCCA
>ERZ824473.2020-NODE-2020-length-25919-cov-11.532052_pt1 | contig 25919 bp, 28 predicted proteins | sample MGYA00519874_ERZ824473 | MGnify/ENA primary metagenome ERZ824473 (study PRJEB31778, sample SAMEA3449151) | human gut metagenome | biome: human gut; feature: human-associated habitat; material: faeces | place: United Kingdom | collected 2010/2012 ... | reverse complement strand
GGCCGGACGTGTCGCGCATGAGCCGCGCCGACCGCGGGGCGCTCGCCGCGCGCGCAGAGCGCGGCGAGCGCGTGAAGCTGAGCCTGTGACCCGCTTCGCGTACATCCGCCGGGACGGGCGGTGCGTGCTGCGCGCGGACGGCCACGCGGACTTCTGCCCGGGCAGAGACATCGTGTGCGCCGGAGCGTCGGCGCTCGTGTGCGCGCTGGCGGGCGCGCTCGATGCGCTGGGTGCGCAGGGCGTGCAGCGGACGCTCTGCGCCGGACACGCAGCCATCGCAGCGGACGACCGGGCCGATGTGCGCGCGGCGTTTACCGTGGCCGTGACGGGCCTGCGGCAGCTGGCCGCGGCCTACCCCGGCCACGTTGCGGAGGACACCGGCCGCGTCCCCGCGCAGGAGACCGAAACCCACGGCAGCGCAGCGGCCGGGCGCTGCCCCGGCGCTGTCCCCGGAAGCGGACAGCAGAGAAAAAAGGAGACATGAGTATGGAAAACATCCGCATGAACCTGCGCCTGTTTGACGCAAACACGCAGGTGACCACCCAGCAGAGCCTGACCGAGGAGATGAAGACGTTCTACTCGGACTACCTCATCGACGCGGCCGAGCCCGAGCTCGTGCACGACCAGTTCGCGCAGAAGCACCCCATCCCCGCAAACGGCGGCAAGACGATCCAGTTCCGCCGCTTTGCCCCGCTCGGCAAGGCGCTGACCGCCCTGACCGAGGGCGTGACCCCCGACGGCCAGAGTCTGAGCATGACCACCGTTGAGGCGGCCGTGCGCCAGTACGGCGGCTACATCCAGATGAGCGACCTGCTGCTGCTGACCGCCATCGACAACAACCTCACCATGGCCACGAAGCTGCTCGGCGCGCAGGCCGGCCGCACGCTCGACACGATCACCCGCGAGGTACTCGTCGGCGGTGACAACGTGCAGTATGCCGACGAGTCCGTGTCCGCGCGCTACCTGCTGCAGGGCGGCAACGCCAGCGCGGCCGACAACAACTACCTGACCGTCGACTGCATCCGCCGCGCCGTGCGCGCGCTCAAAAACGCCAACTGCCGCCGCATCGACGGCGCGTTCCCGGTCATCATCCACCCCGACGTGGCCTACGACCTCATGAACGACCCGAAGTGGCTGGCACCGCACCAGTACGTCGACACCGAGCACATGTACGAGGGCGAGATCGGCAAGATCGAGGGCTGCCGCTTCGTCGAGAGCACGGAGGCGAAGATCTTCCACGCAGAGGATCTTGCCAGCGACAGCCGCACCCTGCTCACGAACGGCGCAGTGAGCGGCAAGACCACCTTCTCGTTCGACGGCGGCACGGTCAAGTCCGGCGCGCTCGTCGGCCGTCAGGTGCTCGTCGGCAATGCGTGCGTGACCGTCACGGCCAACACCGCGAGCTCCATGACCGTGGACGCCGCCGTCACGGCTGAGGACAACGCCATCATCTACCCCGGTGAGGCCGGCGCGCAGGGCCGCGACGTGTACGTCACGCTCGTGCTCGGCGCCGACGGCTACGGCACGACCGAGATCACCGGCGGCGGTCTGGAGCACATCGTCAAGCAGCTCGGCTCCGCCGGTACGGGCGACCCGCTCAACCAGCGCGCCAGCGTCGGCTGGAAGGCCACGAAGGTCGCCGTGCGTCTCGACGACAGCGCCATCCGCCGCATCGAGACCTGCAGCACCTACACCGAGTAAAGAAATCCACCCCGTGCCTCCCGCCCGCGCGGCGGGAGGCGCACCTACAACAAGGAGGAAACAACTATGGCAACCAGAAAAAAGACCGACCGCGCCGCCGCTGAGGCCTGGCTGAGCGAACCCGTGACCGTGCGTCTGTTCCGCGACAACGGCAGCTACAAGGAGGACAAGGTCGTGACCGTCAACGGCGAGACCGTGCGCATCCCGCGCGGCGAGGACGTGACCATCCCGCGCCGCTTCGCGCTCGTGCTCGCGCAGGGCGAGGCGCAGGACGCGCGCACCGGCGCGCTCATCGAGCGCGAGACCGCCCGCTTTGCCGCCGAGAGCGGCGCGCTGGGGCTCTGACCATGGCGACGCTTCAGCAGGCGCTCACGCGCATCGACGCGATCTGCCCGAACGCGTGGGACGAGACGGCGAAACTCCTGTGGCTCAACGAATGCGAGAGCATGATCCAGACGCGCATCCTCGGCGTGGCGCCCGAACAGTGCATCACCTACGACGCGGACACCGACCGCAGCACCGCGCTGCTCGTGCCCGCGCCGTTTGACCGGCTGTACGTGTACTACGTCATCGCCATGTGCGACTACGCCGCACACGAAACGGCGCACTACGCCGACAGCATGATGCTCTTTAACGCGGCACTCGACGAATACGCCAAGTGGTATCAGCGCGCCAACGGAGCGGCGCCCATCGCACCGGGACAGCTCCAGCAGATCGCCGCCAACACGAAGGCGCGGCACACGCACGAAAATCTCGCGGTGCTCGACGGCATCACGGCGGAAAAGGCGGCAGCCTGGGACGCAAAAGCGGACCGGACGGCCGCGACGGCGTCCGCCAACGGCCTGATGTCCAAGGCCGATAAGGCCAAGCTGGACGGCATCGCCGCAGGCGCGACGAAGGTCATCGTCGACAGCGCGCTGTCCGATGCCAGCGCCAATCCGCTGCAAAATAAGGTGATCGCGGCAGCGCTCGATGGCAAGGCCGGAACGGCAGCGGCTACACAGTCCGCCAACGGCCTGATGTCCAAGGCCGATAAGGCCAAGCTGGACGGCATCGCCGCGGGCGCGACAAAGGTCACCGTCGACAGCGTCGTGTCCGCATCGTCCGTCAACCCTGTGCAGAACAAGGCAATCAAGCAGTACGTGGATAGCAGGGCCGCAGGATCGGGCGCCGTGCGATATGACGAAGCACAGACGCTGACGGAACAGCAGAAACTACAGGCGCGGGAAAACGCTGGCGCGCTGGCCAGCGAAGCACCGACCATCACAAGAGGATGGATGTCGATTTGCCCGGATGGGTCAACAGACAGCAATGACGCTGTCCACGTGACAGTTACCAAGGCTGGTGATGATAATTATACGGCTGCGCTCGATGGCGGCCCCGAAAATTGGCCGGTGCGTGTGGCTGGCATCAGAACGCCGACGGACGCACAGACAAACTACGCGGCGAACGTGGCCTATGTCAAGGCCAAGATCGCGGCGATCGGCGCCGGCGCGGCGCTGCCAAGTGTGACGGCAGCCGATAACGGCAAGATCCTGCGTGTTGTCGGCGGCGCGTGGGCCGCCGCGAGTTTGCCGGTATATAACGGAGGTGTCAGCTGATGGCCGATGTCAATATCAAGTATCAGGGCACATCGATCGCAACGATCGACGCAAGCGGCAGCAAGACGCTGCAGACAAGCGGGAAATACTGCGAGGGCGATATCACCGTGGAATACACCGACCCGGAAAAACCGACGCAGGCCAAAAGCGCAACACCGACGGAAACGGCGCAGGACATCACGCCGGACAGCGGGAAGGTGCTCTCGAAAGTTTCCGTCGGCGCGATCCCAAAAACATATGTCGGCAGCGGTGTGACCAAAAAAGCAGCGGCGACCGTTTCGCCGTCCACGAGCGAGCAGACGGTTTGCGCAAGCGGGGTCTACACGACCGGCGCGCAGAAAGTCGCGGCGATCACGAAGAACCTGCTCGCGCAGCTGGATCCTGATTTTGTGGCTGCAAATATCAAGAAAGATGTGGATCTGTTTGGGCTGGTCGGTACGCTCGAAGCCGGGGGCAGCGGTGGAAAAGCGTACAAAATCGTTTCGGGTTATTTATCTTCAACAAGTACGGATACAGACGGCTCTTTTACTTTGGCGCACAATTTGGGGTGCACGCCGATCTTGTTCATGATGATGCGCCCGGCAACTTTCTCGTTTAATGATGGTCAGATCGGTTGCGTGTTGTATGGCAATTCCGATGCGGACGAATCGCTTGCGCCAGAGTTTAACTGGGAAACCTGGCGCAAGAAATTTCAAGCCATTGTGCGGTACGATCGTGACGTTTATGTAGCCGCTTTGACCGGAACGGTTGACAACAACAGTATTTCTTTCAGCCGATACAAAAATGGCAATTTCACAGCAGAAGTGACCGGCACGTATTTCTGGTTTGCGGTTGGGGTGGAAGGAGCGTGACAACGTGAGGTATTTTGTGCAGTATGGGAAGAAAAATCACATCATTGCCATCGGCACCGGCGCGGGCGGCACCGAGATCACAAAAATTGAATACGACGAAATCATGGCAATCATCCAAAACCGTCCGAGCGCAGACGGCAAAGGCTACCGGCTGAAAGCCGACCTGACGTGGGAGGCATACGACCTGCCGCCGGAACCCGAACCGAGCGACGAGGACGAACTTTCGGACGCGCAAGCCTTGAATATTCTTTTGGGAGGTGCAACATGACACGCGGAAAAGCAAAGCTGCTTCGGCAGCTGATCGAAAGCCTTGCCGCCGGACTGGATGATGCGGCCGCCCTGACCGGCATGGAGCTATTCCCCGCGTGGGCGGCCGGCAATGCCTATGCCATCGACGACAGGGTGCGGTACAACGGCGCGCTGTACAAATGCGTGCAGGCGCACACGGGGCAGGCGGACTGGACGCCGGACGCGACCCCGGCACTGTGGGTTGCTGTCAGCGTGGACGCATGGCCGGAGTGGGTACAGCCGTCCGGCGCGCACGATGCGTATCACCGGGGCGACAAAGTCAGCTATCGCGGCAAGCACTACATTTGCACGGCCGACGCAAACGTCTACGCACCGGGCGTGTACGGATGGGAGGAAGCGGCATGAGCATCGACATTGTGGAGGCATTCACGACGAAGAACAAGTGCTATCAGGCGGGTGCACCGCTGACGCCGCAGGGCCTGATGCTGCACAGCATCGGCACGCCGCAGCCGAGCGCCGCCGTGCTGGCGCGGTACTTTGACCAGTACCAGCCGGGCGGGCAGAGCGTGTGCGTGCACGCGTTCGTACAGGCAGACGGCACGGTGTACCAGACGCTGCCGTGGGAGATGCGCGGCTGGCACTGCGGGGGCACGGCCAACAGCACGCACATCGGCATCGAAATGACGGAGCCGGGCGCGGGCGTGCCCTACGCCGAGGCGGCCGAGCAGATTACGGGCACGTATCGCGCCGCCGTGGCGCTGTTTGCGCGCCTGTGCGGGGTTTACGGGCTGGACCCGCTGGCCGACGGCGTCATCATCGGCCACGCGGAGGGGCACCGCCGCGGCGTGGCCAGCAACCACGCGGACCCGACATATCTGTGGGACACCTACGGCATGGGCTTCACCATGGACGGGTTCCGCGCCGCCGTCGCCGAGGCGATGGCCGGGGCCAAGGAAGAGGAGGAGGAAACAGACATGACACGCTACAACACCGTGGCAGAAATGCCCGCATGGGCACGGGAGGAGGCGCAGCGGCTCATCGACTGCGGCGCGCTCAAAGGCGGCACGGACGGCAGGCTCGACCTGTCGGACGATATGCTGCGCACGATGATCGTCTGCCAGCGGATAATCGACGAGGCAAAGGAGACATAAATGGACAGACTCACAACGATCAAGGCGGCCGCCTCTGCGGCCGCCGCAGCGCTGACGGCATTCTGGGGCTGGACAGGCTGGCTGGCGGCCGCCTGGTTTCTGGCCATGGTGCTCGACTACGCCACCGGCAGCGCTGCGGCCCTGCACGCGGGCACGTGGAGCAGCCGCCGCGCCCGCGAGGGCCTGTGGCACAAGGCCGGCAGCGTGGCCGGCGTGCTCGTGGCGGCGCTGCTGGACTTTGCGCTGCGGGCGCTGCTGGGCAGCGTGCCGGGGCTGGGCGTGCAGTATGACGTGCTGCTGTGCCCGCTCGTGACGGCGTGGTACCTGCTGACAGAGCTCGGCAGCGTGATCGAAAACGCCGGGGCGCTCGGCGCGCCGCTGCCGCAATTTCTCGTGCGGGCCATTGCCGTGCTGCGCGCGGACGTGTCACAGCGCGGCGGAGGGGACGGTGACGCATGACGGACTTTTCCCCGCTGGACTTTCCGCTGCCGGAGCGCACCGGCCATGAGACCGTGGAGCAGCGGCTCGCGGCGCTCGAGGAGACTGTGCCGCGCCTGCTCGAGGCGCTGCAGTACACGCTGGCAAACCTCGGCGCGGAAAACTTCAACGCCGTGGCGCTTTCGCGGCTCGTCTCGCCGATCCACGCGCGCATCGACGGGGCCGACGGCGATATCGCGCAGCTGAGCCTTGACGCCAACGCCCTGAATGTGCGCCTGACGTCGGCCGAGGGCAATGTCGCCGCGCTCGAACAGACCGTGAGCGACCAGGGCGCGCGCATCGCACTCGTGGCCGACGCCGACGGCGTGAACGCGGCGGCCATCGTCGCCGCCATCAACAACGGCGGCAGCAGCGTCACGCTCTCGGCCGATAAGATCGACCTCAACGGCATCACGACCGTGGCCGACACGCTGCACATCGGCAGCGAGAACAGCCTCGAGCGCAAATATCTCATCTTTCACAAGAGCGGCGCAGTGATCTCCGCGACGCGCGGCGATGTGCCGGAGCTGAAGCTCTCGGCCGGTAAGATCGACCTGTGCGGCGAGCTGTATCACAACGGGCAGCCGCTCGATCTGTAAGGAGGCAAGGCATGCATCTACCCACATTCCCGCGGAGCATGGCCGCCGTCCGGCACGTGCAGACCGCCTTCGGCGGCTACGACCACCGGCCGGCCTGTCCCGAGGGCGGCATTTACGAAATGATCAACGGCTCGGCGGCCGACAGCCCCCTGTTCGTGACGCGGCCGGGCCGCACGCTCAGCTACCCGTGCACCGGGCAGCCGAACGGCCTGTTTGCGGTCGGGGACGGGCTGCTCTGGTGCGCGGGCACGGCGCTGTATCACAACGGCGAGGCCGTGCCGGGCTGCACGCTCACGGACACGCCGAAGGTGTTCGCCGAGCTCGGCGGCACGGTGCTCATCTGGCCGGACAAGATCTGGTTCCGCCCGGCAAACGGCACGTTCGGCAGAGCCGAGCCGAGCTGGACCGGCGCTGTGACGCTCGGCAGCAGCGACGACACCGGCGACGCCGGGCGCGCGAACGTGCTGCAGGCGGACGGCGCGGGCACGCGCTTTCGCGTGGGCGACGCCGTGACGCTCAGCGGCTTCAGCGACGCGCGCAACAACGGCACGTACATCCTGCGCGGCATCGACGGCGCGAAGCTGATCTTCGACCCGGACACGTTCGTGCGCGCGGGCACGCTCAGCGGCGTGACGATCACGCGGCGGCTGCCCGATGCGCAGCACGCGTGCAGCTACGGCAACCGGCTCTGGGCGTGCGCGCACGACACCGTGTGGTGCACAAAGCTGGGCGACCCGCTGAGCTGGTTCTGGTACGAGGCGGACGAAAACGGCGCCGTCGCCACGGCGGCGTGGAGCGTGGACGTCGGCGCGCCGGGCGATTTTTCCGGCTGCGCGGCGACAGGCAGCGGCGTGGTGTTCCTCAAGCCGGAGGGGCTCTGGCGGCTCTACGGCACGCGGCCGGACAACTTCCAGCTCGTGGCCTCGGCCGCGCTCGGCGCGGAGCAGGGCTCCGGCCGCACGCTCGTGACGGCGGCGGAGACGCTCTATTACCTCTCCCCCGTCGGGCCGGCGCGCACGGCGGGCGGACGGCCGACGCGCATTGGCGACGCGCTCGGGCGCACGCTCTCGGACGGGGCGGCGGGCACGGACGGCACGCGCTGGTATCTCTCGGCGCGGGACGAGAAAAGCGCCTGGCACCTGTTCGCATACGACACGCGCAGCGGCCTGTGGAGCCGCGAGGACGATTTTCACGCGCGCGCCTTTGCCCGGCGCGGCGGCGCGCTCTACGCACAGGACGCGCGGGGCGTCTGGCGCTTCGGCACCGGCAGCACGGCGCAGATGCAGAGCATGCTCGAGACGGGCGACTTCGTCAGCGGCAGCCCGGACTGCAAGCGCCTGCTGCGCGTGCAGCTGCGGCTGGAGGCGGAGGCGGGCGCAAGCATCACGGCGGCGGTGCAGTATGACTCTGACGGACAGTGGCACACGCTCGCGGCCGTGACGGCGGGCGCGAAGCGCTCCGTCAACCTGCCGGTGCTGCCGCGCCGGTGCGACCACTTTCGCCTGCGGCTGACGGGCACGGGGGCGTGGCGGCTGCTGTCGCTCACGCGCACGGAGACCGCCGCCGGACCGCAGCACTGAGGAAAGGAGAACCTATGGCGACAAAATACAAATACGACAAGAATACCGACTACGCCACGCTCATGGAGCAGGCGGCCCAGCGCGGCGACAACGCGGCCGCCGCCATCTACGAGCAGCAGCGCAACGCGAAGATCCGCGGCGAGGGCATGGCCGACCAGGAGCAGACGAACGACTACCTGCAGTACCTGCCGGTGGAGGACGTGCCGGACTATGACGACACGCACCGCCGCGAGGCAGAGACGCTGCTGACCGGGCGCGGCACGACCGGGCAGCGGGACCGCATCGACCAGATGCTCGACGCGCTGCTCGGCGAGGAATTTGACTACGACCCGGCATCGGACAAGCTCTACGCCGCCTACCGGCAGCAGTACGAGCGGCAGGCCGATCTCGCGGCGGCCAACGCCCTCGGCACGGCGGCTGCGCTGACGGGCGGGCAGGCCTCGACGGCGGCCGTGGCGGCCGCGCAGCAAGCGGGCGGGTACTACCGCGCAATGCTCGCGGGCAAGCTGCCGGAGCTGGCGCAGCTCGCCTACGAGCGCTACAGCGGCGAGCGCAGGACGCGCCTGAGTGCCATCGACAGCCTGCTCGACGCGGCCGACAGCCGCGATGGCGTGACGAAGGCGCAGATCGCCGCGCTGCTCGACATGGACGACGCGGACTTCACCCGCGCGGACAGCAAGCTGCAGCAGCAGGCCAAAGACCTGGCCAATGCCAAGGCCGCCGCCGACAAGAAGGCCAAGGACGAGAAAGACGCGGCCGGGAAGGACGCGGCCGCGCAGGAGAAGGCGGAAAAGGCCGCGCGCAGCGAGGCGCGGCGGCAGATCACGCTCATCCTGCGCAACGGCGGCACCGTGCCCGACGATCTCTGGCAGCAGAGCGGCTATAACGCCGTGACGATCGCGGCGATGCTGCGCGGGCGCAAGGGATAAGCGTTATGTAAACTCTAGCGCCGGTTCAGTTCTAAGAATTCTGCGATACGCCGTCTGGCATAAAGTTATGTAAACTGTACGAAAGAAAGGAATCCCCGGAAGCAAACTGCTTCCGGGGATTTGTGCGTGATGGGGTCTGCGCTCAGGCCATGGCCTGCTCAAAGCGCATGAGGATGGCTGCGACCTGCGCGCGCGTGGCGCTGCCCTGCGGGCTGAGGTAGGCAACGCCGCCGCTGCCGGTGCCGGAGATGAGGCCGTTGCCGACGGCCCAGGCCATCTCCGTGCGCGCCCAGGACGAGACGCTGCCCGCATCCGGGAAGCCGGCGAGCGAGCCCGCCGCCGGGATGCTGCCGGGCGCGAACTGCTGCGTGTAGTTATAGAGGATGACGGCGAGCTGCTCGCGCGTGATCTCCCCCTCCGGGTCAAAGGTCGTGGCGCTCGTGCCGGCGACGACGCCCGTGAGCTTCGCCCACCAGATAGCGTCGGTATACCACTGGCCGCGCGGCACATCGTCAAACGGGGCGCGGAGCTTGGCCAGCTCATAGCCCTTGACGGTCGTGGGCTCGCCCTGCATGCGGTAGAGGATGCTCACGAGCTGGGCACGCGTACACACGCCGGTCGGCGAGACGGTGCTGGCCGAGGTGCCGGCAACGTAGCCACGGTAGATGCAGTAATCCAGGCCCTCGTGCGACCAGTCGGCCGGCACGGGCATGTCGTGGAAGGCGTAGCCCGGGCAGGTCGGACCGCCGGGGCAGGTGCCCGGCAGGCCGGTGGCGGGGATGGACTCCGTTTTGGTCGCACCGCAGATGGTGCAGGTGAAGGTCTTGACGCCGGGCTCCGTTGCGGTGGGTTTTTGCGTCACGACGCCGGCATTCCACGCATGCTCGTGCAACTTCGGGATGTCCTCGCCCTCGCGCGTGTTGCAGCGGGCGCAGAGGTGATAGCGGTAGCCGGTGGTCTCGGCCGTCGGCTCCTGCGTGACGACCCACTCGCCCCAGTCGTGGCCGAGAGCGGGGATGGTGTCGTTATACTCCTTGCCGCAGCGCGGGCAGGTGCCCTGATAGCGGCCGGACTCGGTGCAGGTCGGCTCCGTGCTGGAGGCGGACTTATAGCTGTAGTCATGGCCCTTGGCGGGGATGACCTCATCGATCTTCATACCGCAGCGCGCGCAGGTGCCGACGGCGCGGCCGGGCTGCGTGCAGGTAGCGTCCGGGACGAGGTCGCAGCGGCTCAGGTCATGGCCGAGCGCGGCGATCTTCTCGGTGCGGGTCGCGCCGCAGGCCGAGCATTTATAAAACGCCGTGCCCTGCTCGGTGCAGGTGGGCGCGTTCGTCTGCGTCTTGACCCAGGTGTGGTCGGTGGCGGCGACATAGGTGTCGTCCACGGGGGCATAGGTGCAGCCCTTCACCGTGCAGACGTGGTGCGTGTAGCCCTGCTTCGTGCAGGTGGGGTCGACGACCGTGTCGGCGAACTGGGCGATGTGGTCGCCGTGCCAGAGACCGGTCTTGTAGCCCTGCCACGTGCCGTCGTCCTTGAGCGCGGCGGCCCAGGTATGGCTGCCCTGCGTGTAATAGACCACGCAGTCATCCGGGAAGGAGCGGTTGGAATCCGCCGCGCCGTAGATGCTCTTGGCGGGGTCGTTTTTGAAGACGGCGCGCTTGAGCTTCGTGATCTTCGCGATCATATTGAAGGCCGTGCTGATGTCACCGGCCTGATCGGCGTTCTGGTCAGTATCGTCCGGACGGAGAATGCCGTTGAGCACGCCTTCGACGAGGATCTTCATGGCATTATCCAGGCTCGTGAAGGCACGGCCCTGGATCGTGTCGATCCTGTCGCCGAAATAGACCTCCTCGAGCATCTCGCAGCCGGCAAAGGCGCACTTGTCGATCTGCGCGACGCGGTTGGAGAGGTCGACGGTCTTCATATGGTTGTCGCCAAAGAACGCGGCCTTGCCGATCGTGAGGGGCTTGTCACCGGGGCTGAAGGTGAGGTTGTTCATATAATAATCGCACATGAACGCGTAGTCACCGATGCGCGTGACGTTGGCCGGAATGTTGAGGTTCTTGTGGTGGTTGACGAATGCGAACGCGCCCGTGTCAATGACCTGCAGGCTCGACGGCAGGCCGAGCGTCGTGTCCTCCTGACCGAGGATGCGGTCCCACGCGAAGGCCCACGGGCCGATATACGTCAGGCCGTTCGGCAGGCGCAGCTCGGCGAGCATGGTGCAGCTGTAAAACGCGTGGTCCTCGATGCGGCGCAGGCGGCTGCAGGCGCCCGCGCGCACGAAGGTGAGCGTGTCGCAGCCGTAGAAGGCGTACTGGTCGATGAGCTCGAGATCGCGCGGCATGTTGATGGCCGAGAGGTACTCGTCCTCATAAAACGCACGATCGCCGATGGTGGTGATGCCGTCGTCGAGGAACATGCACGTCAGGTACTGGCAGTCCTTGAAGGCGCGGTCGCCGACGTTCGTGACGCCGGTGAAGGACTGTTTTTTCCCATCCCACTCCTCGGTGGTGGCACCGGCGATGTAGGCCAGAGCCAGATACTCCTCGCCGAGGTTTTCCACGACGGTCGTGCCGAGCTTCTGCCCCTTGTCGTTATACTCCGTGACCTCCACGTTGCCCATCCACGGGGCTTTCTGACCCTTGACCGCGTAGTCCGCCATCGGGCCGTCGCCGAAGATATACACGCCGTAATACTGCGCGTCCTCGCGATAGTCGTGGATCTGCCAGATCTGCTGCAGGAAGGGGTTGTCCTGCACGACCGTGGGGTTCGTGACTTCGTAAATCTTATAATGTACGCTTGCCTCGTTCCCGGCGGGGCCGCAATCGCCATGGGCGACCTCATTGCCGAAAAGCTTTTTGATCTGGCCGGGCTTTTTGATGAACTGCTCAAACGCATCCGCGATCGTGCCCGCCTGCGCCGGCGGGGCGCACACGCTCAGCAATCCGGCCGCGAGCACAAAGCACAGCAGCAGCGACAACACTCGTTTTTTCATATGGTTCCTCCCTCCTGGAATGGACATACGGGGAAATATGTCTACACAGCCAGTATACAGGACGCGCCCCGCTTTTGCAACGGGTCTCGCACGCACGGACACGAAAAAATACACATTTTATTTACACAAATGCAACAAAATGTAACGATCAAAACGTTTTTTCGGCGATACCCATTGCACACTTTCCCAGTCATATGGTATATTTTCGACAGATAGGTATTACGGTTGTACACACGCATCACAACAAAGGAGGAAGAAACGATGAAAAAGCGCGTGCTCTCGCTGGCGCTGTGTCTCGTTCTGGTCGTGGGACTGTTCTCCGGCCTGACCGTGAACGCATCGGCCGGCATCTTTGAAGACTTTGAGGCAAAAAAGAAGGAGATCGCCGAGAAGATCATCAAAGAGAAGATCAAGCAGCTCAAGGAGGAGTTTGAGATCCCGGATCTCGACACGGATGCCATCATCAGCAGTTTTACGACCGCGGCCACCTCGGGCGACTTCGGTGAGAACAACTGCCTGCACTGGAAGGTCACATCCACGTTCACGAGCAAAACACTCACCATCACCGGCACCGGCGCCATGCCGGACTTCGACTTCCCCAAAGGCAACCTCGCGCCGTGGTGGAACTATGAGGCGCTCGGCATGAACGCTATCTCCGAGATTGATTTTGACATCAAGGGCAACCTCAAGAGGGTCATCATTGGCGATGGCGTCACGAACGTGGGCGACTATGCCCTGTTCTGCCTGCCGGCCGCCACGCAGGTCACACTGCCCGAGAGCGTGACGCGCATCGGCCGCTACGGCATCGCCATGTGCTCCAAGCTCACGGGTATGTCCATCCCCAAGGGCGTGACCGAGATCGGCGACTTTGGTCTCGCGGGCAACGGACTTACCGCCGTCCCGCTGCCTGACGGGCTGCAGAGCCTCGGCCGCGGCGCGTTCGACACCTGCACCAGCCTCACGAACACCACTCTGCCCGCCGCCATCACGGCCGTGCCCGGCAAGTGCTTTGCCGACTGCACGAAGCTGCTGAACGTCAAATACGCCGGCACCGTGACCGCCATCGGCGAGCGCGCGTTTGAGGGCTGCAAGTCGCTCACCGCAGCGCCCATCCCCGCGACGGTGACCGAGCTCGGCGCGTCCGCCTTCACCGGCTGCACTGCGCTGACGGATGTGACGCTGCCCGCCGGCGTGACCGCCATTCCCGACGGCTGCTTCCAGGGCTGCACCGCGCTGAAAGACATGAAGCTGCCCGGCACCGTGACGAGCGTCGGCCACAACGCGTTCACCGGCTGCACCGCACTGAAGGACGTGCGCTGCTACGGCGCGCCCCCGACGGTCGAGCCCGCCGGCGCGGCCGAGCACAGCTTCGAGCCCGCCATCGTCACCATCCACTATAACCCCGACCCGGTCTACGGCTGGACGCTCGAAGCCGACGGCACATGGCAGGGCTATAAGGTCAGCAGCAAGGGCGCGTGCCTGCACACGGGCTACGGCACGCACGAGAACACCGTGCCCGCCACCTGCGGGGAGGCCGGCCGCACCGAGACCATCTGTGACAACTGCGGTGAGGTCGTCTCGACCAAGGAGATCCCCGCCACCGGCGCGCACACCTGGGACAACGGCACCGTGACCACGGAGCCGACCGAGACCACCCCCGGCGTGCGCACGTTCACCTGCGCCGTCTGCGGCCAGACCCGGACCGAGACCATCCCCGCGACGGGTGCGCACGACTATCAGTTCACCAGGAACGTCGCGCCCACCTGCACGGCGGACGGCTACGACCTCTATACCTGCAGCGGCTGCGGCGCGACCGAAAAGCGCAACAGCAAGCCCGCACTCGGCCACAAGTGGGACAGCGGCACCGTGACCACGGAGCCGACCGAGACCACCCCCGGCGTGCGCACCTACACCTGCACCGTCTGCGGCGAGGTCAAGACCGAGACCATCCCCGCCACCGGCGCACACACGCACAAGTGGGACGCGGGCAAAGTGACCACGGAGCCGACCGAAACCACCCCCGGCGTGCGCACCTACACCTGCACCATCTGCGGCCAGACCAAAAACGAGATCATCCCCGCCACCGGCGGCAGCACCGTCTGCCCCGGCGGCCCGAGCTGCCCGAGCTACGGCTTCCGTGACGTGGCCGGCCCGGCCGACTGGTCGCACGAGGGCATCGACTACTGCGTGCGCCGCAGCCTCATGGTCGGCACCGGCGTGGGCACGTTCTCCCCGGACATGGCCTGCTCGCGCGCCCAGATCGTGCAGATCCTCTATAACCTCTCCGGCGATAAGACCGACTACGGCAACTACTACCTGCCGTTCACGGACGTTGCACCCGGCGACTGGTTCTACGAGGCCGTCGCCTGGGCCTACGCCAACGACATCGTCGCCGGCACGAGCGCGAGCACGTTCGCGCCCAACGACGTCATTACCCGCGAACAGATGGCCGTCATCCTCTACGGCTACACGGCCAAGTTCGCACCGGAATTCACCGGAAACGCCGCCTCGCTCAACACCTTCCCCGACGCCGGCAGCGTCGCCAACTGGGCCTATGCCGCCATGTCGTGGGCCGTGGGCAATGGCCTGATCTCCGGCATGGGATCCGGCGGTGTGTCCTACCTCGCGCCGCAGGGCAGCGCCACGCGCGCGCAGGCCTCGGCCATCATCATGCGCTACTGCCAGCTCATCGGCCAGTGAGCCGGCACGCAAACTGCATCACCATCCGCCCCGGGAGCCGAACGCTCCCGGGGCTTTTTGCGCGCGCAGCCGGCGGCCGCCGGGCAGAAAATGTGCGGCAGCAGCGGACACATGTGCCCGACCTGCAGAGGCCGGAACAGGCGACGGAAAACGGCTCAATGTTAACATAACTTCGTTAATTGCACTGCATTTATGTTGAAAACTCTGTTGGCAATGTGGAAAAATGGTTTCCATAACGCCGATTCTACCCATGAAAATCGACAACCGGTGCAGTTTCATCCATACAACTGTCGAAATGTCAGGTAATGTAACAAATATGGCATTTGAAAACAAATTCGCTCTGTCGTTCTTAACAATTTCACTCAAAACGTTACATAATGTTACACATAGCATATATGTGTCCGTTGCGTTTTGACCGTTTTTTGCTATAATACAGCTTGTAACCGGCAATACCAACCATCCGATGTCGTCTATTGTGTGGGACGGCGTTGGAAATCTGATGAAAGGGGTAAAGTAATTATGATGGGTCCTATTCATATTGGCCTTGGCATCGCTTCCGATATTCTCGGCAAGTGCGGCGAAGAGAAGGCGAAGGCGATCGTTGATGCGATCTCCGATGCGCTGCCGAACTGGCTCGCCATGTAAAAACAGCATAGGAAAATCCCGGAGCTTCGGCTCCGGGATTTTTTTGTCGGAAAAACGGATGCTTCCCGCGTGCCCTACACAGCCCGCAGCATCGAAGCGCACAGAAAACAGCTGTAGCCGCCGGTGGTACGAAAAAATGACAAACGGTTGCGAATTTCAGCTAAACGTTACATTCTTCGTTATTTGTCCGTTGCGATTTTTCCGTTTTTCGGGTATTATGGCCTTGTAACCGGTAATATCAACCATCCGGTGTCGCCGAATGTGTGCGGCGGCATTGGAAATCTGACGAAAGGGGTAAACGGACTATGTTGTATGGCGCTCTGGAACTGACTGCGAAAATTCTCGGCATCTGCAAGGAGTACAAAGCACAGGAAATCGTTCAGGAGATTGCAAACTCCCTGACCATGCCGATCGACTGATCTGGTTTGCAGCCGCCCCGGAGCAGCAATGCTCCGGGGCTTTCTGCCGCGGCCCTTACACCGGGGAGACCGCGTCAGGATCCTATGACTTCCTTCTGCTCCGGCACACCGGTGTACGCGAACACATAGTCCACGGCGCGGTTGCTCACGCGCTCGAGCGACTCGTAGGTGCTGCCGCCGATGTGGAAGGTCGCGATGAAGTTATCCAGATGGATGAGCGGGTCATCACACGCCGGGGGCTCGTGCACGAACACGTCGCTCGCCGCGGCGCGGATCTGCCCCGTGGTGAGGGCGACATAGAGATCGTGCTCGTTGACGATGCCGCCGCGCGAGGTGTTGACGAGCAGCAGGTCCGGATTCGCCGCGGCGAGCACCGGCGCGTTGATGAGGTCGCGCGTGGCATCGCAGAGCGTGATGCTCACGTTCACGAAGTCCGAGCGGCGGAAGATCTCCGGCAGGGTGTTGACCTGTTCATAGCCCCAGGCGGCGCACTCGGCGGCCGTGCGGCGCGGATTCCAGCACAGGACGCGCACGTCGAAGGCCGCGCGCAGGATATCCGCCACGCGGTGGGCAATGTTGCCCGTGCCGACGAGGCCGAGCGTGCGGCCAGTCATCTCGTGGCAGACGAACTCCTCCGCGCCGAAGTGGTCGAAGCGCCCGGCGCACAGGCCGTTGTTGACGAATTTCAGCTGCCGGTTGAGCGCCAGCAGCTGCGCCACGGCCAGCTCCGCGACGGCCGGTGCGCCGAGGCCCGGCACATTCGGCACCGGCACGCCGTACTCGGCGGCGGCCTCGGTGTCGATCGTGTCGCGGCTGACGCCATGCATGGCGATGACCTTCAGGTTCGGCGCGCGCGCGATGACCGAGCGCGGCACAACCGCGCGGCGGATGATCATGGCAGCGAGCTGCTCGGGGTGGTCGAAATTGTCCACGATCTCGAAATGGCGCGCAAGCCTTGCATACGCCGACGGCGCGATGTGTTCACTCAAGTAGACCTGCATGGTTGACTCCTCCCGTGAAAGAGCAGATGACGAAACTGCCGATTTGTGCGGAATCCAGTCGATTCCTGCAAAACGATGATACTACATTCGCACCTGGCGTACAAGCGGCAGGTGCATTTTCTGAATTTCGGAGCGCCTTCTTTTCGGCGGAATTTCTTGGTATGCACAACGAAGTATGCTCATTATGTATTTATGCTTGCCTTTCTGCAAGCGCTTCCATTGCTGCAGGACCGGCGCCGGCGTGCGCAGCTGAGGGCAATCGGAGCCCAACGGCGCGTGCCGGTGGCCGGTTCTGTGTTTTGTTCGGATAAGATATCTGCGGCCGCTGAGCATCAGCGGAGCATGAAAAAAGCTGCGGCCTGTTGGCCGCAGCTTTTTGCTGCTCGGATATGCGGTTTCGGCATCAGCCGCGGCCGCTGCCGCGGCGGCGGCCGCGCGTGCGGTCGCTATAGAGGCGGTTGCCGGCCATGCGGCTGTCCGACTCCTGCATGAACTGCTTGAGCCGGTCTTCAAACGCAGCGTCCCCGCTCGGGCCGCTGACCTGCCCCACCGGCTGGGCCGGACGGTTCGGGCGCGCAGCGCGCGGTGCGCCGCCGTTATTCGGGCGGTTGCCGCCCGGGCGGCCGCCCATCGGGCGGTTGTTCGGGCGCTCGGGCGCCGGCTCCGCCTTCTTGATGGACAGATTGATCTTCCCATCCGGCGTTATGGCCAGCACGCGCACCTTCACCTTGTCACCCAGCTTCAAAAACTCGTTGACGTCGTTGACGTAGGTGTTGGCGATCTCGGATATGTGCACCAGACCGCTCCTGCCGTCCGGCAGACTCACAAACGCGCCAAACTTCGTGATACCGGTGACGGTACCCTCCACAACTGCTCCGACTTCCACCTGCATACGGTTCGTTTCTCCTTGCTCAATCACTCGTGTCGTAAAAAATCTTTTCACCGGGCTTGACCAGACCGAGCTTTTCGCGCGCGACCGATTCGATCATGTCGTCGTCCTCGCTGTGGTCGATCTGATACTGCAGCTCGGCGTTGGACTGGGTCATCTCGGACACCTGCTGCTGCAGCGTCGCCGCGCGATCCTGAAGCTGCCGGGTCTGCCGGTGCACCATGACCAGACTGATGACCGCGTACACCATCAGCGCCGCGATGACCAGTTTCGTAAAGATGCTTGCCTTTTTGAATTTCACAGTCTGCAGAACCTCCCCCCGGATCGTATCTGCTTCCAGTAATACAGTCTATTCTAAAACATCCGCGGCGATTTTGGAAGCGTTTTTTTGCAAAAATCCAAACTTTTTTTGCGATTTTTCGTCCGGGGGCCGTGATTTTGCGCGTTTTTTGCGCGCAGCGGCGTGAAAATTTCTCCAGCGGCGGCAAAACCTGCCCGCTGACCCAGGCAAAATAGCCCGTCCAGCCGGCCGCGATGGCGAGGAACATGAACAGGCGCACCTGCCCGGAGCCGGCCGCCATGCCGAAGACGAACACGACCAGCCCCACCGTCAGACAAAACACGGTGTCGAACACCGCGCGGGTGCAGGCCCGGCGCGCATGGCGGCGCGGCACGCGCAGCACATCGAACAGCAGCCCGAGCGCCGCGCCGAGCCCCAGTGCCAGCGCCAGCTGCCCGAGCTGGGCGAGCGGGTGCAGGCTCATCCGCCGAACAGGCGCGACCAGAAGCCGCCGCCGGACGCCGTCTCCTCCGTGTAGTCGAGCGCGTCAAACGCGCCGTCGATGGCCAGCTCCCCCGTATCGATCGCGAGCCGGCCGACGCGCAGCCCCTCGCCGTGCACGGTGAGCATCCCGCGCGACGTGCGCATGGACACCTCCGTGTCGTCAAAGCGCACGACCTCGTCCACGCCCGTGACGGTCAGATGGCTGCGCTCGTCGAGCGTGACCGCGTGCGGCCGGCGCTGCGGCGCGGCCTTCTTGTCCTCGTATGGCATAGGCTCCCCTCCCGGTTCTGGTTTGCTACCAGCGTATGCGGGGCGGGCGGGCGATATGCGGGGGGACGGGCACGGCACCGGCGGCACAGTGCTTTGCACCGTGACAGAGGGGTTGCAGATACCGGATGCAGCGGCGAATTTTGACGTATCAATCCCTCAGTCAGCCTGACGGCTGCCAGCTCCCTTTACACAAGGGCGCCTATGGGGTGCGAAACCGGAAGCGCCAGAGGAAAGCATGCGCTTTCCACCGCATCCGCCTCGCTGCGCTCAGCACCTTCTCGGCAAGGAGAAGGCATCGCCTTACGGCGATGCATGATCTCATCCGAGGCGGGCCTTGCCCCCTCGGGCTCCCCTGCGGCGCAAATACCTTTCCATCACACGCCATTCGGTTGATTCTCTGTATTATGTAAACTTTTCGCCAAGACAAAAGCATAAAAACCAGGCCGTTCCGGACGCGGAACGGCCTGGTTTGATTTCGTTATGTCAACCTGCATCGCTTATGTTAACCGATTTCGCTGCCGAGGGCATCGCTCAAAGCGGCGAACTGAGCGAGGCTGAGCGTCTCGCCGCGCACGCGCGCATCAAGCCCGCAGGCGGCGACGGCCGCCGCGGCGCGCGCCTTGTCGCAGCCGGGCACACCGGCCGAGAGCGCGTTGATGAGCGTTTTTCGGCGCTGATTGAACGCCGCGCGCACGACGGTGAACAGCAGCTTTTCATCCTGCACCGCGACGGGCGGGGCAGCGCGCACGCGCAGGCGCACGACGGTGCTCGTGACCTTCGGCGCGGGGACAAAGCAGTGCGGCGGCACGTCGAACAGCAGCTCCGGCTCCGCGTGCCACTGCACGAACACGGTCAGCGCACCGTAATCCGCCGTGCCGGGCCGGGCGCACAGGCGGCGCGCGACCTCGCGCTGGATCATGACGGTGACGGTGTCGAAGCACCCGGCGGTGAGAAACGCCGTGAGCAGCGGCGACGTGACGTTATACGGCAGGTTCGCGCACACGACGGGGCGCAGGCCAGGGAAGCGCTCGGCCACCAGCTGCGGCAGGTCGAGCGCGAGCACGTCGCCAAAGACGAGCTCCACGTTTTCATAGCCCGCAAGCGTCTCGGCCAGCACGGGGCGCAGGCGCTCGTCGAGCTCGACGGAGACGACCTTCGCCGCACGCTGCGCGAGCTGCTCGGTCAGGCAGCCGATGCCGGGGCCGACCTCGAGCACGCCGGTGTGCTCGTCCGCGCCGGAGGCGTCGGCAATGTCGGCCGGGACCCACGCGGCGGTGAGGAAGTTCTGCCCCAGGGACTTGGAAAAGCGGAAATCGTGCCGCGCGAGCAGCGCGCGGATGTCCGCGAGATTCGTCAGATTCATACACAGGCCCTCACTTCAGCAGCTTTTCAAACGCCTGACGGCGCGGGTCATGTCCCGGCTCATCGCAGAGGATGTTGCCGCAGAAGCGGTAGCCGTGGCGCTCGAGGAGCTTTTTCTGCGCGCCGTTGTGCCGGTGCGTGTCCACGCGGACGGCGTGCGCGCCGCTTTCGCGCGCGAGCCGCTCGACCTCCTGCATGAGCAGGTCGGCCATGCCGGTGCCGCGAAAGTCGGCGCTGACGGCGTTGCGGTGCAGCACGGCGGCGTGGTCACGGTCCGAGCGCCAGCGCCCGTCCGTGAGCGCGTCGTAGGCCGGCTCCGGCGTGAAGGTGAGCGTGAACATGGCGGCGACCGTGCCCTGATACGTGAGCACGTGGCAGGTGCCGGCCGCGATGTCGGCACGGAACGTCTCCTTGTTCGGGTACACGCCCTGCCACTGGTCGACGCGGTGGCGGCGCAGATAGTTGCGCGCCTGCTGCGCGATGGCGAGGATGGCGGGCAGGTCGTCCTCCGTCGCTGCACGGCAGATGGGCGGCTCTGTCAGCTGCGGGCGGCTGCGGTCGCGCCGGATCTTATCGAGCAGGCGCTGCTCGTCCGGCGTCGGCGGTGTTTCCTGAAAGAGGTCCGGCCGCTTGAGCAGGGTCCTCTCCAAACTCTGGCGCGTGCGCCACGCGGCGATCTCGGCGTGATTGCCGCCGCGCAGCACCTCCGGCACCGTGCGGCCCTCCCACGTCTCGGGGCGGGTATACTGCGGGTACTCGAGCCGGCCGGCCCAATGGCTCTCACCGGTGTAGCACTCGGTGTCTGACAGAACGCCCGGCACCATGCGGCAGACGCAGTCCGTGACGACCATGGCGCCGAGCTCGCCGCCGGTGAGCACAAAGTCGCCGATGGAGAGCTCCTCGTCCACGCACGCCTCGATGAAGCGCTCATCCACGCCCTCGTAGTGGCCGCAGACGAGCACGAGCTGGTCATAGTCGGCCTTGAGCTGGCGGGCCTTCGCCTGCGTGAACGTCGGCCCCTGCGGGGAGAGGTAGATGACGCGGCGGCGCTCGACGGGCACGGTGCTGTCCGCGAGCGCGGCGTCAAGGCAGCTCTTGAGCGGCTGCGCCATCATGACCTGGCCCCAGCCGCCGCCGTAGGGATAGTCGTCGACCTGCTTTTGCCGGTTTTCGGTATAGTCGCGGATCTGGTGGCAGCGGATGTCGAGCAGGCCGCGCGCCTGCGCCCGGCCGAGGATGCTCTCGCCGAGCATGGCGCGCATCGTGTCGGGAAAGAGGGTGAGAATGTCGATGCGCACGCGCTCACATCCCTTCGATCAGGTGCACGACCATGCGCCCGGCGTCGGGGTCGATGCTGCGCACGAACTCCGGCCGGTCGGGAATGAGCACCTCGCGCGCGCCCTGCACGACGTAGACGCTGCCGCGCGGCAGGTCGAGGATCTCGCGCAGGGTGCCGATGGTCTCGCCCGCGTCGGTCTCGACGGCGATGCCGAGCAGGTCCTGCTGGAAATACTGCCCGTCCGGCAGCGTGACGTCCGCGCGCGCGATGGACACGACGCGGTTTTTGAGCATCATGGCGGCGTTGACATCGTCCACGCCCTGAAACTTCACGACGAGCATGCCCTTGTGCACGCGGCTGTGCGCGACGGGCACGGGCGCGCCGTCGATATAAAACGTCCGGAAGCCGAGCAGGAACGCCGCGTCATCCGCCCACGGCTGGATGCGCACCTCGCCGCGCACGCCGTGCGTGTTGACGATCTTTCCTGCTTCCAGATACGGTTTTTGCATAGTTGGTTGTCCCCCTTTTTGGGTGTTGGGTGCAAAAAACGCACTGCACGGGTGCAGCGCGTTTCCTGCGTCAATCCATGATCTCCACGGAGACTTTCTTGCCCTTTCTCTGGGCGACGGCCTTCATCAGGATGCGGATCTCTTTGACGATCCGGCCCTGACGGCCGATGACCTTGCCCATATCGCCGTCGGCGACGCGCACTTCAAACACGGTCTCGCCGTTGGCCTCGCGCTCGGTCACAGAGACCTCGTCCGGTTTTTCCACGAGGTTCTGCACAATATAGGTCAGAAGCTCTTTCATCTTTGGGGTCTCTCCTTATTCCGCTGCGATGGCTTTCTTGAGCAGCACACGAACGGTATCCGTCGGCTGTGCACCGTTGGCGAGCCAGTAGTTGGCGCGCTCGGCGTCGACGACGATCTTCTTGTCCGCGCTCAGCGGATCGTACGTGCCGATCTCCTCAATGCATCTGCCGTCGCGTGCGAAACGGGAGTCCGCCACCACGATGCGGTAGTAGGGGGCCTTCTTGGCGCCCATTCTGCGAAGTCTGATCTTGACCATGTATCTTCACCTCCATCAATGTTCTCTGTATCTCCAGCTCCCGGCGGGAGCTTGGAACCGATTTAGAATCCGTACGGCCGGCCACCGCCGCCGAACAGATTGCCCAGGCCGCCGCGGCCGCCGCGCTTCATGCGCTTCATGGCCTTGCTGTTGCCGGACATCTGGCGCACGAGCTGCTGCATGAGCTCGAACTGCTTGAGCAGCTTGTTGATCTCGACCACGCTCGTGCCGGCGCCCGCCGCGATGCGCTTTTTGCGGCTGGAGTTCAAGATGGCAGGGTTGTCGCGCTCGCCGGGGGTCATGGACTGGATGATCGCCTCGATGCGGCCCATGGCCTTCTCGTCGACGTTCGCGCCCGAGAGGGCCTTTGCGTCCATGCCGGGGATCATGCCGGCAATGTCCTGCAGGGAACCCATGCCCTTGAGCTGCTGGAGCTGGTCGTAATAATCCGTGAGCGTGAAGCGGTTCTGCCGCAGACGCTCGGCCATTTCCTCGGCCTTTTTCTGGTCGAGGTTCTGCTCGGCCTTTTCGATGAGCGTGAGCACATCGCCCATGCCGAGGATGCGGCTGGCCATGCGGTCGGGGTGGAAGGGCTCGATCTGGTCGAGCTTCTCGCCGATGCCGGCAAACTTGATGGGCTTGCCAGTCAGCGCCTTGATCGACAGCGCGGCGCCGCCGCGGGCGTCGCCGTCGAGCTTTGTGAGCATGACGCCGGTGATGTCGAGCGCGTCGTCAAAGGCCTGCGCGGTCGCGACCGCGTCCTGGCCGATCATCGCGTCGATGACGAGCAGGATCTCCGCGGGGTTGACGGCGGCCTTGATGTTCTGCAGCTCGGTCATGAGCGCCTCGTCGATGTGCAGGCGGCCGGCCGTGTCGAGAAACACCAGGTCGTTGCCGTGCTTTTTCGCGTGCTCGATGCCGGCCTTCGCGATCTCGACCGGGTCGCCCTGCCCCATCTGGAACACGGGAATGTCGAGCTGGCGGCCGACGGTCTCGAGCTGCTGGATGGCCGCGGGACGGTACACGTCGCACGCGACGAGCAGCGGACGCTTGCCCTGCTTGCGCATGAGACCGGCGAGCTTGGCGCCGTTGGTCGTCTTGCCCGCGCCCTGCAGGCCGACGAGCATGACAACGCTCGGTGACTGAGAGCTGATGTTCAGCTTCTGGTTCTCGCTGCCCATGAGGGCGGTGAGCTCCTCGTTGACGATCTTGATGACCATCTGCGCGGGCGAGAGGCTCTCGAGCACATCCGCGCCCGTGGCGCGCTCGGTCACCTTGCGCACAAAGTCCTTGACGACCTTGAAGTTCACGTCCGCCTCGAGCAGCGCGAGCTTGACCTCACGCATGGCCTCCTTTACATCGGCCTCCGTGAGCCGGCCCTTGCCGCGCAGGCGTTTGAACGCCTCGGTCAGCTTGTCCGACAGGGATTCAAATGCCATGGTATCTATCCTTTCAGATCCTGAAGCTGCCGCAGCGCCTGCTCGGCCAACAGCCGGGCGTCGCCGCCGACGGTATCGCGCAGCTTCGTGAGCGTATCCTCCAGCGCGGCCACGGCCGTGCGCTGCGCAGCGAAGCGCTGCACCAGACCGAGCCGGGCCTCCGTATCGCGCAGCGCGGCGTCCGCGCGGCGGATGTTGTCCCACACGCCCTGACGCGAAATGCCGCTGCTGGCGGCGATCTCCGCCAGAGAGAGGTCCTGATTATAATGGAGGTCGTAATACTCCCGCTGCTTGTCCGTGAGCAGATCGCCGTAAAAATCGAACAGCATCGTGCGCCACACGGTCTCATCCGGCATGGTGGGGTCCCTCCTCGCTGTAAACCATTTTTCTTTTACAGCACGAGTAGTATACGCCAAGGCTGCGCGGGTGTCAAGTATTTTTTCTTGTCACCGCATAGATTTCCCGCCGGATGGGAAAAATTCCGGTATTGCAAACCGTTTCTGGAGGGATCTTCATGGCCGAAACCAACACTGCCGCCCTGCGCGCACAGGGCGGGCGCGACGCCCGCGCCCTGTCCGTGACCGGCCGGGGCCGCGCGGACACCGGGCGCATCCGGCGCGCAGCGAAAGCGCTCGCGCGCATGGCGCGCACCGTCACGCCCGAGACGCCGAACGGCCAGTGGCTGCGCGACAACCGGAGCTTTGCCTGCGCTGCTGCGGGCGATGCCGCGGCGGCCCTGCGGCACGCGCGCGTGCGCACGGCGGGCGGGCAGACGGCACTGGGCGCGTGCTGTGCGGGGCTGCTGCGCGCATGTGAGGGGGCGCTGACGGTCAAGGCGGCGGAGGCGTATCTGGAGGGGTTTCAGGACGTGCTGCCGCTCGAAACGGCGGAGCTCGCCCTGCTCGTGCCGGGGCAGCAGGCGGCCGTCGTGTGCGCGCTGGCGGAGAGCTATGCCCATGACGGTGCGGCCGCGCCCGCGCTCTTCACCTCCCTGCGCGCACTCGGCACGGCGGCGTGGGGCATGCTCGCCGAGCGGTGCGACCGCGTGGGGCGCATCCTCGCGCGCGACCCGGTGGGCGTCTACCCCGCGATGGACGCGGCCACGCGCGCGCACTACCGGCAGGTCACGGCGCGGCTGGCGCGGCGGACGGGCCGGACGGAGATCGAGATCGCCGAGGACGTGCTCGCGCGCGCACAGAGCAGCGAGGGCGCGCGGCGGCACGTGGGCTGGTTTTTGCTGCGCGAGGTGCTCGGCGCGCCGGAACGTCGCCGCGACGGCGGGTGGTACATCGCGGCCGTCGTGGTGGGGACGCTGTTTTTGTCGCTGCTGCTGGGCTTTGCGACCAAAAGCGTGTCGGGCGCGGTGCTGCTGCTCATCCCGGTGTCGGAGGTGGTCAAGGGTCTGCTCGACGCGGTGCTGCTGCGCGTGACGAAGCCGCGCTTCGTGCCGCGGCTGGCGCTGCGCCGGGGCATCCCGCCGGAGGGGCGGACGCTGTGCGTGATCGCGGCGCTGCTCACCTCCCCGGACGACGCGCACGCGCTCTGTGCGCGGCTGGAGGAGTACTACCTCTGCAACCGCGACGCGCTCGGGCAGCTCACGTTCGGCCTGCTGGCCGACCTGCCGGAGGCGGACATGGCGCACGCGCCCATCGACCCCGCCATCCTGCGCGCGGCGCGCGCGGAGATCGCCGCGCTCAACGCGCGCTGGGGCAGCCGGTTTTATCTCTTCACGCGCAAGCGGGTGCCCACACCCGACGGGAAATGGAGCGCGTGGGAGCGCAAGCGCGGCGCACTGCTGGAGCTGGCGCGGCTGGTGCTCGACCGGCCGGGCGCGCTGCAGTGCGCCGCCGGGGACGCGGCGGGCCTGAGCGGCACGGTGTACCTGCTGACGCTCGACGCCGACACGCGCCTGACGCCCGGCGCGGCG
>ERZ824473.2019-NODE-2019-length-25920-cov-7.749894_pt1 | contig 25920 bp, 29 predicted proteins | sample MGYA00519874_ERZ824473 | MGnify/ENA primary metagenome ERZ824473 (study PRJEB31778, sample SAMEA3449151) | human gut metagenome | biome: human gut; feature: human-associated habitat; material: faeces | place: United Kingdom | collected 2010/2012 ... | reverse complement strand
ACCCCTCGGCAGCAAAGCTGCCTGCTCCCCTTGACAGGTGAGCCAATGAGGTGCGCCGCAAAACTTTGCAGTGCACTACTGGGTTGCGAGGCAAATACGGTTTCCACCAATGTCTCGACACCGGGATACCAGAGATATATGTATCCGTAGCTGCGTCAATTCGCCTCTAAAAATCGCTGCTAAAAAATCGTTGAGGATGAGGAGATCACGTCGAGATCCCGGCCGCTGTACTGGCCTTTGTAGTTCCAATCGACGCTGACGGAAACGCTGCTACCCTTTGCGACGGTCGTCGAATAGGTATAGATAAGCGTATCGGTCTGCGAGTTGGGCGAGTCAACGCTGAAAGCGCTCGTCATGCCGCCGGAGGTCGAGCCGTTTACGCTTATCGCGATCGAGCGCCGGCCGATCTCCATCGTGTACGAGCGCGCATACACCGACAGCGTGAGCTTTACGCTGCCGTCGGCCTGCTCGGTGGCAGTCCATACGGTGTGGGTGTTCAGACCAACGCCGGTTGCCGAGTCAAACGCGCCCGAGCCGATGACCGTGCCGCTCGGCGCTTCGGGAGTGGGAGCCGGAGCAGGCGTCGCCGTCGCTGCCGGGGTCTCGGTCGGAACTGCCTCGGTGGGCTGCGGCGTGGCAGTCGGGATGACAAACTGCGTCTGGCGCGGAGCGCTCGTCTCGGTCGCCGGGGTCGGGGTAACTTCAGGCTTATCGCCGCCGATGCCGCCGGTCAGCCACATGATTACTATGGCAAGTATGATCAGCACGACGATGAACGCCGCAAAAATATATGCCGTCTGTTTTTTCATGATTTTCTCCTCTCGCGAGTTTACATTTTTATCTTCACTTCGCCGCTGTGAACCGTGCGGCGCGTTCCGTCGTCAAGGCGCAGGATGAGTCCGTAGTCCGGGCTTATGCCCTCGGCGACGGCCTCATATTCGCCCTCGGGTGAGCTTACGGATATCTGCCTGTCGAGCACGATGCAGCGGCGCTTATACTCGGCATGGCATACGCTCGGCGCTTCGAGCCACGCGGTGTACAGTGAGCTAAGCTCCGCGATGATCGCTGCGATAAGCTTGCCGCGCTCGAAAGTGAAGCCCGTCTGCGTAAGCAGCGAGCCTGCCGTTTCGCGCAGCTCCTCGGGAAAGTCCTCGATGCGTGTCGTGACATTCAAGCCGATGCCCAGCACGGCGTAATCGACCTTGCCGTTTTTCACCGAGCTTTCGCACAGTATGCCGCAGATCTTTTTGCCGCGCAGGTACAAATCGTTTATCCATTTGATGCCCGGCGCGCGGCCGCAGACCTTCTCAACGGCACGGCACACCGCGACGGCACACACCGCAGTCAGGCTCTGCGCGCAGTCGGGCGTGCAATCGGCAGGACGCAGCAGCATCGACATGTATATGCCGCAGCCGGCGGCCGACGCGAAGCTGCGGCCCATTCTGCCGCGCCCGGCGGTCTGCTCGTCGGCAACGACGACCGTGCCCTCCGCAGCGCCCTCCGCTGCGAGCTTCTTTAAATAATTATTCGTCGAATCAAGGCTTTCAAAAGCCTGCAACCTTATCTCCATATTTTTAGTGGCGCTTTAGCGCACTCCTTATGCATTTTTCAGTGGCGCATTAAAATTTTACGGATACGTTTTTTGCGCTTGCCCGGTATCGAAAAATTGCTGGAAACCATATCGTTTCGCGCCACGGGGGATTGTGCTATATTAGTGCAAATTTTCATCTGCGCCCTTGCAGGGAACGGATTTATCCGTTCCGTTTTGTTGCATCCATCTGCGCAGTTAATACAACGGCACGCAGCAGAGGTTTTGCCCATTGCCTTCCCCTGCGTAGCTTGAGGGGAAGGTGTCACCTTTGGTGACGGATGAGGTGTTATTTTAATTTTTGCCGTCAGGCAAACACATTTTTAGAGGCGTTTTTTTAGTGGCGCTTTTTTAGAGGCGCATTCACATTGTACAAATACATATATTGCGGTATCCCGACCGGAAACTGCCGGCTAAATCATCACAACGAAACGGATAAATCCGTTCCCTACAAGCGACCTTTGGCCGCAGCGGAGAGCTGATAGCTGTTGTGTTTAAATTCAATCCCTCGGCAGCAAAGCTGCCCGCTCCCCTTGACAGGAGAGCCAATGTGGTGCGGCGCAAAACTCAGCATCGCACTTGTGTTACGCGAAACGTCATGGTTTTTCCTTTGTTTCGACACCGGGTTCACGCAATAAACGTATCGGCACAATGTGAATGCGCCTCTGAAATAATGTAGCGCCTACGGCGCGGATTTATTTACACCTCATCTGCCGCAAGCGGCATCTTCCCCTCAAGCTCCGCAAGGGGAAGACAAAAGGGGTGCGTCCTAAAACTCAGCATCACGCTACCGGGTTGCGAGGCAACCACGGTTTCCTCCGCACCCTCGACACCGGGCCACCGGAAATAACCGTATCCGCAGGTGCGTCAATGCGCCTCTAAAAATCAATTTTTGAGGCTTTGGAGGGGAGCCGGGATGCGTCCGCCGCGTGCGATAAAATCGGCGCTTTGCGCCTTGTGCACGGGCATTACGGGCGCAGAGCCGAGAAGTCCGCCCATTTCTACCATATCGCCGACATCCTTGCCCTCAACGGGGATGATGCGCACGGCGGTGGTCTTGCTGTTTACCATGCCGATGGCGGCCTCGTCGGCTATGATCGCGGATATGGTTTCGGCGCTCGTGTCGCCGGGAACTGCGATCATATCAAGACCAACCGAGCACACGCATGTCATAGCCTCGAGCTTGTCTATCGTCAGCGTACCGCACTCTGCGGCAGCGATCATACCCTCATCCTCGGACACCGGGATAAATGCGCCCGAAAGTCCGCCGACGTGGCCGGAGGCCATAATGCCGCCCTTTTTGACCGCATCGTTGAGCAGCGCGAGCGCGGCGGTCGTGCCGTGAGTTCCGCACGTCTCAAGCCCCATCTCCTCAAGGATGCGCGCAACGCTGTCGCCCACGGCGGGCGTCGGCGCGAGGGAGAGGTCAACTATGCCAAACGGCACATTCAGCCTGTCGGAAGCCTCGGCGGCAACCATCTGACCCATGCGCGTTATCCGGAACGCGGTCTTTTTTATCGTCTCGGCAACAACATCAAACGGTGCGCCCTTGCACTTTTGCAGCGCATGGTAAACCACGCCCGGGCCGGAAACGCCGACGTTTATCACGCTGTCGGCCTCGCCGACGCCGTGGAACGCACCTGCCATGAAGGGGTTATCCTCCACCGCGTTGCAGAACACTACGAGCTTTGCGCAGCCGAGTCCGTCGGTATCGCGTGTCAGGTGCGCGGTCTGCTTGATTATCCGTCCCATCGCGGCGGCAGCGTCCATGTTTATGCCGGCGCGCGTCGAGCCGACGTTCACGCTCGAGCAGACAAGCTCGGTCTGCGCCATTGCCTGCGGTATCGAGCGCAGTAAAAGCTCGTCGCCCTTGGCAAAGCCCTTATGCACCAGAGCGGAATAGCCGCCGATAAAGTTCACGCCGCAGGTTTTTGCCGCGCGGTCAAGCGTCAGCGCAAAGGGAACGTAATCTGTCGTCGCGCAGCTTCCGGCGACGAGCGCTATCGGCGTTACCGAGATGCGCTTATTTACGATGGGTATGCCGAACTCGCTCTCGATATCCTCGCCCGTTTTCACGAGATGTTCGGCGCGGCGGCAGATCTTGTCGTATATCTTTTCGCAGCAGCGCCCGGGATCCTCGCTTACGCAGTCGAGCAGCGATATGCCCATGGTGATCGTGCGGATATCGAGGTGCTGCTTGTCGATCATGTCGATGGTGTCAAATATGTTGTTAAGGCTCAGCATGGCGGCACCTCACAGCTTGTGCATCGCGTCGAAAATATCCTCGCGCTGAATGCGGATGGAAAGGCCGCGCCCCTCGCCGAAGGTCTTGAGCACATTTTGCAGATTTGCAAAGGACTCGGTGCACAGCGCAAGGTCAACGACCATCATCATCGTGAAGAAGCCCTCCATGATGGTCTGGCTGATGTCCAGAACGTTTATGTTGTGGTCTGCCAGCGTGTTGCACACTCCGGCGATTATGCCGACCTGATCCTTGCCGACGACCGTTACGATTGCTTTCATATTAGTTCACTCCCGTGTGACAGTTTATTGATTTGTTTATTGATTTAATAAGTAATTATAGCCGATTATCGCTGAGTTTTCAACAGTTTTGACCGCCGGTTTTTCGGCCGCGCGGCGGATAAATCTTGTTGACAAATTCCGCGTCTCAGGATATAACAGAATTTACAATATGTGATTTCAGGAGGCGCAAAATATGACCGAGCTTGAAAAGATCGAGTACACAAAAGGCTTTGTTGACAAGCTTGCCGAGGGGATAAACCCAATCGACGGCACTCCGATCGCCGAGGGCGATCTTCTAAACAATGTCAGAATATCTCGCTGCATGTATTATGTTTCGGATATTCTGCGCCGCGTCATAGAAAACGGTGGGATCGAGGGCAAAAAGCCGGCAAAGCGCGGCCGCGCACCGTTTGCACTGAGCGACAGCGCCCGGCGTGGGCTTATCCCGGTCGACGAGCCGCTGAGAATATCGCAGGTGACAAGTCTCATAAACGAAAAGGTTGACCCCGAGACAATGAAAAATTTGCGCTCGGGCGTTATCACCCGGTGGCTTCTCGGCATCGGCGCGCTTGAAGAGGTTCAGCTTCCCTCTGGCAAGACGACCAGACTTCCCACGCCGCAGGGACGCGGCCTCGGCCTGATAACGCAGGAGTTCCGGGGCGAAAACTCGGTGTACTCGGTCGTGCTGTATAAGCCGGAGGCGCAGCAATTCATATTCGATAACATCGACGCGATAGAGCAGCTCAATCGCGAAAAAAGCGGCGGCAGAGAAAACCGGGGCAAGCCCTGGAGCGTGCAGGACGATGCAACACTTGGCGAGCTTATCGGAAAAGGCGTGGAGAAAACCGAGATCGCGCGCACCCTCGGCCGCACGGTGAAAGCCGTCAACGCACGGCTCGAGCGCCTCGGCCTGGATGTAAACGTCGGCGATGATCCTCAGCAGCAATAAAAAGGATATATATCATCTGCCGGTGTTGACATTGCGTTAACAGTTTGTTAAACTATGCAACGCGACTTTAACGCGAAACTAACATCAAAGGATGAGAAAAGAGAAATGAAAATCGTAAAAGCATATAACAGCGTAAGCCTCGTGCTGCGAATTGTTATAGGTATGGTCATCGGCGCAGTACTTGCGCTTATTATCCCCAACGCTGCCGAAACCGCGCCCGGAATCGGTATCCTCGGCACGCTGTTCGTCGGCGCACTCAAGGCAATCGCACCCCTGCTGGTATTTATCCTTATCATCAGCGCACTTGCACAGTCCAGAGAAAAGATGGGCAAGCAGTTCGGCACCGTTATCGTGCTGTATCTTGTATCCACCTTCCTCGCAGCTGTCATCGCGGTCATTGCAAGCTTCATCTTCCCCGTGACCATCACCCTCACGGACGCAGCCACCGACGCAGCTCCCGACAGCTTTGCTTCAATATTCACCGGACTTCTTAACAACATCGTTGCCAACCCCATCGGCTCGATAGTTTCCGGAAACTACCTCGGCATCCTGTTCTGGGCGATCGTACTCGGCTTTGCGTTCAAGGCAGCGTCCGACACCACCAAGAAGTTCCTCGCCGACGCATCCGATGCAGTCACCAAGGCAGTCCGCTTTGTAATTAACCTCGCTCCCTTCGGTATCCTCGGCCTCGTGTTCTCCGCAGTTTCCACCAGCGGCCTTGCCATCTTCACCGAGTATGGCAAGCTCCTGCTCATCCTCGTCGGATGCATGCTCATAGCCGCACTTGTTGTAAACCCCATCATGACCTTCATAGTCATCCGCAAGAACCCGTATCCGCTGGTGTTCAAGTGCCTGAAGGAAAGCGGCGTTACCGCATTCTTCACCCGCTCCTCGGCAGCTAACATCCCCGTTAACATGACCCTGTGCGAGAGCCTCGGACTTGACCGCGAGTTCTACTCCGTGTCCATCCCCCTCGGCGCTACCATCAACATGGCAGGCGCGGCGGTCACCATCACCGTCATGTCCCTCGCCGCGGTACACACCCTCGGCATGAGCGTAAGCGTTCCCGTAGCGATCGTCCTGTCCGTCATGGCCGCTCTGGGCGCATGCGGCGCATCCGGCGTTGCCGGCGGCTCGCTGCTTCTGATCCCCATGGCCTGTTCGCTGTTCGGCATCTCCAACGATGTTGCAATGCAGGTTGTCGGCGTCGGCTTCATCATCGGCGTCATTCAGGACTCGGTCGAGACCGCGATCAATTCCTCCTCCGATGCGCTGTTCACCGCCGTTGCGGAATTCAAGCAGTGGCGCAAGGCAGGCAAGGAAATAAAGTTCTAAGCCAAACATACTTAAAGCCCCGTCATCTGACGGGGCTTTTTTAGTTGCGCATTGACGCAGCTACCGATACGGTAATTGCGATTGCTCGATATCGAGGGTTCGTAGAAAACCGTGCGGTTTCTCCGCAGCCGAGAGCAGATAGCTGACATCCAATAGGGTGCGAAACAGCGCGGTTTTGTCAGCAGTTCCGAATCGGGCTACCGGAAATATCCGTATCCGCAGGTGCAGTAAATCGCCACTAAAAAAACGACGGCAAACAGCGCGATGAGCACGGCTCGCACTTTCTTCGAGCGCAAAAGCTTGAACCTCGGCTCGCGAACGGGCGCTGATTCTTCGGCCTTGCCCGGCTCCTCCGGGTCTGCATCCGGCCTCGGCTCGGGTATGGCCGGGCGCGCACGCTCGGCGAGATGCTCCAGCCTGTTTTCGACCGCCTTCTGGCGCGCGATGAGGTTTTTGCCGGTCATCGCGTCGCGGTTGAACGGCTCCTCGGCCAGGATCTCGTCAAACAGAGCATCGGCCTCGTCGCGAAGGCCCATCGCCATCAGCTGATACGCCTTGTCCATCTTGCGCTTGTGCATCCGCTCGTCCGGCGAGCGCTCAAGCAGCTCTTCAAGCAGCGTTTTATCCTCCATATGCCGATATCCCCTTTCAATGTCGGATAAATATTTTACCATCCAATTCCGGGACGGTCAATGGTTCGACAAAGAATCTTGAATTTTTCGAACACATGTATTAAAATCATGGCGGAGGACAGACTATGAAAAAGCTTGCGATATTTGATTTGGACGGAACTTTGCTGTACACGCTTGAGGATCTGCACGCCTCAACGAATTTTGCGCTCGAAAGCGAGGGCTTGCCGGCGCGCAGTCTCGACGAGGTTCGGTGCTTTGTCGGAAACGGCATACGGAAGCTCATCGAGCGCGCCGTGCCGGACGGCTGCGCACCGGACGTGACCGACCGCGTGTTTGCGGCCTTCAAGCGCCATTATGCGGAAAACTGCATGGTTTTGACGCGACCCTACCCCGGCATACCGGAGGCGCTCGCCGCGCTCAAGGCGCGCGGCTGGAAGCTTGGCGTTGTGTCGAACAAGGCAGACGAGCCGGTTAAGGCGCTCATCGCGCATTATTTTCCCGGCGTGTTCGACAGCGTCGTCGGAGAGCGCGAAAATGTCCGCAAAAAGCCTGCACCGGACAGCGTTTTTGAGACCGTAGGCAGCCTCGGCTGCGATATCGGACAGGCCGTTTACATCGGCGACTCCGACGTTGACGGACAGACCGCCGCCAACGCCGGCTGCGACTGCGTTCTGGTGTCCTGGGGCTTCCGCGGCAGGGAGACTCTGCTGCCTTTCGGCTGCCCGATAGCCGACAGCACCGACGAGCTTCTTAACATACTTACGGAGGGCGAGAAATGAAGATAAACAAGCCTCTGGCCGCCGCGCTCGCGGCCGCCGCGCTCGGCTACGCCATCGGGAACCTCAACCCGGCCTACGTCATGGGTCTGCGCAAGGGATATGACATTCGCAAAAAGGGCTCGGGCAATGCCGGGGCGACAAATCTTATGATACTCGAGGGCAAGAAGGCCGGCGCGTTCGTCATGTGCTTTGATATCAGCAAGGCCGCGGTGAGCGTCGGGCTTGCGCGCAAGCTGTTTTTGCAGAGCAAATATGCAGGTGAAGCCGCCGGTGCCGCCTGCGTTCTCGGGCATATGTACCCGGCGCTGATGCATTTTCGCGGCGGCAAGGGTCTTGCCTGCCTCGGCGGCGTGATCCTCGCGTTCGGCGTGCATGACTTCCTCACGACGCTGTTTCTGGAGTCGGTGCTGCTGATGGCGACGCGCTATCTCTGCCTTGTGCCGATAACCGGCTCGGTATTTTATCCGATCTACCACGGCATTGAGCGCGGCGACTGGCGCGCGGCCGCGATACTCGGGCTTATAACCCTGCCCATCCTCTCCAAGCACATCGAAAACCTGGAGCGCATCAAGCAGGGCAAGGAGCTTAAACTCGACTTCCTTTGGGATAAGGACGGCGAGCTTGACCGCATCGGCTACGTCGAATCGGAATTTTAGTAGCGCATTGACGCACCTACGGATACGGTTATCTCTGGTATCCCGGTTCGGGACAATGGTGGAAACCATAGCGTTTCGCGTAACGCAAGTGCGACGCTGAGTTTTGCGGTGCACCCGTAGATGGTGGAAACCGTGTGTGCCTCGCGCTACAGCAGTGCAATGCTGAATTTTTCGCCGCACACCTGTAGGGAACGGATTTATCCGTTCCGCTGTGATGGTTTCGTCGGCACCTACCGGTCGGGCAACCGCAAAAAACGTATCGGCACCAGCGTTAATGCGCCTCTAAAAAAATGCGCCTCTAAAATGCCTTCCCCTGCGTAGCTCGAGGGGAAGGTGTCACCTTGGTGACGGATGAGGTGTTATTTTAATCATTTGCCGTCAGGCAAAAACATTATTAAAATCGGGCGATCATTGTTCGTTTTTTCAGAGGCGATTTTACATTCTACGAATACATTTTTTGCGGTATCCCGACCGGTGGTTATTGACCAAGCCGATACATATGTCAACAAAGTAGCGCCTACGGCGCGGATATAATTACACCTCATCTGCCGCAAGCGGCATCTTCCCCTCAAGCTCCGCAAGGGGAAGACAAAAGGCGGCGCAAGCGCCGCCAATGAATGATGAATAATTAATAGTGAATAATTGCCGATACGGTTGATGCATCAGCACGACCGTAGAGTTCCGACAAAACCGCAACAATCGGGCGATCAATGATCGCCCCTACGGCTATAGGTTCTAGTACCGGCAAAGTCGCAACAGGCGGAACAGGCAAGCCTGTTCCCTACAAGGGTGCACCACAAAACTCAGCGACGCACTACCGGGTTGCGTAGCAGTAATGGTTTCCACCATTGTCCCGAACCGGGCTACCGCAATAAGCGTATTCGTGGGTGCCCCAATTCGCCTCTAAAAAAGAAAGGTTGATGATTTTTGAGTTATAGCTTCACGCAGCTTTTGTGGCTGTTTTTCATTTACGGCTTTGCCGGCTGGTGTGTGGAGGTCATCTTCCACGCGGCGAACAAGGGCATATTTATTAACCGCGGCTTCCTCATCGGGCCGATCTGCCCGATCTACGGCTACGGCCTTGTTGCGGTCATACTGGCACTGACTCCGATAAAGGATAACGTGTTTTTGGTGTACATAGGCAGCGTGATCATATGCTCGGTGTTCGAGCTGATCGTCGGCTGGGCATCGGAGAAATTCATGCACACCCGGCTGTGGGACTACACGGATAACGCCTTCAACATCGGCGGCTATGTATGTCTGAAATTCTCGCTGCTGTGGGGCGTGGGCTGCATCTGCATCCTGTACATATTCCACCCGATGGCGATGAAGCTTGTGTATCTGATCGAGGCCATACCGCGCACGCACGGCAACATCATGCTGTGCATAGTCTCTGCGGCGTTTTTGTGCGACCTCGGCATAACGGCCGTGAACGCCTTCAAACTCGATGCGCATATGCGTGCGATCGACGATGTTGCAAAGGCGCTCGAGAGGGTGTCCTACGGCATCGGCGACGGACTGACCGACGGCACGCTCAAGGTTCAGGAGAGCCGCGCCGAAGCCGAGCGTCTGCGCGAAAAGCTCAAGGGGCTGCTTGAAGAGCGCAACCTTGTCCACCGCCACCTGCTGTCGGCGTTCCCGCGCCTGAGCCAGACAGAATACCGCGCGGCATTTGAGCGCATTCAGGAGCACAGAAAAAATTTGAGCGAAAAGGTCAAAAACAAAGCAAATGAAATTCGTGAGAATAAATAATACAGACAACGATATGTTCGCCCCGGCAATGGAGCTTTACGGCATGAGCTTTCCCTACAACGAGCAGCGCGAGCCGGATTCTCAGGCAAAAATAATGAGCGACCCGGAGTATCATTTCGAGCTTATATATGACGAGGGGCGCTTCGTTGGCGAGATACTCAGTTGGGAAAACGCGGACTTTATTTACGTCGAGCATTTCTGCATGCTGCCGGATGTGCGCGGCCGCGGCTGCGGTTCTCGTGCGCTGGAGCTGCTCCGAGCGCGCGGCAAGACGATCATTCTGGAGATAGATCCGCCCGTGGACGATATCAGCCGGCGCAGGAAGGGCTTTTACGAACGAAACGGCTTTATCGCCAACGACTATGACTACACGCATCTGCCGTATCACCGTGACTGCAAAGGACACAGGCTCGTCATCATGTCGTCTCCGCACAGGATCGACGAGGCCGAGTACCGCAATTTCCTCGACTACATGCGCCGCCGCGTCATGGTTTTTTAGAGGCGAATTACTGCACCTACGAATACGCATATTGCGGTAACCCGGTTCGAGGGTGCGGAGAAAACCGTGGCTACCTCGCAACCCGGTAGTGCAAGCTGAGTTTTTCGCCGCACCCATTGGCTCACCTGTCAAGGGGAGCAGGCAGCTTTGCTGCCGAGGGGTTGAATAAAAATCTATTAACTATCAGCTATTAGCTCTCCGCTGCGGCCAAAGGTCGCTCGTAGGGAACGGATTTATCCGTTCCGCTGTGATGGTTTCGTCGGCACCTACCGGTCGGGATACCGCAATAAACGTATCGGTATCAGCGTTGATGCGTCTCCGAAAAAATGTAGCGCCTACGGCGCGGATATATTTACACCTCATCTGCCGCAAGCGGCATCTTCCCCTCAAGCTCCGCAAGGGGAAGACAAATGGGGAACAGCCTAAATTTTGCACTAATATAGCACAATCTCATGTAGTGCGAGGCAACTAAGGTTTTCTCCGCACCCTCGAACCGGGCAACCAGAGATATATGTATTGGTAGCTGCGGCAATTCGCCACTAAAAAGAAGGTATGGATAACAGTGGACAGTTTTAAAAGCGGCGCGATAAGCGTCGGAAAATATTTCAGAACATTTTATCGTTGGGTGCTGCTGTCGGTGGTGACAGGGCTTGTGTGCGGACTGGTCGGGTCCGCGTTCCACCTGACGGTCGATTTCGTCACGGCGTTCAGGGCGCAGCACCAGTGGCTGGTGTTCCTGCTGCCGATCGGCGGTCTTGCAATTGCGCTGATCTATCGGGTGAGCAAGATGGAGGGCGAGGGCACAAACAACATTATCGACTCGATCCACGACGGTGAGAAGGTCCCCATCATGCTTGTGCCTGTCATTTTCGTTTCAACTGCGATCACTCATCTCGTCGGCGGCTCGGCCGGCCGCGAGGGCGCGGCGCTCCAGATCGGCGGCGGCATAGGCTACCGCGTCGGGCGGCTGCTGAAGCTTGATGACAAGGACATGCGCCTTGTCACGCTTTGCGGCATGAGCGCGGTGTTCGCTGCGCTGTTCGGAACACCGCTGACCGCAACCATATTCGCGCTTGAGGTCATATCGGTCGGCATCCTGCACTACTCGGGGCTTATCCCATGCCTTGTCGCATCGGTGACGGCATACGGCGTATCGCTTCTGTTCGGCATTGCGCCCATGCGATATTCGGTCGCGCTCGCGCCTCTGGAGTTCGGGCTGCTGCTGCGCGTGTGCGTCCTGGCCGTGGTGTGTGCGCTGGTCAGCATTGTGTTCTGCGTGGCAATGCACAAAACCGAGCAATTTGCGGCCAAAACCGTCAAAAATATATATCTGCGCGCATTTTTGGGCGGCGTTATCGTCATCGTGCTGACGCTCATAGTCGGCGACGAGAGCTACAACGGCATCGGCACCGACATCATCGCCTCCGCTCTCGGCGAGGGCAAGGCGCCGGCCTGGGGCTTTCTGTGGAAGATAGCTTTCACCGCCGTTACCATAGGTTTCGGCTTCAAGGGCGGCGAGATAGTGCCGACGATGTTCATCGGTGCGGTCCTCGGCTGCACGGTCGGGCCGCTGCTTGGCATACCGGCGCAGTTTGCCGCTGCGATTGCGCTCGTCGCGGTGTTCTGCGGCGCGGTAAACTGCCCGATAGCGTCGATCATCCTGTCGGTCGAGCTGTTCGGCTCCGGCGAGCTGCTGTACTTCGCGCTTGCCTGCGGCATATCGTATATGCTCTCGGGCTACTTCGGCCTTTACAGCAGTCAGAAGATCATGTACTCAAAAACCCGCGCCGAGTTCATAAACCGCTACGCGAAGTAGAAAAACGCCTGATTAAGATCAGGCGTTTTTCTATTTTATCATCACTTCACTGTTTTTGCCCATTCCGGCTCCTTGAAGCCGACCAGAACGAAGTCGTTGGCGATGAGCATCGGGCGCTTGACGAGCATTCCGTCCGTTGCGAGCAGGGCATACATCTCATCCTCGGTCATGCCGGGGAGCTTATCCTTCAGCCCCTGCTCCTTATACAGCAGACCGCTTGTGTTGAAAAACTTTTTCAGCGGCAATCCACTCAGATTATGCCACGCGCGCAGCTCGGCCTCGGTGGGCTTATCGTCCTTGATGTTCCGAAGCTCGTAGGAAACTCCGTTTTCGTCAAGCCACTTCTGCGCCTTCTGGCAGGTGCTGCATTTGGGATAGCAAAGAAAAATCATGTCATTTAATCTCCTATATAAGTAAATCGACGATATGTCTTGCCATCGCGCTCGACAAACTCATTCCACATGCTCGCCGGGCGTACCCAGATTCCATGTTCGCCGTACAGCGCCTGATACACCACCATCGGCTCGAGCGTTTCGCTGTGCTTGGCGATGTACAAAACGCGATATTCGTTGCCCTTAAAATGCCGGTAACGGCCTGTTTTTATCTCTTCCACAACAAATTCCCTCAGTTCAAGATCTCAAACTCCATGTCCGTTTTCAGCGGATAGCTGATGAGCGCAGTGCCGTCAAGCTCCTCGCGGTTCATGTCAACGCCGACGATACTGTGATTATCATAGGTTTTATAGTAATAAATGCCCTTATCGGCGTTGCAGCATGAGGTGTAGATAGATATCTCGTACTTCCCGTCCGCCAGTCGGCAGCAGCCCCTCTGCTGATCGACCGAACCGAGAATGTGGAAAAACTGGCTGACGCTCGACTTCTCGTCGTCGGCCGACAGCGAGTTCATTTTGGTGAAAGCAACGCGCACGAATCTGGACGCAGACGACAGGTCTCCAGGCAGGCCGATAGCACCCATTCCGCGGCTGTAAGCGTTCAGCTCAAGCCGCTCGGAAAATCGGTTTTCCGGATTATCGACGGAAAGGCCCCTATAGTTATTGAGGTTAAACAGCTGGATCGGGAACGGCGGATTGTTCGTGAGCACGCCCACGGGATTGTCATAGACGAAAATTCCGTCGCTGACGCTTTCGAGCGTGATCGAACCGCTTTTGTCCGAAATGATCCAGTGCAGCTGCGCCGTCGGCAGCTGCGGCGCAAACGGCTCGGCGGTGAGGTTTATCTGCGCAAGCAGCGCCTTTGCCTCGCTCACGGTCGCGCACCGAGCCATGATCCACGGGATCAGCTCCCACTGGGCAATGTTATCCTTCCCCTCACGGCACTCGCGGTAATGCGCGTTGCCGACGAAATTCAGCCCGGCAATGCCCAGCCCCTTTTCGTTCACAGCGTCGTAATACAGCGGATAGTTATCCGCGACATGCGCCATGCCGATGAAGGCAAAATGCCGCTCCATTACACCCATGTGGCGAAATTCAAGCCTGAAATTTCTCGGCGTGACGGTGACCGTTTCGCCGTAGGAAAACTCGTAGTCGAGCGTGCGGCCGAAATAAAAATCTTTTGTTTTATAAGTTGCTGCTGTACACATAATTTCTCCTCCGGCCCCGGTTCTTTCCTCGGATAGATGCGCTTCGGCGGCCGTTTTCTTTTCAGGCAATGATTATACCACGGAAAGGGCAGGTTGAATACCCCAAACAGAGCCGCGTTCTTAAACGACCTTGTATCGCCCTTTTCTGCACTGCACGCTGCGAAGGCCCGTGCGCTCCAGGCCGAGAAGCGCATCCATCTCATCGGCTGCGCTTTTATATGTGCTGCCCTGATGATGCATGAGGATGTAATCGGCCTCTTTGATCTTGCCTGCCGCCTGCGCGCAGAAGCTGCGCATGGGGGCTGCAACGGAAAACACCCATATCGGCGTGCAGATCGTCACATGCTCATAGTCTGCCAAGCTCACGGAGACGGGTTCAATCGGCATCTGCCATTTGTGCATTCCATACCGGCCGCACCACCAGAAGCCAAGGGTGCCCTCCGTCCGCTCGGGAGACTTCACCTCGTAAGTCTCGGCGCCGCTGCGGTTTGCCTCCTCATACGCGAGCTTCCTGACATAGCCCATGCGCGAGAAAAACACCACCAGACGCTTTTTGTTTGTACCGATGTTCGGGTAATCCGTCAGTGCAACGTGAAACGCTTCCTGCTTTCCGAACACCCACGCGGCATAGCCTGTGGCGGCCTGCGCAGCGCCGAAGACGAAAAAGCTCGTGGACATGAAATTAAGTGGGAAGATATAAAACTGAATGCATATCCACAGCATCAGCGTCACGCCGAACACTCCGCCGAGCACCGTGCCGGCTTTCTTTTTTGCCAGCAGCAATGCTGCCGCCGTCAGGTTTGTAAGCCCATTGACGATCAGCAGCGCCCAGCCGGAAAATGTGAAGTCCTGAAAAACGCGGTCTGCAAAAGGCAGTACCTGAAAATACGGCAGCATCGCGTCCATGCCCATGAATCTTCCCGATGGGTCGATGAGCATGGCAAGCGCTCCTGCCACGGCGCCGATGCCGATAAACAGCGTCCAGAAAACAAGCCAGCGCCGCGCCGTTTCAAATCTTGATTTTTGTTTCATAAAGCCATCTCCGATTTATTGCTATTTAAAGGCTCATGCAGCCTTGGATCACGATGCTTTGAGCCGAATGTGGATTCTCCCTTCGGCATGCCGCGCCTGCACGGCAACGGTGTAAGGGCCGGTTTCCGGGATATTGATTTCAAAGCTCGTGGTTTCCTCGCCGTTTCCGGCATAAATGATCGTGCCGTCCGGCGCTGTTATCTTAATGTGCAGACTGTAGGAATCCGGATTTTTTATTCTCTCGCCGGTGAAGCCGGGGCGGTTATAAATGACGAGGAGCATCGTCAGTCCTGCCAACAGCGCGGAAGCACAACGCCGGCCAAAATCCTAATTGCTCGTTTCGATCTCATTTGTTTTACCGACATGTTTAACTGCATGGTAATAGTTTACATGTTCAAAAGCCTTCATGCTCGCACCGGCTCTGTCAATGATATTGCGCTGAATATCCGCCGGGGTGAGCAGCTCGCGGATCTGAAAGCCGTGGTTTTGGAGCAGCTTTTCAAGCTCCGCGCAGGAAAATGCCGACTGCATAGCTTCTCCGCCCGCTTTCGCCATCATTATCGTATTCTGCACGCGCTTCTCGGCGGCGGCAAAGAAGTTTTCATCGGGATAGTCGAAACCAAGCGAGCTGCCGGGCGCGCATAGCTCGGACAGCGCAGACAGTGTCTGCTCGATCGCTTCGACCGAAAGGTAATAGGTCACACCCAGCCACGAGAAAAAGGATTTTTCGGACTTATCAAAGCCTCCGGCAAGCAGGCACTTGGGCAAGCTGTCTTTTGAGAAATCCACAGGAATAAATTTAAGATTTTTGGGGATCGTCCAGCCGGCGCGCGCAATTCGCTCCAGCTTGTCCGCCTGCGTAAGCGGATGATCCGCCTCAAACACCTTGTGCTTGGATAAAAACTCCGTTTCGCGAAAAGCGAAGGTATCCAGCCCTGCGCCGAGGATAACATATTGCTCCGTGCCGTTCAGAGCCTCGGCTTTCAAGACACGTTCCGTATAGGCCGCGCGGCACAGCGGCGACGGGGCAATGTGAACATTCACAAGCCGCCGCAGCAATTCTTTCGGCTCCTGCTCTGACGCGACTATCTCCGGCTCAAAAAATTGCACGCCGCCGAGAATATAGCCCTGAACGGCCGTGTATTCCTCATCCGTCATCAGTTCCCTTGCAAGAGCATCGCAAAACACCGGATGCTCTTCGTTTTCCGTATGAAAAGCCCTGCCGAATGAGCTCATCAAGGCGGTAATGCTGGCTTTGTTCTCCATATTCGTTTTCTCCTCTGACATCATTTCGGTATTTGGCGCTGCTACGGACTCATTTTGCCCGATAAACGTCAAAGAACTGCCGGATGTGCCGCTCGATCAGCCGCGTCACCTCCGCCTCGCGCTCCGGCTCCCTGTCGCAGAGATTAAGCCACACGGAAACCGGCAGGCACAGCTGCGCCGCCATGATCTCCGGGTCGGCCTCGGCGAGCTGCCCCCGGCGAATGAGAAACCGCACAAGCCCGGTGAAATAGCTCATAACGTCCGTGTAGTTCCGTTTGGTCTGCATGCTTGCCATCTGCCGATTGCGGAACTGCTCAATGGTCAGCATCTTTCGTGCACGGCTGATCTGCGGATCGTGCAGGATGTATCGGATCTGCCCGAGGCAGAGCTGCACCGCCATATCCGGTGTCATGTTTTCCTTGTCCTTTGTGAAGGCAGGGTCATCCCAATCCGTTTTTGCAAAAATGGAATGCTGCTCGTATTGCTCCAGCGTGGCTTGCATCAGCGCGTCCAGGATCGCCTGCTTATTCTCAAAATGACTATAGAGCGATGCCTTGCGGATACCCACCGCCTCGGCCAATTGGGAAATGGACGTGGCCTCATAGCCCTGCACGGAGAACAGCTCCAGCGCCGCATCCAATATCTCCTGCTTTGTGCTTCCCTTTGCTGTCATTGAACGATCCTCCCGATCTCAGTTTTCGCTCCATTATGCCTACCGAACGTTAGGTTGCCAAGCAGCGTATTCACTCATTTTCGGGCATTATAAAACCTCATCGGCCGTAAACGGCAGATGAGGTCTGAATATACGCCAAAATTTAAGCTTGCGAGCGCCGCAGTTATTCCAAAAGGAAATCAAGTGCTCTAATGATTTTGATTCCGTCTTGTGTCTGAGTAAGATCGCATTCCAATGCGATCACTATCTTTTCATAGTTATCACGAATCTTACGCAGCGGCGCAAGCTCTCGCTCTCTCGTTTCCGGGGCATTCATTGATTCGGTAACCTGTACATATTTTTTCTCGTCTGCTTTCGTGGCAATAAAATCAACTTCCTGATTGTCGATTTTTCCAATGGCGACATCATAACCTCGGCGCAGCAGCTCAAAGTAAATGATATTCTCTAAAATACGTCCGCTGTCACCATCACGATAGCCCAGCAGATAATTTCGCAACCCAATATCAACAATATAGTATTTGCCCAGGGTTCGCAGATACTCCTTACCCTTTATGTCAAAGCGCTTGATTTCATAGAAAATGTAGGCTTCTGTCAAAGCTTCGATATACGCCTGAATCGTCTGTACGGCAGGCTTTGTTTTTCGGGTTCCATTTTCCAAAAGTCCCTCATTGACTAAAGTGTTTCCAATAGAGGTAGCCGAAGTGTTATTGCCAATATTGTCCGCCAAAAACAAGATGATTTTTTTCAGAAGCACCGGGTCAGTAATATTTCGCTGTCCCTTGCGCTTTTCCCGTTCCAGAATGTCATTGATAACGGCAGCAGAATAAACCCCGTCTAACGCAGCTGTTACCCGGTCAATTTCCAAGCCCACATCAGCAAGCATAGGCATACCGCCAAATCTGGCATAGGCATCAAAAAGCTCTTTTACATCATATGTTTCTCCATCTGCATCTGTAATCCGCTTTTTGAAACCGCCAGCAGGTGACTTCCGTTCCGTCAGGATATAGCCATGAAAGTCCAAAAATTCCTTAAATGATAGCGGCCATACTTTAATTTCCACATATCGTCCGGATAGATAAGTGGAAAGCTCAGAAGAAAGCAGATAGGCATTGGATCCTGTGATATATATATCACAATCAAAATCTACTCGGAAAGAGTTTACCGCATTTTCCCAACCATGTACTTTCTGTACCTCATCAAAGAAGAGGTATGTCCGTTTATTAGGGCAAATGCGTGCTTTGACGTATTCATAAAACCCTCTTGCATCCATATCCGGAATGCCCATAGACTCAAAGTTCATTTCGATAATCTGGTCATCGGTCACTCCGGTTTCACGCAAATGCTCTGCCATCAGCTTCATTAAGCTTGACTTTCCGCAGCGTCGGATACCGGTCATAACTTTAATCATTTCTGTATCTTGAAATGCAATAATCCGATTCAGATAGAGATCACGTTTTCGCAAGCTTGTTTTTTGCATAAAGGAAACACCACCTTTCGCTTCAAAAAGCATAGCATAAACTTCTCGAAAAATCAAGTTTGTAAAATTGATATTAAAAACTTATATTTTTGAGAAGTTTGTAACATGCTGTGGTTCTTTGTCGATATGCGTATGTCATGTAAATCGGCTCATATAGCGAATTTGGTCAACCCATCAAAAACGGGATAAATGAGTCAACTTTTCGCAAGAAAAATAGAAGTTACAAACAAAAAAATCCCGGAATCGAAATGATTCCGGGATTTTGAGCTGTTTTGAAAAGATTAACGCTTGGAGAACTGCGGAGCGCGACGAGCGGCTTTGAGACCGTACTTTTTACGCTCTTTCATTCTCGGGTCGCGGGTCAGGAAGCCTGCGGCCTTCAGGGAAGCGCGGTAGCTCTCATCGACGAGGAGCAGTGCGCGTGCGATACCGTGACGGATAGCGCCGGCCTGGCCGGAAACGCCGCCGCCGTGGACGGTAGCCTCGATATCGACCTTGCCGACGGTGCCGGTGGTGACCAGAGGCTGACGAACGATGAGCTTCAGAGTCTCGAGGCCGAAGTAATCGTCGATATCACGGCCGTTGATGGTGATAGCACCGGTGCCGTTGGGGATGAGGTGGACGCGTGCTACAGACTGCTTTCTGCGTCCGGTGCCGTACATATACGGTCTTTTGCACTTATAAGTTGCCATATTCTCTTCCTCCTATTAGCGATCCCAAACTTCGGGCTTCTGAGCTGCATGGGTGTGCTCTGCACCGGCGAAAACGCGCAGGCGCTTGAGCTGCCACTGAGCGATGGTGTTCTTCTGAAGCATGCCGCGGACTGCAAGACGCATTGCCAGCTCGGGGCGATTTGCCATCAGGTGCTTGTACTGAGTCTCCTTCAGGCCGCCGACCCAGCCGGAGTGAGTACGATAGTACTTCTGCTCGAGCTTCTTGCCGGTCAGGACTGCGTCCTTTGCGTTGATGATGATGACGTAATCGCCGCAATCGACGTGAGGAGTATAGGTGGTCTTAAGCTTGCCGCGAAGCAGATCGGCAGCAATTGCAGCGGTCTTGCCGAGGGGCTTGCCTGCTGCGTCAAGGACGTACCATTTTCTTTCAACGGTCTCCTTGGTAAGCATTGTCGTGGACATATTTGTGCCTCCAAAAAAATTTAAATATACTTTGACATTTTAACGGGGCGCTATTAAAATACAAACATTGAAAATAGCGTGCTCTATTTTTATACCACAGCCGCGAAACAGTGTCAACACCGATTTTAATCTGCGTTTTGTAAACTCGCAAAATCTCGTAAATGCTCACTAAATCGGCCTGATACTCAATTTCAATTTTGCATTTTTCGAGAGGTTTTAGCATGGACATACGCGCACTTAACGAATTTACGGGCATTATCCGCAAGGCCGTGGACGATTACGGCATGATAAACGAGGGCGACAAGGTCGCCGTCGGCGTTTCCGGCGGCAAGGACAGCATGCTGCTTCTGCTGGCGCTCAAGCATCTGCAAAGCTACTATCCCAAGCATTTTGAGCTTGAGGCGATCACGATCGAGCTGGGCTTTGAGGGCATGGACTTCACGCCCGTGCGCGAGATGTGCAAGGAGCTGGACATTCCCTACACCTGCCTTAAAACCGACATCAAGGAGATAGTTTTCGACGTGCGCAAGGAGGATAACCCCTGCTCGCTGTGCGCAAAGATGCGGCGCGGCGCGCTGAACGACGCGATCCGCGCGCGCGGCATATCCAAGCTCGCGCTCGGTCATCACTTCGACGATGCGGTCGAGACGTTTCTCATGAGTCTGCTGTTTGAGGGCCGCCTGAGCTGCTTTAGGCCGGTGACGTTCATGGATCGCAGCGGCGTTACGCAGATACGTCCGCTCATCTATGCCGGCGAGCAGAAGATCATAAACCTTGCCGACTCGCTGGATATCCCCATTGTCGAAAATCCCTGTCCGCAGGACAAGGCCAGCAAGCGATATGAAATAAAGCAGCTTATAAAGACCCTGTCGCTCACATATCCCGACATGAAGTCGAAGGTATTCGGCGCGATGCAGCGTCTGCCTCTGCCCGGCTGGGGCATTGAAAAGTAAGCTAAAAAAGAGCACCCGGCGGGTGCTCTTTCTTTGCTTTTGCGATTTTTTACTTATCCTTATCGTCGGGGCTCATGTCGAACTCAAGCTCCGCGTCGCACTTCGGGCAGCGGATCGAGCCGAAATCGAGATCCTCCTCATAGACGGTGATCGTCTCGCCGCATTTCGGACAGGTCACTTCGTACTCCTGCTCGTCGCCGCAGCTGCCGCAGCAGCCGGTGCAGACGTCATCATCGTCATCGTCATCGGCCTCGTCGTAGTCCTCGTCATCGTCATCGGCCTCGTCGTCCATATCGCCGATGCAGAGATCCTCGAGGTATTCCATGTCCTCATTGATGTCGCTGATGCAGTCGGAAAGATCCTTTGCATGCGCGTCAACGGCTTCGATATCGTCGGCCATGGCTTCGAGCACGTCGATAACTGCGAGCATCAGCTTGCCCTCGTTGGTGCTGTCCTTTATGCCGAGGCCGTCTGCAAGACCCTTGAGGTATGCGACTTTTTCACTTACTGTCATATTAGATTCATTTCCTCCATTTTTGCGTCGGTATGCCGACAGGCAACCGATAGCCGATAGCGGATATTTTTTTAGTAGCGCCTTTTAGTAGCGCCTTTGCGCTGATACCGATACGTTTATTGCGATTGCACGACCGGTGGGTGCAGGCAAAACCGCGGCACGCGGAGCTACACGATAATGTAGCGCCTGCGGCGCGGATATATTTACACCTCATCTGCCGCAAGCGGCATCTTCCCCTCAAGCTCCGCAAGGGGAAGACATTTAATAGCGCCTTTGCGCTGATACCGATACGTTTATTGCGGTATCCCGACCGGGAACTGCCGACTAAACCATTACGCACGGAACAGGCAAGCCAGTTCCCTACAAGCGGCTGATGTCGCAGCGGAGAGCTAATAGCTGATAGCTAATAGTTATTGCGCTTTAATTCAACCCCTCGGCAGCAAAGCTGCCTGCTCCCCTTGACATGGGAGCCAATGGGGTGCGGTGCAGAATTTAACATTGCACTAATGTGTAGCGGCAGTTTTCCGGTTTTGCCGGTAACTTCGACACCGGGCCACCAGAGATAACCGTATTGGTAGGTGCGTCAATGCGCCTCTAAAATCACTTGGAGCGGCTGAGGTACTCGCCGGTACGGGTGTCGATCTGGATCTTCTCGCCGGGCTCGATGAAGAGGGGAACCTTGACCTCTGCGCCGGTCTCGAGGGTTGCGGGCTTGGTCGCGTTGGTAGCGGTGTTGCCTGCAAAGCCGGGGTCGGTGTCGGTGACTACGAGGTCAACGAAGAAGGGAGGCTCGACGTTGAAGACCTTGCCCTTGTAGGAATAGATGGTGCAGGGCATATTCTCTTTGACGAACTTGAAGCTGTCGTTAAGGACGGACTCGTCCACGGGCTCGAGCTCGTAGGTCTCGGGGTTCATGAAGTAGTAAAGGTTGCCGTCATTATAGCTGTATTCCATGGTCATGCGATCGACGGTAGCGCTCTCGAACTTTGCGGTGGGGTTGAAGGAAGTTTCGGTGACGGCGCCGGTGATGACGTTTTTCATCTTGGTGCGCACAAAAGCCGCGCCCTTGCCGGGCTTAACATGCTGGAACTCGACGACCTGCATGACCTGACCGTCCATCTCAAAGGTAACGCCGTTTCTGAAATCGCCTGCTGTAATCATAATAGGTGATCCTCCTATGTGAATTAAAATAAATGTCTATAGCCTTAATAGTTTACATTAAATTACGCCATATTGCAACGATTATTTTTTGCTTTTGTTCTTATTTGCATTATCCGGAGCGTCATTTTCGCGTTTTCCGGTGCGTTTTTCAAACGCGATCTGGAACATATACACCACCATCGCCAGAACGCCGACTATGTAAAGCACGTTGCGCAGCACCCCCGGGAACGCCGGAATGAAGCTTTGCAGCAGCGCCGTTACGCACACGACGATGAAGCCGCCGTAAAGAAACGGCGTGAGCGAAAAGTTTATCTTTTTTGCTTTCTTGTTTCCCTTTGCCATTGTTTTTCCCCTCCGTTTACAGTATCAAAAGCTGCTTTGCGGCCTTTGTTATCACTTCGCATCCGCCCTCGCGCAGGATGAGCACATCCTCGATCCTCACGCCGAATTTGCCCGGCAGATATATGCCCGGCTCGGCGGATATCACAGCGCCCTCCGGCATCGGCGTTTTCACCGACGGCGACGCAGACGGCGACTCGTGGATATAAAGTCCCAGCGAGTGGCCGAAGCTGTGTCCGAAATATTCGCCGTAGCCTGCGTCGGAGATGACCTTGCGCGCCGCGCCGTCGATTTCCGCGCCGGTGACGCCGGCGGCGGCCTTTGCAATGCCTGCAAGCTGGGCGCGCAGGACGATATCGTATACGTTTTTCATCTCGTCGGTAGCGTATCCGACGGCGACGGTGCGCGTCATGTCCGAGCAGTAGCCGTCCTTTATGCAGCCAAAATCCATGGTGATGAAATCGCCCTCGCACACAACGGCATCCGACGGAACGCCGTGCGGCATGCTGGAGTTTGCGCCAGTCACGGCTATGGGGTCAAAGCTGTTGCCCTCGCCGCCGTGCTTGAGCATTCGATAGCTTATCTCGGCGGCGATATCGCGCTCGGTGATGCCGGGTCGGATGATGCCAAGCACATCGTCCAGCGCCTGCTCGGCGATTGCCTGCGCGCGGCGCATGCTGCGTATTTCCGACTCGTCCTTCGATGCGCGCAGCCTGTAAAACAGGCTCTGGCACGGATGCAGCTCAACGCCGAGCACCCTCTGCCAGTTGAGGTACGCCCCGTGCGAGAGCGAAAACTCCTCCGCACCGAGCATTTTCACGCCGCACTCATCCATTGCCTCGCGCACGAGCTGCGAAAGGCGCTTGCCTGCGCCGAACATGCGCACCGTTATATCGCCCGAAACGCTTTTTTCCGCCGCCTCGATATAGCGCGAGTCGGTCAGCAGGAACGCCCGGTCGAGCGTTACGAGCACCGCGCCGTCTGTAAAGGCAAAGCCCGCTGCATAGCGCTGATTAAGCTCATCTGTTATAAGCACCGCGTCAAGCCCGAGATCTATAAGCCCTCCGCGTATTTTTGCAAGTCTTTCCACTGTGTGCCTCCGTCTCAAAATCCGCCGCCCGGCTCGTCGCTTATCGGCTCGAACGCGCTGTCGGACCGGATGGAATCCTGAAGATCGACGAGCAGTATCGAGCCGTCCTTACCGCTCTGGAATATGCCGCGGACTATCTCCGTTCCGTCGGCAAGCTCGTAGGAGACGGCGATGCTCGGCTGCGCGTCGGGAATGAAGCTTTTGACCTCGACGCCCTCGCCGGTTGTGAGATAGTTGCGCTGCCAGAGCATCCTGCCGGAGGTGTAGATCTTCACGTTGTAAACCGTCTCCTCGGCCGAGAGCACAACGCTCTGCCCATCCTCGTCAACAGTGACCGTGCCGAGGATATTCAGGCTGCTGCGGTCGAGCTTGTCGCCGTCGTCGGCAAGCAGCATGCCGTTTTCGCCCTCGTATTCAACGGGCATGAAGCCCTCGTCGATGAACTCTTCGAGCGCCGAATACGGTATCTCAAACAGCAGCACGCCGCGGCTGTAGGGCGCGATGTCATAGGGATTTGCGTAGAACACAAGGCCGCCGTCGCTGAAATACCAGTTTGCGCCGGCATCGACGAGGTCGTTTATCGTGCTCTCAAAATCGTCAAACAGTATGCTGACGCCGCCCTCTTTATAATCGTCCCCAGCAGCAAGGCCGATGACGTAGTTTTTAATAAATGTCTTGAGCTGCTCCTCGTTTTTGGCAATGTCCGCAAGGGTCAAAAGCGAGCCGTTATCGGCATTGTAGCTGCGGCTGGTTCGCGTAGAATCGGCGTGGATGCCGCCGATATCCTGCGAAACGTCGAACACGGCGCTCAAAACGCGTGTATCGCAGCGCGTAACGCTCGGCGCGCAGTAGTAGCTCAGCGCGATCTGCTCACCGTCGGTCTGATCCTCGGCAACGCGCTGGGTGTACTCCGCGTCGGCCCCGAACTTGACATACAGCTCCGCCAGCGACGAATTTATGCGCTCGGCCGCGCGCTCGTCCTTCGAGCTTACCGTCGCCGTGCCGAGGCTCTGCCTGTAATACGTCGTGCCGTCGTCGCTTTTAAGCTCCTCGTCCTCGAAGCCGTAGCTCACCGTCATGTCAAACTGCGGCACATAGGTTCGCTTTTCGTAGTCGCCGCCGTGCTGGCATGCGCACAACGTCCCCAGCATCGCGCAGCAAAGCAGCATGGAAATTGTCTTTTTCATTATCTTCAACCTTTCACACCGGTATCAAAATGTTAACAAAGTGCAAACAAAACCGTTGAATTTCAAGGGTTTTGCACACTTTCAACAAAGTTATCAACACATTATGTAAATCATATTGGGTTATTCTCGTTCAGTAAGCCCTGGATGCCGCGCGCGCAGTAAGTATCGAGCACATAGGCGACTCGCTCGGGCGCGGCCTTCATGCCGGTATCGAGCCAGTATTTGACCACAGTCGATATGGACGAAACAAGCAGCTGTTTAAGGAACTGCGAAAGAGGCTCGCTCACCTCGCCGAGCGTCAGGATCTCCTGCTCGAAGTAGTCGTCGGCGTGCTTTGCAATGACCTTGAGCATCGCGTCATGGTCGCCGTAAGGGCCGGCAAAGACGCGGCAAAGCTCTCGGTTTTCGCTCAGAAGACGCAGCGTTTGCAGCGATGTCAGGCGCTTAAGCCCCGACTCCTGAAGCCGCTGCGCAAGCGCGTCGGAAAGTTGATCCTCCAGGCTCCTTTTCAGCTCATACGGGTCGGAATAGTGCGCGTAGAACGTGCCGCGGTTTATGTCCGCCTCGCGGCAGATCTCCGTCACGCTTATTTTTTCGATCGGCTTTTCGGCCAGCAGGCGCAGAAAACCGTCCCTGATCGCCTGCTTGGTGTATCTTACTCGTCTGTCTTCCTTCTTTGGCTTCGCTGTCTCCATTCCCGCCACGCTCCTTATTTCTTATACATACATCTTACTATACAAATGATAGAAAATCAACACAATGCCTGTTTTTTTAGAGGCGAATTACGGCAGCTACGGATACGTTTATTGCGGTGGCCCGGTTCGGAACAATGGAGAAAACCGTAATTGCCTCGCGCTACATTAGTGCGACATAGCGTTTTGTTGCCCGGTTCGGAACAATTGTGGAAAACGTATTTTTAGAGGCGCATTAAAATTTTACGAATACGTCTATTGCAGTGCCCCGA
>ERZ824473.2001-NODE-2001-length-26121-cov-5.783665_pt1 | contig 26121 bp, 31 predicted proteins | sample MGYA00519874_ERZ824473 | MGnify/ENA primary metagenome ERZ824473 (study PRJEB31778, sample SAMEA3449151) | human gut metagenome | biome: human gut; feature: human-associated habitat; material: faeces | place: United Kingdom | collected 2010/2012 ... | reverse complement strand
TAGTAAGATTTTTAAATTTAACAGCAAGAGAGCTGGGAAGGGCATTAAAGAAAAACAACACAGTAAGGCAGCATTATAAAATATATTATTTATTTAATGAGGAGGTACACTAATGAATAAAGACTTTTTAGATAAAATAGAGAATACAAATAATGAACTAGAAAGATTAAAACAAAGATTACAAAAAATAGAAAATAAAGAATGTATAGTAATAAAAGATAGTGTACAAGGAAGCAGTACAAGTTATCCATACATAAAACATAATTGTGTAATAGAACGGTGTTGAAATACCTAAAAATGCAGGATTAAAAAGAAAATATAAAAAGATGATTAAAGATAAAACATATAAGCTAGATAAAATGAGATTACAATTAGAGTATGAGCTAAATTATGTAGAAAATGCAGAGTTAAGAGATATAATAAGATACAGATATAATGATAATAAAACGTGGTTACAGATAATGTTTTTAATGAATTATAGTTCAGAAAGTGTTGCAAAAATGAAATTAAAAAGATATTTAGAAAAAAATAATATATGTGACAAATGTGACGATTTAAAGTGATAAAATATTATTAATGAAAAGTGTAATCGTTCAGTAATGGACAAGCCCAAGATTACAAGAGTATTTATTACAATTATTATATTTGTTTGTGTATAAGAATAGATGTTTTAAATGTCTATTCTTTTTATTATGTTATGAAAGGAAGAATAAAAATGGGAAGTAAAGAATTTATAGAAAAATGCAAAGAAATAGTAAAACAATATGCAATGGAACATTTAGACAAAAGTGATAATGTTCCAGAATTTGATGTGTTTGATGTATGGTACTGTAAAACATTACAAAATCATAAAGCGTTGTTAAGTACAACATTATTTGATGGTATGTATTATGAATTAACATACAACGGAGATAAAAAAGAATTGTACTTTGACGCATATAAGAAATTTGAAAATAAATGCATCAAATTAGATTAAATTAGTTATTACTAGTATGCTAGGTAACTGATAATATATAGTTTGTTATGTTTGGTTGAATGTAATAAACCTCCTTTCGAATATTTTATTTTTTTATATAAACTTTTATAGAACTTTCCTAGCGAGTTCTAAACAATATTTATAAAATAGTATGTAGTGATATAAATAAAATTCTGGAAACAGGGGGTTGTAAATCTGAGGAAATACAACTCTTCATATCATTACATAGTGTTTTATAAACAAAAAAGGAGATGTACATATGACTAATCAAGAAAGAATAGAAAAGTATAAAAAAGAGCATTGCTCAAAATGTAAAAACAAAGATAAATTTGACTGTGAAATAAGAGTATTCAAAAACAATGATATAGTATGTACAAAGTGTGTATATTATGAGCGACAAGATTAACTATGCAAACTGTATGAAAAGAAAATGTGAACAATGCAGGTACTATGATTATTGTTTTAGATATAGACCCAGAAAGGATGTGAAAACAAATGCCAGGAGGAAGACCAAATAAAATAACAGAAAAAAAAGAACTACAAGAAAAAATAGATAAATATTTTAAAGAATGTGATAACAAGAGTGAACCATATACAATAACAGGACTATGTATAGCTCTTGATATTTGTAGAGACACATTGTGCGAATATGCTAAAAAAGAAGAATTTTCCGACACAATAAAAAAAGCTAAGTTAAGAGTAGAAAATTATTTAGAAAAACATCTAATAACAGACAGCGGAACAACTGGAATAATCTTTAATTTAAAAAACAATTTTGGATGGAAAGACAAACAAGAAAATATAAATGTAGATACTTCTTATGAAGATTATATAAAAAGAGTTGAAGGCAATGAGTATTAATACAAAAGAGTATATTGAAAACTACATAAAAATAAGAGACAAGAATAACAATATAATTCCTTTAAAATTAAATGAACCTCAAATGAAATATTATAATGTTATAAAGAAATTATATGAAGAAAAGAAACCTATTAGAATTATAATATTAAAAGCTAGACAAATGGGATTTAGTACAGAAACAGAGTCAATTATATTTAAAAATGTTGTTACAAAACATAATTACAATGCAGGTATAGTTGCACATAAAGAAGATAGTACATCGAACTTATTTAATATGAGTAAAAGAATGTTAGAAAATTTACCTGACTCAATTAAGCCAGAACAGAAAAAATCTAATGCGAAAGAGTTAGTTTTTAATAATGAACATGGAACAGGTCTAGATAGTAAAATAAAATGTATGACAGCAGGTGGAAAAGGGATAGGACGTTCAGATACATTTACGGCATTACATTTATCAGAATTAGCTTTCTGGGAAGGAAATAAAGAAGACACACTGCTAGGATTATTACAAGCAGTTCCTAATACAACTGATTCTATGATAATAATTGAGTCAACAGCAAATGGTTATGATTACTTTAAAGAACTATGGGACAAGGCTGTAGCAGGAGAAAATGATTTCTATCCATTGTTTGTTGGTTGGAATGAATTAGAAGAATACAAAATGGAATACACTGGATTTCAATTAACGCAAGAAGAAATAGAACTACAAAAAATGTATAATGTTTCTTTAGAACAATTAGAGTGGAGAAGATGGTGTATAAAAAACAATTGTGGTGGTGATATTGATAAATTCAAACAAGAATATCCAATAAGCCCAGAAGAGGCATTCCTTTCAACTGGAAAATGTTATTTTAATAAACAAAATATAATAAATAGAATAAATGAATTAAAAGATAAGAATCCAATTATGCAGGGTTCTTTTTCTTGTTTCTATGATGGAATAAGAATAAGAGGTAGAAAATTCAATAAAGAAGAAAATGGAAGTATAAAGATATATAAATATCCCGAAAATAATGTACCTTACGTAATACGGAGGAGATACGGCAGGAGAAGGTTCAGATTATTTTACAGCACATGTAATCAATAATATTACAGGAGAACAAGTTGCAGTATTAAAACAACAATATGATGAAATAGAATATGCAAAACAAATGTATTGTTTGGGAATGTTTTATAATAAAGCTTTGTTAGGACCTGAAAGTAATTTTAGCACATATCCAATACAAAAGTTAGTAGAATTAAATTATCCTAATATTTTTGTTAGAAAGAAAGAGGATACTTATTCAAGTAAACATGAGAAATCATTTGGATTTAAAACAACATCAATTACTAGACCATTGATACTTGGAAATTTACAAGAAATAGTAAAAGATGAAATAGATAAAATAGTTGATATAGATACATTAAGAGAAATGCTTACATTTATAGTGAACAAAAATGGTAGAGCAGAAGCGGAAGATGGTTATCATGACGATTTGGTTATGGCCTTAGCTATAGCTTATTATATAAGACCACAACAGGCTATGAAAAAAATAAAAACAGAAAATGAACAATTGGATGACAACATATTCAAAGAATTTGGACAGGATGATGATTATATAGAAGAAGATTATGGAAGTCCAATAGATGTATTTTAGGAGGTAAAGTAATGAAAAAATCTGTATTAAGAGCAAAATTAAAAGAAAGAAAAAACAAAGTAGAACAAATAAGCAATGATAAAACAAAAAAGAAATCCGCTAGAAGGAGAAAGAACAATGATTAATTTGATATATACAATATTGCCAGTAGTCTGTTTGATAACAGGCTTTTATTTTGGTTTTAAAATTGGAAAAACATTAGAATTGCCAAGCATTCCAGAAAAAGTAAAACATCCAATAAAGACAATTATAGAAGAAAAAGAAGAAAAAGAACAAAAAGAAGCGGAAAGCGAATTAAATAAGGCGTTAAAGAATTTAGACAACTTTGATGGAACATCAGAAAGTCAGGAGGATATATAGTATATGGAAAATGAAGAAATGATGACAGATGTATGGAATGAGTATCAAAGAGGTGTGGATTATAATTATAGACAAAATCTATATAGTAAATCAGACAAGAACTTTAAATTCTATTTAGGTAATCAATGGGAAAATGCTAAATTAGGTGGAATACAGCCTATAACACTTAATATTATTCAGTCTATTGTTAAGTATAAAGTTGGTGTAGTAAAAAATAATTTATACCAAATATATTTTAACTCAGAAACATATGAGACAGAAGAAGAAAGAAAAACATTACAAGACTTATGTGATAGTTTAAATAGATTTGCTAATAGAGTTTGGGAAAAGAACCAGGTTGATAGAATAGTTGAAAATTGTGTAGATGATGCTTGTATAGACTCAGAAGGTATTATCTATTTTTATGAAGATAATGAGAATATAGTGCCAGAACAAGTAGATAAAACAAATATCTATTATGGTAATGAAAATGATGACAATATACAAACACAACCTTATATTATTATTTCATTTAGGCGAACTGTTGACGAAGTTAAAGCAGAAGCAAAAGCGGATGGAATACCTGAAGAAGAAATACAAAAAATAGTAAGTGATGAGGAATATCATGAACAGTCAGGAAAAGATAAAAGAACTGATGAAATAAGTCCAATGTGCTTAGTTTTACTTAAACTATATAAGAAAAATGGAACAGTTTGGATGAAAAAATGCACTAGACTTGCAACAATAACAAAGGATACAGATTTAAAAATAAAGTTATATCCAGTTGCACACTATTTATGGACAAGAGTAAAAGGAAGTGCAAGAGGACAAGGCGAAGTTGAGTATATTATTCCAAACCAAATAGAAATAAATAAGACTGCTACAAGAAGAGCCTTAGCAGTCAAATTAGGAGCATTTCCAAAATTAGTTGCTAATACGAAATACATAAGAAACACAAAAGCATTGAATAATGTTGGAACAACAATAGAATTAAATGAGCTAAATGCAGATGATGTAAATAAAGTTGTCAATTATTTAAAACCTGCTCAAATGAGCACAGATGCTTACAATTTACAGAAAGAATTAATAGATGTTACACAAAATTTAGCAGGTGCAGGAGATAATGTAACAGGTAATGTAGATCCTACTCAAACAAGTGGTAAGGCAATATTAGCTGTACAACAAGCAAGCCAACAGCCTATTAATTCACAAGTAAAAGCTTATAAAGTTTTTATAGAAGATATAGCAAAGATATGGTTTGAAATGTTAAAGGCATATAGTGTTAATGGAATTAAATTAACAAAAGAAGAAAAGGATTATGCTAATGATACTACATTTGATACTCAATATATGTTGAGTTATGAAGATTTAGAAAAGTTAGAATTAGACATAAAAATAGATATAACACCTAAATCACCACTTGATAAATATGCACTTGAACAAAGCCTAGAGAATTTGCTAGGTGCTGGACAAATTTCATTTGAAGAATATGTCAATGCTTTACCAGAAGATTCAGCAATGCCAAAATCTAAATTAAAGGAAATATTAAAGACTAGAGAAGAAAAAAATAGAATTATTACAGAAATAGAAAAACAAGGAAATGCTTTAAATGGTGCAATGGAACAAGTAATGATACAACAAGAAAACCAAAATAAAGAGCAAACAGGAGTAACTCCTGAAGAAATAAATATGGTTGATAATCAACAATTAAATAATCAAGTTAATCAGAGCAAATAGGCTCTTTTTTTATTGTCCAAAACTGATGAAGACATAAAAAGCATTTAGGAATCTATAGTCGACGGACTTTAAATGGGAGGTTACATATGCCAACAGATAATGAAGATATGGAAGTAGAAAATATTGAAGAGGAAGTTGTTGATAATGCTCAAGAAGAGCAAGAGGTCCAAAATGAAAAACAATTAACACAGGAAGATATTGACAATGCAGTTAAATCAAGAGTGGGAAGAGTTGAAAGAAAGTATAAAAGGGAACTTGCTGAAAAAGATAATGAACTTGAGGAATTAAGACAACTAAAAAGCACACTTAGAAAAGGTTTAGAACTTAACGAAGATGATAATGTGCTAGAGAAAGTTAATAGTTTCTATAAAGAACAGGGTGTTGATATTCCACAATTTGAGTCAAGTACCAATAAACGTGATACTCAAAGATTAGGTGAATTAGATGCACAAGATTTAATTGGTTCAGCTGATTTTGACGAAATTCAAAATAGAGCAAATGAATTAAATAAAAAAATACAACAAGGAAAGATAACAGAAAGAGAAAATGCAGAGTTTATGCAATTAGGTAGCTATTTGACTAAAGAGCTACAGGCAAAGGAATTAAAAGAAAAAGGTGCAGATGAGAACATTATTGATGATAAATCATTTAAAGATTTTGTAAGTAAGTTCAATTCAAATATGCCTATTTCAGAGATTTATGATTTGTATTCAAAACTTAATCATAAAGAGGTAACAAAACCAGCAAGTACTGGAAGTATTAAATCAAGTGTTGGAGAGTCCAAAGTCAAAACTTATTATACTTCAGAAGAAGTGGACAAGTTAACATCAAAGGATTTGGATAATCCAACAGTATTCAAAAACGTAATGGCCTCAATGAAAAAATGGGGCAAATAAAAAATAAAGGAGAGAGATAAAAATGAGTTATTCAAATTTTAAACCAGTTGTATGGTCAAAATACATTGAACATGAATTACCAAAATTTACAGTTTATAAACAAGACTGTGATTACAAATTTGAAGGAGAAGCAGGACAAGGAAAAAGAGTAAAAATCTTAAATGTTGGTAGGCCAACTATAAAAGATTATATACCAAATGGAAAAGGTATTGATAAACCAGAAAGAGTAGCAGATAGTTCTACATATATTGATATAGACCAATATAAATATTTCAATTATGGAATTGACGACATTGATAAAGCACAAGCAAAAGAAGGGGTAATGGAAGCACTTCAAGAAGAAACAACAAGAGCAATAGCTGAAAAAGAAGATATATTCTGTGCTACAAAAATGTCTAAAGAGGCAGGATATAAATCTGCATCAACAAAAATATCAACTGCTGATGAAGCAAAAGCAGAAATTGATAAAATATTCGTACAATTATGGAACCAAGGAGTAAGTACAAAAGACAAAGTTACAATGTACTTAACACCTTGGTTTTATAATTTATTCCAAAATAAGCTAGTAGAATTAAAAACAAATAATGATGAATTAATCAAAAAAGGTGTTTTAGGATTCTACAATAATGCTAATGTTAAAATGACAAATAATGCTTATAATGATGGAACAGATGATTATATAATTGTTAAAACATCAAAAGCATTTGCATATTGCAATGGAATAGATAAATTAAAACCATATGAACCAGAAAGTGACTTCTCAGAAGCTATTAAAGGTTTGAATACATATGGTGGAAAAATGATAAGACCAAAAGAATGTGCAGTATTAAGATGTCATCAATAAAAATATTTAAAGAAGGGAATGATAAAAAATGGCTATGACAGAAGTTAAAAATACAGAATTAATTAGAAATGAAGCAAAAGAAATTGAAACTGCAGTTGCAGTAGATGGAACTGATGGAGCAAGTGTAAATTACACAAACAAATCAGATGGTAGAATATTACTTATGATAACAAATGCTCATGCTAGTGATGCTAAGAAAGCAACAATCTTAAAAGGTAATGCTTTACAAGGTACAGAGGACTTGGAAATTTCTGTTCCTGCAGGTAAAACATATGGTATTGTTGTTGAGAGTGGAAAATTTGAAAATGTATCAGGAGAAAATGCAGGTAAAGTAATAATCAAAGGTGAATCAAATGATATAACAGTTCAAGCTGTAGAATTACCATAATTTTAGAGGGGATAATACCCCTCTTTTAAAATATCAAGTATATGGAATAAGTCAGTTCGACTCTGACAGACTTGGAGGTTTTAAATGACATACGGAGAGAATAAAAAAATAACATTGGCTTTAATTGAAGAGTATTCGCCTAATATGAATAATAAAACGGAAGATGAAGATATAGCATTGAGATTACCATTTCTTTATAATTTAGCTTATAAAGAGCTAGCAATGACTAAAAAGATAATAGCAACAAAAACATATTCAGAAATATCTGATGAACAAAAGAGTGATAGATATACATCATATAGTTTGCCATCAGATTTATATCAAATTAAAAATATAATGGTATTGGATGAGGATAATAAGCCTAGCAATGCAGATTATTATACAGTTCAAAATAAAATTTATATAAATGATAATTCAAAAGGAAATACAGTTTTAGAATATTATAGATATCCACAAGAAATAAATGAAGAAACAACAGATGATTTTTATCTTGAAATTGATGAAGATGCACAAGGAATATTGCCTTATAAGGTAGCAGATGATATTTTGAAAACTGACCCTAGTTCGGATTATACAGCGTTTGCTACTGAATATCAAAGAAAGTTACAAATATTGGATACAAGGAAAAATATACCAACAGTTATTTTAAAAGAACCAGAGGTTGATATTTAGGAGGTAAGACATGGCTACAGGAATAAAAAGAACATATGCAGATTTTACAGGTGTAGATTTTTTAGATGAACCAAGTTTGATTGATATAAGGAGAAGCCCTGATGCATTAAATGTTTGGAAAAATTATAGAGATAATCAAGGAACTTGTATTGAAACTAGACCAGGATATAGGCAAATAGCAAAAGTAGGGAATAGTAAGATAAATGGAATATATATTTATAGTTTGACAAAAGCTATAGTGCATAGTGGTACATCATTGTATATATGGGCAAATTTTCCAAGTGAACCTACAGAAAGTGATTTAATGACAATTTATACAGAAATGAATAATCAAAGAAGTTATTTTAATAAAATTAATGATAAATTATACATAAATGATGGTAAAAATTATTTAGTTTATGATGGTACAAATTTAAAGAAGGCAAAAGAGAATGCATTTATTCCCACTACTACAATAGGAAGAAAAGCAGGAGGAAATGGTGGAGGAGAAACATTACAAGATGTTAATTTGCTACAACCAAAGAGAATAAATAGTTTTGTTGGAGATGGAACATCGAAGGATTATTATTTGGATGCGCAAAACATAGATGCGACAACTGTAACAGCAATAATAAATGGCTCAAATAAGACAGAAAAGACTGATTTTACAGTAGATAGAGCAAGTGGAAAAGTGACATTTAATACGGCACCTAGTAAACCTAATTTAAGTGGTGAAGATAATGTATTTATTACTTTTGCAAAGACAATAGATGGCTATGAGGATAGAATTAATAAATGCACAAAAGCATTATTATTTGATAATAGATTATTTTTTACAGGAAATCCGGAATACCCAAATGCAATATTTCATTCTGAATTAAATAATCCAACATACATAAGTGATTTGAATTATTATGAAGATGGTTCAAGTGATTCTCTTATAACTGGAATGACAGTTGGAAATAATATATTATGGATATTTAAAAATGCAGACCAAAACAATGCGAATGTATTCTACCATGAGCCTACATTAGATTTGGAACATGGGAAAATCTATCCAGCAAAACAAGGAAATGTAAGTATAGGATGTTATGTGGAGAGTTCTAATTTTCAAGATGATATAGTTTATTTAAGTAGATATGGCTTAGAGGGGGTATCAATTGAGAAGATAGATAGTAAACAAGTAATTGCACATAGAAGTACTATGGTTGATGTTAAAATGACAAATGAAAATAATTATAAAAATTCAATGATGGTTGAATATCAAGGTTATTTGTTTGTACTTACAAATGGAAAGATATATTTGGCAGATAGTAGGCAAAAATATGCCAGTTTAAATAGTTTTGAATATGAGTGGTTTTATTGGGACATATCTAAAATAAATCCAACTTTGTTAAAGGAATATAATGATAATTTATATATAGGGGCTAATGATGGCTCTATTTTTGTTTTAGATGGGACAAATGATAATGGGGATATAATTTTATCTTATTGGACAACACCTATGGATAATTTTGGATATAATAATCAATTAAAAACAACTAATAAAAGAGGAGGAATTGCAAAAATAAAGACAATTCCAAATGGCATAATAAAGATTGCAAAAAGGACGGATAAATCAGATGAATATCAATATGTTACTCAAAAGTCAGCAAATGGTTTTAGTTTTAATCGTTTGGATTTTGCTAACTTTAGTTTTGTAACCACAGATAAGTCATATATGGTTTATAAGATTAAAGCTAAAAAGATAAATGAATTATCTTTGAAGTTTTATAGTGATGAAAAAGATAAACCATTTGGTATATTTAGTTCAACAATAGAAGCATTTGCAGGAGGATATATAAAAAGATAAGGAGAGAGAGTTATGGCATTAACAAAATTAGAAGAAAATTTAAATACAATAGAAAATTTACCTGATAGTCCAAATTTAGAACCTAACGAATTAAAAAGAAAATTTGATGAGAGTTCTATAAAAATTAAAAATTTTATAAATGAAACGTTAACAGCAGAAATAGACAATATAGTAACACAGATAAAGAAAGATATTAACAATAAACTATTAGAAGATAATAAAAAGAAATATTATGTAGGAAAATTAATATTTGATACTAAAAATGTAAATCCAGCAACATATTTAGGATTTGGAACATGGCAATTATGGGGACAAGGAAGAGTTCCTGTTGGAATAAACCCAAATGATAGTGATTTTAATACTGTTGAAAAAACTGGTGGAGAAAAAACACATAAATTATCACTTACAGAAATTCCTTCTCATACACACACATTTAAAGGTAATGCAACAAGTAGTGCAGGAGCACATACGCATTCATATGCAAAGGTAAATGGTTCTACAGAAGGTCATAAATTAACAATAGCTGAAATGCCAAAGCATAATCATCAAACTTATATGTCATCAGTATCAGTTGGTGTTAATTCAGGTTTAGGATATTTGGTTAAATATTTAAATACTCCGAAAGATGCGGTAACTAGTACTGGTGGAGATGGTTCTCATAGTCATGCAATAAAAACTAGTACTGTTAATACATCAAGTAATGGAGCACATACACATACTATTTCGGGAACAAATACAAATTCAGGAGGAAGTGGAGTACATAACAATTTACAACCATATATTACTTGTTATATTTGGAAAAGAACTGCTTAGAAGGAGGATAGAAGATGGCTACTGGATATGAAGATATAGATAATCTAATGAATCAACAGAATAATTTATTAAATGAACAGCAAAAGAAACAAGCGGATTTAATTAATCAACAAACTCAAATACAAACTGATGAATTAAATCATGAAAAAGCAAAAATAGATAAGGATGTAGAAAAAACAACTTCTGGGTTGTATACAAACTGGCAGAAACAGGCAAATCAATATGGTGTACAAGCTGAACAATTAGCACAACAAGGATTAGCTAATAGTGGATACGCAGAGACAACAAAAACAGCTTTATATAATACATATCAAAAAAATGTAACAGATACATTGAATAATGCAAGAGAGTTAAAGAGTGATTATGATTTTAAAATAGCACAGGCAAGACAGCAAGAAAGTGTTCAACAAGCTCAGGCCGCACTTGACTTGTATAAACAAAGAGCAGAATTATTAACTCAAAATTATGAATTAAGACAAAATAGAGAGCAGTATTTATACCAAAAAGAAAGAGACAAAGTTTCAGATAATCAATGGCAAAAAACATTTGATGAACAAGTTAGACAAAATGAAATTGAAAATCAATGGAAACAAAAGAATTATGATTATCAACAACAAAGAGATAAAGTTTCTGATAGCCAATGGAACCAATCATTTGATTATCAAAAACAAAGGGATAATATCTCAGATAATCAATGGCAACAAAACTTTGATTATCAAAAACAAAGAGACAATGTTAGTGATAGTCAATGGTGGCAATCATTTAATTATCAAAAATCAAGAGATGCAGTTAGTGATAGTCAATGGCAAAAACAATATGAACTATCAAAAAAAGCAGCCGCTAGTAGCAAATCTTCCCGTTCTACTAGCAAGAGTTCAGGGAAGAGTAGTAAGAGTAGTAAGAGTAGCTCAGGGGGTGGCCTAAAAGTGAATAGTTCAGGCAATGAAGAAACAAAGCAATATACAGCTAAAGAGGTAATTGCTAATATGAAAGTTTTACAAGGACCAAATACAAATGGAGCAGTAAAAGATGGTATATCAGGAAAGACATTTTCTAGTCCAGATGCGTTATTAAATTATTATGGATATGTAGGAGTGAATTAAATATGAGGTTAGTTAAATTAGCTGATTTATCAGATGAAGAAAGAAGAAAAGCATTAGAAGAACAACAGACAAGATTGAATAAAAATAGACAAGAGTCACAAAATATTCAAAATGAAGCAAATCAAAAATTTAATGATTATGTTTCACAAAATGGTGCATATGATACAAATAAAAATACTACAACGATAGGTGACCTAAGAAAAGCATATAGAAATACACCTAGTTATAATAATATTAAGGCTTCTACAAATGAATTGTATAGAAATTCAATATGGAATGATATAAAAAATACATTTAATAATTTAATGGTAAATGAAAAACAAAGGAATAATACATATAATAGAGGAAATCAATCAATAGATCAACAAGCACTTGAACAGAATAATAATGCTAATTTTATTATGCAAATGCAAAATGTTAATAAAGCATACAGACAAGATCAGGAAGATAAATTAAAAGGTTCAATAGCATATAAACAAGCAAAATTAAATAATCCTAATGTATCAGATAAAGAATTGTTAAAAATCGCACAAAATGAAAATACAAAATTAGATAATGGTCTACTAAAGGATATATCTTCTAAAAATGGTGCAGAGAGAATACAAAAAATTAAAAGTATTTCTAAATCTCAATCAAATCCATTATTTTATGATAATAATAAATTTAGAAAAATAAATAATAGTGTTTTACAGTATAAAATAGCCGAAGAATCACAAGAGCAAGCAGATAAGATAAACAAAGATTTAAAAAATGGTAAAATAAACTCATCGGTTGAACATGTTTTGGAAGCTTTACCAACAAAAGCAATGGAAGCTGTAGCTTCACCAATTTATGCGACAGGTAGTTTGATGAACTTAAAACTTCCCACTGCAACAGCAGATCAAGATTTACAAGATTGGAAAGCTATATCGAGTAAATATGACCAAACTACAGGGAATATAGAAAGTGGTTTAGTAAGAAGTGCATCAAATGTTTCTGGAACAATAGGGTATATGATACCATCTATATTAGCTTCTGCAATAGCTCCTGAAACAAATTTAGGAAGAATAACACAAGGTGCTAGTGTTGGCGGACAAAGTTATATTGAAACACTTAACGATGATGCTAGTAATAAGTTACAATCAGCATTAACAGGATTAGGTAAAGGAACGGCATCATATGCAATAGAAGGAATAGCAGGTGGAAATATATTAGGAAAAGGTTCTTTGGATGATTTAGCAGTAAAAACAATTGCTTCTAAGACGTCTAATGAAGCAAGTAAGAAAATAGCATCAATGGTATATGAAGTCGGCGGTGAAGTTTTTGAAGAAGAATTAGAAAATCAAGTGGATTATTTGGTTGATAAAATAGTTAATGATAAAGGTATATCTTTAAAAGAGTGGTTAACAGAGCAAAAAGAAACTGTAAAAAGTACAATAGCTTCCACACTAGTATTAAAGCTTTTGGGATTAGGTGGAAATACTTATAAAGATGTAAAAGAATATGAATATAATGCGGATGCAAAAAAATGGATAAATGAAGCAGAAAAAATAATAAAGAAAGAGAATTTACAATTTGATATAGATAAGCTAAAGGAGAATAATAACCAAGCACAAAATATAATAAATAATAATCAAAATTTACAACAAAATACCACGCAAAATCAATTCAATTCACAAGAACAACAAATTATACCAGTTCAAGATGAAGACACTTCAAAATCTAATATAACAGGAAGAAACGATACTAAAAATACAATAATAAAAGATTTTAATGAAAGTGCAAAACAATATAACATAGATTATAAAAATGAAGATTTAAAAGAAATAAATCAAATGTTTGAAAAAAGAGGAATTAATGCTTATTTTGATGAGAATACTTTTCAAAATAATAATGATGCTTTTTCTGTATGGAAACCAACATATGATGAGCAAGGTAATATATTAGGAAGAGAGGTTGTATTTAATCCTAAAGCACAAGATACTAACACAAGAGTTCAAGAACTTGCAATACATGAGTTAGGACATGATTTGGATTTGAATGAAGTACAAGACATGATATTGAAAGATGCTAGTAGAAAAGAAAACTGGGAGAGTGCAAGAAAATCACTAGAAAATACATATAAACATGCATATGAAAATGATAATATACAAATATCAGATGAAAATTTCAATAAAATAGTTGATGAAGAAGCAACTATGAGCATTTTACAAAGGGAACTTGGAAATCAAGAATATGTAAATAGAATTGTTAATCAAAATCAATCTGTTGCAAAGAAAATATACAACTGGGTAATTGATAAATTAAATAAATTTACTGGTGGCAAAAATGAAAAGTTATTTTGGACTGATATGAAAAATAAATTTGAAACAGCATATAATCAAGAATTTAGAAAAAATGAAGATATAACAAAATTTTCTATAGCAGGAAGAAAATCATTAGATAATATAAGAAATGACAATTATTTATACAATAGGGGAATAAATGCATACGATACGGCACAAAAATTAGCCAAACAAAATATTGATAATGAACAAATAAGGCAAAAAACAGGCTGGTTTCAAGACAAAAACGGAGATTGGAAATATGAATTTTCTGATAAAGATATGTCATTAAAAAATATAAAAATTAAAAGTGATAAGACATACAAACTAAGTGATATATTAGAACACGATACACTATTTACATTATATCCACAATTAAAAGAATTAAAAGTTCAAGTTAAAAATATGGACAAAATAGGTGGAAATTATAATAAGAATAATAAAAGTATAACATTAAGTACTAATTCTATAAAAAATAATAAAGTGACAGAGGGCACTTTGATACATGAAATACAGCATGCAATACAAGACATAGAAGGACATGAGTTAGGAACTACATCAAAATTGAGTAAAAAAAATTATTATGAAAGTTTAGGAGAAATAGAAGCAGATAATACAAGAACAAGATTTGTGAATGAAAAGTACAATAATATGGATATATCTAATGTTGCTCCTGAAAGTTCAAAGATAAATCCTAAACATAGATTATATGATCATTATATGAATAATAGAAATACTATTGACAAAATTAAGGACAGTATGTTTAAATATTTTAAAAGGTTAGGTGATAGTAATGAAGGTTATCAAGAAACTAATCAAGAAAATATACAACAAAGTAATAGACTGGTGGATGATGGAAGAAATGGACGACATGTAGAATCTGAAAATAATTCAGGTTCTTTTAATTTGCAAAAAAATAAACAAAAACAAGGAACAGGTAAGAATTTAAAAGAATATAATTTACCGACTAAAGAAGATGTAAAAACAAAATTAAACCTTCCAACAAAAGAAAATATCAATACTCAAGGAGAAAGGATAAATTGGAATGAAATAGAAAGACCAGAAGGAAAAATAAGAAAACATTATAGAAGTATAATAGAAAGTAATAATACAACTAAAGAAGCAAAAACAATAGCTAAAGAATTAATGGGAACAGATACTTATGTACCAGAAACTAATAAAGGGCAATTAGCACAAGCAGATGCTAGAATAAATAATTCTAATCCTGATATTGAGTTAAAGGCATTAACTAATAGAGTAATACAAGGAGAAAGGGTTAGTTCAACAGATATAGCAGTTGGTGAAAGGTTAATACAGTACTATTCTAAAATAGGAGATAAAACAAATTTACAAGAGGCAATTCAAACAACAGCAATGGCAGGAACATCAGCAGGACAAACAGTACAAGCATTAGCAATGTTAAATCATCAAACACCACAAGGACAAGCAACTTGGATACAAAAGTCAGTAGACAAAATGAATAATGAGTTAGCAAAGAAAAAAGGTGGCACAATAACAAAAGATAGTGAAGGAAATGTTAAAGTTATCAATAAACTTGGAAAAGATATAACAGATAAAGTTGATTTATTTAATTTAACACCTAATATGATAGAAAAGATAATTAATTCTAAAGATAAACAAACAATGTATGAAAATATAGATAGCGTTTATGAAGAATTAGGAAGTCAAGTGCCAAAATCAATTATTGAAAAAATAGATAGTTGGAGATATTTTTCTATGTTAGCAAATCCAAGAACTCATATAAGAAATATGGTTGGCAATTTTGCCATGGGTAAAATGCAAAGAGTAAAAGATAAGTTAGCAGGAGGAATTGAAGATGTTGTAGGTACATTTAATAAGGACATAGAAAGAACAAAAACTTTAAGACTAGCAGATGATAAAACTAAAAACTTTGCTAAAAATGACGTGCTAAATACTGATGTTCAATCTATGATGGAACTTAACGAGAACAAATATAATCCACAGTCAAGACTACAAAATGCAAGAAAGACATTTAAAAATGATGTATTAGAAAATATATTAGGAAAACTATTTGATTGGAATGATAAAGCACTAGAATCGGAAGATGCGTTAGGTTTAAAATCTGCATATAAGAAGGCATTAACAGACTATTTAACAGCAAATAAGATTGATACAGATAAGATAACGGACGCACAATTAAGCAAGGCTCGTACTTATGCAGTACAACAGGCAAAAGAAGCAACATTTCATCAAGCAAATTCGATTGCAACAGCAATAAATCAATTTTCAAGGAAAAATAAATTAACCAAAGGTGGAACAGATGCTGTATTACCATTTGTTAAAACTCCATTGAATGTTGCAAAGTCAGGATTAGAATATAATCCAACTGGATTATTAAAAACAATTACAGTAGATACAGTTAAATTAAGGAAGGGAGATATAACAGTTAATAAATACATAGATAATCTTTCTAAAGGATTAACTGGAACAGGGATAGCGGTATTAGGATATGCACTAGCTGATGCAGGAATATTGAAAGCATCAGGTGGTGATGATGAGAAAAAAAAAGAAAGTTATGATGAAGCATTAGGAAAACAGTCATATTCTATACAGATAAATGGAAAAACGTATTCATTAGATTGGCTTGCCCCTGCAGGAATACCATTATTTACTGGCGCTGAAGCATATTCGATAAAAAATACTAATAAAAATGAAAAAAACAGTATTAGCTCTGATGATAACAAAAAGGAAAATCAATTATTAGAGTCGTTAGAAAATTGGGCTAATGGAATGGCAAAATCTATATCTCCTATGAGTGAAATGTCTATGATTAGTGGATTAACGAGTGCTTTAAGTAGTTATAGTGATGATAAGCTTTCTGCGATAGGAACAAATGCAGTAAAATCATATGTAAATCAATTTGTTCCAACATTATTAGGACAGGTTGCTAAAACAACTGATGATTATGAAAGAAGTACAACGTCAACTAAAACTGGTTTATTGAAGAAATCAGTAGACCAAACAAAATTACAGATGATGTCAAAAATACCAGGATTAAGACAAAAATTACCAACTAAAGCAGATATATGGGGAAATGAACAAAAATCAGAACCTATAATTCCGTTAAGAGTTGTAAATAATTTTATAAATCCTGCAACTGTTAAAAATATTAATACGTCAAAAGTAGATGAAGAGTTGAACAATCTTTATAGTAAGATTGGAGAAGCAACAATATTACCATCTACAATTGATAAAAAATATACAATAAATGGACAAAATTATAGAATGACGGATGATGAATATGCTAAATATAAAAAGGATTATGGACAAACATCATATAAATTGCTTGATGGTTTAATAAACTCTAAAGATTATAATAATTTAGATGATGAGCAAAAACAGAAAGCAATAGAAACTGTATATTCTTATGCAAAAATGAAGAATAAAGTTAATTATGCAAATAATGAAAATGAAACAGTGGAAACAAAAACTATATATAATACTCTTGAAGAATTAGAACAAAAAGGTGGAGACCAAAGTGCATATTTAGGATATGTTGCTAAAACTAAAGATATAACAGGAGAAGGTGCAAATAAACAAAAAATAGGGGTATTAGCGAACTCTGATTATTCAGACAAGACCAAAGAAATAATTTATAAGAATACTGAAGGAAGTAATGACAAAAAAATAATTTTAGTTGATAAATTAAAATTACCAATAAATGAGTACTTGAACTATAAATCACAGAAATTTGAGAATGATAAAGACTCAGATGGAGAAACAATATCAGGAAGTAAAAAACAAAAAGTGTATAACTATCTAAATTCTATTTCAAATAAGGAATTATCACAAGATTATAAAAAAATTATTTGTAAAATTGAGAACATAAATGATTATGATAATGATATAGTAAATTTTATAAATAATAGTAAAAATCTAAACTATAGTGAAAGAACAGATATATTGAAGAATATAGGTTTCAAAATAGATAAAGATGGAAAAATCCAAACTAAATCAATATTGCCTATTTACAAATATGTAAAATAATTCAACTTTCGACAAAATTCGACAACAAAAGGAAAAAAATTATGTTATAATTTATTATATTTTATTTTATTTTATTTGGAAAGAGGAATATAAATATGGATAATTTTCTTAATAAGCTTCCTAATTGGTTAAGATATATAGTAGCTATTCCAATTGGAATAATAAGTTTAGTAGTATTTTATTATATAGGATATTTTTCAAATTTGTATATTGTATCTCCAGATTCTATGTATATTAAAATTTATAATTTTCTTTATAATAATGGCATTAATGTTATTATTATGATAAGTGTTATGAATTATGTATTACCTAAATATCAGTTTCAATTTACATTAACTCTTTCAATTTTATTTTGTGGTATTGCTTTCACTGGATTAGGCATGAATATACTAATGCAAAATATTACAACATTCTATATTATTGGCTTTTTATTAACAATTATATCATTTATATTTTGTTGTTATTACACTTATAAAGAATATACTATAAATAAAATAGATAAATATATAGAGTTATCTAATATAGTAATGAAAGGATTAGATATTTCAAATATTAATGAAGCAATAACAATAGTTTATAAATTTTATAAAGAACAAAATATTAATTTAGATAGTATAAAAATTGAAGATGTAAATAAATTTAAGGTATTATCTGAAATTGTAATGTTAGGAACTGAAACTAAAGACATAGATGAAACAATTAAAAATACTACTGAATTTTATACAAATAAACAAGAAAATCTAATTAACAATTAAATTAAGATATAAAGCACTTACAGAAATGTAGGTGTTTTTTATTATATAAAAACTTTTTTTAGAAATTTTAAAATACCTCTTGACATTTGTGGATACATATTATAATATATATGTGGATACAGAAAGAGAGGTGGAAAAATGAAAGGGAGACCAACAGATGACCCTAAAACGCTTAATACAAGAATAAGATTATCGCAGAATGATATAGATAAGTTAGATTATTGTTGTAATCAAACAGGAAAGAAAAAATCAGAAATAATTAGAGAGGGTATAGATAAGGTCTATACAGAAATAAAAAAATAGGATAATGTGTCCATCGCCAAATTTTCACATTATCCAACGCATAGAAATTTTAGTTCCTACAAATATATTGTATCACAGTAGGACTGGAATTTCAATACAAAATTGAAAGGAAGGTCTTTTTATTATGACAAAATTAAACATTGAATATAGAACAAAAGAACAAGAAAGAAAAAATTGTTTTAAAAATAGTACTTATTTTACTTTTATAATTAAAGATAGGACTACTGTAATAAGTATTGCACCAAATGAAACAAGAAAATTAAAAGATATTATATATGGAATTGAGGAAGAATTGCAAGATGGATACCATTTACAAAAATATGAGAAATTTGAAATAAGCAAGTTTGATAAGTATGTTATTGAATATGAAGAAAAATATGCAACAAGAATAGATGAATTAGTATATAACTTTGTAAAAAATAAATACAGAGAGCTTCAAGATGGTTTAATAACAGTACAAGAACTTATATCAAGAACAGAAAATTATATAAAGGAGAAAATTTTGTTATGAGTAATATATGGGGAATGTGTTTTTCATTTGCAATACCATTATTAATATTAATAGTATTGGTGCATATTGAAGTAGTAGAAGAAAAGAAAATAAATAAAAGTATAAAAAGGAGAATAAAGTAATATGAATAATTTAATGATATTTAAAAATGAAGAATTTGGAGAAATTAGAAGTTTAGAGATAAATAATGAACCATATTTTGTTGGAAATGAAATAGCAAACATATTAGGATATAAAAATACAAGGGATGCAATATCTAAACATGTAGAGGAAGAAGATAAAATATCTGATGTCGCATTTTACGACGGTAGCCAAAATAGAAAAATGACAGTAATAAACGAAAGCGGTTTATATAGCTTAATAATGTCAAGTAAACTACCAAATGCAAAAAAATTTAAAAGATGGGTAACAAGTGAAGTATTGCCATCAATAAGAAAAACAGGAGGATACATAGCAGGAGAAGAAAATATGAATGAAGATGAATTAATCCTAAAGGCTATGAATGTATTAAATGCAAAAGTTGAAAAACTAAGAAATGAAAATAGAAACTTACTTGCAGAGAATGATAAAAAAGACCAACTTATTGGAGAATTAAAACCAAAAGCAGATTATACAGATAGAATTTTGCAATGTGATGATTTAACTAAAGTAAATGTAATTGCATGTGATTATGGATTTACAGCACCTGAATTTAATAAGATGTTAAAGAAATTCAGCATTCAATATAAAGAAGGTACTAGTTGGCTATTATATAAGAAATATAGAGGGAAAGGATACACACAAACAAAGACATTTGAATTTACACATTCAAATGGAACTCAAGGAAGTAGAACTAGTATGATGTGGACACAAAAAGGAAGATTATTCTTATATGAGTTTCTAAAGGCAAAAGGAATACTTCCAAGAATGGAAGAAGAACAAATATCAATATATTAGCAATAGAGCATCAGTTAAACTGGTGCTTTTTATAATGGAGGGAAAAATGTTAGAAAAAATAAAAAGACAAAAAAATCTAGGTAAACAAGATAGGCAAATTCCATCTAACACACAAGAGATAATTAATTTTAATAATCTAAATAATGAAAAGATATATGATTTTTTAGATTATTTAGTAGATTATTTGAATGAGAGGAGGATTTGAAATGGATTTAGAGTTTACAAGAGGAGACACACAAGTTTTAAAATTTCAACTTAAAGATAAACTAGGAAATGCTATAAGCCCTAGTATAGATGATGTTATATATTTTACTGTAAAGCAAAATAGAAATAGTTCTAAAGTTTTAATTCAAAAGAAATATTCAGATGATATGGAATATCAAGCTGGGTATTTTATTTTTATATTAAAACCAGAAGATACATCAAGTTTAGCTTATGGTACATATCAATATGATATTGAGTTAAAGTCAGGGGATTATGTTAAAACATTAGGTTTTGGAAGTATTACACTTACTGATGAAATAACACATAGGGGGGATGAATAATGGCTGTTGAAATTAAAGATTTATTATCAAGTGAAATTGGAATCCATATTGATGATTTAGATATACCAGTTTTAAAAGGAGATAAAGGAGACAAAGGGGAAAAGGGAGATAAACCGATTGTAGGAGTTGACTATTATACTGAAATAGAAAAAAATGAGTTTAAGAATGCAATTGTAAAAGATTCCAAAGAAGATATACAAAAACATGCAGCAAATAAAATTGAGGAATACGATAATAATGCTACAGAAAGAATAAAAGAATACAATACGAATGCTTCTAATAAAATAAATGAATATGATGAAAAGGCCAATAAGTTATTAAATAAATTATTGGGTGCTGAAGCAGAAATAAAAAAAAATATAGAAAAAAAAGTTGACAAGATAGAAGGAAAGGAATTATCTTCAAATGATTTTACAGATGGTTATAAACAAAAACTAGATAACTTAGAAAATTATGACGACACACAAATAAAAAAATATATTTCAGATATAGAAGAAGAACAAATAATAAAAGATACAGAACAAGACTGTAAAATATTAGAACTACAAAATAAAAAAACAGAAATAGAAAAAGAGTTAAAAGAAGTACAAGAAGACTTTTATCAATCAAGCATAAGAGGACAAACAAGTGGAGAATACATACATGTAGAAGATAGCAGCAATTGTAGAGCAAAAATAAAAATAAGCGGAAATAGCGAACAAGAGACGAGAAGTGGAAAAAATAATCTTGAAAATTCAGACAACAATGTTAGTCAATATGGATTAACAGCAACTATACAAAATGATGGAAGTGTTAAAATTTCAGGTACGTCAACGGCCGAAACAACAAAATACTTAACTAATATAAAGAAAGTTTCAGTAGATTTAATTAAAGAAGGTAATTACACAATAAGCTTTAAAAATTCTAAAAATATGAATGATGTTTCTATTAGATTAAGAAAATATAATGGAACAGATAAAACTGAAATAAAAAATATTTATCTAAATGCTATAAACAAATCAGAAGTTTTAAACTTAAAATCTCTAATAGATACAGATACAATTGAAATTGAATTAGATGTAATTTGTTATGGAAATCGTGAATATAATTTTGTTTTATATCCACAATTAGAACTTGGTAGTGAAACAGAATATGAACAATACGGAGAAAGTCCATCACTAGACTACAGAAGTGAGATTAAATGTTGTGGGGATAATGTAAATTTGTTTGATGGACTGGTAAGTGAAAATAACAAAAGGATATCAACTGATACTGGAGGAACATATACTGCTAATGGTTTTTCAGTTTCTCAGTATATAGAAATAGAAAAAAGTAATTATATTATAAATACAAATTATCCATCATATTATGCATGTTATGATATTGATAAAAAATATATAGCTGGTGGAGAGTTTAGAAGTAATTTACCAATTAAGATTATTAATTCTAATACAAAATATATGCGATTTGATTTTAAGACAGATGAAAAAAATAGTATAAAACTAGAAAAAGGCTCAATAGCAACGCCATATAGCAAACACGGTCAAGGTTGTGTCAAAGTAACAAAATGTAATAAGAACTTGTTTAATAAAAATGACATAGTAAATAAGGCATATATAAATAGTTCAGGCGAAATAGTTAGTAATGATGGACAAAATTATACTAATTATATAAGTGTAGTTTCAAACGCAATGTATACAATACATGCAGAAAATCCGCTAGGAGCTGCAACTGCCATATGCTTTTATGATACAAACAAAAAATTTTTAAGTGGAACAGCTTATAATAATGTAAAAAGTATGAGTTTTAAAACAACAGCTACTTGTAAATTTGTACGAGTAAGTGTATCAAATATTAATTTAGAAACATTGCAAATAGAAGAAGGACCAGCAACTACATATGAAGAACATGAAGAACAATCAGACATAATGCCAACACAACAAGCATTTAAATCAATTAAAAACATAAGAGATACATTTATAAAAAAAGACGATAAATGGTATGAACGTCATAATATTAATAGAAAAAAACTAGATAGTACAGAAAATTGGATGTTAATAGATAATAATTCTAGATTTGCTATAAAAATTACAGAACAAAAAGCAAAAATTGATGTTAAAGATTCTAATAATAATTTAACAGATTGTTTAAGTAATAGATTTATGAGTAGCACACAATTAAATATAGCTAAGGTTGATAATGGAATTGCATTTAGTCAGTGGGCAGATACACAATATTTGTATTTATCAAAAATTAAAGATAGTATTGATGAACTAAAAAAATATTTAGCAGAAAACGAAACATATGTAGATTATCCGCTTGAAACACCAATCGACATTGAATGTACATCAGAACAAAGTGCAGTTTTAGAAAAACTAAACAATGCAAGAACATATAAAAATATAACAAACTTATATAGCACAAATGAAGTAAGTGCAATTCTAAGCTTAGATTATGCAAAAGATTTAGAAATATTATTAAATAATGTACAAGCTTTAGCTTTAAATAATGCAAGTGAGGGGGTATAGAAATGGTAGATTTATCAAAACTATTTAAAAATGCAGTAATGAACTTATATAAAAGTAGTGTATATACAGTAGATTATGCAATAATAGAAGCATCAAAACTAGCAGATAAAAACAAAATAAATGCAAAAGATTATGAAGAGTTGATAGCATATTTAGCAGAAGAGCAAGAAAGGTCAATGCAAGTTGAAGAGATAACGGAAGAGATTACAGATGACACTGAAGATGAAAAAGAAGAAACAGCCAAGGAGGAAGAATAATGCAAGATACAGAATTAATTGAAAAAGTAGCTCACTTAGAAGAACGAGAAAAGTCAAATACGAAGAGAATTGATGCTGTTGAAAATAAAGTAGAAAATATATACGACTTAACATTAAGTGTAAGAGAAATAGCAACAGAAATGAAAGCAATGAGAGAAGACCAAAACAAAATGAACGAACGCTTAAAAATAATAGAAGAAAAGCCAATTAAGGACTATGAAGATACAAAGAAACAAGTAAAAGGCAAAGTAATTTCTTTTGTGACTGGAATAGTATTAACAGCAATAGCTTTTGCACTAGGATTAAGTAAATTTATGTAGGAGGTGAAAACATGGAAAAATTAAAAACAATAGCAAAATACTTAACAAATATACTAGCAATAGTAAGTGCATTAGTAGCAGGAATAAATGCAGTAGATGGAATAACAATACCATATGCAATACAAATAGTACAAGTTATTGCAGTAGTACAAGGAGTTATAGGTACATATTTGCTAGGGCAAAAAGCAATAAATAAAAAGGAGGAATAGTTATGGAGGAAGAAATTGTAGAAACAATGGAACTTGCAGAAGAAGATACAAGAGGGGAGGTAAACGAATAATGAATATAGAAGATAGACTATTAACAGTAAATTCATATTCAAGAAGTGGAGAGAAACAAGGAACTATACAGAAAATTGTAGTTCACTGGGTTGGAAATGCAGGAAGTTCTGCATTGGGCAATAGAAACTATTTTGAGAGTTTAGCAACATCACATAAGACATATGCTTCATCTCATTATATAATCGGCTTAAACGGTGAAATAATAAGATGTATACCAGAAAATGAAGTTGCTTTCCATAGTGGTAGTTATTCAATGAATAGAAAATCAATAGGAATAGAAGATTGTCACCCAGATTGGGATGGAAAATTCAACGACAATACATACAACAGTTTAGTAGAATTATGTGCAGATATATGCAGAAGATATAATCTAGGCATAGATGCAATTATAAGACACTACGATGTAACGGGAAAAGAATGTCCAAGATATTATGTAAGAAATGAACAGGCTTGGATACAATTTAAAAATGATGTAGCAAATAAATTAGGACAAGCTACAACTACAGTAGTAGTATCAAAAGTTGAAGGGAGTGATGAACCAGTGAGAAGATATAAAAACGGTTCAACAAAAGAAATAATATATGCAGATACAAGTTTAACAAAAGTAATAGGAAGTTTAAGCCCATACGAAGAATGTGATTGTTTTGGAGTATTTAATGGAAGACCAATGGTAAGATATAATGTTTCTGGAACAGGTAATTACAAAATAGGTTTTGCTAAATGGCTTGGAGGAGTGAAATAATAAAAAATAGTATAATAAAAAAGGGGTTGAAAGGCCCCTTGACAATTTTAAGTAACAATTTTTTTAATAAGAGAGTTGATAATTTCTATATTTGCGTCATACTGTTTGTTAATTGAATATTGGGTTAATTTGTATTTGTTATCAAATTTTTCGAATCTTATTCGTATCCCTTGACTATCGTTCGTTGTAAATTTTTTTGAATCATGAATATCAACAAAATTTTGCCCATTTGTAATATCAGCCCTAATACTATACATATTTAATGTTTCTTTAACGATATTAAATAATTCAGTTATTAACTTCTCTTTATTATCTTCCATAGAAAAAATACCTCCTTTTTCCTAATTATAACATATCAAATATAAAAATTATGTCGAATATTATCAATAAAAATAAAATAATGTTTTATGACTAAAAATCAAGGTATATAATTACATTGATTGGAAAATAAAATGGCTTAAAATTGATTTTAAAGGCTTGATTTTTGGCTAAAAATAAGCATTTTTTACTTGAAATTACATAAAATTTATGATAT
>ERZ824473.1997-NODE-1997-length-26150-cov-3.485993_pt1 | contig 26150 bp, 15 predicted proteins | sample MGYA00519874_ERZ824473 | MGnify/ENA primary metagenome ERZ824473 (study PRJEB31778, sample SAMEA3449151) | human gut metagenome | biome: human gut; feature: human-associated habitat; material: faeces | place: United Kingdom | collected 2010/2012 ... | reverse complement strand
AAGTGGAAATCTGGAATTTTAATAATATCAGTGTGGATGAAGCTAAATTGGGATTGAACGGTTCGCCGACGCGGGTATGGAAGTCTTTTACCAAAGGAGCTAAAGCAGCCGGAAAAGTTTTCGAAGTGGAACCGGCCGAAGCTGTAGATGTTATTATCGAAAAATTGAAAGAGAAATTTATTATTTAATACATGATTTTAGAGGAAAACCGGGAATAATCCGGTGAAATCTAAAGTTTAAAATCTGATGAAGATGGATAAATCTCAATATAAAGACGTTTATGTATTCGTAGAGCAACGGGAAGGAGTTATTCAGAAAGTTGCCATCGAATTATTGGGGAAAGCCCGGGAGTTGGCCGATAGCCTGAATGAAAAAGTGGTGGCGATGTTGTTGGGTTATGAAGTGGAGGGTCAGGCACAGGAATTGATCGCTTATGGGGCCGATGTCGTATTGTGTGCTGACGAACGGGAGCTGGTACAATATAATACCGAGCCTTACGCTCAGGCGATTACACAGATTGTACATGAGCGTAAACCCAGTATCGTACTGATTGGAGCGACGACGATCGGCCGGGATTTGGGCCCTCGTTTATCCGCCCGTTTAGAGACCGGGTTGACAGCCGATTGTACGGGCCTCGCTATCTCGGATGAACGGGATTTGCTGATGACCCGTCCTGCATTCGGAGGAAATCTGATGGCGACGATTATTTGTAAAGAACACCGGCCGCAAATGTCGACCGTACGTCCGGGAGTGATGCGCACGAAACCGAAAGATGAACAACGTGCCGGAACGGTAGAGAAGGTGAATATTCATTTCGATAAGTCGAAATTTAAAGTGCGGATTCTCGAGACGGTGAAAGAACAAAAGAACCGTATCGATATAACAGAAGCGAAGATTCTCGTATCCGGAGGCCGTGGTGTAGGTAATACGGAGGGATTTGAGATGCTCGGAAAATTAGCGGAAACGCTGAATGCCGAGGTTTCTTCTTCACGTGCCATGGTGGATGCCGGGGTTATGCCTCATGACCGTCAGGTTGGCCAAACCGGGAAAACCGTTCGTCCCGATCTGTATTTCGCTATGGGTATTTCCGGAGCTATTCAGCATTTGGCCGGAATGGAGGAATCGGAATTTATCGTTGCCGTGAACAAGGATAAATATGCTCCGATTTTTAACGTTGCCGACCTGGGAATTGTCGGGGATGTGAAACAGATCGTTCCGTTGCTGACCGAGAGGTTGGCAAACATCCGGAAAACTGACAAATAAAAGCCCGGACATGGAGTATCAAAAATTAATGCTGGAAAAACAAGATCGTGTTTGTCTGGTAAAGATCAATCATCCGGAGGCATTGAATGCCTTGAATACGGTGATCTTGCAGGAATTGGACCGGGCATTCGATGAAATTGCAGCCGATCCGGAAACCGATGTGGTTATTCTGACAGGCGAAGGACGTTCGTTTGTTGCGGGAGCCGATATTGCTGAAATGAGTGTGATGAAGGCCGAAGAAGGCCGGCGTTTCGGTGAGTTAGGGGCTGCTGTTTTCCGGAAAATCGAACTGATGGCTAAGCCGGTTATTGCTGCCGTGAATGGATTTGCTTTAGGAGGAGGATGTGAACTGGCGATGGCTTGTGATATCCGTATCGCCTCGGCTAAGGCGAAGTTCGGTCAGCCGGAAGTGGGACTTGGGATCACGCCGGGATTTTCCGGTACCCAGCGTTTACCGCGTTTAGTCGGATTAGGTAAAGCCAAAGAGTTGATTTATACGGCTGCGGTTATCCATGCCGAGGAAGCTTGCCGGATCGGACTGGTGAACAAAGTGGTGGAATCGGAAGAATTGATGAATGAGTGTATGGCTATGGCAAAGACTATTGCTGCTAAAGCGCCATTGGCGGTTCGTTATGCCAAAGAAGCTATCAACCGGGGAGTGGAAACGGATATGGATACCGGTATCGTCATCGAAAACGGTTTGTTCGGGTTGTGTTTCGCAACGACCGACCAGAAGGAAGGCATGGAAGCTTTTTTATGGAAACGTAAACCCGAATTTGAAGGGAATTAAAATCTTTGTAATTTAAATTTATCGATTATGAAAATATGCATTGTTGGAACAGGGACTATGGGACATGGTATTGCCCAGGTATTTGCCCAGGCCGGACATGAGGTATTGTTAAAAGGCCGTTCTGAAGCTTCTTTGGCAAAAGCCCACAAAGCTATGGATAAAAATCTTTCCAGAATGGTGGAAAAAGGTAAATTGGAAGCCGGGGTTAAAGATCAGGTATTGGCCAGGATTAAAGATTCGATGAAATATGAGGATTGTGCCGATGCTGATTTGGTGATCGAGGCGATAGCTGAAGATATGGCTACCAAGCATGAGATATTCAAATTGTTGGACGGAATTTGTAAACCGGAAGCGATATTGGCAACCAATACTTCTTCGCTTTCTATAACGGAAGTGGCCGCTGTGACTAACCGTCCGGAAAAGGTGATCGGTATGCATTTCTTCAATCCTGTTCCGGCTATGAAACTGGTGGAAGTGATCAAAGGCCGGCTGACTTCGGCAGAGGTGCATGATCAGGTATTTGCTTTATCGCAGGAAATCCGCTCGATTTACGAGCTTGAAAATCTTCCTTACGGGAAAGTGCCCGTCAGTGTCGAGGAAGCTCCTGGATTTATAGTCAACCGGATTCTGATCCCTCTGGTGAACGAAGGCATCGGTATATTAGCTGACGGAGTGGCGAAAAAAGAGGAAATCGATGCCGCGATGAAATTAGGGGCTAACCATCCTATGGGACCATTGGAACTGGGTGATTTGATCGGATTGGATGTTTGTCTGGCTATTATGGAAGTGTTGTACCGGGAATTCGGTGACTCTAAATACCGGCCTCATCCTTTGTTGCGGAAAATGGTTCGCGCTAACTTATTGGGACGGAAGACCGGAGTCGGGTTTTATGACTATCGGAAATAATGAGGAGAGTCTTCTTTACCGGGATACGATGCTGGGGAATATTTCCCCAGCATTTTTACTTTTTCCCCACTTTCTACAAGCTGCGATTCTTAATCTGTTGTATGTAATATATTGATAATTAGTATATTTTGTTGATTTTGTGCTTGTGGCATCGGATTTGTCCTGTTTAAGGACAGAATCTAACTCTAAAAAATAATAGTATGAAAAAGATCGTCATTTTAGGAATCGGAGCTTCTATGTTCTTCTTGGGTAGTTGCGTAGAGAGTTCTCAGAAATATAAGTCTTTACAAGCCCGTCTGGATTCTTTGAGTACAGTACATATTATGCAGAATTCCGAAATGGAGAGTATGCTGGCCGATTTGAACGATATTTCTGCCGGAATGCAATCGTTGCGGGATGCCGAACGTTTATTGACTTTGGAAACAATTAATGAAAATAAAGCCAATAGTAAATCCAAACAGCAATTGAATCAGCTGAAAAAAGACGTACAGGCTATTACCGAGGCGATCGCTTCTTATAAAGAACAGATTTCCAAACTCGAAGGTAAGAATAAAAGCCAGTCGGCCGAGTTTAAAAGATTGATTGCCGGCTTAAATGCGGAATTGGATCAACGTACACAGAAACTGAATGAAATTACTAAACAATTGGCTGAGAAGAATCAGCAATTGGCAGTGAAGACCGAGGAAGTCGCTAATCTGACCGAGAATGTGGAAGCTTTGGATAAAGCCAATAAAAGTCAGCAAATGACGATCAATGAACAGGATATGGCGATTCATCAGGGACACTATTTGATTGGAAACCGCAAAGAGCTGAAAGAAGCTGAGGTAATTTCCAGACAAGGGATTTTCTGTCCGCCGATCGTATCGTCACAAGCACAAAAAGCCAACTTTACCGATTTGGATATCCGTGAGATGAAGGTGATCCCGTTGAATAGTAAAAAAGCGAAATTACTTTCTGTCCATCCGGCTGATTCCTATACTTTGGAGACCGGTGAAGATGGTAATATGACCCTGAAAATCAATGACGAAAATAATTTCTGGAAACAAACAAAATACTTGGTTGTGATGATTGGATAAAAGCGGGAATAATTTTAACTGAGAGAGGCATACCCAAAAAGTATGTCTCTTTTCTTTTTTCACAACGATTATTCTTGTCGAGAGAGAAAATAAAGAAGTTTTTTTTGATTTAAAGACAGTTCGTTTAGAAAACTAGCCGAAGATCATCAGGATTTTTAAAAGTGTATCCGATGAGAAAATCGCTTTCAATTTGTCGATGCTTTTGTATTTCAGTGTTTTAACACTGTTTACTGAGATGTTCATTTCCTGTGCTATTTGCTGATTGTCGAGGCCTTGAAAAGCGAGCTGCATGACTTGTTTACTACGGGGAGGTAATTTTTCGATTTCCTTGATGATCTGTAAAGCGACATCTGTTTCGACTATAACATTGAAAATGTTCACTTCTTTGAGCGAACGGCTATTCACGAATTTTTCCTGTAATTTCAGTTTTCTTAACCATTCGAGAGAGAGGTTATGTACCAACATATACATATAATTATCGATGCTTTCGATTTCCTTCTCTTTGGACACTAATTCCCAAAGCCGTGCAAAAGCTTCCTGGACAATGTCCTCTGATGCCGATTTATCGTTCAGAAACCGGTTGGCTGCAAAACATAAAGGAGCATACAACCGATTCATTGTACTGGCAAATTCATTTGGAGAAGAATTTTTAATCCCTTGTTTTGCTGTTGATTTCATCTTTATTTAACCTGAAAGTCGAAAACAAAGGTAAAAAATTGTAAGAATCATTCATCTTTTTGGAAGACTTATTAGTCTTTAATATAAAGTGTAATTCGATATAAAACAAATTATGTGTCTTGTACAAGATCGTCAAAAATTGATTTTGTTGTTGCAAAAAGCTTATTTCGGGCAACTCTCTGAAGAAGAAGCCGGGCTGTTGGCTGAGTGGCGTAGTCGGTCTTCGGAACATGAGGCATTGTATCGGCGGATCATGAGCGGAGAAAGCCTGGCCGAACTGCTTGAGTGGCAAAATCATTTCGATCCGGAACAAGCGAATCGGTCGATTTTGCATCGGGTTGAAAAACGTAGATCTATTCGGATGAGGAAAATAGGTTTGCGGGTAGCTGCTATAGTTCTCCTGTTGCTGGGAATAGGAACGATATGGATTATAAATCGTCAGGGCGATTATAGACGGCAACAGGAATTGGCTTTTACATTGATTCACCCAGGAACTCCCCAAGCTATTCTTACTTTGGCGGATGGAAGGCAAGTGGTATTGGATAAGAAACCGGTAACCTTGAAATTAAATGAAAAACAATTTTTGACCGGAGATAGTGCTATATTGAATTATGCGGTTAATCTACCGAATGGTTTGGAAAATAATGAACAGCAAACATTAATGCATAAGGTGGAAGTTCCGGTTGGTGGTGAATATCGGTTAGTGCTTGCCGATGGTACTAAAGTCTGGATCAATGCTGAAAGTTCTTTGCAATATCCGGTAGAGTTTACTGCTGAACAGCGAACAGTAATTTTACAAGGTGAAGCCTATTTCGAAGTCGTTTCGGATACGCTGAAACCTTTTACGGTGAAAACGCCTGCCGGTTTGGAAGTGAAAGTTACCGGTACGCATTTCAATGTAGAGGCATATGCCGATCGTAGAACATGGAAAACCACTTTAGTAGAAGGAGGGGTGGAAGTCCGGCTTGGAAAATATCAAACCTATCTGCGACCGAATGAACAATTTAGTTTTGATCAGGAAACCAATCAGGGAAGCTTGAAAAAAGTAAATGTCAGGGAGGTCATCGCCTGGAAAAATGGCTGGTTCGTTTTTGATAATACTCCTTTGGAAGAAATCATGGAGACAATACGACGATGGTATAATATCGAAGTAGAATATCGGGATGCTGAGACGAAACAATTGTGTTTTACGGGTGACCTTAGTAAATATGATTCTTTTGAATCTGTGATTCGTATGTTCGAAGATACACAGAAAGTTAAGTTAAAAGTTCGGGCCAATCGGCTGATCGTAGAAAGACATTAATTCATAGAAATAGATGATAGAATATACCTAAAAATGGGGATTTCTCTTAAATAGAGCTCCCATTATCTTTGGACCTGCTAAAATGGTCGATTCATTTTGCGGATTTCCGCGAAAACAATGGACAGGTGGTGATTGAAAATAGGTAATTATTAATTAAAACAGTAAACATGAAAGTAATGTGTTATTTCAAACAAGGAACAATATCCCGGATGTTATTCAGAGGGATGTTGTTTGCATTGTTGGCTGTATGTTACCCGGAATATTCCCGGGCTGTTATTGCTGAGGATTATCAGGCGAATCGGTTGATTACGCTTTCTATGAAGAATATCTCTGTGGCTGACATTATCGGGCAAATCCGGAAAACGACAGATTATCGTTTCTTATTTCAGGTCGATGACCTGAAGGGAGTCCGGAAAGAGGTTTTCGAGGTTTCTGAAGCGACTATCCGGGAAGCGATGGATAAATTGGTGGCAGGAACATCACTGACTTATACTTTGCGGCAGGACGGAGTAGTCGTTTTATCTCAAACACAACCTCAATCCAGGGAATTTACCGTTTCAGGGTTTGTACTCGAGGCTGAAACCCGGAAACCGATACCCTATGCCACTGTTTTTATACCGGATTTACTGATCGGTACTTCTGCCCGGGAAGACGGGGCATTCACACTTAATCATGTACGTCCCGGAAAATTGAAACTTGAAGTTCGTTTTATGGGACGGATCAGTCTGGATACGGTTATTCAGGTGAATGCGAATGTGACGAATCTCCGTTTTTATTTGCAGGAAGAAAATTTCAGGTTGAATGAAGTACATATTACGGCCGAGAACAGCAAAGCCGGACAAGCTACTTCCTCCAAGATTTCCCGTTTGGCCATGGATCATATGCAGGCAACCAGCCTGGGAGATGTGATGCAGTTATTGCCGGGTGGGTTAGCAACCAATCCGAATCTGGGATACGCCTCCCAATTGAATCTCCGTATGATTTCCGAGAATGCTTCCGGCATACCGGGGGTGACGGATGGAGAAGAGGAAGCTGCCAATATGAATAGTTTAGGGACTCTGATTATCCGGGATGGGGCTCCCGTTTCCAATAATGCCAATCTGCAGACTGTAAGTCCTGCTATCACAGGTGCCGGGACTGCTTTGGGCGGAACATCTTCACCGGCCGGAGGTGTCGATGTCCGGGCTATCTCGACAGACAATATCGAGTCCATCGAAGTGATTCGGGGAATACCTTCTGTCGAATACGGAGATTTGACTTCAGGGGCTGTCATTATCAATTCGAAAGCAGGCCGGGAACCGTTCCGCTTACGTTTTAAAACCAACGAAAACATTTATCAGGTATCGGCTGGTAAAGGATTTAATCTGGGAGGGAAGAAAGGAAGCCTGAATATCAGTGGGGATTACGCTTATAATGTGACGGATCCTATGCAATCTTATGTATACTATCAACGGGCTGCTGCAAAAGTGATGTATTCGAATATATTCTTACATGATGTTCTCCGTTCCAATACTTCGGTAGAGGTGATATATGGGGATAATAAACGGAAACAAAATCCGGATGATGAACGGCTCCAACTGAAGAGCAACGGACGGGATCTCGGTATTGCGTTTAATACGAACGGAATTTTTGACCTGGATTACGGCTGGCTGAAAAATCTCCGTTATACGTTGGCAGTAAATTATATGAATAAGAAGAGTTATGAACAAAGATTATTGACAAATGCAACATATCAATATTCGATGACGACGACCGACGGTGCAATTCTGAGTAATCGGCCCGGTGTCGATTTGTATGACGATCAGGGAAATAAGCTGACCAATATTCCTGCCGGCGAAGAGACACTTTATGCCAATATGTTACCCAACGATTATCTTACCCGTTATGATATCGAAGGAAAAGAGCTGAATGTGTTTGCTAAAGTGATGGCTAATTTTGTCAAGCAAGGCAACCGGATCAATAACCGGATTTTAGTCGGGGCGGATTTTAAAAGCGATGGAAACAATGGAGATGGAAAGACTTTCGATCCGGCGACGCCTCCATACCGGGTAAATACCAGTCTGTATTCTTCTTTCCGCCCGCGGAAATACAGTGATATTCCGTTTGTAAACCAACTGGGAGTATATGCGGAGGAAAATTTCAGCCTGAATTTTGCCAGACGGAACCTGAATTTACAGCTCGGTATACGGTATGATAAATTGTTCGGACACCAGGATATCTGGACGCCCCGTTTGAATGCTTCTTTAGATGTATTGCCAAAAACATTTACGTTGAGAGGGGGATACGGGGAAACGGCTAAAATGCCCACAGTCCTTTATTTGCATCCGGAGAAGGCTTATTTCGAGATGGTCAACTTTGTGAGTCTGACAGATGATAAGATTCCCGAAGCTCAACGGTTGATGATGACGACGACCCGGGTTTTCGATACGGAAAACAAAGACCTGGAAATTGCTAAAAACCGGAAAGCAGAAGTCGGGTTCGATTTGAATATCAAAGGAGTGAGGCTGGCAGTCACCGCTTTTCAGGAACGCATGAATAACGGTTATTCGATGGCTTACTTGCCGACTACTTTTAAATCCGTCGAAAACAAACAATACAAAAGCGGGGAATTACCTGCCGATGGAGTGACTGCTCCTGCGCTGACCGAAAAGGGGACTTACCGGGTATTGATGAAATATATGACTCCTCAGAATAACATTACAATCAATACGCGGGGACTGGAATTCGATCTGAATCTCGGACGGTTCGATGCGATTCGTACCGCTTTTTCGGTCAATGGCGCCTGGTTACGGACAGAACGGTTCAATAACGGTTATACCTATTATGAAAAAGGCTCCGAAGATCCGGCCAAAGCTCCTCATGTGGGGATTTATGAAGCCGCTATGCGGAAAAATTATTCAGAAAGAATGGCGACGACTTTCCGGGTGACCCACAATATTCCCGATATCGGGTTTGTGGTGACATTGTCTGCTCAGGTGTTGTGGAAAGAGGCCAACTGGAGCCGTTTCGGAAATGATTCGATCCCAGTTAGTTATATCTCGAAAGAAGACGGGCAGGTATATCCTTTCGATCCGGCTAAAAAAGAGGATGCTGAGTTTACCGCTATCATGCGGACAGTCAACCAGAAAGACCGAATCCGGGAATCCATGCCTCCGACACTCTGTATGAATTTGTATCTGACGAAGGAAATTAAAGACTACCTAAGGGTATCGTTTTTTGCGAACAACATGTTCAGCAGTCGTCCGCTATACAAACAAAAACGGACTATCGGTTCCTATGAAAGAAGAAATATTCCGTTATTCTTCGGGTTGGAACTGTCGGCCATTATCAATTAGTTTGTTAGAATGAATCATGTTATATCAGTAAGCATATGAAATACAAAAATACATATACAATAGCTTTTTTCTTATGGATGGCAGCGGTTACGGGATCGTGTACCGATCAATTCGACAATGCCGATCAGGCCGATAAGATAGAAAAAATGACGATCATTGTGCAGGCCGACGTGAATGTGTCCGGTTTGCCTGCTCCCGAATATTTAAAGGTACAATTGAATAATTATTCGGAAAATCTGACGTTGGATGCTGAAATGGATGCCAGTGGAAAAGCTGAAATTTCCGGCGTTATCCCCGGGTTATATAGCATCAGTATCGATGGAAAAACTTCTTCGGAGGATGGTTCGGACTATTATCTGAACGGGAATGCCGTGAATTATCCGATCGTTAGCAGCGATAAACCGCTGGATATTTCAGTGCGTGCTCTCGTGGCTGGAAAGTTGATTTTTAAGGAAATCTACTATTCCGGTTCACGCCCTGCGACAGGAGGGGTTTACTTCAGGGATCAGTTTTATGAGATTTACAACAATACGGAGAATGTGATTTATCTGGATAAGTTATATATGGGACACTTACATCCGACGACAGCGACCACCAAATTACCGGTTTGGCCCGAGGAAGACGGAGATGACTATGTCTATGCCCAAACCCTTTGGCAATTTCCGGGGAATGGAACGGATTATCCTTTAAAACCGGGCGAATCCTGTATATTGGCCCAGGCTGCCCTGAACCATCAGCAGGAGTTGTTCAATCCCAATAGCCCTGTAGATTGTTCCAGTGCGGAATTCGAGTTTTACAATGGCTTTGCCCTGACTCCCGATCAGTCTGCCGTCAATATGAATATTGTTTACAATGACGGGACAAATGAGTTGTCTATTCCTTTTTATCTGACTTCTGTGTTTGGGGGCGCTTATGTACTTTTTCAGGTGCCGGAAGATGTCGATTATCGCCCTTGGATAGGGAATAAATGGCAGACCGTGGATTTATCCAGCTCGAGCAATACGTTATATGCCAGAGTACCTGTTGATTATATTCTCGATGTGGTAGAGTGCGGTACAAAACAAAGTGATCTGTCCGGGAAACGTGTCCCGGGATTTCTGGATGCCGGGATGACCTGGGTCGGAGGTTCTTATGTCGGGAAGAGCGTGGCTCGTAAGATGATCGGCACCCGACCCGACGGTTCGCCTATATTCCAGGATACGAATAACAGTACACAGGATTTCGAAATTCAGGATACTCCCCAGCTGAGGCGTTATGGGGTAAAGATGCCTGCCTGGAATCATCTGTTAGTGACCGGAGAATAGATCGTTAATGTTTAAAATTAGAATATTATGGTAAAGAATATATACTGCACGATAAAATATACCTGCTGTTCTTTGATGATGAGTATGGCGGTGACGGTCGGGGTCGCTCAGGAAAAAATCGCTGATCGCTTGAATACACCCGCTGCATTGGAAAATATGAAAATGCGGGGATTGTGGTCTCAGAGTAAGAATGCGGCCGGAGCTTTATTGGATTATTCATTCCGTTATGCCAGCGCAGACCTGGAATATCGGTTTTATGACGGAAATTTTCGTCGTCCTCAGCAGGGAGAAAGTGGGAATAATGTGGTTTTCGACACCGAAGGAGGAGGAAAGGTAAAGGATTTCTTTGCCTGGGGAAGTTTCAATTATTCGCGGGACAAGGTGAAAGAGGCGAATTTTAATTCTTCGATCATCGATCCGTATCGGGGAATGCCTTATTATACGGCCGATACCAACGTCAGTAACTGGAATAACCAGCATTATAGATTGAAAATGCGGGTAGCTACTCCTCAATTCTGGAACTTCCTTTCTTTCGGTCTGGATGGATACTATCAGAATTCCGTCGGGGCGAAACAACGCGATATGCGTACTAAATCGGTTTTCTATACGATTATTGTCCGGCCGGGAGTCGTTTTGTCTGCCGGGAAAAATCATCGTTTCGGTTTGGATTTTGAGTACGCCAGTGTACGGGAAGATTTGGAGATGAAAGCCGTCAATAGTTATGTCGAGCAGACTTATTACCTGCTTTCCGGTTTGGGAATGGCTACGGAAACTTCGGGTATACAACGCTTTCTGACCTACAACGGGAATCAGGTAGGCGGAGGTTTGCAATACAATTATGCCGGACGGATGAATATTTTACTGGATCTGGGTTATTCCAAGAAAGTAGAGGATGCGATTACCACTCCGACTTCTCCGCGTTATCTCGGGACGACGAAAGATGGATTATGGAGCGGTAAGTTGATGGCTTATATTCCCGATGCGAAGAAGAACACCCATTTTGTGGAGATGAACTGGCAGGAGCGGAAAATCGATGGGATCGAATATTTGCAGAAATGGGAAACGGATGGAGAAGAAGGAGAATATAAAGTGTATTACAAAAGTATCCGCTCTACCTACAAAACTCAAACGATGAGTTTGGACTATCGCTATGTGATCAACCGTGGAATGGAATATTCCTGGAAATTAGGTGCCGGTGTGAAATACTGGAAACAGGAGGAACGCTATCTGATCCCTGTTTCGACCCGGGATATAGAGAATACCAGGTTCGAAGTGAATGTGAAAAAGAATTTCTTTCTTTCAGACAATAATTTAAGACGATTATTGGTCGGTGTGAATTTGGGATACAATAAGAATAACAAAGCAGACTATGTATATGGGGGAAACTATCCGGACTATCGGGTGGTGACCGATTTGATGGGTGGAGATACCCGCTATTTGGGGGCTGATTATGGGGATCTTCATCTTTCGGCTGTTTATTCTCAGCTGGTGAATACCCGGACGACAGCTAATTTGTTTGCTAAAGTAGATTGGCAGTATTTGAAGACTCATAGTTATGACTTCGATCATCGGATGGTGATGAGTGTGAGCGTGGGGTGTCATTTTTAAATAGAGCGGTATGAATTATTTAAGCTCATTCAGTCTGGTTTGGATAGGTATGTTACTGATCGTTGCTTGTCAGGGAGAGAAAGATTTTTCTCTTCCTTATGAGAAATTTGTTTTGGATAACGGACTACAGGTCGTATTGCATGAGGATAAATCCGATCCTATCGTGTCCGTGGCGATTCAGTATCATGTGGGATCGGCGCGGGAGAAGCCTGGAAAAACCGGATTCGCTCATCTTTTTGAGCACATGTTGTTTCAGCGCTCCGAACATTTGGGCCGAAACGAATTCTTTAAAAAAATCGGCGAACTGGGGGGAAGTTTTAATGGGGCGACCGGACCCGACGGGACGGTTTATTATGAGACTGTACCTCGTGATGCGCTGGAGAAAGTGCTGTGGATGGAGTCCGACCGGATGGGATTTTTCATTAATACGGTGACCCGGAAAGGTTTAGAGAGGGAGATCGATGTCGTTTCGAACGAAAAACGGCAAAATGAAAACCGCCCCTTTGGGCAGAGTAACGGGATGATGTTAAAGCAATTTTATCCCGAAGGACATCCTTACCGTTGGCCGGTGATCGGTTCTATCGCCGATCTGCACGGAGCTACGGTAGACGATATAAAACAGTTCTATCGGAAATATTATGCTCCTAACAATGCGACCTTAGTGGTGGCAGGGGATTTTGACCGGAGGGAGGTGGAGGCGATGATCCGGAAATATTTCGGAGAAATTCCCGCCCGGGAGGAAGTAGAACCTGTCCGGCCGATACCTGTACAATTGGAAAAAACGTCGAAGTATGTCCTGGAAGATCGTTTTGCCAATGCACCCGGACTGGAAATGAATTTTTCCGGAGCAGAACAATTCCATCCGGATGCTTATCCTCTGCGCATACTGGCTTTATTGCTTTCTTACGGTAAGAATGCCCCTTTTTATAAAGTGTTGGTGGAAGATAATAAGTTGGCATCTTATGTGAATGTGGCGAGTAGTTCCCTGGAATTGAGCGGACAGGTATCGGTTTCTGTAAAAGCATATAAAGAAACCGATCTGAACACGGTATATCGGGGGATTCAGGAGGCTTTCGAAAGATTTGAGCAAGAGGGGATCCGGGATAACGATCTGGAACGTATGAAGATTATGCAGGAAACGATGCTGTATAATGTGATGATGTCTCTTGAAAGCAAAACACAGGCCTTAGCCCGGAACAACGTTTTTGCGGGGCGTCCCGATCAGATGGTGATCGATTTGGCACATTATCAGGCTGTGACGAAGGAAGAGGTGATGAGGGTGTATCGGAAATATGTAAGGGGAAAACATTTTGTGGCTTTGAGTACTGTCCCTCAGGGGCAAACGAGCTTAGCTCTGACTGGTTCTGTTGTTGTCCGACCCGATGAAGATAGTCCGGTCGGACAGAAATTAGTGGCAGATGAAGGGGCGGTTACGGATGACGATCCCTATGAGTATACGCCGTCCGTTTTCGACCGTTCGGTGGAACCTCCTTTGTTGGCAAATACGCCGGAATCGGCGATGCCACCCGTATGGACCGGTGAAATGAGTAATGGTATGAAGGTAAAAGGAATGGCCTATACCGAATTACCTGTTGTACAGTTTGCTGTCTACCTGAATTCGGGCATGCTTTGCGAGCCGAAAGGGAAATCAGGCCTGGCACGTTTGACGGCGGCGGTATTGAATTGTGGGACCCGGACCAAAACACCGGAAGAGCTCGAGGTTGCTTTGGGATTATTGGGTGCAAGGGTATCCTTCGGTGTTTCGACAGAACGAATGCAACTGTCCGGTAGTTGTTTGAAAAAGAATTTTCCTCAGGTCCTCCGTTTGGTAGAAGAGATGTTGTTGGAGCCTCGTTGGGATGAAACGGCTTTGGAATTAGCCCGTAAGCGCATGATCGGGAATATCCGGCAAAGTTCTACCGAACCCAAGGTTTTGGCCCGGCATGTCTTCCGGCAAATGATGTACGGGCCGGAGAACGTTTTGTCGAATTCGGCTTTAGCTTCCGAGAAAGAGGTTGCCGCCATTACCATGGAGGATATTAAAACTTTTTATAAAACCCATATCGTTCCCGGACAGGCGACGTTTGATTTTGTCGGGGGGTATGAGAAAAAAGAGGTGATGAAATTTTTACAGCCTTTAGCTCGGACCTGGACTACCGGAGGTGCTTCGCAGGAGAGATTGAACCTGAATTTTATGGCTCCTCAGGCAAAAGTATATTTTGTAGATTATCCGGGAGCTAAGCAGTCGTATATTCTTCTCGGATGTCCGGCTATGCCTAAAGCCTCGAATGATTATTATCCGGCAAAAATGGTGAATCAGCTGTTGGGGGCTTCTTCCAATGCTTTATTGTTCGATGTGTTGCGTTTGCAACACGGTTATACTTACGGGGCGTATTCATTTTTCGATTGCGGGAAATATGCGAATGAGTTCCGGGCTACTTCGAGTGTACAGGCGGCTTATACGCTCGAAGCAATGCAACTGTTTAAAAGTTGTATTTCGACCTATGGAGAGCAGTTTACAGAACAAAGTCTGGTCAAAACCAAAGATGCGATGTTCAAGGAAAATGCTGCCGCTTTCGAAATGCCCGATGCCCGGTTGGACCTGTTGTCGGAAATGACGGTCGATGGTTTGCCTGTGGATGATTTGAAACGGCAGGAACAGCTTCTGAAACGGATGACGCTCCCGGAGGCGAAAGCGTGTATCCGTAACTGGTTGGATTATGACCGGATGTTTTTTGTTGTCGTGGGAGATGCGGCATCCCAGTTGGACCGGATTCGAAAAAGTGGATTGGGTGAAGTGAAGGTCGTTGACCTTCAGGAATTACGTTAAGGTTTTGCAATTATTAATCGAGACCTGAAAAGCCGGGATAGTATGGTTTTATACTTCCTGCTGGAAGGTCGATAAAAGGTGAAGTATGAATTTAATGAAGTGTATGTTTGCAGGGATAGCTTTGCTGGCTGTTTCTTTTGCCTGGGGGCAAACGATCGTTGCTCCTCAGCAACGGCCGGAAAAGACTTCTTTTGCTATCGTAACCGATCAGGTGACCTGGGAAAAGTGCAGGCCTGAGATCGAAAATTACCGGGCGGTGCTTGAACAGGAACAATTGCCTGCTTATATACTGGCCGGTCAATGGAAAAATCCGGAACAAATAAAGGAGTTGTTGATGCGTCTCTACCGGGAGAGCCGTTTGGAAGGTGCTGTATTTATCGGTGATATACCGATTCCGATGATCCGGAAGGCACAGCATATGACTTCTGCTTTTAAGATGGATGAGGAGAAGTCGCCGAGGCTGGATTCTTCCGTACCTTCCGACCGGTTTTATGATGATTTTGACTTGAAGTTCGATTATTTAGGTCAGGATACGACTTCTGCTTTGTTTTTTTATTATAATCTGGCTGCCGATTCGCCCCAGGCTTTGTGCTGTGACATATATACCGGAAGGATCAAACCGCTGGAAGATGGGACTGACCGCTACCAGCAGATCAGGGATTACCTGAACAAAGCAGTGGCTGCTCATCAGGAAAATAATATCCTGGATCAATTTGTTTCTTATACCGGAGAGGGTTCTTATTCCAATTCCCTGACAGCCTGGCGGATGGAACAGATGATCTTGCGGGAACAACTGCCAGGAGTCTTCGACCGGGAAAATAATGCCCGTTTTATGCGGTATAGCATGTGGGACTACCCAAAAGAAGAAGTCATCGCTGCCTTACAACGGGAGGACTTGGATATGCTGATTTTTCATGAGCATGGAATGCCCTACCGTCAATATATTTCGGCTACTCCCAGGACTCATGATCCGGAAGAATATACCGAATTTCTGAAACGGGAATTCCGTTCGAAATTACGAACTGTTGCGGATAGGCAGGGAGATGTCGCCGGTCAGATGAAGAAGTGGTGCGGAGAATATCACCTGGATACTTCCTGGTTTAGCGGTGCTTTCGACCCCGAATGGATTCGTAAAGATTCTATAGCGGATGCGCAGTTGGGTATTGTATTGGAAGATGTACCGTCGATTGCTCCCAATGCCCGTTTCGTTATTTTCGATGCCTGTTATAACGGGGATTTCCGTGAGAAGGATTATATTGCCGGACGTTATATCTTTTCGAAAGGGAAATGTGTCGTGGCATTTGCTAATTCGGTCAATGTCCTGCAGGATAAGTCGGCGAATGATTTGTTCGGCTGGTTGGGTTTCGGAACCCGGATCGGATTGTGGGCCCGTTATACCAATATTCTCGAATCGCATATTATCGGAGATCCGACTTTTTGTTTCTCTTCCGGACGGGAAGGGATGGATTGTAATACCTGGCTGACGACTTCCGAATCGCCTGCCTTCTGGTTGGAAATGCTGAGAGATTCTCCTTATGCCGATTTGCAAAATATGGCTTTGTTGAAATTATTTCAGCAAGAATATCCCGGGATATCGGACACGCTGCGTATGCGTTTTGAAACTTCGCCCTATGCAGTTGTCCGCTATACCTGTATGTCGCTGTTGGAAGAATTGAATGATCAGAATTTCCGGGAAGTGTTGAAACTGGCCGTGACCGACCCGTATGAATTTATCCGCCGGATAGCGATCCACCGGATGGGACGGATCGGTGCTCCGGAGTTCTTGCCTTTTATTATCGATACTTATCTGAACGATTATTTGTCGGAACGGGTGAATTTCAATGTCCTGACTGCTTTGGAAGCTTATCGGTGGCAGGAAGTCGATGCTGTACTTGAAAAAGAACTGGCGCAATCGACTTTACGGAATAAAGACGACTTTCGGACAAAATTACAAAGCAGATTGAGTAATGAGCGGATGTGGAAAGTAACTGACGATATGCCCGATCCGGAAAAACCTGAAAAAGATAAAATCTTTTATATCCGTTATCTGAAAAATCTGAACTATCATCCCGGAGTGCCTGTTTATCTCGAGCTGGTGAAAGATACATCGGCCTCTCCCGCGCTTCGGAAGTCGTTGATAGAATCTTTGGCTTGGTTCAACTTGTCCGAATATAAGAAAGATATCATCACCACTTGCGAAGGACTCTTGCAAGATCAGACAAATACACCTGATTTCCGGCAAGAAGTGTTGAGGACTTACCATCGTCTGAAAGGTGATCTGAAAAACGGGAAATAAAAAAATACGACCTATGAAAAATTGGATTTTTATCTTCATGATATCGATGATCACTCTACCGGGATATGGTAAAGTGAAGGTGCAGAAACCGAAAATGAAACACCCGACTGCTTTTGCCATCCTGGTAGATGAGGTGACTTATGAGAAAATTCCGGGGGCGATAGAAGCTTATCGGGATGCGATCGAAAAAGACGGTTTGTCGGCTTATATTGTCAGCGGAAACTGGGAATCTCCGGATCAGGTAAGAAAGGAGATTGTCGCCCTGTCGCGGCGTAAACCCGTTTTGGAAGGGATCGTTCTGGTCGGGGATATTCCGGTGGCGATGATCCGGAATGCACAACATCTGACGACAGCCTTTAAAATGGATGAAGAAGCCTTCCCTTTTATCGAATCGTCGGTCCCTTCCGACCGGTTTTATGACGACCTGCATCTGACTTTTGATTTTATTCGCAGGGATTCGGTACACCCGGATTATTTCTATTACAAATTACGGGAAGACAGTCCCCAGCAATTACAGCCGGCTCTCTATTCCGGGCGGATCAAATATCCGGAGGCGAAGGGGGAAGATAAATATAAAGCGATAGCTGAGTACCTCTATAAGGTCGTACGTGAAAAACAGGAAACGAACGAATTGGACTGTTTTACTTCTTTTACGGGAAATGCTTACAATTCCGAATGTTTGTTGGCATGGATGGATGAGCGGCTGGCATTGGAAGAAAATTTTCCTTTAGCATGGAAAAATAGCCGGACCGCCAAGTTCCTGAATTTCCGGATGGCCGATTATATGAAGTTTCATTTATTCGATGAATTGCAGCGGGATGAATTGGATGTGATGTTGTTTCATGAACATGGGGCTCCGGATCAGCAGTATATTTGTGAAGGGCCTGCCCCGGTGGGAATGAACGGTTATGTGAAGGGGATTAAAGCGGCTATTTATAACGAGGTGAGGAAAGAAGTCAGGAAAGGAAAAGGCACGCCGGAAGAAATTCAGGATTACTTTATTCAGGAATACGATTTAGAAAAACATTTCTTCGACGATCTCTATCATCCTGAGTTGTTGAAAGCAGACTCCATCGCAAATGCCAATACCGGGATCGTATTGGAAGATCTGAAGCAAATGAACACTTATCCCCGTTTTGTGATGTTCGATGCTTGTTATAACGGTTCGTTCCATTTACCGGGCTATGTGGCCGGATATTATATTTTTAACGACGGGAAAACGATTGTCGCCCAGGGAAATAGCCGGAATGTACTACAAGACAGATGGACCATCGAGATGATCGGTCTTTTGTCTCAAGGTATACGGGTGGGGCAATGGAATCGGTTGATTGCAACGCTCGAGGGACATATCATCGGTGATCCGACTTTCCGTTTTTCAGTGGCTGTACCTCATACTCTGGCCCTGGATATTGTGAAAAATCCGGCAGACCGGCAATTATGGGAAAAATACAGCCGGTCTGCAATACCGGATGTACAATCCCTGGCATGGCGGATGTTGGCCGATCAGGATGAACGACACGAACTATCTCCCCGTTTGTTGAAATTATTCCGGGAATCACCCTGCAATAGTGTGAGGATGGAAGCCTTGAAGTTATTGAGTCGTTATGCAAACGACGATTTTGTAGAAGCTATACGCCTGGGATTGTACGATGCTTATGAGTTGATTCGCCGGAATGCAGCTGCTTATGCCGGAAAATGTGGCGATCCCCGCCTGATCGGAGATGTCGTTCGTGTATGGTTGAATACTCCCGAATCAGAACGGGTAAATGATGTGCTGCAGTCGGCCTTGTATCTCTTCCCGGTGGAAAAGGTAACGGAGGAATTAAAGACTTTGCAGAAGTCTGCAACAACGGTGACTCCTTTTGCGTTGAGACAACGGCAAATCGGGGAGATGATCGGAAAGCTCACAGATAAAAAGCAAAATCGCTGGTTGGATTATGCAGAAATTCCAAAGGCTACTCTGTCCTTGAAAAAACAGATTTCAATGATCCGGTATATCCGTAATAATCCGTTTCACTTTAATGTAGAAGCTTATTTGAAGCTTCTCGGTAATGAAGCATACGATAAGGAAGTCCGGATCCACATGGCGGAAGCGTTGGGATGGTTTAACTATTCCTACCGAAGGGATGAAATTCGTACAGCTATGGAAAAGATGCTTGAAAAAGGGGGATTGCCCGAAACTGTACAAAGAGAAGTATGTCAAACGATTAACCGATTGAAATAAATGATGAAAGCTTTACTGTTACTTTTATGGTTACTCCCTTTGTGGAGTTGGGCAAAACCGGAGATGATCCGGCCGAAAGTGAAAACTTCCACCGCTTTTGCTATTGTCGTCGACCGTCAAAGTTACGACAAAGTGAGAACAGCTGTAGAGGCCTATCGGGATGCGATCGAAAAGGATGGACTGGCGACCTGGATCCTGATCGATGATTGGGAAAGCCCCGCAGAAATCCGGGCCTTGCTGAAAGAATTGTATGAGGATCGCCGGATGCCTTTAGAAGGGACGGTTTTTGTCGGGGATATACCGGTTCCGATGATCCGGGATGCCCAGTTTTTGTCTTCTGCCTTCAAAATGGACCAGAAACGTCCCTGGGATCAGTCGAGTATTCCTTCCGACCGTTATTATGACGATTTCGGTTTGCAGTTCGATTTCCTGAAACAGGATTCCATTCAGCCGTTGTATTTTTATTATAGCTTGAATCCGAATTCGGCGATGCAAATCCGGTCGGATATCTATTCTGGACGGATCAAGCCGATGGCCCGGGAAGGAAAAGATAAATATGCGATTTTGGAACGTTACCTATGGAAAGTGGTACGTTTGAAGGCAGAAAAGAATCCTTTGAACGATCTCACCGTGGCCCGTGGGCATGGGTATAATTCCGAAGCCCGGGAAGCCTGGTCGGGTGAGCAGTTGGCGTTGCGTGAACAGTTGCCGGATTTATTCCGGCCGGGGAGTTATGTCCGGTTTTATGATTACGGCATGCAATACCCCGCCAAATTTCCTTATCTCTCCGCTACCCAGCGGGAAACGGCCGATGTCATTTTATTTCATCACCATGGAGCCGACGATACCCAATATCTGAACGGCTATCCGGAAGGTAGTGGGGTGAATCTTTCTATTGATAATGTGAAACGCTATCTGCGGAGTAAGATCGTGACGGCTTATGAGCGTAAAAAAGATGTCGAAAAGACGAAGCAGGATTATAGTCGATCCCTGGGGGTTCCTGTTGCCTGGATGGAGGATGCGCTCGATCCGGAGGTTATGGCACAGGATTCCCTTTTCAATGCCCGGATGGATATTCATTTGAGCGATATTCATGCCCTTCGGCCCAATGCCCGTTTCGTGATGTTCGATGCCTGTTTCAACGGTTCTTTTCATTTGGAGGATTGCATTGCCGATGCTTATATTTTCGGTGAAGGAAATACAGTGGTTACTCAAGGGAATACGGTGAATACCATTCAGGACAAATGGCCCGACGAATATTTGGGGGTACTGGCCTGTGGCGTGAGAATCGGTCAATGGGCGCGACATGTGCATTTTCTGGAAACACATATTATCGGTGACCCTACTTATCGTTTTGCAAATACCGGGGATTCCCGGTTGGACTTGAATAAGATTCTCGTCAAAGAAAAGAAAAACGTGGCGTTGTGGCATCGCATGCTGAAACATCCGCTTCCCGATGTGCAGGCAATGGCCTTGCGGAAACTCTTTGAAAATCAGGACAAGGGGCTGGATCTTTTGTTGCAGTCTGTTTATCGGTCTTCGCCGTATGGTGTGGTCCGGATGGAATGTTTGAAATTATTGTATGAAATGAACAGCCCGGTACTTTTTGAAATATTACCCTTGGCTGTGGATGACAGTTACGAACTGGTCCGGCGGTTTGCCGTTATTTATGCCGGTAAGACAGGAGCTGACGAAGCTATTCCGGCAGTAGTCCGTTCGTTACTGAATGACCGCTTGTCCGCCCGGGTGAACTATCAGGCCCGGGAAGCTGCGGGACTTCTGAATCCGGATAAAATGCTGGCGGAGATACAGAAACAAACCACGGAGGGGGCGTATTGGGTAGATGAAACCGATTTACTGAAAGCATTGACGACTTTGATTCAACGGGGAGCTGCTTCCTGGGAAAACAATATCGCGGTCGTATTGAATAAGACTTCCAAAGCCAAAGATAAACGGTTTGAAATCGGTAGACACCGCAATCAAAACTATGCCCGGTCGGTAGAACCCCTGATTACCTTTATGCTGGACGCTTCGCAGGATATGGATTTACGGATCAGGACTGTCGAAGCCCTGAGCTGGTATAATCATTCGGTGAAACGGCCGGAAATTATTGCGGCTTGTGAAAAACTGATTGCTGCAAACGAAAATTCCCGTTTGGTCGACGAGGCGGTGAAAACTAAAAATAGGTTGATCGATTAAAATAGGAAAGTAAATGATAAGAATTGTCCCAAAATCGATATATCAAAAATCGATTTTGGGATAATTTTTTATTTAATGCCTTTTCGGTTTCGCTTTCAGTTTTTCGGGACGCATTGAATATTCTTTGACGCCGTATTTGGGCTGATTTTGGAGGAACTCGGGCAGATGTTTCTGAATTTCCGGGTTGGTCCGGATGAAGTGTTCCAGTTGGTTGGCATAATCGAAATGGGTAGTTGCGTCATCCCGGTTAGACATATTGTAAGCCATATACCGCGAATATTCCAGGCATTTTTCTTTCCAGAATTCCGGATAATCTTTATAAGTGGCTGAACGGGTCATAAAGCGAAAATATATACAAAGTTCTTCACGGAAAGCACCGGGATCAGCTACCATTTGGTCGATGAGCCGGGCAGCTTCTTCGTATTTTTCGGCACTAATCAGTCGGTCGGCCTCGTTTTTCCGGGTAAGGAATGTTTTTCCTTCGAAATCAGGTATGGCTGCCAATTCGGCGGCATCCGGGCAGTAGTTACATTCTTTGAATAATTTACTGTCTACTGCCTGGGTTCCGTGAATTTTGCGGTATTTGTCGATATCGGAACAAAGCATTTTAAACAGTTTGTTGTCCCGTCCGTGGATGGATTTCACGAATAAGGCCCATACTTTCGGATTTTCCAGTGAATAACCCGGCTTCGTGATCAGTTGTTCGGCACATTTTTCGCTTTCTGTCCGGTTATAGCGGGAGGCTGCATAATAAGCGTAATCAAGTAGGAATTCCGGTTTGGTATTGCCTGCTTTCTGTTGTTCCATCAGATAGACAGAGGTCTTTTTCGGATCCAGGGCCGAAGCTCCGGTGAAAAGGAAAGTTTCCCGGTCTTGATTACTACCGGAGATATGGATTGCTTTTTCGGTTTTGGGATTTACAAAAACAAAGGTGGGGAAGGAAGCTACTTCGTATTTTTTGGCTAATTCGACTCCTTCGCCTGTTTCTGCATCAATCTTCAGGCATACAAAATGATCGTTGTAAAAATTACCTACACTTCCTAAGGTGAAGATGTTTTCAGCCATATTCAGGCAGGGGCCGCACCATTGGGTATAGAAATCGATAAAAATCGGTTTTTTCTCTTTTTTCGCCATAGCCTTGGCTTCTTCCCAGCTGCAATGCCGGAATCGGATACCTTCTTGGGCAACTGCCTGGAAGGCGATAAAGAGACTGAACAGGAAAATTAATTTTTTCATTTTACTTCAGAGTTACAAAAATTATCGCAGTTAAAGGGGTTACAACGGTTTAGTCGTTCCTTTTAACCGTTGTAACCTTTAAAACTTTTTATCTCTCGTACTGCGGCATTCCCGGATTGTAATTCAAAATCATTTGATTAATCGGGAAGATGTACCGATTGTCGTTCGGTGCAAGGGTAAAGGTCTCACCGTCTGCTGTATGGGTGATGTTTTTTTGGAATTTGTCTTCATAATTGAGACGTTTCAGGTCTATCAGGCGGTGGAAACCCGTGAAGGCAAATTCCCGGCGACGTTCGTCCAATACGATGCGGAGCGCTTCGTCCTTGTCGGTTGCTGTCAGGGCTACGTTGTTTTTGATGCGGTTGTCACGCAGTTTGTTCACATAGCTCATTGCATTGTCTTTGGAGCCGACGCGGGCTTCGCATTCTGCGGCAATCAGCATGTTTTCGACAGTGGAGAAACCTACGTTCTGATAAGCATATAGAATATAGCAAGTCTCCCCGTAAAAATAATCGGTACGTCCCATGTTGACGGTATCGTCGGCATAAAACAAAGCACGGCGCTGGTCTGTCGCTCCTGCAGGCAGGTTACGCTCAAATGTTGCAAGAAAATCCTTGCTGACCGGAATGGTTACACGTCCGCTTTGCAGACGGACAAATACGGCTTCCGGATTGTCATCCTTTTCGAGCATTGGTGTACCATCAGGCAAGACGATACGTCCCCAGGTAGTTTTATCCTTTGTCTGATAAGGGCACAAATCTTGCAATTTGTCGTTCAGTTTCAGTGCCTCTTTTGCTTCGGTGAGAGCATCGTCATAACGTCCCATGTAGAGATACAGGCGGGCATAAAAAGAGTGAAGGCTGCCTAAATAGGGATGGAATAAGTTAATGGGGACTTCTTTCAGGCTTTTAGAAGCTTCTTTTAAGTCATCCTCTATTTGTTTGTATACTTCGGCAACAGTGGCACGGGTGTATGTTTGATCTACAAGATCCTTTGTGATCAAAGGAATGCCATAATCGGTTGCTGCCGTTTCTTTGTGATAATGGCGGGCGTAGATGTTGACCAATGCCAGGTATTCGAAAGCACGCTGGTAGAGCGCTTCGGCGCGCAGGCGATGTTTTTCTGCATCGGTGGCATCGGTAGAGGAAAGCACGTTGTTGATAATAGTGTTGAATGTGTAAATACGCTCATAAGCGGCATTCCACAAGTTGTCATCTGACCCCGGCGTGTAAATCTGTCCGCCTTTGAATGAGTAGAGATTGCGCTCGTGGTCATCTTGGTTTGCATACGCCAGGTCGGCAGCAGAAACGGTATCGTCCAATAAATGCACGTCATCTGTCAGATAAAATGCATCTGTGCTCATGCAGCTATTGAGAGACTGACTGGCCAACAATTTCACATAGTCTTCAAAAGCTTCGGGAATCGCATATCCTTTCGGTTTGTTTCCCAAAAAATGGTCGCATCCTTGACTTACTATCAGTAGGGTGCAGAGTATCGGATAAATGTATTTTCTCATTATTGTTCTCATTTTAGAAATTAACTGATAAACCGAATGTCACATTTGCCGGGAGGTGAGAGCCGCGTGAGGGTGAAAGGCTGCTGCCGTTCCATACTTCGGGGTCTAAGTTGTCCCTATTGGCGGCCCAGTACCAAAGGTTCTGTACCTGTACATTCAGGCGGATACCTTGAATCATGTATTTTTTCAACAAATGTGGGGGAATGGTATAACCAAGAGTCACATCGCGCAATTTGATGTAGTCGCCTTTCTGTACATGTTTGTCGGCTGCACTCCAAAGGTCTTTTGCTTTCATGGCTGCCTGGTTTTGGAAAGCAAAAGCCGGGTTGATGTCCGGATTGTTGTTATCCTCTGCGCTTTTCCAGTAATTCATCAGGTCGCGGTCGGCATTGGAGGTGCGGTAAATAGGATGCTGTGCAATCAACATGCCTGCTTTTACATCGCGCATTACATGACCGCCGGCATAGATAAACATGAAGGAAAGATCAAAACCTTTATAACTTAAACGGTTAGTAAATGATGCATTGAAACGTGGCTCGTAAGTACCCGAGTAAACTAAATCTTCCTTGGTCAAAAGGTCGGCAGATTTTACAATTTCTCCATTCTTGTTATAGGCGGTTGGAATACCGTTTTCATCCAAACCAGCATAACGAACGCTGAACATGGAATTCATGGCATAATTTTTACGGGTGTTCAGTTTGCTATAGTAACTGTAAGCCGATTCATCAGAAGTCTCGACTTCAAGCACTTTATTTTTGTTGTATCCGAATATGAAGTTAGAAGTCCATGAGAATTCATTCGTTTTGATATTCTCACTGTTCAATACGATTTCTACACCTCGGTTGTACAAACTGGCAAAGTTCATCAACATGGAACTCCATCCCAGGGTCGGATCGGTGGAGAAGTCTCCCAAAAGATCACTACTCTTTTTGTTATAGAATTCGACAGAGCCGTTCAAACGGTTTTGGAATAAATTGAAATCTACTGCGATGTTGGTTACTTGGGTCTTTTCCCAACGCAATGACGGGTTTGCCGGACTTTTGATATAGAATGCGCTTTCATTGGTATAGTAGTTGTTCCTGTCTGCTGCGGCAATCAGGTAAGGACCGTTCTTTTTAGAAACGTTACCGTTGATACCGTAAGTGGCACGAAGCACAAGACGATCTAACCAATTGGTTTTGTTTTGAAACAGAACATAGTGGGCACCTACAGACCATAAAGGTTTATACTGATATTTGGGGTCTGTACCGAAAAGGTTTGATTGGTCAATACGGATACTTCCATTCACGGTCAGACGGTTGTCTAAAGTATAGGATGCATTTCCATAAAATGATACATAACGGTTGTCCACATGCGAGAAACCCGGAGTCTTGTTGTTGAATGAGAATGTTCCGTATATACTTTGAGTGCCCCGAAGCATTTGATTCAAGTCAAGCGCGTTGATTTCGCTGTACACCAATGTCTGATCATCGTATCCCAAACGGTAGAAACCGTTTTGAGAGGTAACGACTTTCCGCCGTTCTGCGCCGACAAGCACTTGTAAGTCATGACGCTCGGAAAAGGTGTTGTTATAGTTCACTTGGGCA
>ERZ824473.1994-NODE-1994-length-26213-cov-3.893493_pt1 | contig 26213 bp, 20 predicted proteins | sample MGYA00519874_ERZ824473 | MGnify/ENA primary metagenome ERZ824473 (study PRJEB31778, sample SAMEA3449151) | human gut metagenome | biome: human gut; feature: human-associated habitat; material: faeces | place: United Kingdom | collected 2010/2012 ... | reverse complement strand
TTAGGACACATGCCTCTCACGCATGTAATACGAGTTCGATTCTCGTACCCACTACTATCTGATTATCAGCCTCTTACTAACAAGTAAGGGGCTTTTTTATTGCCTTATATTTATCTCAAAATATCGTTTTTAAGCGATATAAAGAGGTATTTTCAAAAGAAAAATGCAAATTTTGCGCAAATTTTCATCTCGCATAGTTATCGTGCTATCCCATTAATGTACCTACCTACAAAGAAAAAGAGGAAATGCAGTTTAACTACATTTCCTCTTTTTCTTTATAGATCTCAAAGTAAGATTCTTTATCTATTCTCAACCTGACTCTTTCTTCCCTCTTCTGCCCGGCTAGGTTTACGAACAAATTGAAATACAGTTGGCTGAAAGAAAGGTTGGAACGATCATAGGTTATATCAAACGTCCAGGTTCTACGGAAAGAATCGAAAGTAGCGAATGGTTGCTCACCTCCTTTACACATAAACACTTCCGGGAAAGACGTAGGCGGATAAGGCTGGAATAAGCCCGCTAATTGGGCATACACATAGTCAATCATCCATTCGTCTCCCGTCAAGGTCAATTCCCCTTTCAAGCGGAGTTTGATTGCATAACTGGCAGTCACGTCAGACGAGGTATAAACAGGGACTTGGCTTTCTGCCGAATAGTTACCGTCTTTATATCCAAGACTCATCGTTAGTTTAGACCGGCCGACGCCATTAAATCCATCTACTTCCCGATCCGCCGACTGATTTTTCAGGTTAATCATAAATGTCAGTTTACCGAGAGTCGGGTCACCCGGATATTGCGCAAGCGTGTCCAACACATAATCTTCGGTATTATAACTTCGGGCTATCAAATCTCCCTTTCCTGCTTCCAAAGCCGGACCGCCTCTTTCCACATCCACGTTGCCAACCGGATAATAAATAGCATCATTATCCCTTACGCAGCCACTCAAACAAAACAGCAACACTGCCAAGCCTATTATCTTATTCATAATCACCTTACTTCTTGATTTTGCGGACAAAGATACATCTTTTTTATACCACCCTTGATTTATGTCAACCGTTTTTAGTATTTTTGCACACATCAAGACAGAAAAGACATGGATACACTATTAAGAGAGACTGTAAATGCTGTTGTCAATTCCCGCTTTCCGGAGATGAGTATAGAAGGAAGACGGCAGATAGAAAGCATACTGATTCGTGAAGAATTTCCCAAAGGAGCCATAGCGCTCAACGAAGGAGAAGTAGCCCACGAACTTGTTTTTGTAGGAAAAGGCATGCTTAGGCAGTACTATTACAAAAACGGGAAAGACGTGACCGAACATTTCTCATACGAAGGATGTATCGTGATGTGCATTGAAAGTTTTCTGAAACAAGTACCCACCCGGCTAATCGTAGAAACTCTTGAACCTTCCATTATTTACTTATTCCCCCGCGACATGATACAAAAATTAGCGAGGGAGAACTGGGAAATCAACATGTTCTATCAAAAGATATTGGAATACTCTTTAATTGTATCACAGGTTAAAGCAGACTCCTGGCGTTTCGAATCCGCTCGCGAACGTTATAACCTCCTGCTCGAAACACATCCGGAAATCATCAAACGCGCGCCTCTGGCACACATCGCTTCCTATCTTCTGATGACACCGGAGACACTAAGCCGTGTACGCTCCGGTGTTCTATGATTTTAGCGGCTTTTCCGGTATTCTTTTGGAGACATACCGGTGTAATGCTTGAAATATTTCCCAAAGAAAGACTGGTTTGCAAAATTCAGCCGGTCGGCAATCTCCTGTATATTCATACTTGAAGAATTCAGGAGGGCTTTCGCTTCCAGAATCACCAACTCATCAATCCACTCTCCCACCGTTTTTCCGCTGACTTCTTTCACGACTCCCGAAAGATGTTTCGGCGTCAGACACAGTTGGTCGGCATAGTATTTTACGCTGCGTTCAGACTGGTAAGACTCCACCAGAGACTCATAAAAGCGTTCGAAGATATACTCTTTCCGGCTTTTATTCTTCATCGTAGTAGCGTTTGCAGGTGCATGATTAGTAAAAATAGTGCAAAGCTCGAAAAAGAACCCCTGCATCAGTCCCATTACCACTTCCCTACGATATAAAGCTTCCTTATTCCTCAACCGTTTCCTGATAAACGCGTGATACTCCTTCACCACCTCCTGCTCGTGCGGAGTGAGGTCGAAACACGGATAATCTTTCAGATAGAAAAACAAAGAAAGCACATTTCCGATCTTAGGCAACGTCTCCAGCAAGTTCTTCGACACAGCAAAGAAAATGCCTTTAAAATCGTGACTGAAATACCGCTGCTCGATAATCTGATTAGGCAGTGCTATCACCATCAATCCGGGACACAATTGAAATTCACGCAGACTAATCTTAAAAGTACCGGTACCCTCCAGACAAAGCCCCACCGTCAACACTTCCAGTTTGGTAGGCCCGTTATACAACGATATAACGCTCTCCGTATCGAAAAGCGCTATATCATTATCAACAACATCAATGTTGTCGGCATCTATATGTTTAGAATGAACTACCGAAGAAATACCTACTTTCGGAACACTTTGAATATCCATACTCTCTCTTTTTTTGGCGACAAATATACCAGCATTTAATCAGATATACAAGCCAATCGGGAGCATTATCGGACATAATGAACACTTTTAGATACTTATCGAACAGACCGGAACAGATATTCATAATCACGTTTGGCAGCCGGCACCGTCCACTTTTCCGGAACAAACTTCCACTGATTGAGCGCTTTCGGGTCCATCGTTCCTTTCTCCTCAATGTAATTCATCAGGTAGAAACGGAGATCCTTATCCGTAGAGAAAATAATGCGGTCTTTCAACTTCTCCTGCGGGATGCCCGCCCCTTTCGTCAGCAATTCTCCGCCACCATTGCCACGGTAAGAATTCAAGGCCACCTTATATATCTTATCCATGCGGAAAGGAGAACCATCAGCCATGCTTGTAATCGTTATTTTTTCACCCTGCGGTTTAGTGACATCCACCGTATAAATAATGCCCGAAGCCGAGTCGAAATTAAAACTGTAATTCTGGAAAGACGATCTATCCTCCGCGCCTTCACGACGTTTCTCCTTGAACCAGAGCAGATGATCCTCCGGCGATTTCATCCGGTTCGTCCACATATAATAAGACATCTCCAAGAAATCCTTAATCTCCTTTCCGGACAGAGTCATCACATACAGCATGTTCTCATACTTATATAAATTGAACATATCACTCACAAATACATCCCCCTTCTTTATTTCCGAGTCAAACGAAAGCGGAGCGGCAAACGAGATGTCGGCACCGGTGATGTCGAGCTGCAAGGTATGTATCAGGTCGATAAAGGCAGAAGGGCCGAAGAAAGCAGGATGAGTGGAGATACTTTCGGTAAAAGTGCCGATCTTCTTCGAAACGAACTTCTGCACCGTTTCATATTGCGGGGCAAAACGCTTCATAAAGTCCTCGCTGATTCCGTAAGCCTCCGTTTCCGTCAAGACACCCTTGATATCCTTGCTCTGCACCTTTCCATCTTTCAGTTTCAAGGTCACATCTACATTAGACAAAACAATCCCATTGCTGGCCGGATCGATAATCAACACCGAGTCTCCGGCAACATTCATCACCTTCTTACATTCGCGGGAATGATCGTGCCCCATCAATACGATATCGAATCCCGGCACATTCTTCGCTACGTTGAGAGAAGCATTCTCGTTGTATTTGCCCGACATTTTGAAAGCCTCCTGTCCGGCATGGAACAAGCCGATCACCAAATCCGGGTTCTCTTTTTCACGGATAACCTTCATCCATTTGCGTGCCGTCTCTTCCATATCATCGAAACGCAATCCTTTCCACAGGTTTTCGGAGAGCCATGCAGGGATGGCAGGGGTAATCATTCCCAATACCACGATCTTCACGCCATCACGTTCCAACACTTTGTAAGGAGCCAGATGGGGCTGTCCCGTAGACGTATCTATGATGTTGGCACCCAACACAGGGAAGTCACAAGTGGCGATCCAACGGTCGAAAACGGCACGTCCCGTTTCCACGTCATGGTTACCCATGTTGCCGGCATCATACTTCATGTAATTCATCATTTCCGAGCAAAGATGGGGAGACACCGTATCTATATAATTATAGTAATAGGCAGTGGGCTGTCCCTGCAAAATATCGCCGTTATCCAGCAATATCAGATTCTCCTTATATTGTTCGCGCTCTTTCTGCACGAAAGAATAAACCCGTGCGAGACTCCCCTTCCATTCGTGGCGGGTTATAAAATTATAAGGATAATAATTGCCATGTACATCACTTGTTTCTACAATCTTCAGTTTCACTACCTTTTCCTGCGCCGCAACAGACAGAGCGAGGCAGAGAAGCAAGCCATAAATTAATACGATTCGTTTCATTCTTTTTCTATATTTAGATTTAACGGATGAGAGAATACAAACCGCGCCCCACCGGTATAGTCAGGGTCGATCCATATACTTCCTTTCCATTTGTGCACAATCAATTTACAGATAGACAATCCCAGTCCGGTACCCTGGGCATATTCATTCAGCTTCTCAAAACGCTCGAACACAAGTCCCTGTTTTTCTTTCGGGATGCCGCATCCGGTGTCCGTCACCGAGAAGACAGCCATTTGCGTTTCCTCGTTCACAGAAAAGTCCAATGTGATCTTACCGCGTTTCGTAAACTTGTTGGCGTTGGACAGCAGGTTAATCATCACTTGCTGCATACGCTGCACATCCGTCACCATCCGGAAAGATTCGAAAGAAGTGGTAAACAAGAACTGGTTTTCCGACGACTGCCGCGAAAAACTAACAGACGCCACCACCTGGCTGCACAACTGCACCACATCACATTCCTCCCAAGTCAGCGTCACCCGGTTGGCCTCCAGACGTGAGAGGTCGAGAATATCGTTAATCAGCCGAAGCAACAAATCCGAATTGGTTTTGATAATCTGATAATAAGACTGCTGTTCCTCCTCCGTGCTACCGCCAACGGCCAATACATCCGAGAATCCTACAATCGAATTCAACGGTGTCCGTATCTCATGGCTCATATTGGCAAGGAAAGCACTCTTCAGACGATTGGACTCTTCCGCCCTGTCTTTGGCTACGCGCAAGTCCTTCTCCGATTTCAGCAGCTCATCCTTCAGGCGTTTCGTACGGAAATAATAGAAGAGAGAGATGCACAAGCCGAGCACCAGTATCACAAACAAAGCACAGGCAGACCATATCTGATAAGTATATTGCTGATAGAACGAAACCGGCTGGTTGACAAGCTGCACTTTAAAAGGCAACACCGCCGGATCCAGCCCCCATTCCTTCACCTTCCGGCTATCCAATACCGCTTTGCAGCCGATTACCGAAAGATGTTTCGCCGTATCCTGCGGGTGCGTATCCATCCGTACAGACTCCATAGCCATCTCTCCACCCACTTTCCGGTAGTCGGGCAACACCCCTCCTATCGCCCAATGACCGAGACTCACCGATGAAGGGGTAAAAGCCGGAATGGTAGGGGTAACTTCCATCATGGCATACGTGGCATTTCTCATGAAATACCCCTCATTCATATCCACCCGCCACGTTCCTACCAGGATCACCGTGTTTTCGGGCAGTTGCCTCAACTCCTCAACGATGGTATAAATAGAATGTTTCCGTCCATCCATCAGAATCAAATCCAGATCGGGGAATTTCTTCATTTCTTTTCGCACCAATGCTTGCATGGTCACTCCGCCATACGTGTTGTCCGAAATAAAGGCAATGTGTTTCGTTTTCGGATAGAAGGCTTGAATCATCTGAATATTACCCTCTATATCATATTGGTTGATAAATCCCGATTTGAGTTCGGGGATATTCAGATGGTCGTCGAAGATATCGACAGATTCGGGCATCCAGCTATCCAGGCTTCCCATGGTATCTTCCGGCAATATCACCACGTTGCTACTGGCCAGACTGCACATCACGGGCACTTTCACCTGCATTTCATCCCGCTGCGACAAATAAGCGGCCCATGCTTCCTGACCTAACAAGATAATCTGCGCCGGATGCTTTTCCCCTTGATATTTAGCAAGAATCTGTGTCATCATTTTGCTCCATAGCGGAGCTTCCGAGAAGCTTTTACAGTTCATATTCTCGATGATGATGTCGCGCTGTCCTCCCAACTTGCTATATTCATCCATATAATCGGAAATAGTGACCGATGTTTGGTGCGCTGCCGGATTATAAGAACAGATAATCAGAATAGGTTTCTTATCGTTAGAGACAGCCAAGACCTTCGATGACTGCAGGAGCCAAAGAAAACAAATAAAAAAATATCCAAGACGTCCCAGCATAATAATGCAGTTTTGATGTGTTAATTCATTAATTGAGTTGCAAATATAGTAAAACTTGTCGGGTTTAACAGATTTATATGTATTTTTGTCGCTCATTTACTGTCAAAAAATACAAATTATGGAATTATTTCACAAGATGATTTCCGGATTTCTGGGCATACCGGAAAGACAAATAAGCAGCACGCTCCATCTTTTGGGCGAAGGTGCTACGATTCCTTTCATCAGCCGATACCGCAAAGAAGCCACTGGCGGGCTGGATGAGGTGCAGATAGAGCAGATCAAAGAGCAACACGATAAGTTGTGCGACATAGCCAAACGGAAAGAAACGATTCTCGGCACCATCACCGAACAGGGCAAACTGACTGCGGAACTGGAGAAACGCATCAACGACACCTGGAACCCGACGGAACTGGAAGATATATACCTCCCTTACAAACCCAAGCGGAAGACACGTGCCGAAGTGGCCCGCCAGAAAGGACTGGAGCCGCTTGCCACCATCCTGCTGTTGCAACGGGAAAACAACCTTAGCGCCAAAGCTGCTTCCTTTGTAAAAGGTGAAGTGAAAGATGTGGAAGACGCGCTGAAAGGTGCGCGTGACATTATCGCGGAACAGGTGAACGAAGACGAGCGTGCCCGCAACGCGGTACGTAATCAGTTCGGGCGCCAGGCAGAGATTACGGCCAAACTAGTCAAAGGAAAAGAGGAAGAAGCAGCGAAATACCGCGATTATTTCGATTTCTCCGAGCCACTGAAACGTTGCACGTCCCACCGTCTGCTCGCCATCCGCCGGGCAGAGTCGGAAGGGTTGCTGAAAGTGTCTATCAATCCCGACGACGAGGCCTGCATCGAACGTTTGGAGCGCCAATTCGTACGTGGCAACAACGAATGTAGCCGGCAAGTGGGCGAAGCTACGACGGATGCTTACAAACGGTTGCTCAAGCCTTCCATTGAGACAGAATTTGCCGCCCAATCCAAAGAGAAAGCCGACGATGAAGCAATTCGCGTATTCACCGAAAACCTCCGCCAACTTCTTCTCGCTCCGCCATTGGGACAAAAACGGGTGCTCGCCATCGACCCCGGATTCCGTACCGGATGTAAGGTGGTTTGTCTCGACGCACAAGGCAATCTGTTGCATAATGAGAATATCTATCCGCATCCTCCGATCAACAAGACCGGCGAGGCTGCTTCGAAACTTCGCAAGATGATTGAGGCCTACCAGATAGAAGCCATCTCCATCGGCAACGGAACGGCAAGCCGGGAGACGGAAGATTTCATCAACAGTCAGAGTTTCGACCGTCAGATACCCGTGTTTGTAGTCAGCGAGCAGGGGGCTTCCATTTATTCGGCTTCCAAAATTGCTCGTGACGAGTTTCCGGATTACGACGTAACGGTGCGTGGGGCAGTCTCCATCGGACGCCGCCTGATGGATCCGTTGGCAGAGTTGGTGAAGATAGATCCAAAGTCTATCGGCGTGGGCCAATACCAGCACGATGTAGACCAGACGAAGCTGAAGAAAGCACTCGATCAGACGGTAGAGAATTGCGTGAATCTGGTCGGGGTAAATCTGAATACGGCAAGCAGTCATCTGCTCACTTATATATCCGGTCTGGGCCCCCAACTGGCACAGAACATTGTCAATTACCGGGCAGAGAACGGAGCTTTCGGTTCGCGGAAAGAGCTGATGAAAGTGCCGCGCATGGGCGCCAAAGCCTTTGAGCAATGTGCAGGATTTCTTCGCATCCCCGGAGCTAAAAATCCGTTGGATCATACCGCCGTGCATCCGGAAAGTTACCACATCGTAGAGCAAATGGCCAAAGACCTGAAATGTACCATCGACGAGTTGATAGCCGACAAGGAACTTCGCCGGAAGATCAATATTCCCGACTACATCACTCCTACCGTCGGCCTGCCTACCTTACAGGACATTTTGCAGGAGCTCGACAAGCCGGGACGTGACCCGCGCAAGGCTATCAAAGTCTTCGAGTTCGACAAGAATGTACGCACCATAGCCGATTTGCGCGAAGGGATGATTCTTCCGGGCATTATAGGCAATATCACTAATTTCGGTGCGTTTGTCGATATAGGAATTAAGGAGAACGGTCTTGTACACCTTTCTCAATTAGCGGAACGGTTCATTTCCGACCCGACAGAAGTGGTGTCCATCCATCAGCACGTCATGGTGAGGGTGATGAATGTAGATTATGACCGGAAACGGATTCAACTTAGCATGATCGGGGTACCGCAAGACTGATTGCTTCTCTTTTCTCTCCCCACCACACGATCAGAATCGTAAATACAATCATAAGTACTGTGCAAATGAGCGAGCCTTCAAAACCGAAGGCTCCGCCATTCAGTACGTTTTCTTCGGGCATACGCAAAGTCAGCATACTGGTGGTGAAGTTGTTTCCGCTTACCTGATAACCGAGGATGGGGCCTTGAATCCAATTCCAGAAAAGATGAAGCGAGATAGGGAAACACAGGTTCCGCGTATATAGATAGGAAGCTCCCAGCAGCATACCTGCCAGCAACAGGTTGAGCATAGGCAGGAAAGCGATTTCGGGATTGAAGATATGCATAAAGGCGAATAACGCTGCCGAGACGAAAAGTGCCAGGAATTTATTCATGGTGGTATGCAATAGGCGTCCGAGGATATAGCCGCGCATCAGTATTTCTTCGAACAAGGCGACCAGCAGGAAAAAAAACCACGAGCCCAGCAGATCCAACGGCTTGAACTGGAAACCGGTGACTTCTATCTCTCCCAAGACGAACGAGATTCCGAAGCCGAACAGATAGAGCAGGATTGCCATCAGGAAGCCATACCACAGTCCCTTGACGTGTCCTTTTAAGGAGAGCCCCAAATCAGAAAACGGACGGCGTTCGAAGCGGAGCATAGGAATAGCGGCGGTCAGAACGGCGAGCAGCATACTGGCTTCGAGAATAATGTATCCCATCACTCCCGGATGGCGGGCTTCCACACCCAACACCAACGACAAACATCCGCGGGCCAGCGTACCATACAATCCAAGAAGGATGAAAAGTATCACAATAAACAGCGGGATACAAGCCCACACAGGAAGTCTTTTGGGTTCTTTGCCCCCAGCAATGTTGTCTGCCTCCATTTTTACAATTTGTTAATCCGGCTACAAAATTAGATATAAAACATAAAAAAACATCATGTATTCTCTATTTTTCCTATATTTGTCAGAACAAATCTACAAAATTATGAAAATAAAACTACTATTGATAAGTTTCTTATTGGCCGCTAATGCGTTAGGAGCAGCCGCCCAAGTGAGTAAAACGTATTATGTGAGTAAGCCCGGTACGCTGATTTCCATGATGACTGAAGAGGAAGCCAACAGTGTCACCCATCTCACACTGACCGGAAAACTGAACGCGGAGGACTTCCGCCATCTCCGTGACGAATTTGATAATCTGAAAGTATTGGATATTTCGAACGCTGAAATCAAGATGTACAGCGGAAAAGCGGGCACTTATCCCAACGGGAAATTCTATATTTATATGCCGAACTTCATTCCTGCATACGCATTCTCGAATGTGGTGGACGGAGTGACCAAAGGCAAAGCCACGCTGGAGAAAGTGATTCTTTCGGAGAAAACAAAGAATATCGAAGATGCCGCCTTCAAAGGTTGCGAGAACCTGAAAATCTGCCAGATCCGCAAGAAGACAGCTCCCAACCTGTTGCCGGAAGCGTTGGCAGACAGCGTTACCGCTATCTTCGTCCCCCTGGGCAGCAGCGACTCTTACCGCTACAAGGACAGATGGCAGAACTTTGCGTTTATCGAGGGGGAACCGGTAGAGACTACCCTGCAAGTGGGCGCCATGGGCAAACTGGAAGAAGAGATCCTGAAAGCGGGACTGCAACCCAGAGACATCAACTTCCTGACCGTTGAAGGCAAACTGGATAACGCCGACTTCAAACTGATCCGCGATTATATGCCGAATCTCGTCTCTGTCGATATTTCCAGAACGAACGCAACGGCTATCCCCGACTTCACTTTCGCACAAAAAAAGTATCTGTTGAATATGAAATTACCTCATAATCTGAAATCTATCGGACAGCGTGTATTTAGCAACTGCGGTCGCCTTTGCGGTACGTTGGAGCTGCCGGCCAGTGTGACGGCTATCGAGTTCGGTGCTTTTATGGGATGCGATAATCTCCGCTATGTGTTGGCTACCGGAAATAAGATTACGACGCTGGGTGATAATTTGTTCGGGGAGGGAGTTCCGAGTAAGTTGGTTTATAAGAAATAAAAAATCCCCTGATATGAATTAAACCGCTTGGTTATTCATATCAGGGGATAAAATTATCTTAGCGAGTATGAGATTCTTTCTTACTGACTTGCTTCTTTTTGCTAGCTTCATCCAATGAGTATTTATTCGCTCTCACTGCTATCTTATATCCGAGAAACATTCCCAGTAAAAGTAACATTAGATAATCAAATAATACAGATACCCGATCTAAATAAAAAATTGCATACGCTCCAAAAACATAACAATAGACTTGCATTATTATTTTATCTGATTTCAAATAAAATGTCCGAATGATTCCTTCTGCTTTCAATGGTCGTTTAGGAGTCCGTATATAGGGAAATAAATAACTCATCATTCCGCCTATTAATGTAATCGCCCAAAAAATTAAGAATATTATCTGCACACTAGATGTTAGATAAGGAACCTTATATATATAAGGCAAAAAGATACGATATGCAATCAGGGTAATACTACCTAATAAAGCTGTTTTTTCATATATTGCTATTAAAAGATATCTCATATTTTTATAAATTAAAAGTTTATTTTCCAATCAAAATACTCCTCCCATACAGTTGGACCATATATTTCTTTTTTTTCTACTTTTTTCGTATAGACTTCATAGGAATCTTGTGACGGGTCAGGGTTGGTAACGTCTAATGTTTCCTTCGAGAATGTTCCTATAACCCCAAGAATCATGCCTACCATTGTTTTCTTTCCTCCATCTTTTGGATTTCTTTTCGGAGCCGGATCACCATTAGGCATCACCCCCGACACGTTAGTATCAATACTTTCCGCCACATTCGCCTGATTCCGGTCCAATCCTTCTTTATTCCTCCTGTCTCTTTTTCTTTGATGCTCATATTCAGGACTAATCGCATTCTTTGCCTGATAAAATAAAAGAGTTCCAAAGGCATAAGACATTTTAGGAGCATTATTTATAATCTGCCCTAATTCCGCGAATTTCCCTGATGTATGTCTCATTATCTGTTGATCTGAAGGCAATCTATAAGATTGCGTGTTCGTCAAAGGATAATAGAATGGCAGAGGAAGAGGAGTTCCATTTTCATAGATCACATTACCGCAATAATCGGTAGTAGTTGTATTTCCTGCGATACTATGAACAACACGTAGTTTTGTGCCTGCTGCATCATAAAGGTAAGAAATAGAACTGCCATCTTCGAACTCTATACGGTCCGGTAAATTTAGGTAATTATATTGAATATTGATTATCTTTTTATTCAAATCTTTCAATAAATTGCCCTTGCATCATAATAGCACTACACACACTATTTATTTCTTCTTTACTCCCTAAACGGGGCTAAGTAAGTAAAGTTATCACCAATAAAAGAAATTACCCTGATATAAATTGATGATTAGTCAACTTATGTCAGGGTAAGACAAGATAAATATTCTATATCAACTATTCTTTAGAAAAATAATCTTCTGGCAAATTTGTTACAAATTGGATCATTTGAATATCTCTATTTAGAAGAAAAGTATCTAAAGCACAACCTAGTTTATTCAGATAGATACTTTGTTTTATTCTGCTTTTTGATGGAGAATATAGCTGATATCCTCTGTCTCTATCATATCTTAAGAGGCATGGTTGGAATTTACTCCGCTGCATAGTATCTGTTACATATTTATTACGTATTTCTTTTCTTATGATATAAAATTCTTCTTCGTAATCAAAATCTTTACTGCAATAACCCGAAGAATTATAAAAATAAGTAAAAAGAGAACTTTTCTTTTTTATCATTTCACATAAATCAAATTTAAACTTCATCCATTTTTTACCTTTCCAAAAAACATCCATTGATTTATTCTTTATTTCAAATGAAAGATTATCCTTATGCATGGATAAATATTGCAACAAATCTTCACGTCCTGTTCTTTTTTTATTAATAGACTTTTCAAAATCACTAAATGATGAAAATGTGTTATCATTAGCATCATCTATTATTTTCCAACAAAAATTCTTCAATTCCTCGACAGATGGATATTTCAAGTTGGCGCGATAATACCATTTTACATGACTATATAAGTCAAACTTAAAGTCATAGTCAATAGAATTACCACCTTCTGAAGGCAGACTTTTGCAGCTATATATAACTAGAAAAAGTCCTGTAATTGCATAAACTAAAAATCTTTTCATTTTTCTCTATTAAAAAACAATCGGTTATATTTATCAACTAATGTATTGGCTGCAGACTTAGAATATTTTAGATGAAGTATATCAACCCCTTTTTTATTCATAAATCTAATATGGAAAGCTTTTTGCCCATTCTGCCAACCTCCAATATCTTTCGGCATATCTCTGTCTCCAACCCAATTTTCCATATACCCTTTCATTGCTCCTTTACCACCTAAGACATTATACAATCCACTACTACTTCCTTCATACTCTATATTATATTCATTTCTATGTGTATCAAGACCTAAATATCTAGATTCTTTTGAGTTTATTCCTTCAATAGAGAAGTCTGTAGTTGGATTTCCAGTATCTTCTCCTCCAAAAGAATTATTCACATTTTTCTCTGCAATAGCAGATGTTAAAATTGCATTATCAATCTTCTGATACACAGCACCCTCAAAAGAGTCTGCCACTTTTTTACTTCCGAATAAACTATAATAAATATTATTTTCCGTATGTGTAACTCCTAAATACATTCCATTTCTCACTACTTTATTTAAATCTTTCTGCGAGTGAATATCTGCGCTATAGGAATATTTCCAAATTCCTTCTTCATTTTGAACTTTATACCAATCTTTACCATCTGGATCAATATACTTTACAGGATTATTCGCACAATAATTATATGGACTTACTCCATAATACTTTTCACTTGATGGATCCACCACATGCCATCTTCCCAATACCGGATCATACATCCGCGCCCCGTAATCATACCAATCCAATCCACCTTTTCTGTCCTGTTCTTTTCCGTTGTACTTGTAGGGCTGAACAGAGGAAGTTGAAGCCAAGATTCCTCCGAACGGATAGTAATGGTTCACCTCTTCCGCTTCACGATCTTCATTGTATACGACACGAACATTGCCCAAGTAATCTTTCAAGAAGAAATGGTAACTATAGGAAACATCGTCCGCGAAAGAAACAAACCCTTCACCATCGAGAAGAATCTTGTCGAGACTTCCGTTTTCATAGATCGCTTTACCACAATAATCAGTGGTGGTGACAGAGTCTCCCATCGCATGGATTGCCTCCAGTTTCGTTCCGTCGGCACTATAAAGATAGCTAATTGTACGTCCGTCGGTAAACTCTATCGCACTCGGCAAATTTAAGCAATTATACCGGATTCTTGCAATTCCTTTGTTTAAATCTTGAATTAAATTGCCATTTAAATCATAAGCATATTCTGCTGACGATCGGATGCCGTCTCTAAAGTTTGTGCTACTTCCATACACATCATTCTTCGCGTAGTCTGTCACATTAAGCAAATGATTGCCCTGATATGACAGATACAAGCTGTCAATTACTCCGAAATTTTCCGGGCCGATAGCTCCACAACGACGCAAGCCGAGAATATTGCCATTCTTATCAAATGAAGTGACCTGTTCGTCATAACGGTTCAGGTTGCCGGTCAGATTTTCTCCTTCACCATACCGGGCGTCAGTCATCCTGTTCATGCTGTCATAGGCAAAAAGATACCCTTTGCTGATACCGTCCGTATCATCTTCCTCGCTCCGCCACGCTGTACTGCTGATATTGCCATTGTAACAGGGGATGCCCGGACCTGCATTATAAGAAATCTCTTCAGAGAGAAAAAAACGGCACATCGTTTTTGTCACCTGGTCACGGACATCATACGTATATATCGTATAGGCGCCCAATCCTCCCACATCTTTCAAAAATACCCGGCGGGCATTGTCATACGTGTAGTAAAGCAAATGATTGGCTCTATACGCATTATCGACGCGGTGATATACATCCCTAAGTTCTCCATCTGCCAGATATTCATAGGTATATTCTTCCATGTGCCGCTTTCCGTTCCCAATCTGATAGGTATGTAATCTGGCAAATAACTTTCCAGTATATGTATATGAATAAAAGTCTGTGTCATACCCGCCCAAATGATTTTGGCAACGTCCCTGTATTATTCTGCCTTTATAGTCATAATATAAGGCACTTGTCAGATATTGCTCTTTATCCAATACTTTTATTTTAGTCCCGGTCAGTCTCCCTTGTGCGGAGATAAGGGAGGCTTCGTGATTGATATATAAAGAATCATACTGCACTTTACCTATCTTCTCCAACCCGAAAGCGAGTTGGGTGTCCGTTGTGAAGTTGTAATCATCATAGTAATTCACTTGTAAAAGAGAAGATAGCGTATAAGGAAAATGCTCTACTTCATACCCGGAATGAAGCACTCCGTCTTTCTCCGCAGTCGTTCGATAAGCCCTTACTATGGAATTATCCAATGAAGGAGGATCATTGAATGAACAAAGTCCTGTTAATGAAAGCCTTCCCTGATTATCATAGAAAGTGAACGTCCATTCTTTTTTCTGTGACTGATTTCCATTCTGTGACAATATAACCCTGTCGGCTTTGTCATAAACATAGCGTATTGCAGCACAGCCAGGTAGTTTCTTCGAAATACAGTGTCCGAAACTATCATACAAGTATTGATATGCGTACAAATCGAGATTTCCAGCCGATATTTCATCATTAATCATGGGTGGGAGAACATAGCGTATTCTTCCGAAGCGGTCGAATACAAAATAGGTGTCCGCTTGTTGATTCCCTCTACCTAGCCGGGTCAGTAGCGTACGTCCCTGCTTGTCAACAAAGGTGTAAGTCGGTTTACCGTCTTCATCCGTGGCCTTTGTCACCTGCAATTCTCCCGACCGATAATCTCCTCTGCGAATCAATGCATCGTTATCGTCTATCAAATAGAGCGAACAACGCAATGAATCAGCCGGGATATTCGTCAGATATTCCATGCGGGCGGGATGATTCCCCCAAGCATCTCCCACTCCATATTGCTCTGTAATACGATTTAGAGGGGACGATTCATAGTTAGTTTGCAAATAACTTCTTTTACCTGCATCATGATAATCCCACAGGATACCATTCTTCAAATCTTCAGGAGCCATATAGGAGAAACTATTAGGCGCCGTTATCCATTGCTTCTCTTTCCGTCCCAAACTATCATATTCTATCAGGTGATGGTGGGCCATAAAAATATTGGTACGGTCTGCTCCATAACTTTGCGCGAAATCGAGTTCACGCCCAAGCCCGTCATAGAATGTTATTTCATCATAGTTTTTTTCTTCATTCGCCTCAAGCGGTGTCCGTACATAAATATAATTATGTTCTCCCGGTATGGAAGGCAGTGTATCTTTTACAGCAGTAAAAGCACTTGCACTAACAGGTCCTGAAAGCAGAGTTAGGACCCATATAAATGATATACTTTTTTTCATATTTCTTGTTTTTTTAAAAGGAATTTACAGAATACCGGTAATCATAAGCCTTTATTGTCCGCCCATAATTATCTTTTTGTCTATTGAGCCGCTGTAAAAGGTCATATTCATAATAACTGACCACTCCACACGGATCCGTCACAGAGGTAACTCCGGTCATCGGCTGATACGTATAGGACGTTATTTGCGCTTGTGGCAAAGAAGCTCTTAGACGCACCAGTTTCACACGATCCGGAGTGTCGGCTTGCATGAACGACACGATGTCTCCTCCCATAGCTGTCCGGACTTCACTAATGGTAGCCCCCTTTATTTCCACTGCCAGATGCAAATAGTTATAACTCCAAAGATAAACCGTCTTACCCTCGTTTCTGACAACATATAAAGGATGTCCCAAAGCATCATAATCAATGCAATTGTACACTTCCTTCAAAGCCCCCTCACCTATCCTTTCCCAGACAGAATAGCAAGGAAAAAAATGATCGGATACTCCTTTTATAGGAACATATTCATATTTCACCTGTTTCAGTTGACGGCTGGTTCCATCTTCGGAAATAAAGTATTCCTTTTTTTCGACAATCGGAGAAAGTATATGTTTTTGCACCATTTGAGTATATATATCCGAGCTTGACTCACGGATCCTTTTATAGGTTTGTTTTCTTATTCCTCCATTGGCACTTTCTGAAATTACTTTTATCAAGCCGTCGGGATCATATTCATAATCCGTCTGCGTACTTATCGGAAAAGAGGGATTGTCGTATAAAGTATCCTTCTCGCTTTTCAGTCTGTAATCATACAAATAGACCTTGTATGAGCAACCATCGGCATAAGTTATAAATGAGGTCGGGCAAATATAATCAAGAGATGTCTTCATTGATCTTACATAAAGGTCGGAAGAGCGTTCATAAGTCAGATGCTTACTCGATTGTAAAATACCGCTTGCCGAATACAGTTCTTCACAAAGAAGTTTTCCCCGTTCTACTGATCTGGAAGCATAAGGTCCATAAGGCGTTCGGTTCGGGAATATGATTGCCTCCGGGGCTTCGTCCATATGTCCATTATCGAAGTTAGTATATTTAGAACGGATAAAAGATCCGTCCGGTCTTTTTTCAATCACTTCACTATAACCGATATGATTTCCGGAGGAATTGATACATGCCGGTAGCACAGACTGGCTGCTGAATCTTCTTATTATACGTTTTACGTCTTTATTCGCCCCGGTGCCTTCTACCTGATAATCATCAAAATAGTACTTTATCTGTCCTCCCAGGAAACCGCTTGAGATTCTCGCCTTTTCTTTATTAATTAAATAATCATCCACATAAAAGTACTCATTTTCTACTTTTTCACCACTTTCCAATCCTGTATCACTATTTATTATCTTCTTTATTCTTAGTCCTCCCGCTATTTTCGGTTGGAATGTATCCTCGTACCCTTCCCATCGATTCATTTTCACTTGCTTACAATACTCGTGAGGCTCGAAAACGAAACGTGTATATCCTCCCGTGGGATAGCGTAGCCTTTTCAAAACGCCAAATGTCAAAACATTCGCATTAGGTTCGCGAGAATCGTAATGAGTGGCATAATTATCGGTCATCAAACGATTGTTGTAAAATCCCCAGTGATCTACTTTTCCGGAAAGATAAGGGGGCAACTGCTCCGGAAAGTCATACTCCATATTAAAAATTCGTCCGTTTGCTCCCCATACAAATTCAGAAACAGATTGTAGCATCAGGCGCTGGGAGGTGTTGTCATTGTACGAAAAATGGTAATCCCGGATCCACTTTCCTTTCTTATCTTTTATTTCCAGATTGCTCAACTTATACCATTTCAACTTGTCCAAACAATTCGGATAATTATCATCCAAAGGATTATCTGCAAGAAAGTTCAGAAAACGATATTTGGGATTTTTACGCCATAACATATATTGAAAAGTATAAATATCCTGTGAATATCTCAATTCCGTAGTCACTTCACGCGAAAAAGTTATTTCACATTCGGGAAAAGAAATACGGTTGAGATAAACCGGAGATATGAGACTTCCCTGATAACTGTCTTCAATAGCCACATGGCTTGAAGACGAGCACTCCGGAGTCAAGATTCCACCACCAAATGTAAAAGACCCCAAATCATCATACAGCGAAATAAACATTTGGTTGATAAAATCGCCACGCTCGTATGTGTAAGTTATTTCCTGACCGTTAGTCAAGATAATTTTTGTCAGATACCAAGCTGTAGCTGTCCAAAAGTCCGTAGCTTGCTGAAAAAATCCGATAGAATATTCAATAGCATTCCGTTCTTTGCCAAAGATATATTGAGTGCCATCTTCAGTAGTCAAAGTAAAACCATCAAAAGAAGGCGAATATCCGGAATATTGAAATGCCGTATTTGCTTTTTCAAACGGAACATCCATCCAATTACCACTAAAATTTACCTTTACAGGCCTGTCACATTGCACAATCCATGTTTTGTCACTATTCAACATAAATTTCCCATGGTAATCCAAAAAGTTGAAATCGAACTCGTCCGGCTCAAAATCTGCTCCACCATGACTTTGAGCTGTTGCTTTGAGATAGTCCTGTGTATTCCATTGAGGAGTATTCAATGTTTCGGAGTGAAAATAATATCCCATATTCATCAAATAGGTATGATTTTTCACATTGCAATCATCAGGCTTGCCCTTCACCGTTCTAGATACAACACCTCCGGTATTTAAATTCCACCCCATTCCTACCCATCCCGGGTGTTGGTCAGGACGTATCCCGGCGGCATGATAATTGAGAGAAAACGGCAATTTTAAATCTCCGACAGGAACTTCATATAAAGGAACGGATATATCCGGCATACCTGTAAATTTCGAAACCGGAATCTCACCATAAAGTCCTAAAGCCGCTACATTAGGACTAGGTAATGATTGTGAGGAAGCAGGGATCTGCGCATACATAATATTGTTACCTAGTAACCCCACTAAAAAAATAAAGATATATAATCTTTTCATATACAACTCATTATTAATTATTTCATTCTAAATAGAAAAAAACACAGGCCACACATAAACGATTATCAAATTAACAACCTGCAAAAGGAGCTAACCAAACAACTATTTCGTGCGACCCGTGATCACTTTTACAAATTCATCGCATTACCGCCCACAACGCCCAGCACTGCCGAAGCCACTGCGATGACTACTTTCAGGATCATATCCCAAAGAGATCTCTTGACTACCATAACTTTACACACCTCCTTTCCATGCGCTCTTTAAATGATTAATTACTTTCAATAATTGGTCACTTCCTGAAAACTCTCTTACCTTATTACTTTGTTATCCTACTGAAGACTAATCTTCTACGCGGCCGGAAGTTCCAAATTCCGCTTTCACCTCAAAGCACGGACACGCCTTGATCCATTCTTCCGGCTCAATCTCCCCGTTTCCGTTGCGGTCGGGACTTAAATCCCGATGACCGCACACCCGGCTACCGGGAAAAGTCTCAAGCAATTGATGTACCAGCAGTTTGAGTGCCGCCCGTTGTTCCGGTGTCCGCGTGTCTGCCGGACAACCGTGGGCATCCAAACCGCCTTCGTAGCAGATACCGACACTGTTCGAATTGAATCCTTTCACGTGCGCACCGATACGTTCAATCGGTCGGGTGAGGTGCACTGTTCCATCCTTGCGGATGTAGTAGTGATAACCTGTTCCGTTAAATCCACGCCGACGGTGTTGCATCTCCAAGTCATCCAGGGTGAGAGAACGGTCGGCACGGGTGGCGGAACAGTGGATCACGATCAAATCAATCTTTCTCATCATAGTGCCACTATTTTTCTTATCAGTTGTAAACATTATCTGCACTCTACGAATTAAGCTGCCGGATCCGGAGCTTCACCACTACCTCCACCGGAGTCTCCGCCACCTTCATCACCGGGATCTTCACCATCGGTTTTCTTTTTCTTGGGCGCGTCGAGATCCAGAAACTCGATTTTCTCACCGGCACGGGTAGACGTCAGATTAGGACGGACACTGCTCGAAGGACGGAAATTGATGTTCACCGTCTTGATGTTCTTCATCGTACACTCATCTTTCGTGTCCACTCCCCGCGTGGTAGCGGAAAGGCTGAATACACCAAAATCATGGATATTGACGGATTTACCGTCGAACAGCGCCGTACGCATCGCTTCTACGAGATTAGTCAGCACACTCTGAATGTCACCCAACGACAGGGAACTTTTCTCTTTCATCGTGTAAGCAAGTTTATCCAGGTCTACACTCTGTCCCTGCGTCACAAGTTGCGGATGATACTTCACCACCCCATCAACCTTTCTCGGGTCTTTACGACCCATTCTTTTAAATGGTATTGCCATGATAAATTAAAAATTGAGAATTAATAATTGAAAAATAAATATTACAGATTGCGGTTGCCGCAATCAATATCGGAAGAGAGGAACGAGCTCTGTTTCTTTTTCTTTCGATACCTCAAAGGTAGTGTATTATAAGGGGATAGAATGACGTACTTTGTCTTACTTTGACCTAGTTTGTCTTACTTTCATTCAGAATGTATTTACTTTTATTCAGAGTGATTTTATTTGACTTATATACTTGGACAAGCGGGAGATTTTCCGTATATTTGGAATACGATAAAATTAATTTTCCGAAGATATGAAAGCAGAAAAAGAAGAGATAGCAGAGGAGCCGTTTGTCATACGTCCGTATTTGAAATCGGAGCTGGCACATTTATATAATCCGTATGTACCGTTGGTGTATGCCATGCGAAAAATGAGGGAGTGGATCAGAAATAACAAGGAATTATATGACGCAATGTATAGCGGCGGCGAAGGAAAAAACGACCACGCTTATAGTGCAAGGCAGGTGCGGCTCATCGTGAGGTATCTCGATGAGCCATGAATCTCTTTAGGGCAAGTGCTGATTAGCTATAACGAAAATAAAATTAGCTATAATGAAATCGAGATTAGCTATAATGAAATCAGAATTAGCTATAATGAAATCAAGATTAGCTATAATGAAAACAAAAGCGGTTATGGGGGTATTCTGTCCAATATCTGTTTTATAATGCCAGCCCTGCAACTGTGCCCTGTCGACATTATGATGGGACTCCGTATAATACATGGTATCTTGAGGACAAACAGGCTGTGTGTTTTCTTATTGAATGCTGTTAGTTTTCTTATTTAATAATGTACACGTGCGCAGGCGCGAGAGAATATTCTTTTTATATAGAAAAAGCGTGTAATTGAGGTGGAGGGGTTCCACCTCAATTACACGCTTTTTCCATCAAATAAAATATATAAAGAGAATAAAAAGTATAAGTAAACGATAGGAACAAAATAAAACGTACCTTTGCGTCTTTTTAGACCAACATTTTTTAACACTAATCAAATAACACTTAAAATCATGAGAAAAAAGACATTTTTTCCGAAGGCTTCGTTTACCAGAACAAACAGGCTGTAACACTCGAAAAGGGAGAATTTCCCCAAGTATCCCAGTTTATCACGCAAATGCTTGGCACTGTCAACAATTTGTATACCAACAGAATAGAGGTAAGTCCAGGCGACCGCAAGAAGTTTCTCCTTCCCTTTGTCCATCTCTGTTATGACCATGACTCTGTTTTTAACATTAAAAGCCCCAAATACTTTGCAGAGTTGTTGTTTATGGCTGTTGATTTCAAGAAATCGGATGATTCGGACGAATCATTAAGCGTGGAAGAGATTGATTATGAGATACAAAGAATGAAAAGAACACTTCTTGAGGATTAACACGAAAGAACCGACTGTTAAAAAACTGCTTTTTGAGTACCAAAAGCAGTTTTTTTATTCTACATGAAAAGCCGTCCTTTGCAGTGTGTTAATATTGACACGACTTACATTCATATCAATAATTAAAATGGAAAATATCTCAATAACGACATACAGGGGATTATCACTCGTATCAGGAAGTATCAGTATCCGGCAAATGTTCGAATTTATCCGGGGAGATATCTATCGCGACAGAATCCGGAGACTCCGGGAAGCAATGGATGCAGGAGAAACGGTGAAAGCAGACCACATGAAGAAGCAACTGCCCTACTGCACCATCACGGCTACTTACGCCAAGGAAAGGCTGGCTTACAGTCTGGACACGTATCAGGACATCATCACGCTCGACTGTGACGATATGCCGGCAGAAAAGATCCCGGAATTCCGCCAACTAGTGAACGATTGCCCCGACACGCTAGGCAGCTTCGTCAGCCCCCGGATGCACGGGCTGAAGATCTTCGTCTACCTCACCGGCAATGAGGCGGAAGCCTTACGCACCGAACTGAACGCATTGGGAACCGTAGACTTCCTCACCCTCGAACGCTACCACCACCGCATATACGCCCTGGCAAGCAGCCAATATGAAAAGCTGCTCAATACCAAAGTAGACACCAGCGGGAGCGACCCGGGACGCGGATTCTTCGTGTCGCACGATCCGGACGCTTTCCTCTCTACCGAACGACTGGAAAACGTGAAGCCGCTGACCGTAAAAGTGACACTGCCCACTGAAGAAGAATGTAAAAACAAGAAACGCAAGAATCCGGGAAAACGATCCCCGCTCCTCCCCGTGCAGGAGAATGCGTCGCCCATCGACCTGCAAGTGCAACTCGACTTCCGCAAGGCGCTGGAGTACACCAAACGCAAAGAACGTCTCGAGATAGGCAACCGGGACAATTTCTTCTATTGTCTCGGCAATCAGTGTTACCACCGCCATATCACGGAAGAGGAATCCGTCAGTCTGGCACACAGTCATTTCGGCGACCTACCCGATTTCGACCTCACACTCCCCCTGCACAATGCCTACCAATACACCTCAAAGACCGACCAGGCAGAAGAAGAAAGCCAACAACCGAGAATATGCCAGGTCATCAAATTTATGGACGAACACTACGAAATCAGGAGAAACGTGGTGAAAGAGCAAATCGAGTTCCGGAAAATAATACCTGATCTCCCTAAAACAGAGCAGCCGCCTTTCAGCACACTGCGCACAAAGGATGTCAACACATTCTATATCAACGCACAGATGAAGAAGATATACAGTTCGCAAGCTAATTTGAAAGCACTGGTGGACTCGGACTATGCAAAGCCGTTCAACCCGTTTGTCCATTATTTCACCTCACTCCAGACATGGGACGGGAAAACAGACCACATCGGCCAACTGACAAAAACAGTGAAAGCGGCAGACCAGGCTTTTTTTGAAGACAGCTTCCGCCGCTGGCTGGTGGGAATGGTGGCATGTGCCATCGACGACGAAGCGCAAAACCACCAGTTGATGCTGCTCCACGGCGCACAGGGAAAAGGCAAGAGTACTTTTGTCCGCCATCTCCTCCCACCGGAGCTGAAGGATTATTATCGCAACGGCATGATTAGTCCCGACAACAAAGACCATCTCCTGCAAATGTCGTCCTGCCTGCTCATCAATCTGGATGAGTTTGATACGCTCTCTCCCGCACGCATGCAGGAGTTGAAAAGTCTCATCACGCAAGATGTAATGAACGAACGGAAGGTTTACGACATCCAAAATTATACGTTCATCCGCCGCGCATCATTCATCGCCAGCACCAACAATCCGCACTGTCTGCCGGACATCGGCGAGAACAGGCGCATCCTGTTCAATACGTTGCTGGAAATAGATTATCACACGCCTGTCAACCATCAGGGGATATATGCACAAGCATACGCACTCTACCGGCAGGGGTTTCAATATTGGTATGAGAACCAAGAGATTACGTTTCTCAACAACCGCAATGAGGCGTTCCGCCAAAAAGATCCGTTAGAGGAGAATCTTTTCTTCTATTTCCGGGCAGCCAGACCGAACGATATTCAGGCGCAATGGTATCCTGCCTCCTACCTGCTGTCGGCATTGAGCATGAACGGGCGCACACAAGCCAACGCACAGATGAAACAAATGCTGGTCACGGTATTGGAAAACAACCATTTCCACTCACGGAAGACCTCCAACAATATCACGGAATATTGGGTGGTGGAGTATTCGGCCGAAGAGCGCAAAGAAAATTCAATACGCCCGCAGCTCCCGGTGCAGACGGGGTTGGAGTTGTAGTTTTCCCGCGAAATGGCAGTTTTCACACGGATAGTCGTTTTTCCACAAAATAGCTTTTTCCTCCAAATAGTCGTTTTTGCACGAAATAACAGATAAACGGATAAATTAGTGGCATTAAACGTGTCACTTTCATCCGTTTTTCCGTATATTTGCTCGATATGAATGATGAATAAAGAAAGGAATCGCAATATGATGAAGCAAATACCATACGGATTGACGGATTTCGGTCGCATCCAAAAAGAAAACTATTATTATGTGGATAAGACGATGTTTATCGAAAAGATAGAAATGCAACCGTCTTATCTGTTCCTGATCCGTCCCCGGCGCTTCGGGAAAAGTCTGACGCTGGCGATGCTGGAGGCTTATTATGACGTTCGGTATGCCGACCAGTTCGACGAATTGTTCGGCAATCTGTATATCGGGCAGCATCCTACGCCGATACATAACCAGTTTCTCATCATGAGATTCAATTTCTCGGAGGTGAGCTCGAATATCAATGAGGTGGAGGAATCTTTCCGGTTGCATTGTTGCGGGAAACTAAGACATTTTCTGCAAAAGTACGAACATATTTTGGGAAAGGAAATCTGGAACGTGCTGAACGAAGAAACGCTCGAAGAACCGGGAGCACTGCTATCCGCCATCAATTCGTATGCCACCCTCAAGGGAGACATCAAAATCTATCTCCTGATTGATGAATACGATAATTTCACGAATACCATTCTTTCTACTTACGGCACGGACTTATATCGAAAAGCGACGCATGGCGAAGGGTATATCCGCAGGTTTTTCAATGTAATCAAAGCCGCCACGACGGGAATGGATTCTGCCGTCAACCGTTTGTTCATCACAGGAGTAAGCCCGGTGACGATGGACGACGTGACAAGCGGATTCAACATCGGAACGAATATCACCACCGACCCATGGTTTAACGACCTTGTAGGTTTCAGCGAGAAGGAATTGCGCGAGATGCTGACGTATTATAAGGAACAAGGCGCTCTCCCGATGTCGGTAGACGATGCGGTGACAATGATGAAGCCTAACTATGACAATTATTGCTTCAGCAAAAATAAATTAGCGGATTGCATGTTCAACTCGGACATGGTGCTCTATTGCATGAAGTCATTGATATTGCACGGAGTCAAACCGGACGAGATTGTAGATCCCAATATCCGTACGGACTTTAACAAGCTTGCCTACCTTGTCCGTCTCGACCATGGACTGGGCGAAAACTTCTCCGTCATCAAGGAGATTGCGGAGCAAGGCGAGATAGTGACTGAAATAGTCACCCATTTCTCCGCACTGGAAATGACGGACGTGGGCAACTTCAAATCTCTGCTGTTCTATTTCGGACTGCTTTCTATCAAAGGGGTGGATATGATGGGACGCCCCATCCTGCACATTCCCAATCTGGTGGTTCGCGAACAGCTATTCAATTTCCTGATTCAGGGATATGCCCGTCATGACATCTTCAAGCTCGACGTGAACCGTCTGCGCACTCTGTTTGAGAATATGTCCTTCAAAGGAGACTGGAAACCGTTGTTCGAATTTCTAGCAGAGGCCATTCGGGAGCAGAGCCGGATAAGGGAGTACATAGAAGGGGAAGCTCATATCAAAGGATTCCTCCTCGCCTATCTAAGTATGTTCCGCTATTATCAACTATATCCGGAATATGAGATGAATAAGGGTTTTGCCGATTTCTTCTTTAAGCCCAGTCCGGCGGCACCTGTATCTCCACCGTACACGTATCTATTGGAGGTGAAGTATGCGAAAGCAGGAGCGTCGGAGAAAGAGATACGCGCACTTGCCGATGATGCACGGGAACAGTTGATTCGCTATAGCAAGGATGAATGTGTGGCAGAAGCTCGTGAGAAAGGGGGATTGAAACTGGCAACGATCGTATGGCGCAGTTGGGAATTGGTGCTGATGGAAGAGGTATCATAAAGTACTTGTCACATCACAAACACCGATTTAGGTATGCACTCACCTCCACATCTGATATTGGGCTAAATAAATAATCTCATCAGAACAGGTGAATGGAATCCTATCTATAAAAATCAGGCGCGGATT
>ERZ824473.1992-NODE-1992-length-26232-cov-3.570042_pt1 | contig 26232 bp, 25 predicted proteins | sample MGYA00519874_ERZ824473 | MGnify/ENA primary metagenome ERZ824473 (study PRJEB31778, sample SAMEA3449151) | human gut metagenome | biome: human gut; feature: human-associated habitat; material: faeces | place: United Kingdom | collected 2010/2012 ... | reverse complement strand
TTCTAATTCTGGAGCTATTATTTCATTCACGTTAGCAACAGCTTTTTCTACACCTTTTCCTATGTATCTTCCTTTGTCACCATCTCTTAATTCAACTGCTTCGAAAGCTCCTGTAGAAGCTCCTGATGGAACTATAGCTCTTCCTACTGCTCCACTTTCTAATGCTACTTCAACCTCTACTGTTGGGTTTCCTCTTGAATCTAATACTTCTCTTGCATATACTAATTCTATAACTGACATATGTATATCTCCTCTCCAATTTGTATATTAAATTACATCATATTAAAATTTATTTGATGGGTAAATTTTGAATTTTTCTGTAATCTATAATTTTATAAAATTTATTTTATTAAAGAGTGACCAGTCATTTGTTCTGGTTTCTCTAAATTCATCATATCTAAGATTGTAGGTGCAATATCTGATAACCTACCATCTTCTTTTAATTTTGCATCTTTTAATTCTTCCCCTACTACCATAAATGGCACTGGATTAGTTGAGTGAGCTGTTACAGTTGACTCTGTATTTGCATCCCACATATACTCTGCGTTACCGTGGTCAGCAGTTATTATTGCAGCTCCACCTTTAGAAAGTATTTTATCTACTACTTTTCCTACGCAAGTATCTACAGCTTCTACAGCCTTTACAGCTGCTTCCATAACACCTGTACCCTTTAAAGCTGAAATTTCAACTACCGGGCAAGCGAGCTGCCTGGAAAGTTCTTTAATATTGATTTTATCGCCATTCTTTTTAACGATATCCATCATATTAACTGCAACAACAACCGGAATACCGAGTTCAACGACCTGAGTTGTTAAATAAAGGTTTCTTTCAAGGTTTGTTCCGTCAATGATGTTAAGAACAACATCAGGTTTTTCATCAATAAGATAGTTACGGGCAACTACTTCTTCAAGTGTGTATGGAGAAAGTGAGTAAATACCCGGAAGGTCAGTGATAACTACATCATTGTGCTTTTTAAGTTTACCTTCTTTTTTCTCAACCGTAACGCCCGGCCAGTTGCCGACATATTGGTTAGAACCGGTAAGTGCATTGAACAAAGTGGTTTTACCACAGTTCGGGTTACCGGCAAGAGCAATTTTAATACTCATATTTATGTATATCCTTTCATACTAAAACATTATTCATTATGTTAGTTCTTTCTAATTTTTATTAGTTTCAACTAACTCGGGTGCTAAAAAATAAGCCTTATTCTACCTCAATAAGTTCAGCGTCACCTTTACGAACTGAAAGTTCATAATCTCTTACAGTGATTTCAATCGGGTCTCCGAGCGGTGCAACTTTTCTCACATAAATTTCAACGCCCTTGGTGATACCCATATCCATAATTCTGCGCCTTAATGCACCTTCACCGTGCACACGCTTAACGATACAGGTTTGCCCAACCTTGACTTGCCTTAAAGTGTTCATCCTTTTTCCTCCTTAATATCTATTTAAAATTAAAATTAAAATTAAACAAAAATCTTTTGTGCCATTCCCTCACTGATTGCAATTCTGGCACCTTTAACATTAACAATCACATTACCTGAATATGATGATATAACCGTAACATTTCCGCCAACAACAAAACCAAGGTCAGCCAAATGGGCTTTAATTTCCGGTTTGCCTGCAATACGCTGAATGGTAAATTCCTCACCTGCGTCTGCTAAAGTAATAGGCATCATAATATACACATCCTTTACACATAAAATATGTTTATGTTAGGTTTTGCTAACGATTGTTAGTGTTCTCTAACCGCTTATATGTTAGCACCGCCTAACTGATTTGTCAAGAAAAAATTTTAACTTTTTATAAAACTTGAAAAAAATACAGCTTAATGTTATAATAAATTGTATATTATGTAATAAGGCGAAGGTGCAATATGAAAATCCAAGAATCAGCAGAGAACTACCTTGAAACAATTTTAGTATTAAAAAACAGAAACGGAGCAGTTCGCTCAATAGACATAGCAAATGAATTAGGCTTTTCAAAACCAAGTGTCAGCGTTGCAATGAAAAACCTTAGGGAAAACGGATACATAGAAGTTGACCCGTCAGGTTACATTACATTGCTTGATTCCGGCAGGCAAATTGCCGAAAAAATATATGAAAGGCACACTACAATATCAAAATGGCTTATGAGCATAGGAGTAGATGAAAAAAACGCTGTTGAAGACGCTTGCAGAATTGAACACATTATTTCAAGCGAAAGTTTTGAAGCAATTAAAAGAATAAGTAAACCGGAATAAAAATAAAAATAAAAATAAAGACGATGCGGTGCATCGTCTTTTATTTTGCAGTATTTTATTTATTGTGCTTTTGTCTTAAAAATTCAACATTTTCATCAACAAGCTTTTTCTTAAGCGGATACCAAAACCAAAGTATCAGTGCAAGCAAGATGAAGCTGATTGCCGGAAGAAGAGTTGAAATATCAAAAATACCCTCAACAACATTTTTATCAAATGCTGTTGATTTTTTATAACCAATCATTGAAAGAAGTGCACCCGATAACCCTGATGTAAGAGCTTGGCCAAGTTTCCTTGCAAAAGAATAGAGGGCGTAAACAGAACCGTCTTCGCGGATACCGTTTTTAATTTCCGAATAATCAATAACATCTGTAATAAGCGCCCACACAACCATAGAGAAAATGCCTAAACCGAACCAACATAAAAATTGGAATGCAACATACACCCAAACATTTTGAGGCCTGATAAAATAAAGCAAAAAGCATACTATACCGGCAACCATATTTGAAGCAACGCTTATTTCTGCTTTGCCGAACTTTTTTGCAAGAGGTTTGGCAATAACCGCCGCAATTATCATGCCACCGCCCATCATTACAACCGAAAGGCTCTGAATTTTAGCATTACCGTAATAATTCGGAAATACATAGTTCGCCATTTGCTGAATGGTAAGCTGAGAAATAAGCATAAAAATTGTTGCTACAATAATAGAAATTAAAGCGCGGTTTTTAAATGCATTTGAAAGCATTTTGCCGATATTATTCTTTTTTAATTGCTCCTGTGAAATTTCAGGCCTTACACGCTCGGTAGTAAAATGATAGCAAAGAAGATAGCAAATGATTGCTAATACGGAGCAAATGCCTGCAACAAGTGTAAATTTAGCACCGCTTATAACTTCATTGCCGTTTTCCTTATTGTAAATAATAAGAGGAACAACAGCCATAATAATAGCACCGGCGAGTACGCCGCCCATTGTTCTGAAAGTGGATAATGACTGCCTGTCATCAGGATTTCCGGAAATGGCAGAAGCCATTGAACCGTAAGGAATATTGATTGAAGTATAAAAAACAGAACCCCAAAGAATATATGTTATAAAAAGATATGCAATTTTAGCAGGTTTTGGCAAACCTGAAAGTGAACTTTGGTACATCAAAAAAGAAACGATTGCAACAGGGCCGCACATTCTTCTTATCCAAGGTTTAAATTTACCGGCAGGAGTCATTTTGCTTTTATCGCAAATTCTGCCCATTGCCACATCTGTAAAAGCATCTACAAAACGGGCAATCATCATAATTATACCGACTACATATGCATCAACATCCATTACATCGGTATAAAATTTTAAAAGAAAGCTTGAAGAAAGCAGAAATGTTAAATCATTACCGAAATCACCAAACATATAGCCTATTTTGTCTTTAAAGCCGAATGGTTTAATTGCTTTGTTATTTTCCATATAATATTCATCCTTTATTAGATATTTTTGTGGAACTCTTACAAAATATATAATACAATAATTTTTCTCGTTTTACAATATTATATTTTACAAAATAAGTATAAAAATTCATTTATAATAAATCAGTGCCTTGTATCATCATCAAAACATTCACAAAAGCGTGCCGCAAACGCAGGTTCCTCCCCACTCTTATAAAGATGGCTTATATCACCAAACTGCTGGCAGCGAAAAGATGCAATACCCCTTTCTCTTTCCTCGGTAATCAAAGTGGTAACAGAAGTCGGAAGTGCAACAAAATTGTGCCAAAGCACCATAGGAGAGCAAGAAAAAATATGTGACAGCAGCACACATTCAACACCAAAATGGCAAAAAAGAACAATGGTATCGTGATTGGAATTATTAACCTTATATACCCTGCCGTTATGCTCATAACCGTGCTTTTTTAACAATTCGTCAATACCTTCGCACACATTTTTATATTTGCGTTCAACTGTACCGTAACGCATAATTTTAGACTTATACCAATTATCATAATCATAATGCTCCGGATATTTAGTCCAAACGCTCGGTAATCTGTCCCAGCAGGAAACAAGCTTTAAGCCTGACACAATTTTACCCTCAAATTCGCAAAGCCACGGCAAAGTTTCAGCAGTGCGGTTCATTTTATTAAGAGTGTAAGACGCTGTATCCTGCGCTCTGCCGAGCGGCGAGCAATAGAAAGCCTTAACATCAAGTTGTGAAATACGGTCACTAAGCAACTGCGCTTCGCGTACACCCTTTTGAGTTAATGAGTCATGCTCATAATCAGGATCACCGTGACGAATAATAATAAGTTTCATATATATCACCACTCAAATAATATCATATTTGATAAGTTAATACAATTATGGTATTATTAAAATATGAAAATTTTAATTGATGCAGACGGTTGCCCGGTTACAAAATCGGCAATAGAAATAGGAAACGAATTTGGCATTGAAAGCATTATTTTTTGCGATACAAGCCATCAATTTAATATTGAAAGCGTAACGATAATTACAGTAGGAAAAGGAAATGACAGTGCCGACTTTGCATTGGTAAACAAATGCGCAGCCGGAGATATTGTGATAACACAAGACTACGGATTATCGGCAATGGCACTTGCAAAAGGTGCAATAATAATTAACCAAAACGGTTTGATTATAAACGATTATAACATTGACACGCTTTTAACATCACGCCACATTGCAAAGAAAGCAAGAAGAGCAGGCAAGCATTTAAAAGGCCCGGCAAAAAGAACAAAAGAGCAAGACGAAAAATTTGAAAAAGCATTGAGGGGTATACTGAATGAACATTTTAATCGTTCCTGACAGCTTTAAAGGAAGCCTATCATCAAAAGAAGTATGTGAAAATATAAAAGCAGGAATTGACAGTATTCAAAAGCACAACATAACCTGCCTGCCGTTTGCCGACGGCGGTGAAGGATTTGGCGAATGCTTATGTAATTTTTGTAATGGCAATATACTTTACACATATTGCAGTGACATATATTTAAAAAAGGTTAAGGGGCATATATACACTTACGGTGACACCGCAATTATTGAAACAGCCACAGCAAGCGGCCTGCAAAAGAAAAAAGATGTAATGAACGCCACATCATATGGTACGGGAGAGCTGATAAAGTTCGCTGTATCAAAGGGTTTTAAGAATATTATACTCGGATTAGGCGGAAGCGGATGCTGCGACGCAGGTGCCGGCGCACTGGCCGCTCTCGGTGCAGTATTCCGCGATATAGACGGTGATGAAATCGACTTCCCTGCCGGCAAAGATTTGAATAATATTTACGGTGTGGGATTCACAAATATTGTAAAGGATATTAACTTTACATTCGCCTGCGATGTAGAAAATGTATTTTTTGGCAAAAACGGTGCGGCATATGTATTTGCAAAGCAAAAAGGAGCTAATGATAAGCAGGTAAAAGAGCTTGATGACGGGCTGAAAATGATTAACGCTTTTTTACCGCGTGACATCAGAAATGTAAAGGGCGGCGGAAGTGCCGGCGGAATATGCGGTGCTCTTTATTCTGTATACGGCGGAAAAATCAAAAGCGGATTTGATATATTGAGTGAAGCGGCGGATTTGGAAGAAAAAATCAAAGCAAGTGATATTGTAATTACCGGCGAGGGAAAAACGGACAAGCAAACTTTAATGGGAAAATTGGTATTCAAAATAAGTGAACTTTGCAAGAAATATGACAAAAAATGTATTGTTATGAGCGGAGATATTGAAAATGTAAAACTCGGAGATAAAATGTACAGTTTAGTCGAAAAAAACATAAGCAAAGAAGACGCGATAAAAAATGCCGACAACTTACTTTACGAAAAAGCTAAACTTGTTATTAAAGATTTAAATAAGGCTTGAAATATTTTCCTAAAAATAATATAATACAATAGCATATTATAATTAAGGAGTTATAGAAAATGAAAGTTATTTTACCTAAGCACAGAGAATTCCTAATCAGATTTGAGGACGGTTACGCACAGGAAGCTGAAGCGTGGGAAGCACTCAACCAAATTGTTAAAGATTATTCGGTAGACGGAAAAAGCGTTTACAGCGAAACATTTATTGAAGACAATGAAGATAAAGTTAAGGCTCTTCAGGAAAAGTACGAATTTACATATGAAATTATTGAAAAGTAAGCAGGTATAATTATGCAGACGAAAACAGCTTATATGGTTGCAACATCTCATCTCGATACAGTTTGGAGATGGACTCTTGCAGACACGGTTGAAAAATTCATTCCGGACACATTAAGCAAAAACTTTGACCTTATTGAAAAATATCCTAACTATCTGTTTAATTTTGAGGGTGCTTACAGATATGAACTTATTGAAGAATATTATCCAAAAGCATTTAAAGAAATCAAAAGATATGTAAGAATAAATAAGTGGAATCCTGCCGGCTCCGAATATGAAAATGGTGATGTTAACATTCCTTCACCTGAAGCTATTACCAGAAACATACTTCTCGGTAATAACTATTTTTATGAAAAATTCGGTATAAAAAGCAAGGATATATTTTTACCTGATTGTTTCGGTTTTGGTGCGCAATTACCGCAAATCATAAATGACGCGGGCCTTTTAGGTTTCAGTACACAAAAACTTTCTTGGGGCAGTGCATACGGCATACCGTTTGACATCGGTATGTGGGTAGGTGCTGACGGAAACGAAATCGGTGCATCATTAAACGCTAAAAGTTACAGATATAAACTCAGCGGTGATGTGCGTGCCGATTTAAGCGTTATTGACGGAATAAGCAAAGCTTATATGGAAACCAATATGAAGCTTCCTTGGGTAAATCACCTTTACGGAACAGGTGACTGGGGCGGCTCACCGACTGAAGAAAGTGTTAAAAGTGTTTGCGAAAGCGTAAAGGCAAATGCTAAAGAAGAAAACAAGCTATTCAAAGTAAAAAGTGCGCGAAGCGATAAGGTATTCACACAGCTTAAAAAATACAATAACGGTTCAAACGGTGTATTTATCCCAAGGTATAAGGGTGATTTACTTATGACAAATCACGGTGCCGGATGTTACACTTCAAGAACGCAAAGCAAAAGATTAGATTATCAAAGTGAGCAAATAGCGCACAGTGCAGAATTTGTCTGCTCATTCGCCGAACTTTGCGGCTGTTACGAATACCCTAAAGAAAATCTTAACAAAGCCTGGAAACGCTCGATTAAACATCAATTTCACGATGATATTACCGGCACATCCTTGATGGAAGTATACAATGACGCGTGGGATGACTATTATTCATCAATAGCTCAATTTAAGGGTGAATTAACATCTTCCATTCAGGCGCTTTCAAGAAATATGGATACTTCTTGGATTCCTGAAAATGCAGTTGCAATTTCTGTATCAAACCCTACACAATACAGAAGAAAAGAGAGTGTTGAAGCAAAAATCAAATTAAATGTAAACACTCCTTTTGTTAAGGTAATTGATAAGCAGAAGCAGGAAGTGCCAAGCCAAATCGTCAAAAAAACAGGCAAGAATTTTGAAATTATATTTTTTGCAGATGTACCGTCATATGCAGTACACATTTATGCGGTAGTACCGAGTGACGAAGAATGCAAAATAAAAAATGACCTTGAAGTCAGCGAACACAGGCTTGAAAACAGTAAATATAAAGTTATTTTCAACAAAAACGGTGACCTTGCATATCTGTTTGATAAAGAGCTTAACAAGCAGCTTATAAAAGCACCGATTAAGCTTGCATTACTTCACGATACAGGTTCGCTTGCATACCCGTCTTGGGAACTGAGAAAAGAAGATATTGACAAACAACCTTACTGCTATGCAAACACGCCTACATTTGAAACAGTTGAAAACGGGCCTGCAAGAATTGCAATTAAAATTACAAGAGAAGCCGAATATTCAACAATAATTCAAACAGTTTCACTCTACCCTGACAGCAAAGTTATCAGAGTAGACAACGAAATTGAATGGAGAACAAGAAGAACGCTTTTAAAAGCTGTATTTCCGCTTTCTGCATCAAATTACACTGCGAAGTATGATTCCGGAGTAGGATATACAGAAAGAGAAAACAACAACGAAAAACTTTATGAAGTACCTGCTCAAAAATGGGCGGACATTACCGATACGAGCGGCGAATTCGGTGTAAGTATACTTACAGATTGCAAGCACGGTTGGGATAAGCCTGACAACAACACATTGCGCCTCACTTGTATTCACTCACCTTTAGGTGCATTTACGAAAGAAACGAGGCAGGATTTGCAAGACCTTGGAAGAAACTGCTTCAGCTTTGGTATTTATGGCCATAAGGGTGATATTGAAAACGGAACTAACAAAGAATCAATGAACTTTGCAAGAAAGCTTATCACCTGCGAAGTGAAGAAAAGTGAAAGCAAGGGCGAATTCTCACAGCTTGCAAGCTTATTAAAAATAACACACGATAACATTGTTATAAGAGCTGTAAAAATGAGCGAAGATGATGAAAACGCTTTAATAGTAAGGCTTAACAATGCAACCGCAATTGAGCAAAAAAATGCAGCATTGAGTGTTTACCGTGAATTTGAAAAGGTTGACGAAGTTAATACAAGCGAAGAATTTATAAGAAATCACGCAGAAGTTAACGGTAAAGTTATTCGTGTTACTTTAAAGCCATTTGAAACAATGACTTTAAAAATCAAATTTGCAAAATCAGAAGAATGTGAAAACAATAATACATATTCGCCAATGAGGCTTAATTACAATGTTAAGGCTTTCACAAATTATGATAATATGAAGCATATCATATTACAAGGCGGCGGATATTCACTTCCTATTGATTTGATTGACAGAAACATAAAAGTCAACGGAATTGAATTTTACATTCCGCACGGTAACAGAAAGAACAAGAAGCCTAAATACGACGCAGTAGCTTGCAGGGGTCAAAGCATAAATCTTGACGGTAAGTATAACCAAATTTACATACTCGCAGGTGCAGTAAGTGAAGAAGACATTGTTGGAACATTTAAAATTGACAGAAAAGATTATAGCATCAATTTTAAATCAATGACAGCGCCATACAGCAAATGGGATATGTACGGACTTGGGCAAACAGCTCATACAGATGATGAAACAGCATTCGGCTATGAATTCACCCACTTGCATCATCCTGAGGGTAACCTCGTAAAAAAAGCAAGAATGTACTTATATTCACTTAATGTGAAAAACAAAAAGCGATTACGCTTCCCTAACAATAACAAATTGGTTATATTTGCAATGACATCCGCTGAAAAGGAAGAATTTACAAACCTTGCAGATAATGTTATTGACATAGTTGATGATGATTACGATTTCGGCAAAATACCGCCGATTGATAAAATCACCGATAAAACAGATGCAATAACTATCAGAGCCGGAAAAATTCAAGACCAATACAACGGTGGTAAAGGCAAAGGATTTTTAAGAGATAATTTAATAACTAACATTATCAGGTCATACACAAAAAGTGAATGGTAAATAACGCACAAGCGGCTAAATATACATAATTTGTATATTTAGCCGCTTTTTTAAATGTAATGGCAATAAACTTTACAAATACAAATTGTTAAAAACACTGTGGAAAACGCTGTTAAGAATGTGGAAAAGTCGAGTGTAGAACAACAATAATTGTTGAAAACATTGTGGAAAATGTTAAAAATGTAAAGCGAATTACTTGACAGGAAAAGTTTTCCACTTAATAAACACAAGTCGATTATAATATACATATTGTTAATATTATAACAAACAAAAAAGTGCGTCCTAAAAAGACGCACTTTTCATTTAAAGTTTATTACTTTTTAAAGAAGTTGACAATGTCGGTGAAAGCATCATCGTCATTATCATTAAATGTAGAAACAGGAGAAGCTGATGATGATGCTGCCGGAGCAGGAGCTGTAAATGCAGGAGCAACCGGCTGAGGAGGAGCTACTTCCTTATTAGCTGTTGTTGACTTAATCGGTGCGCCAGGGCCTTCATCGCCGAAGCGTGTAGCAATAACAGTAATAATCATTTCATCTTCAAGTTCTTCATCAAAATTAGCACCCCAAATGATTTCACAATCAGGATGAACAGCAGCACTTACGATTGATGATGCTGCATCAATTTCTTCAAGACCAATATCAGTTGAAGCAGTAATATTGATAAGGATACCGCGAGCGCCGTCAATCGAAGTGTTAAGAAGAGGAGAAGAAATAGCCTGCTGAGCTGCAAGTTCAGCCTTATCCTTACCTTTAGCACGACCGACACCCATATGTGCATAGCCGGAATCCTTCATAATTTCAGTTACATCGGCAAAGTCACAGTTTACAAGACCTGTTGCGTTAACAAGGTCAGATACTGACTGAACACCCTGGCGAAGAACATCATTGGCAATTTCAAATGCGTTAAGAAGAGTAATTTTTTCTTCTGTTACATACTTTAAGTTTTCATTAGGAATTACCATAATTGAGTCTACATACTGTGCAAGCTCCTTGATACCTTCCTGCGCCTGCTTCATTCTTCTGTTACCTTCAAAAGCGAAAGGAGTTGTAACAACCGCAACAGTAAGAATACCGAGGTCTTTAGCAATTTTAGCTACAACAGGGGCTGCACCTGTACCTGTTCCGCCGCCCATACCGGCAGTGATGAATACCATTTCAGCACCTGTGAGAATATCAGTAAGAGCTTCCCTGCTCTCTTCAGCTGCGCGAGTACCAACTTCAGGTCTTGCACCTGCGCCCATACCCTTTGTAGCCTTTTCACCAATAAGGATTTTATGTGTTGCTGTTGACTTTGCAAGTGCCGGCTTATCAGAGTTAACGGCTACAAATTCAACATCCTGAATATTACAGTGTACCATACGGTTAACAGCGTTTCCACCGCCGCCGCCGACACCTACTACTTTAATTTGTACTACTTTTGAGTCATCTGTATCAATTTCATAACGTCCCATTGCATGATTCTCCTTAATTTTATTTTTCAGTCTATATACCCCTATACAGGTTTTCGTTACATATGATATTGTAACAAGATTGTAACCAAATTGCAATACTTTTTTTGAATTATTCTCAAACTTTTTGACAATGTTTTGCAATCGAATTTTATTTTATTTGTCAGGTATGCACAAATTCCGACAATTGTCACATTCTCTGTAAAGTTATTTACTTGACAGCTATTCCTCTGTAAAGTAAATTGACTTGTCAGTTGAAACAGTCATTGCACCTGTTGCGTTAGGACTGGAACTGTTAAGCTTATCGCAAGCCGCCAAGCCTTTCATTATCTTTATATCTAAATCTTTACTATTACCGAGTTTAAAAGTAATTCTATTATCGTAAACAACATAATTATCGCTTATATTTTTACTGTAAATTGATGTGATTTCAGTAAAATTGTTTTCTTTAATACAATTTGCCATTCGTTCAAGGCAAGTGCCTACATCGCTGTTTTTAAATTGAATTTTATGGCCGGGCTTCGCAGATTTTACATCTGTTTTATTGATAATAATTCCCGTTGCCATTTGTGCGCCTTTTTCTAGGACTTTAAAATTATTATCAAGAAGAATGTAAGTATTATCTTCACACAAAAGCGAATATGCTACCTTTGCATCTGTCACTTTAATTTCAATAGTATCAGGAAGTTTGCGCTTAATTTCTGCTTTATAAACATAAGGCAGATTTTCTTCAATTCTCAAAGCGGCTTCATCCGTATTTACGGTAAAAAGGTTTTTGCCCTTTTGAATAATACACTGTGATAATATTTTATCTGATGAATATATTTTGCTACCCGAAGCGGATATTGTATTTATTTGGAAAAATACCGTTAAGCATAAAACTGTGCCTATTGCAATAATTATAAGTACAGCACCTATCCAGCCCATCACTTTTCGTGCTTTATTTTTCTTTTTTCGTTTATTGCTTTCTTTTTGCCTGCGTTCCAAGCGTGTCATTGAATAAAAATCACTGCTTTGGCGTGATTTCTTTTCCTGCGCCTGCGTAATACGCTTTTGCGACTCACGATAAATTTTTGGTGGCTCAATACCAAGGTCTAAAAATTCGCTGTCTATTTTAGAATTCGGTTTGCTTCTTTTGGATGCTTTTCGTTTCGCCTGTTTCTTTTTCTGTTGTTCCTTCATTTTTACTCCTCTTAATATTCGCACCTATTGATGAAAGTGCTTTTTCAAGATTTTCATAACCTCTGTCAATATGTTCTATACAATATATATTACTTTCACCGTCTGCACAAAGTGCCGCTACCACAAGTGCCGCACCGCCACGCAAATCTGTGGCGTGAACATTTGCGGGATGAAGTTTATCAACACCGTTAATAACAGCAATATTGTCTTTAATTTCAATATCTGTACCGAATCTGTTTAATTCGCTTACATATCTGAACCGATTTTCAAATATAGTTTCCTGCAATATAGATGTTCCCTTGGCGAGTGCAAGTGCAACTGCAATGGGAGATTGCGAATCAGTAGGAAATCCGGGATATGGCATTGTTTTAATACTTCTTACCCGTTTTAATCTTTTAGGTGCAGCAAGAGTAAGCGAATTATCGCTTAAATATAATTTACATCCCATTTCTGTAAAAACAGGAAAAATCGGAGATAAATGACTTTGTCTGATATTTTTAACAGTTAATTCATCCGAACATACCGCACCGAGTGACATATAAGTTGACGCAAGTATTCTATCCGGAATAATTGTATGTTCACAAGGATGAAGCTTACTTACACCGTCAATAACTATTGTTGATTCTCCTGCACCGTAAATTTTAGCACCGCAATGATTTAAAAAATCAGCAAGGTCGCTTATTTCAGGTTCTCTTGCAGGGTTGACTATCACCGTTTTACCTTTTGATATGGCTGATGCAATAATAATATTTTCTGTTGCACCAACACTTGGAAAAGGAAGTATAATTTTAGTACCGATTATAAAATCGGCACAAGCACTGATGGATGAACCGTTAACGCTGACATTCGCTCCTAAATCATTAAGTGCTTTTAAATGCAGGTCAATAGGTCTTGTTCCTATTTCGCAACCACCGGGATAATAAATCGAAGCGCATTTTTGCCTCGATAATAATGCACTCAAAAATATTATAGATGAACGCATTGTGCGCATTGTATTTTCACTGATTTCGCTGCCTGTAACATTTGTTGCATCAATTATTACAGTATCATTTTCTTTATTAACTTTACAACCAATGGATGCAAGAATATCAAGTGTAACTTTTACATCGCTTAAATCGGGGCAATTATGTATAACACTCTCACCTTTAATTAGAAGTGTTGATGCAAGAATTGGTAAAGCAGAATTTTTAGCTCCGTGAACCGATATTTCTCCAAATAACTTTTTGCCGCCGTTAATTTTAAAATATTCCATTTAATCACCTCTGCACGCTATACTATGCAAAAGTGATTATTTTGTTATTTACCTATTTGGCAAGTGAAATAATAATATCTGCAATTCTTTCTCTTGCGTCGGTAATAGCCATATTTTTGGCATTTTCTTCAATTTGAATAAGCTTGGCAGGGTTTGAAAGCATTGAATCAATTGCTTCTTTAAGTGACTGCGAAGTTAAATCTTTTTCTTCAATAATCGAGCCGGCTCCTCTGTTAACAAGTGCCATAGCGTTATGAAATTGATGATTTTCTGCCACATACGGTGACGGAATTAGGATTGAAGCCTTACCCATAGCCTCGATTTCAGAAAGGCTTGATGCGCCTGCTCTGCCGATTACAAGGTCACAGGCAGACATACAGGTATCCATATCATCAATATACTGCCTAACTTCAACATTGCCTTTAATTAAACCTTTTTCACCCTCGGTAAAACCCTGTTCTTTAAATTTATCAAGAAATTCACTGCCATTAGTACCGACTGAATGAATATGATAATAAGTATCATTTTCGGCACTTTCAAGAAGAATATCATACATGGCGTCATTGAGAGGCTTTGCACCGAGTGAACCGCCGAATGAAAGAACAAGATATTTATTATTAGGAATACCGAGCTTCTTTCGTGATAAATCTTTTCGTGCATTAAGAAGTTCGCCACGAACAGGAAGACCTGTTACGATTACTTCGTTTTTTGCTTCAAGATGCTTTTTTGCATCTTCAACCGTAAGCATTACTTTATCAACCTCTTTGGCAAGAGTTTTATTTGTAATACCAGGATAAGCATTTTGCTCGTGAATACAAGTAGGAATGTGCATATCAACCGCTGTTTGAAGCACCGGTCCTGAAACATATCCGCCAAATCCTACAACGACATCGGGCTTAAACTGCTTGATAATTTTTTTGCTTTCGCCGTTTGATGTTATAAGCTGGCAAACAGTTTTAATATTATGCAAAATTGCCTTTGGTGCAAATGAACGGCGAAAACCTGAAATTTTAATAGTTTTAAAATCAAAACCTGCGTTTGGCACAAGGCGTGATTCCATATGGTCTGCCGTGCCGACAAACATAATTTCACTTTCAGGATATTTTTCTCTGATATATGAGGCAACAGCAAGTGCCGGGTTGATATGGCCGGCTGTGCCGCCTGTTGCAAATAATATTTTCATTTGATTTACCTATACCTTTTGTTGATTTGTTTTTCGCGATACCGACAGCACCACTCCGATTTCAAGCAGTAGCATAAATATAGCTGTACCGCCGTATGAGAAAAACGGAAGTGCAATACCTGTGTTAGGAAGTGTGTCTGTAATTACAAGTATATTAAACACAACCTGCAAACCGATTTGTGCTACAACACCGATTACAAGAAGTGAGCCGAACTTATCCTTACACCTTGACGCAATTATCAAGCCTCTAACTACGAGTGCCGCGAAAAGAAGTATTATTACAGCCGCGCCGAAAAATCCGAGTTCTTCACACACAATTGAAAAAATGAAGTCATTTTGCGGTTCTGAAACATAAAGATATTTTTGCTTTGAATTGCCCAAGCCTGTTCCGAAAAATCCGCCTGAGCCGATTGCGTAAAGCGAATTATTTGTTTGCCACCTTGCACCCGTAGGATCAAAATCCTTATCAAGCCAAGCTTCAATACGCGCGCCTGCATAGTTTTCAATAAGATTAGGAAAGCTTACAACAAGAAAGCCGACAAGTGCGATTATTGCAAGTCCAAATGCAAATAATTTCCAATTTGTGCCACCGGCAAACATTAAAGTAGCACCAATTAAAAACATAAGAATTGTGCAAGACAAATGATGTTCAAGATAAATAAGGCCGCAGAAAATCAATATAATTCCAACCGGAATTGCAATACCGTATTTAAGCGAATTCATTTTTCTGTATTGGTCATTTATATAAACCGAAAGACTTAATATAATAGTGAATTTAGCAAGGTCAGACGGTTGAAAAGTAAACGGTCCGATTGGTATCCAGCGTTTAAAATCACCAAAATCAGTATGATAGAATAATACAACTACCAAAAAACCTATTGTTACAAAAAATATGACTTTATATAAAGCTTTCAGTACCTTATAGTTAAGTTTTGAAAAGAAAAACATTCCCACAAGGCCGCCAACTGCAAAAATAAGCTGGCGAATAAAATAGTAATATGAACTGTCCTTATAATAATACGCATACGGATATGACGCTGAAAAGAGCATTATTAAACCGATTGTTAAAAGTGCTATTGTTAACCCAAGAAACGGAATATCAATACTGCCGACAAGAAAATAGGTGTCTTTAAAATTTTTCCATTTGCTTGGCTTAACAACTAATTGCTCGTTATCATTTTTTGGCACAAGAACACTCCTTTCAATTAAAATTTAAAATAAAATCATTTTGCAAAATTGCCGAAGTAAAGAAGAAGCACGCCGATTGCACAGCCGATTGCATTTACTGTTGAGAATACAACGCAGATTTTCTTTTCTTTCCAACCGCACATTTCAAAATGGTGATGAATAGGTGCCATTTTGAATATGCGCTTACCGTGTGTGATTTTAAAATATCCTATTTGGATAATATCACTCATAGTTTCACAAACATAAACAATACCGATTGGAAGAAGAATAATCGGGCATTTGCAAAGATAACCGAGAGCTACAACCATTCCGCCGAGGAACAGCGAACCTGTATCACCCATAAAGGTTTTAGCAGGATTCCAATTCCAGCAAAGGAAACCGAGAACTCCGCCCAAAAGTGCGCCTGCAAAAATATTAAGGCCTGCAAAACCTTGAATATAGCTTATAACAATAAACGCAATTGCAACAGTAGTTGTTACACTTGAGCAAAGTCCGTCAATACCGTCTGTAAGATTAACCGAATTGACACAACCATATATAATAAACAGAGATAAAATCCAAAATACAATTGCCGTAAATATATTTTTTTCAAAATTTACTGTACCGATAAAAGGAATATACCAGCTTGTATTATGTGATACCCAAAGAGTAGTGATATATCCTAAAGTAACGATAAGTTGACCGAGTGTTTTTTGCTTTGGTGAAAGGCCCTCATTTCTTTTAAGCTTAATTTTAGTGAAATCATCAATAAAGCCTACAAGGCCACAGCCGAGAGCTAAGATAAGCCCACCGAAAAGAAGAACCAATTCACGACCATTCATAATTGAAGAATAGTCGCTTTCAAGTTCTCCGCCTGAAAGATGATAGATTAAAGCAGTAATTCCAAATGAAAGAACTATGCCGATAATAAACATAATTCCGCCCATATTAGGTGTACCCTGCTTTGATTTATGCCAGCTTGGGCCTATATCAAGAATTGTTTGCCCAAATTTTAATTTGCGAAGCCACGGAATTATTACAAATCCAAGGCCTGCGGTTACACCGAAAGCTATTATTACACTGATTATTAAAGCAATTGTACTGTTCATTTATTTTTCCCACCTGTTGTACACATTATTTATTACATCCTCAAGCTTCATACCTCTTGACGCTTTAAATATAACTGCGTCACCCTTGTGTGCAAGCTCAAAAAGTTTGTTTGAAAGTTCATCTTTATTATCAAAATAAAAGGCATTTTTCATACCGTTTTGCTTGGCACCGTCAACGATGTACTTTGCGTCATTACCGTAAGCCAAAAGGTAATCTATATTATTATCGGCAACCATTTTGCCGACATCTGAGTGTGCTTTTTTTGAAAAATCACCAAGTTCAAGCATATCACCCAAAACAGCAATTCTTTTATTTGTATTTACATTAGCAAGCGTTTTAATTGCCGCGTTCATTGAATCGGGGCTTGCGTTATAGCAATCTTCAATAAAAATTATACCGCCGACATTTACGCTTTTCTGCCTCATTCCTGCAGGAACATAGTTTGCAAGAGCTCCGGCCGCCTTTTTGGAATCAATACCGAGAGTTATGCCGACTGTGAAAGCCGCAAGTGCATTATAAACGTTATGAATACCTATTGTAGGAATTGATATATGCTGTGAAGACAAAGAAAACTGAACTGTCGGTCCATCGGTTTCATCTATAATTTTTGAAGTTGAGTATTTAACATCAAATGAAGTTGAACCGTTTTCTTCCTTAATATCAACCGCCTTAAATTGAGCATCGCTTTCAATACCGAATGTGATTACATTATACTTTTGCATAATTTCATCATTATCAAGTATCGTTTTAAGCATATCGTTATCACAATTTATAATAAAAGGTGAACCTGCTTTAAGTCCGTCAAGAATTTCAAGCTTTGATTTGAGTATGCCCTGCCTTGAACCGAGATTTTCAATATGCGATACACCGATATTTGTTATCATCGCAATTGTTGGCTTTGTTGCTGTAACAAGGCGATGAATTTCGCCAAAATGGTTCATACCCATTTCAATTACCGCCGCTTCGGTACTGCTGTCAATTTGAAACAGCATTTGCGGAAGTCCTATTTCATTATTCAAATTGCCCTGTGTTTTAATAGCATTAAACTGCGAATTAACTACAAGGTGAGTAAATTCCTTGGTAGTAGTTTTGCCTACCGAGCCGGTAAGTGCCACAACGGGAATATCAAATTTTGAACGATAATATCCAGAAAGTGACAGAAGTGCTTTTGCAGTATCATCAACCTTTACATAAGGCCCTGCCACTTCAATATCTTCACTAATCATAACAGCCGCCGCGCCCAAATTTAAGGCTTCATTTGCAAATTGGTGGGCATCAAATCGTTCACCTTTAATGCAAATAAAAAGGCAACCTTTTGTAATTTTTCTCGTATCTATGCAAACAGCATTAACCTGCGTATCAAACTTTGTTTGAGTGCCGAGTGCATTTGCAATTTCTTTTAAAGTTAAAGTTTCCATAATTTAATTCATTTTACCGAGTACTTCGGCAATTACTTCTCTTTCATCAAAATGAATTGTTCCTGTTGGCAGGATTTGATAAGTTTCATGCCCCTTACCTGCAAGAAGAATAATATCATCTTTCTTTGCGTGAGTTATTGCATATTCAATAGCTTCGTGCCTGTTTTCAATAACTTTGTAAGGAGTTTTTATATTTTTCATACCGACAAGAATATCATCAATAATTGCGCTTGGATTTTCACTGCGAGGATTATCTGATGTTACAATGCAGTAATCAGAAAGTTCAGCGGCAATTTTGCCCATTTTAGGCCTTTTTGTTTTATCCCTGTCACCGCCGCATCCGAAAAGTGTAACTACCCTGCCTTTTGCAATTTCTTTAAGGGAAGTAATAATATTTTCAAGTCCGTCAGGTGAATGGGCATAGTCAATAATGATTGTAAAATCCCTATTGCTTGGCACAACCTCAATTCTGCCCTTTACACCCTGCGATTTTGATACAGCTGAAAGCACATCATCAAAATCAATACCGAGAGCGAGCGCACAAGTTGTGGCACAAAGTGAATTATAAACCGAAAATCTACCAGGAATCGGGCAAATACATCTGCCGATAGAATCATTAGATACTATTTCGTATTCAACGCCGCTTGATTTAAACTTGACATTTTTGGCGGTATATGTTGCATCATTTGTATCGACAGCATAAGTTACTACTTTATCAAATTCAAGCCCGTCAATTATTTTCAAGCCATGTTCATCATCGGCATTGGTAACTGCAATATCGCAATTTTCAAAAAGTATTCTTTTTGAAGCAAAATAGTTTTCCCAAGTTTTATGATAATCAAGATGGTCTTGTGTAAGATTTGTAAAAGCACCGAGTGCAAAACGAAGTCCATTAACTCTGCCTTGAGCAAGAGCCTGCGACGAAACTTCCATAACACAATATTCACAGCCTGCTTTTACCATAAGTGAAAAAAGCTTTTGAAGTTCATATGGGTCAGGAGTTGTATATTTTGCAGGATAAATTTCATCACCCACCATATTTTGAACCGTTCCTATAAGGCCAACTTTTTTGCCTACATTTTCAAGAATTTGCTTAATAAGAAAAGTTGTAGTTGTTTTACCGTTTGTACCGGTTAAACCTATAAGTTTTAATTTATCAGCCGGATTGCCGAAGAAATTTGCACATATCGGTGAATACACAGCCCTTGAATTTTCGACAATAATTTGCTTATCAATTCCAAGATCGTGTTCAACTACTACCGCAGCAGCACCTTTATCAAGCATTTCTTTTGCAACTGAATGGCCGTCAAATGCCGCACCTTTAATGCATATAAACAGCGAACCCTCTTTTACAAGACGCGAATCCTGTGTAACATCCAAAACTTCAACATCATCAAATTCATTTTGAACATTGATTCCCTTTAATAAATCTTTAAGCCTCATTTTAAAACCCCATATCTTTAATCAAAATTGATTTTAGTCTAAAACTGATTGTGTATTTTTGAAAGTCACTGTAACAACTGTGCCTTTTTCAAGTTTTGCCTGCTTTTCTTCGCTCTGGCGGTAAGCAACTACCGTACCGCTCGACATACTGTTACCGGCAATTTGAATATTTAAAGAACTGCTTGAAGCAAGGTCTTTAGCTTCCGTAACCGTAAGACCTGTAAAATCAGGAACATTTACAGTTTCCTTTTCGCTTTCATCTGTATAAAGATAAACTGTACCGCCGTTAGGAATTGCATCTGCGCCTGACGGGCATTGCCTTGTTACAGTTGACTCATCACCTATTACAACATAGTTGAGGTTATTTTCCTTAAGAGCAGCTTTTGCATCGTCAAGGCTTTCTCCTACAACATTAGGTGTTTCTTTAGAAAGGTCTTTCATTTCTTTTTCATCATATTTCGGCTCGATACCGAGAACATTCATAGCTTCCTGTGTAACTTGAGCCGCAATCGGTGCGCAAAGAGCACCGCCGCCTAAATCCTGATTAGGTTCATCAACAATAATAAGCATTGCAATTTCAGGATCATCACTCGGAGCAATAGCCGCGAATGAAACAATGTACTTATCACCCTCGCCCTCTTTTGATTCACCAAGCTTAGTGGATGTACCCGTTTTACCGCCGACACTGTAACCTGCCACATAACCGTTTTTACCTGTACCGTTATCTACAACAGATTTCATCATAGCACGCATTTTTTTGGATGTATCGGAACTGATTACCTGTCTAATCTCTTTAGTTTGAGTTTTTTTGACAGTTTTTCCGTTTGAATCAACAATACTTGAAACAAGGTAAGGCTGTAAAAGCTTACCGCCGTTAGCAATAGCGCAAAGGCCGGTGCATACCTGAATAGGAGTAAGAGAGTTTGTTTGACCGAATGATGCAGATGAAAGTTCAACTATACCGTATTGGTCTTCCTTGTAATACTGCGGTGAAGCTTCACCCGGTAGGTCTATATTTGTTTTCTGTGTGAATCCAAAAGCATCAAAATACTTGAAGTAGTTATGAACGCCTAATTTTTGACCTATTGTGATAAAAAACGGGTTGCACGAATTTTCAAGTCCCTGTGTAAGCGTTTCTGTTCCGTGGCCGGGATGATAGTGGCATTTCATACGGTACTTATCAACTTGGATTGCACCTGTGCAAGTATATGTTGTGTTTAAATTTACAACATTTTCCTCCAAAGCGGCAGATGCGACAAAAGTTTTGAAAACAGAACCCGGAACATAAGTATCCGATACCGTAAAGTTTCTCCACTGATTTTGAACCGCAGCACTTTCAGCCTCCTGCTTAGCCGTTTTATCGGTAAGTTTTTTAATAGCTTTTTTATTTTTGCTGTATGTAAGCTTATAAGGGTTATTGCAATCATAATCAGGCATTGATGACATTGCGAGCACCGCGCCTGTGTTACAGTTCATTACAACACCGTAAGCACCCTTTGCCTGATATTCATTCATAGTTTCTTTCAAACCTTTTTCAAGGTAATACTGAATTGTTTGGTCAAGTGTAAGGACAACCGAATTACCGTCAGAAGCCGCAATACTTGTTTCATAATCGTTTGCAATGTTGTTTGAAACAGCATCCTTTGCTGTAATGATTCTTCCGTTTGTTCCGGTTAAATCTTCGTCATAGTAAGCTTCTATTCCGGAAAGGCCTTGGTCATCAGAACCGGTAAAACCGATAACACTTGAAGCAAGCGAACCGTAAGGGTAATATCTTTTGGTGGTTTGCTCCGTTCCTATGCAATCACCGAGTTCATTTTTCGACACGAATTTTGAAAGCTTCTCTTTTATGTTATTTTCGACTTTTTTTTCGACTAACTCATAATGATTTTGATGAGTTGTTTTTTCGTAAAATTCTTTTTTTGCTTCGTCGTCATATTTGAAAAGAGTGGCAAATTCATTTGTGATAAGTTGCCTTTCCTCATCGTCTTTAATATTCAGCGGGTCGATAAACACATTCCATACCGAAGCCGACTGTGCAAGAACATTTCCGTTAGCGTCGTATATCGTTCCGCGCATTGCGGAAATCTCTGTATCCTTAAGCTGCTGTGATTCAGCTTTTTGTGCAAGTTCTTCGCCTCTGACGATTGTCAAATAAAAAACTCGCACCGCTGTTGTTGTCATAAGAAAGATGATTACCAACGACATTATCAAAATTCTTTTCAGCATTCTCTTTGATGTATTCACTTTTAATCATCTCCCTCGCAATTGTTATCTTATTTAATAATAACATATGAGAGTTAAGTAAATATTCTTAACTCTCATAATAGATTTACGCTGTAATAATATATATTATTACTTGGCGGCAGTCTTTTTTTCTGCCTTGGATTTCGCCTGCTTTTGATTCAAAATTGCCTGTGCCGCAGCCATACGCTTTTGCTTATATTGTGAAACATCAATATACTTAATTTGATTGGATTTCATTTTAGTCATACCAAGTTTCTCGACAGCATATTGGTCAATCATATTCATTGACACAAGGCTGTCAAGCTCACTGTTAAGGCGTGTATTTTCACTTTGTGAAACAGAAAGATTTTTTTGCAAATCTGAAATTTCGTGTGTTAATTCGTTAGTTTTGGCATTAGTATAAAGCACTGCAAAAAGCATAGTAAGGCACAAAGCCGCCACCACTGAAATTTGCAAAGCTTTTTTTAAGCTCAATTTCTGCTCGTGAAGAAGTTGGGCTTTGCTTTTTCTTTGGCTTCTTTCTCTAACCTTAAAATCCTTTTTTGGCGTAGGAACATAAGACGGAGCTGCCGAAGTACGCTGATAGTTAAACGCCTGCACGGCATATGCGGCTTCCGTGCTGTATGAATAGCGCCTGAAATCGCCTGTATTAGTCATTTTTTACTCCTCCTCGTTTTTTATAGTCCTATATATTCAAATTAAAATTTCTCAAAAATTCTAAGTCGTGATGACCTTGCTCTCGGGTTTTCATCAAGTTCTTCTTTAGACGGAGAAATTGATTTAAAACTTTTGCCTTTCGGCTTATTTCCGCATACACAAACTGGGAATTCCTTTGGACAGGTGCAACCCTGACACCATTTTGAAAACTGCTCTTTTACAATTCTATCTTCTAATGAATGAAAAGTAATTACAGCAATTCTGCCACCCGGTGCAAGAATTTCAAATGCGTCTTCAAGTGTTGATTTAAGCACATCAAGTTCCGCATTAACTTCGATTCTTATAGCCTGAAATGTTTTTCTTGCAGGGTGTGAATCCCTCATCGCCCTTTGTGGCATTGAGGCCTTAATTATATCTACAAGCTCAAAAGTTGTTTCAATAGGTTTTTTCTCTCTTGATTTAACTATATTTGCCGCGATTCTTCGTGAAAATTTTTCTTCTCCGTATCTGTAAATAATATCCGCAAGTTCTTTTTCATCGTAATTATTTACAACATCATAGGCACTGAGTCCGCTTTTACTCATTCTCATATCAAGCGGGGCATCTTTATGAAAAGAAAATCCCCTCTCGGCAGTATCGAGCTGAAACGAACTTACTCCTAAATCAAGAAGCAAGCCGTCAATTTTATCAATATTAAGATTTGAAACAATGTTTTTTATATTTGAATAATTATCGTGAACGATAGTTACATTTTCTTTATTTCCGAGTCTTTCGTTAAGAACTTCTATTGCGTCGGGGTCTTGGTCTATTGAAATAACTCTTTTAGCGGTTTTTGCAATTTCACCGCTGTGGCCTCCGCCGCCTGCCGTACCATCAACTATAATTTTATTTTTGTTTAAATCAAGTGCCTTTATTGCTTCATCAAAAAGCACACTTTTGTGAACAAATTCCATTACTGCTCATACCCCTTGACTTTATCCATCAAGTCATAAATACCTTGTGTATGGTCATAAGTGTTATAAATTTTTTCATACTCGTCGGTATTCCAAATTTCAATTACAGCACCTTTACCTTTAAATACAACTGTTGACTCATTTGTAAGAGCAGAAGCTTCCTTAAGCCTTTGGTTGACGGTAAATCTGCCCTGGGCATCAAGTACGCCCTCTTCTGCATTATCAAGAAAGCTTGTAGTAGCATCATATTTCTGATTTTCAGTACCCTGCTGCATTGCATCATACGTTGATTCAAAATGCTCAACAGGATAAAGAGTAAGGCATTTACAACCCCTTACGGTAACAGCTACCATATAAAACTCTTTTCCAAGGCGTTCTCTCCACTTAGTCGGAACAGAAAGTCTGCCTTTAGAATCAAGTTTATAACCGTCTAAAGTACCTACAAACAAACGCATAACTTCTGCTCCTTTCGTGAATTTTGATGTAATCTTAATGGGATTTACTTGAAATCTATGGGATTTAAGTGGAATTATCACCATTGATTACATTATATAAGGGTACAGTGGTATTGTCAAGTGCAAATTATCACGATACCGAATTTTAATATTTGTAACACTTTTGTAACTTTTTAATCATAAAAAAGAGGCGAACAATGTTCGCCCCTGCGTGATTTTATTTCGTCTTAACGCTCTTCACCTTCGACCAAGAAGAATAAACCTTTTTACCGTTTACTGTTTTATATGTACGAATACGAACATAATATTTTTTCTTTGCCTTAAGCTTTTCAACCTTATTCTTAGTTGTTTTTTGCTTCTTTCTTACACACAAAAAAGAAGCAGGTTTTTTTCCTAACTTCTTTTCACTTTACAAATACTATATTAACTATTTAACAGTATTATGTCAAGTTTTTTTTATTTTTATTAAAAGGTTTCAATAATATTATCTATAAAAAAGGTTACCTGTCCATTTGCCACAATAACCACAAGACCAACATTCATATCCGTATGGAGATTTCTTCATATATTCTTCCCAAGTTATTTCTCCGTTTTCATATTGTTGGCAATACTTGTTTGATATATTGTTTCTATATTCTTCAATCTCATCCTTAGTGTTAAACCACTTTCCAATATTGCCACAACTAACGCTATGATTATTATTATTTGTGCAGTGTTCTTCTTTTTGAATATTATCTTTGTTACATTTTAACTCTTTCGGAATTTTTATGCTCTTTACTTTAGACCATTTTGAGTATTTTTTCCCTTGATATGTTCTTATCCGAACATAATATTTTTTGGATGCTTTTAGTTTTGTAATTTTTTTTGATACTGTTTTAGCATTTTTTATTTTTATTTTTTTGTTGTTCTTTTTAAACTTACTATTAGTAGAATACTGAATTTGGTATCCTGTAATACTTGATTTTTTCTTCCATTTAACTGTAAATGCTTTGTTTTGTGCCTTTATCGATGTAATTGTCGTTGTTGGCATTGATTCAGCCAAAACAGTTATAGGAAATGTCATTGATATTAACAATATTATTGTTGTTATTACTATAAATATACGCCGTTTCATCATTTTTCTCCTTTATGACCTTTTTAATAATGTTTAAGATTACCTGTCCACTTGCCACAATAACTGCAAGACCAACATTCATATCCAGAAGGTACATTTTTATAATATTCATCATATGTTATTTCTTCATTATCAATCTTTTTATTCCACTTGCTCACATCGCTATTATAATATGCTACTAATTCACTTCTACTGTTAAACCATCTTCCCATATTGCCACATTTTATACTATGATTGTTATTGTTTGTACAATGTTTCATTATAGGTTTTATTACTTTGTTTTTACTCCAATTAGAATATATATTTTTCCCCTTATTTTTTTATAGCTTCTGATTCTTATATAATATTTTTTAGAATTTCCTATATTTTTAATAGTTTTAGATGTTGTTGTTTTAGATTTAATAGTTATTTTTTTTGCTTTTTTAAATTCTTTATTTGTAGAATATTGAATCTGATACCCATTTATGCCATTTACTTTTTTCCATTTTATCTTTATGCAATTTTCACTTCGAGTTATTCCTGATGTACTCGGTGTCCGTATTTTTACTTCTGCAAAAATTGTTGTTGTATTGCAAAATATTAAAATCATCACTATAACAACACTAAGTATTGAAAATAATTTTTTTCTTTTCATCTTTGTACTCCAATGTTTTTAATATATAAAATTGCCTGTCCATTTTCCACAATAACTGCAAGACCAACACTCATATCCTTGTGGACAATTTTTAGTATATTCCTCCCAAGTTATTTCCTCGTTCTTGTACTTTGTTCCCCATGTATTGCATACAGAAGAAAAATAAGTATCTACTTCACGCCTACTACCAAACCACATACCTATATTGCCACATTTTATACTATGATTGTTATTGTTTGTACAATGCTCACAATTCTTAGTAGTTACATTTTT
>ERZ824473.1984-NODE-1984-length-26336-cov-3.913588_pt1 | contig 26336 bp, 19 predicted proteins | sample MGYA00519874_ERZ824473 | MGnify/ENA primary metagenome ERZ824473 (study PRJEB31778, sample SAMEA3449151) | human gut metagenome | biome: human gut; feature: human-associated habitat; material: faeces | place: United Kingdom | collected 2010/2012 ... | reverse complement strand
CTTCTGGTAAGAGAGAAGATTCTCCGATGATCCAAAACCAAGCTGCTTCAACTACTTTGGGCGACATCGACGCTCTGGCTGCATTGAAAGAACAGTTGGAAGGAAAGAAATAATCTGAACAGAATATTTTCTGATGAAGGCGCTCCCGGTTGGGGGCGCCTTTTTTTATTCACCACAGAGGACGCAGAGGACACAGAGGGTAGGGAGGATATAGAGAGGGTATAGAGGACAGGAAGGATATGGAGAATACAGAGGGGGTGAAGGCTTGATTTAACAAACTAACGATGGCGATATATTTTATTTATATAAATCTACCCTCTTCTTATCCTCCGCATCTTCTCCATATCCTCCTTACCCTTCTTACCCTCTGCGTCCTCCGTGGTGAATAGAAAAAAAAGTTTCTTCCTTTGCAAGATTGAATCTGAAATGCTTTATCTTTGCATACCATGGAAAAATTTGAGTTACATATATTGGGATGCGGTTCCGCTTTGCCTACCACGCGACATTTTGCGACCTCTCAAGTCGTGAACCTGCGTGAAAAACTATTTATGATTGATTGTGGCGAGGGAGCACAAATGCAGTTACGCCGTTCGCGACTGAAATTTTCCCGATTGAATCATATCTTCATCTCTCATCTACATGGTGACCATTGTTTCGGATTGTTGGGGCTGATTTCTACATTCGGATTATTGGGAAGAACAGCCGATTTGCATATTCATTCTCCACGAGGACTGGAAGAACTGTTTGCACCGATGCTTGCTTTCTTTTGTAAGACTTTGACTTATAAGGTGTTCTTCCATGAATTCGAAACGAAAGAACCGATGCTCATTTACGATGACCGTTCGGTGACTGTAACTACTATCCCTTTAAAACATCGAATTCCCTGCTGCGGTTTCCTTTTTGAAGAGAAACAGCGTCCGAACCATATCATCAGAGACATGGTGGACTTTTATAAAGTCCCGGTCTATGAACTGAACCGTATCAAGAATGGAGCAGACTTTGTAACTCCCGAAGGAGAAGTAATACCCAATTTGCGTCTGACCCGTCCTTCGGCTCCGGCTCGTAAATATGCTTATTGCTCCGATACAATCTATCGCCCGTCGCTTGCCGAACAAATCAGCAATGTAGATTTGCTTTTCCATGAGGCTACCTTTGCGCAGACAGAGCAGGCACGTGCCAAGGAAACTTATCATACTACGGCTGCGCAAGCCGCACAACTAGCTTTGGACGCCAATGTGAAACAATTGGTGATCGGACACTTTTCAGCCCGTTACGAGGATGAATCTATTCTATTTGATGAAGCATCCGCCATTTTCCCGCAAACCATTTTAGCGAAAGAGAATATGTGTATTGACGTTGATGGAGGAACTGTGTATGAGAAATAGACGCCTGCTTTGGGGAGCGGTAATCCTGTTCATCGGTTGTTTGGCAGCCTGTAAAAAAGAGAAACCCCAATCTCCGATACCGGACTCTCTGGCTTCCCTGCAAGAGTTGTTCAACCCTGCTTATCAAATAGATGCCGACAGTATTCGTCTGATGATTCGTTCCTATTTGAACGAAAACCCCGTAACTCCCTGGGATTCGGCTTTGTTGGCCCATTATCGGGAAAAAGATGAATTCTTCTGGTTGAATGACTCGCTCGTGTCCGATAAACCTGCCGCACAGGTGGCGGACTCTATGTTGTTCTGGCTGGGAGACATCTCACGGCATGGCATTAACCCGAATCTTTATTCGGTCGATAGCATCCGTGAGAGATTGCAACAAATACGTTCTTTGAAGTTGCAGGAAGGAAAGACAATGAACCGTCTGTTGGCAGATGTGGAATATCAGTTGACAGCCGCATATCTTTCGTATGTGTGCCAGTTGAAGTTTGGTTTCCTGCCTTCGGAACACAGATGGAATGATTCGATCAATCGTATTCCCTTAAAACATTGTGATGTAACTTTTGCAAATGCCGCCCTCGATTCATTGCGTGCAAATCCAATTGCTGCTCTTCGTGGAGCACAACCTTCTTCTCCGCTTTATCGCAAGATGCAGGAAGAACTGGTTCGTGTAAATGCTTGGGGGAAAACGGATACTACGGATTATTACCGGAATCGTCTGTTGGTTAATATGGAGCGGGCACGTTGGCAATATGCATTGGACAAAGGACAGAAATATGTGATAGCCAATGTGGCGGCATTCATGTTGCAGGCAATCAACGAAGAAACGGACTCTATCCTGGAGATGCGTATCTGTGTGGGGAGTGTGAAAAATAAAACTCCTCTGTTGTCGAGCAGGATTTATTATATGGAACTGAATCCGTACTGGAATGTACCTCAAAGTATTATCAGGAAAGAAATCATCCCTACTTATCGCAGAGATACGACCTATTTCACCCGTAATCGCATGAAGGTATACGATAAGAACGGCTTACAAGTAAACCCTCATCAGGTTAATTGGGCTAAATATGCAGGAAAAGGTGTACCTTATACGGTGAAGCAGGACAATAAAACGGGGAATTCATTGGGACGCATCATCTTCCGCTTTCCTAATCCTCATTCTGTATATCTGCACGATACTCCTTCCCGGTGGGCTTTCACGCGAAACAATCGTGCGGTGAGCCACGGTTGCGTCCGCCTTCAGAAAGCACTCGACTTCGCGTTCTTCCTGTTGAAAGAACCGGATGAATTATTGGAAGACCGTATCCGCATTGCAATGGATATCAAGCCGGTGAGTGAAGAGGGGAAGAAGCTGCCTGTCAGTGCGGCCTATCGCGAACTGAAACATTATAGTTTAGAGAAATATATACCTTTATTTATAGATTATCAGACGGTTTATCTGTCTGCCGATAATAATTTGAGGTATTGTGAGGACATTTATAAATATGATCCGTCTTTACTAGAAGCAATGAACAACCTGAATTTGAAACCATAAATAAACATACAGATACAAGAGATTATGATTCCTTATAACGAACGCGAAGTTCTGAAACTCCTTCAGGAGGAGAGTACACAGCGGAAAGGATTTGAAATGATTGTGGCGCAGTATAGCGAGCAATTATATTGGCAAATCCGCCGGATGGTACTGTCGCATGAGGATGCGAACGATCTCCTGCAAAACACTTTCATCAAGGCATGGACGAATATCGATTATTTCCGTGCCGAGGCGAAACTGTCTACCTGGCTCTATCGCATCGCGCTGAACGAATGTCTTACCTTTCTGAACAAGCAGCGTGCTATGACTACCGTGGATATTGACGATCCTGAAGCTGCGATTGTGCAGAAGTTGGAAAGTGACTCCTACTTTTCGGGCGACGAAATACAGTTGTGTCTGCAAAAAGCTCTATTGACTTTGCCGGAAAAACAGCGTATGGTGTTCAACCTGAAATATTATCAGGAAATGAAATACGAAGAGATGTCGGAAATCTTCGGCACATCGGTTGGTGCGCTCAAAGCGTCATATCATCATGCGGTGAAGAAAATAGAGAAGTTTTTAGAAGAAATAGATTAAACCTTTTAAATTGGACGTTGTCTAAGTAAAAGAGAGGAGAAAAACGTATGAAAGAAGAAGATATCCTATTGAAGAAGCTTGGTAAGGAAAATTCCTTCAAAGTGCCTGATGGTTACTTTGAAAACCTGACTTCGGAGGTAATGAATAAACTTCCTGAAAAAGAAAAAGTTGTTTTCAAGGAAGAACCTGTCAGCACATGGACAAGACTGAAACCATTGCTCTATCTCGCTGCTATGTTTGTAGGTGCGGCCTTGATTATCCGGGTAGCGTCGACAGATCACAAACCTGCTGCGGTCGATGAAGTGGCGGTGACGGAGGTGGATACTGAAGTTGTATCGGACGAAATGCTGGATGTGGCACTAGACCGCGCTATGCTGGATGATTATTCGTTATATGTTTATTTGAGTGACGCAAGTGTAGAATGATTTATTAAAACTGATTGAATACAGAAAATGAGAAAACTAATCGCATGGGTTGTTTTGTTGTGTGGCTTTATGCCTGTTCTTTGGGCTGCTGACGGATGTGATCAGCATTTATCCCGGGAGGAGTTCAGGGCAAAACAAAAGGAATTCATTACCGAACAGGCAGGATTGAGTAAAAAGGAGGCAGCCAAGTTCTTTCCCGTCTATTTTGAACTCCAGGATAAGAAGAAGAAGCTGAATGATGAATCGTGGGATTTGATGCGCAAAGGCAAGGATGATAAGACAACGGAAGCTCAATATGCAGAAATCAACGATAAGGTAGCTAACAATCGTATTGCTGCCGATCAGCTTGATAAGACTTATCTGGGTAAGTTCAAAAAGATTCTTTCCAGTAAGAAGATATTTCTCGTGCAGCGTGCGGAAATGCGCTTCCACCGGGAGATGATAAAAGGAATGAATCGTGGCAAGGATAAAGGAAACGATTCGAAGAAGAAATAAAGAAAAACAGAGCGTCTAACTCGTATGAATAGACGCTCTGTTTGAGTAAAATAGAGGCTCTACTCGCACGGAATAGAGCCTCTATTTTTTTATTTAGACAGCATTGATTTTAAGTATTCTATTTCTGCAATCAATAGTGGAATATCCTGTTTGGCATGTGTTATGAACTCCAAATCATCTTTCGATGATGGCATTTAAATCAATATTACTCATGGGTTTTACAGTCCTTTTTTCTTTGCTTCATTCCAAATAGCATCCATCTCTTCAAGAGACATATCCTTCAGGCTTTTTCCTTCTTTGATAGTATGTTCCTCCAAATAATTGAAGCGACGGATAAACTTTTGATTGGTAAGTTCCAAAGCATTATCAGGATTGATCTTGTAGAGACGCGCTGCATTGATAAGGCTAAACATAACGTCGCCGAATTCAGCTTCCGCCTTGTCCTTATCCATATTGGCTACTTCATCCTGAAACTCTCCGATTTCTTCCTTCACTTTATCCCATACCTGTTCACGCTCTTCCCAGTCGAAACCTACATTGCGGGCTTTGTCTTGAATACGATAAGCCTTGATGAGCGAGGGGAGGGCAGCGGGTACACCGCTCAATACACTCTTATTGCCGTCTTTCTCCTTTAGCTTCAACTGTTCCCAATTTTCGGAAACTTGTCCTGCTGTCTCTGCTTTTACCTCTCCGAATACATGCGGGTGACGGAAAATCAGTTTATCACACAGTTTGTCGCAAACATCTTTGATGTCAAAATCTCCTGTTTCCGAGCCTATCTTGGCATAGAAAGCAACGTGCAATAATACGTCGCCCAATTCCTTGCAGATTTCTTTCTTGTCATCCCTCATCAGGGCGTCGCAAAGTTCGTAAGTCTCTTCTATGGTGTTGGGACGCAGACTTTCATTCGTCTGTTTACGGTCCCAGGGACATTTAACACGCAGTTCGTCGAGAATGTCCAGGAAGCGTCCGAAGGCTTCCATCTGTTCTTGTCTGGTATGTGACATAATCATATCTTTTTTTGATTTCATAAATATTGCACCATAAAAGTGCACAAAGTTACTATTTTATGCACTTCCGTAGTGCAATTTATTTTATTTCTTTTTCCACTTCTTATACGAAATCAGTAGTCCTACCACCTCCGAATAATTTTTCCTACCACTTTCTATCTTGTTACCTTTCAGATAGAGGTCGTATATCCAATCCTGAACAGCACCGACTACCGGACTATATTTGGCCGTCCAATACGCTTGATTCTCTTTTGCCAATTCAATTATTTCAGGTCGGATACGTTCAAGCAGTTGAGTGTATTCTTCTTCCGGCAATAACCTGTATGCATTTCCCAATACATGACCGAGCACAGAGAAATAACCGGAAAAACGAATACCCATCGCTTGGGAACGGGTGCATATCTGATAGGCATAAAAATTAGCTTCCGCTTCGCTGGTGATACCCAATAAATGGGCAAGTTCATGCGCATAAGTGGCAGGATAATTGACAGGAAGTAAATCTCCATTCAGCGTAAACTCACAAAAGAAAGGTCCCATGCTACCCGTTACCCCTACCATTGAGATAAACGGAGTGAACAGCATTGTTTTCGCTTTGAGATAATTATGTGGAGGACGGTGTACGCCCAGACTGTCACTCAGTTGATGATATAACCGTATGCTTTCTTCACGTACCAGCTTCTCATTGATACTGGTTACGGGGGTATATGAATGGTTCAATAAATCGATATATTCATTGACAAACGTTTGGAAATTCTCTTTATTGTATTCAGTATAAGGAATTTCCGTCCGTTGATAGAAATTCTTCTGAGAATAGTTAAGCCCCCAAGAGAGGTAAAACCAGACATAAATCCACAGAAGATATTCACCGTCATTCAGAAGGATCTTCTTCCAACGTAACTTTTTATGAAGACGAGCGTAGAAAGGATAGGTTATAACCCCTATGATACTGAGAAAGATAAATAAATCTCCTAGCGCGAACGGAATCCATCGGGAGAAAAATGACAGGCAATAAGATATGACAGGGTAAATCGTGCGTGCATATATTTCTCCCATAAACGGCAACATCTGAGTGAGCCATACTAACAACAGCAAACTACCTAAAATGATATATCGAATCGTCCGCTTTCTTTTTTTCATACGTCTCGGCTATTTTCAAAGAACAAAAGTACTGATTCTTGCGCCTATATTCTACTTATTTATTAATTTTGCACCCGTATTTCGCAAACTTTCGCAATAAATAAATTTATTATATACATAAAGCAATATGGAATTAGCAAGTAAGTACAATCCCGCTGACGTGGAGGGAAAGTGGTACCAGTATTGGCTGGACCACAAATTATTCAGTTCAAAACCCGATGGCCGTGAACCTTACACCATCGTCATTCCGCCCCCGAACGTCACCGGTGTGTTGCACATGGGACACATGCTTAATAATACCATTCAGGATATTTTGGTTCGTCGTGCCCGTATGGAAGGCAAGAATGCGTGCTGGGTTCCGGGCACCGATCATGCTTCTATTGCGACAGAGGCGAAGGTGGTGAACAAACTAGCCGCGCAAGGTATCAAGAAAACCGATTTGACTCGTGACGAGTTCCTGAAGCACGCTTGGGACTGGACGGACGAACATGGAGGTATTATCCTGAAACAGCTTCGCAAGCTCGGTGCATCCTGCGATTGGGATCGTACTGCCTTTACTATGGACGAAAAACGTAGTGAAAGTGTTATCAAGGTATTCGTAGATTTGTTCGATAAAGGCTTGATCTATCGCGGAGTCCGTATGGTGAACTGGGACCCGAAAGCGCTGACCGCTCTTTCGGACGAAGAAGTCATCTACAAAGAAGAACATGGAAAACTGTATTATCTCCGTTATAAAGTAGAAGGTGATCCGGAAGGCCGTTATGCGGTAGTGGCAACTACCCGTCCGGAAACGATCATGGGTGATACGGCAATGTGTATCAATCCTAACGACCCGAAAAATGCATGGCTGAAAGGGAAGAAAGTAATTGTTCCGTTAGTGAACCGTACTATTCCTGTGATTGAAGATGAGTATGTGGATATCGAGTTCGGTACAGGTTGTTTGAAAGTAACTCCCGCTCATGATGTAAACGACTATATGCTGGGTGAAAAATACAATCTTCCCAGCATTGATATCTTCAATGATAACGGTACGTTGAGTGAAGCCGCCGGTATGTATATCGGTATGGATCGTTTTGATGTCCGCAAACAGATTGAGAAAGATCTCGAAGCTGCCGGTCTGCTGGAGAAAACAGAAGCCTATACAAATAAGGTAGGTTACTCGGAACGTACCAACGTAGTGATCGAACCGAAACTATCTATGCAATGGTTCCTCAAGATGCAGCATTTTGCAGATATGGCCTTGCCTCCTGTGATGAATGATGAATTGAAATTCTATCCTGCAAAATATAAGAATACTTATCGCCATTGGATGGAAGACATCAAAGACTGGTGTATCAGTCGTCAGTTGTGGTGGGGACATCGTATTCCCGCTTATTTCCTGCCGGAGGGTGGTTATGTAGTGGCCGCTACTCCGGAAGAGGCATTGGCGAAGGCAAAAGAAAAGACAGGCAATGCCGCTTTGACGATAGACGATCTTCGCCAGGACGAAGACTGTCTGGATACTTGGTTCTCTTCCTGGTTGTGGCCTATTTCTTTGTTTGATGGTATCAACAATCCGGGTAACGAAGAAATCAAGTACTATTATCCGACAAGTGACCTGGTGACAGGTCCGGATATTATTTTCTTCTGGGTAGCCCGCATGATTATGGCAGGGTATGAATATGAAGGAAAAATGCCGTTTAAGAACGTTTACTTCACGGGTATCGTTCGTGATAAGCTAGGGCGTAAGATGTCCAAGTCACTCGGTAACTCTCCCGATCCGCTCGAACTGATTGACAAATATGGTGCTGACGGTGTACGTATGGGAATGATGTTGTCTGCTCCCGCCGGCAATGATATCCTTTTCGATGATGCGCTTTGCGAACAGGGACGTAACTTCTGCAACAAGATATGGAATGCTTTCCGTCTGATTAAAGGATGGATAAACGGTATGGGTTCCGTTCCCATTCCCGCTGATGCACATTTGGCTGTTCAATGGTTTGATCAAAGACTGGATGCGGCGGCAGTTGAAGTAGCCGATCTTTTCTCTAAATATCGTTTGAGTGAAGCGTTGATGTTGGTTTATAAGCTGTTCTGGGATGAATTTTCTTCTTGGTTGCTGGAAATAGTGAAACCGGCTTACGGGCAACCTGTAAATGGTTTTATTTATGATATGGTTCTTAGCTCTTTCGAACGTCTGCTTGAAATGCTTCATCCTTTCATGCCGTTTATTACAGAAGAACTGTGGCAGCAACTGCGTGAACGTAAACCGGGTGCCAGCTTGATGGTAACCCAAATGTTCGAGCCGAATGAAGTGAATGAGAAATTCCTGCAAGAGTTTGAGGTTGCTAAGGAAATTATCAGTAATGTTCGCAGTATCCGTTTGCAGAAGAATATTGCCATGAAAGAACAACTTGAATTGCAGGTTGTAGGCAGTCATCCGGTAGAGAAGATGAATCCGATTATCATTAAGATGTGTAATCTTTCTTCTCTTACAGTAGTGGAGAGCAAGTCGGAGGGTGCAGCTTCCTTCATGATCGGAACAACTGAATTCGCCGTGCCATTGGGGAATATGATTGATGTGGAAGCGGAGATCGCCCGTATGGAAGCGGAACTCAAACACAAAGAAGGGTTCTTGCAAGGAGTGCTGAAAAAACTTAGCAACGAGAAATTCGTTAATAATGCTCCGGCAGCTGTTCTTGAATTGGAACGTAAGAAGCAGGCAGATGCGGAAAGTATTATCAAATCTTTGAAAGAAAGTATTGAGGCTTTGAAGAAGGTATAACTTTCTGATACTTTTGGTATATGTAAGGCATCTCAATTAGATTTGGGATGCCTTCTGTTGTTAATTCAATAAGTGCTGTTTCTTCTTAATTAACTTTTAATATTGAATATTTCGTTCCAATTTAAGCTGGAACGAATCAGCTTGATAGAAAGAATTGTAATTAGTGGAGGAGTTTATTTTTCTAACAGCTCTTTTAAGAAATCGTCCAATTCCTTATCCAATCCTTTCAGAAGTTCATCGTTTACCAGTATCGTATCGTCGTCTATTAATAATAACTCGGCTACGGTTTCTTTTTCTTCATCTACCAGAACGAATGAGTAAGGCTTCAGGATGGTAATCTTCTCGAAGTCCCCTGCCTCCTTCATTCTGCACAGGATACTGCGCAAAGAAGGTTCTACATTTTCCAAAAAATCATCACCGTCGTATGTAGCCCATTCTTCTATCATGACGTTGGCTAATTCTTCATCATCATCGTTGTAAACATTAAGTTGCCCCGAAGTCTGGTCCGGTTGGAGGTGGATATCGGTTACTGCTGTTTGTTCACAGTTACAGGTGTATTTAGCGACTGCCTTTTGGATAGCCGATTCGATAATAGATAGTGATTGTTCGCTCAATTTCATGGGTTCCTTCTTTTTGTTAGTTCAAAGGTATAAAAAAAATAAGATTTGATACACGATTTCCTTAAAAATCATCATTAAATCGGCTCATTTGTAGCTTAAGCTTGGATAATTGGGCGTTTCTCTCCTTCAATTCGGTTAAATAGAGGCTGATGTAGAAGTAATTCGGTGCTTCATCGGTATTGATTTTATTGTTGTCGGCATTCTTTTTCAATTCTGTTTTCCGGGCGTGTTGTTGAGCGGTAGTAGCCCATTCTTCCGCTTTTGCCAGACTATCTTTCATCTCATAATAAACAGCTATATTAAGAGCTGCACGCATCTTTTTCTTTTCGTTTTTAGTCGATTGGTAGGCTTGATTCCAAAGTTCGTATGCTTCGTCCCACGAATTTTCGCGTACATAAATGGCCGCATCGCGCATGGGGACAGAGCCACCGGTATACAGATAACGCTTCCCGTTCTTCCAGATAGGGACAATATATTTTACGGGCACGGTTCCTGCGAACTCTGCAGCCTCTTTCAGCATATCTTTTGTGGGGATGATTTGTGCGGCGGCTTCTGTAGGTGAAATTCCGAAATCCTCCCAGAAAATGCTGTCATTGAGACGGATAGTAGCCATCGGTTTACTCCGTTCGGGCAGGTATACGGATACCGTTGGATAGACTTTCGCATCTATCGCACCTTGATAACACCCGAATTCCTCCAAGTAACGTACTGTTTTCGTTATTTTGAATTGCAGATTTTCCAAAGCAATAATCAGATCTACTCCCAGATCGGAAGCTAGTTGGCGGACTTCCTCTTGAGAAAGTATACTTTCACGGGAGATTTTATCGTTTGCCCGCAAGGCAGAGTCGCAAATCACCACTTCGTCAAAGTAGTTCTGATGCGCTATCTCTTCCGCCATCGCTTCTGCCGCAACCTTAGGATCGCCATTGGCATAAGCTATGGCACGGCTTATTTCAACTCTATTGTCTTTCGACTTTTTAGTTTGGGGAGTCAGCTTATCGTCCGGTGCATTACTTGTATTATTTACGATGGCCACTTTACGAAGTTGAGGAGGAAAACTCAAATCGGCAGGTTGCAGATAATCAATGGAAATCTGTTCTATACTTTGACAGCTGCCGAATAGTAATAGAAACAGAGAAAAGAATGCCAATGAATAAGATTTTGCCATAGTCAATACAATTTAATACATTTAGTAGTTTGAACAAAAGTACTATTTTGAAAGAACAAAAGAAAGCCTCAAACAGTTTTTAACCGTTTAAGGCTTTCTTTTATAATCGGAAGATAGGGAGCGACGGGTACAAATCCTGTCGTCTGCTCCTTACCTCATTGATCAAAGATTTCTTCCGTGGCAGTTCTTGTACTTCTTACCGCTTCCGCATGGACAAGGATCGTTGCGTCCTACCGTTTTTTCGGCGCGAATCGGTTCGCGTTTCTGCTGTTCGCGGGTATCCTGGTTGGCGGCAGCCTGTTGGTTCGGGTCGTTCAAATCCTGTTTGTTCTCACGATACTTGCTCATGTCCTGACGTTGTTCCGGAGCAGCCTGACGTACTTCTACCCGGCGTGCGGACGGTTCGTCCGGAGCTTCCTGTACAGGAATTTGTCCACGCATCAGGATAGACACAGTCTGGTTGTTGATTTTGTTCACCATTGCGTCAAACAGCGTTACGGATTCCAGTTTATAGATCAATAACGGGTCTTTTTGTTCGTAGCTGGCGTTCTGTACCGAATGTTTCAGTTCGTCCAGTTCACGCAAGTTCTCTTTCCATGCTTCATCGATCACGTGGAGCAGGATTGATTTCTCGAATGATTTCACCACCTCTTTCGATTCCGATTCGTAAGCCGCTTTCAGGTTACAAGAGATGTTGTACATACGTTTGCCGTCCGTAATAGGAATCAGGATGTTTTCATACATATGTCCTTGATTCTCATATACTTGTTTGATAACCGGATTAGCGATTTGAGCCAGACGTTCGGTCTTGCGTTTGAAATTCTCCATCGCAATGTTGAAAGTCTTGTCGGCCAACTTCTCTTTCTTCTCGTTGCGGAACTCTTCCTCCGTGAACGGAGTTTCCATAGCCAACGTTTGGAGCAGTTCCATCTGACAACCCTCGTAGTCATTATTTTCGATGGCATTCGCGCAACGGTCCCAAATCATATTTACGATATCCATACCGATACGTTCACCCATCAGCGCATGGCGGCGTTTCGTGTAGACAACCGTACGTTGCTTGTTCATAACGTCGTCGTATTCCAACAGACGCTTACGGATACCGAAGTTGTTTTCTTCTACCTTCTTCTGGGCGCGTTCGATAGAGTTGGAAATCATTTTATGCTCAATCATTTCGCCTTCCTGGAAACCGAGTCTATCCATTACGCTTGCGATACGGTCGGAAGAGAACAGACGCATCAAGTCATCTTCCAGTGACACGAAGAATACAGAAGAACCCGGGTCACCCTGACGTCCTGCACGACCACGCAACTGGCGGTCTACACGGCGGGACTCATGACGTTCCGTACCGATAATCGCCAAACCGCCTGCAGCCTTTACCTCCGGACTTAGTTTGATATCCGTACCACGACCTGCCATGTTGGTTGCAATCGTTACCGCGCAACTCAAACCGGCTTTCGCTACGATTTCGGCTTCTTTCTGGTGCAACTTCGCATTCAATACATTATGTTCAATCTTACGCATGGTCAGCATTTTACTCAGCATTTCGGAGATTTCTACCGAAGTGGTACCTACCAACACCGGACGTCCTGCCTGAACCAATTGTTCGATTTCCTCGATCACGGCTTTATATTTTTCACGCTTAGTCTTGTAAACGCGGTCGTTCATGTCTTTGCGGGCAATCGGACGGTTGGTCGGGATTACCACAACATCCAATTTATAAATGTCCCAAAGTTCGCCTGCTTCCGTCTCGGCAGTACCGGTCATACCGGACAGCTTGTGATACATACGGAAGTAGTTCTGCAAAGTAATCGTGGCGAAAGTCTGCGTAGCAGCTTCCACTTTCACGCGTTCCTTTGCTTCGATAGCCTGATGCAGTCCGTCAGAATAGCGGCGGCCTTCCATGATACGTCCGGTCTGTTCGTCTACAATCTTCACTTGTCCGTCGATAACCACATACTCGTCATCTTTCTCGAACATGGTGTACGCCTTCAATAATTGGTTGATCGTATGTACGCGTTCCGATTTAACGGCGTAGTTAGTCAGCAGTTCGTCCTTCTTCTGGAGTTTTTCCTCGTTGGTCAGGTCCGGCACATTCTCCAGTTCCGAGAGTTGTCCGGCGATATCGGGGAGTACGAACAAGGTCGGGTCTTCTGAGTTGCCGGTAATCAGGTCTACACCTTTGTCTGTCAAATCTACGCTGTTCAGCTTCTCGTCGATGACGAAATACAACGGATCAGTCACCTCATGCATACGCTTGTTGTTCTGCTCCATATAGATTTCCTCTGTCTTGAGCATACCGGCCTTGATGCCTTGCTCACTCAAGAACTTAATCAACGCTTTATTTTTAGGCAATGCCTTATGGCTGCGATACAAAGCGAGGAATCCCTCTTCCATATCTTTCTTGTCACCGGTTGCGATCAGCTTCTTGGCCTCAGACAAATATTTGGTAGCCAATATCTTCTGCGCTTCTACCAGACGTTCAACCAACGGACGGAGTTGTTCGAATAATTGGTCATCGCCTTTCGGCACAGGCCCGGAAATAATCAACGGAGTACGTGCGTCGTCAATCAATACGGAGTCTACCTCATCGACAATCGCGTAGTTGTGCTGACGTTGTACAAGGTCTTTCGGACTGATAGCCATATTGTCGCGCAGGTAGTCGAAACCGAATTCGTTGTTCGTTCCGAAAGTGATGTCGGCCAGATATGCCTGACGGCGTGCGTCGGAGTTCGGTTGATGGCGGTCGATGCAATCCACACTCAGACCGTGGAACATATAGAGAGGACCCATCCATTCGGAGTCACGTTTTGCCAGATAGTCGTTCACGGTTACCACATGAACACCGTTTCCGGTCAATGCGTTCAGGAATACCGGGAGGGTAGCTACCAATGTCTTACCTTCACCGGTTGCCATTTCCGCAATCTTGCCTTTATGGAGAACGACACCACCAAACAACTGTACGTCGTAGTGAACCATGTTCCACACCGTGCCGTTACCACCGGCCATCCAGTGATTCTGATAAATGGCTTTGTCTCCCTCGATGCGTACAAAATCCTTTGTTGCAGCGAGCTGGCGGTCGAATTCCGTGGCAGTCACTACAATTTCTTCATTTTCGGCAAAACGTTTGGCAGTTGCCTTAACGATGGAGAAAGCAACGGGCAATACTTCGTCCAATGCTTTTTCATATTTCTCCAGAATTTCTTTTTCTATCTTGTCTATTTGCGCAAATACTTCTTCGCGGTCTTCCAGTTCAAGGCTTTCGATACTCGCTTTCAGTTCTTCCACTTTCGCACGTTCGGCGGTAGCCGACTCATGGATATATTTTTTGAGTTCTTCCGTTTTGGCACGGAGGGCGTCGTTGTCCAGTTTCTCAACCTCCGGGTAGGCAGCTTTGATCTTTTCCACCCAGGGCTTGATTTCTTTCATGTCTCGTGTGGATTTGTTTCCGAAAATCGAGCTTAAAAATTCATTAAATCCCATGTTCTATTATTTAGTTTATTATTTATCTTTTTTGCACCACGGATTTCACAGATTCTCACGGATCTTTTATACAGGACACAGATTTTTCTTTTCAATCTGTGTGAATCTGTGGAATCCGTGGTGGATAATCCCTGCAAAGTTACATTAAAATGCTGATTTATTTATGTTTTGCACCCTGTTTTTATGAGTAAACTTTTACCGCAAGTCGGTAATAGGGGCGGAGCTGCAGGCGTTGGGAGCCCGGATACGCATGAAATGAGCCAGTGTAGGCGCAATATGTTCAATGGTTACAGGAGTCTGTATGATAGCCGGTTTCACCGAGTGACCGATGAAAATCAGCGGTGAGGGGATGAACGAATGGCGTACCACCTTGTTCTCGTGGCTGTTCTCGTCAACGATTGACCATCCGGGAAGAACATCGATTACCAGATCCCCCGAGCGTTTACGATGATATCCGTTACGTATTTTGTGGATTTCCGGAGTCCACGAACCCAACAGAAGCCTGTTGGCGGAATATGCCTCATTCACTCCACTGAATTGCATCAGGAATTCGGCGGACTTCTCTTGTACTTCCGTCAGATTGAGTTGCTTTTGTTCCAGCAACTTATGATTCAGATAAATCTGTTGGTTGTGATAAGTTTCCACATATTTTCCTTCCCCGTACGTAGCCATCAGATACATATTCAGCAAAGCGGCGCAACGGTTGAGGTAGAACTCTCCTCCGGGAATTTTGTATAATCCCGAATCAGACGATTCGCTGTCTGTATATCCGGTGGAAGTGACGAAGATGAGCACGTTCTGCAAGCCCACTTTCCTGTCGAGCAGTTCGAGCAGGTTGGCAATGCTACGGTCAATGCGCACGTAGGTATCCTGCATTTCCATTGCACATTCCTGTACGGATTTATGTGCGTAGTTGCCCGCATAATAAGTCAGTGCCAATAAGTCAGTAATGTCGTCTATGCCGATTGAACTCTTGCTCAATGCTTCTTCGGCAAGCGCATTCACTTCATCGTTCACGAAAGGGCTGGTGATGAAACGGCGGTACTTGTTGTTGCGGTCGTCATCAAATTTATATTTGAAAACCATATCCCGCCAGTCTGGCAGGAATGTGTACATCCCGCGAGGAAATACCGGTTCCCATACGATATTCGCAATACGGAAATCGACGGCTTGGCGGTCGTTGTACTGACTTGCCCACCAAGGAAATTCTCCGTAATAAGTTGTTCCGCTCCATTTTCCCGTGTTGGGATTGAGCCAGAAAGCACCGTTCCCGGCATGTCCGGCGGCAAGAATCGCCGCGTCACATTTGGGAGCGATGGCATATACAAGCCCCTTGCCTTGAGTCGCTATTTTGAGCTCATCGGCAATGGTGGAAGTCAATAATTTGGAAGGAGAACACGTCTGGTCGGTATAGTACCCCATGAAAGCCGTGTCGTCTGTGCTGTTGACAGGACGTAGGGTAGCCGCGTCCATCCATCGCTTGGAGATGATTCCGTTCATGGAGGGAGTCGTTCCGCTGTAAATGGCGGCTATGGCAGACGAGCGGTCCACACCGCTGAAAGTATATTCGGCATTATAGAACACTCTTCCCTCTTTCCAAAGGCGTTTGAAACCTTTTTCCCCGTAAAGTGATGAGAATGCTTCCAGGTAGTCCGTACGCAGTTGGTCAATCGTCAGTCCCACCACGAGCTTGGGTGCGGCAGGCAACGACTGAGCTTGTAGCCCGGTGAAGGTCAGTACGGTAATCAGGGAAGTTAGTAGTCCTTTCATTATTTCTTTTTAGAGGTCAATATCAAATTGCTCGCTGAACGTATCAGCAAACAGAGTGCCAAAGGTACAACAGCTAAGTCAAATCTCTGCGGAATTAGCGGAAAAAGCACTATAAAAAGTGTTAAAACGACTAAATTCAGCGTCAAATACCAGCATTTCTTTCCTTTTCGGACACAATAAATGATGTATGGAAGGAGCAGAAGCTGTCCCGGATGGAATACCAGCAATAAGAAATTGGAGCTGACAGCCGGATGTTCGGAGAATAGGGCGAGGAAGGCCAGCACACAGCCCACGATGCCTGCGACACCGAATAAAATAAGGTCGACACCCCAGAGTCCTGTCCTTTTGCGGATGCTGTAGATAGTAGCAGCTGCGGTAAGTATAAAAAGCAGGAGGGAACATTGGAACGGGGTGGGCATCCAACCGCCTTCTTCTTCCTCGGGAAGGGCGTCTACGATCAGCTCCTTGCCGGATACGAGCGGACGCTGAACCGAATCATGGACGATTTGGGCGCCTGCGAAAGCATCCATCAGGTAAAAGGGGGCAAACATCATTTGGCGTTGCGTGATGGGGCGGTCTGCTTCGCTACCGATGCAGAGGTCGATGCCGAAGCGGGCCCACGGATGGCCTTTGCAGTATTGATGTACGATATCGCGGAAAGATAGCGAACCGTCTTGCGGCTCTGCGGGATATATTACCTTTCCGTCAATGCTTTCTTCTATTTTATCGCGCGGGCGTGTAGCGCAGTTGTCATAAAAGAAATTATACCGGTAAACTCTGTTTTCGGGAAGATAGTTTTCTTGCAGTAGTCGGATGAGTTCCGCTTTTTCTTCTTTGCTCAGGTTGAGTGTCTGTTGCCAGACGCTGCGCCCGTCGAAGGCATATTCCGCCGCGAAACGGGCGTAGTCGGTAGCTCCCAGCTGGTAGTCTGTCTCACCGAGTGAAAAACGGAGGATGAAGTTGGGAGTATTGAAGCTGAATAGTCCATAGTTGAATACGGCATCTATTCCGTTGGCCGGATCTTCGTAGCGGATGGCTGTATGTCCGAACAGGGAGTATATTTCTTCACCGGGGGCGCAAGTCAGCAGGCTGAGGCGGATGGAGTCGTTGCCAGAAGCTATGGCTTGTCCGTTTGAAAAGATAAGCAGATAAAGAGTCAGTAATGGATATAGAATTGTCCGTTTCATCAGAAATGCCCGTTTATTATTTTGGTGGCGAATATACGAAGAATAGTTGGATTGTAGAAACGGAGGCTTCGTTTTATCCAAACAGAGGCTTTGTTTTACCCAAACAGAGGCTTCGTTTTACCCAAACAGAGCCTCTGATTAGGGTAAATAGGGCCTTTAAAAGCGTTCTTTTTTTCTTATAAAATGTGGAACGCTGAACGGAACACTTTAAAACTCTTGTAACTGATTGATATATAGGGAAATGTTGTGTAAGGAAAAATGACTATGAAACGCAAAGCGGTACCATAATAAGGGATAACTAATAAATTATATATTTAAAAATATATAGTTCGATTTTCGCTTTTTGGGCGTTCAAACTCGTTTGTTGTCCGATTCGTTTGCGTGGTTTTCCGACAGTGAAATGATGGGTGGTCCCCAGTGCGCCCAGATGATTTGCTGCATCTTCGGACTTAGCAAAGTCGTGTGTTCGGTGTAACTTGCTGCGGTGAGCTCTGCTTTGAGCTGCAAGTTGGCATCTATTGTGTCGCGCATTCTTTTTCGGGCTGCATTGCAGTCCGGATGTCCTTGGAAGTATTCCGTAGCTAATTGGGTAAAATGTTTAAATCCCTTAATGATGTAATCATTGGATACTTCTTTTTCAACTTTTATCATATTCTTGTATTTAGTTTTTATAAGCCACTGTTTGTGGTTTATTTTCCGCAAAGTTATGAAAAATAAATTGATTGAATAGTATAAAATTATTTAGTTTTATTTTTCGTTTTTACATCTGTAAATTTATATGTATGTACCTACTTCCTTAAATTTGTAATTAGGTATATTTGTTAATTATAATAACCATTTATTTGTGGCGAAAACTTTATGAAAAAAACATAGCGGTTTCTTTTTTTGTTGTTTTACTCTCAGACGCATGGGGAAATTTGTTGGTCGGATCATTCTGCCGATGAATGAGTATATGTCTGAAGGGTATTTTGGAGAGATGCTAAAATACCCTTATATTTATCGCATAATTTATTTAATAGTGATTAAAATGTTAAAAGTAGTAGCATTTATGAAGCAAGTAGCCAAGGGACTACAGATGGAGGGAAACTTTGGTACTGCGCACGTCTACCGTAGCAGTCTCAATGCCATCATTGCTTATCGTGGGAAAGGGGATTTTACATTTCATGAGGTAACCCCTGAGTGGTTAAAGGGCTTCGAGATTCACCTTCGTGGCCGGGGATGCAGTTGGAATACTGTATCTACTTATTTACGCACATTTCGTGCGGTCTATAATCGTGCGGTAGATTGTCGTGGGGCTGTTTATGTACCGCATCTGTTTCGTTCTGTATATACTGGCACGCGTGCGGACCGTAAGCGTGCATTGGATACTGAAGACATGCAGAAAGTATTCACCAAATTGCCGCAGTCGTCCGCTGTGACATCTGACATGCGTCGTACGCAGGAATTGTTCGTTTTGATGTTTCTGCTTCGTGGTCTGCCTTTTGTCGATCTTGCTTATTTGCGTAAAAGTGATTTGCACGACAATGTGATCACTTACCGCAGGCGGAAGACCGGGCGTCCTTTGTCAGTGACTTTAACTCCGGAAGCGATGGCTATATTAAAGAGGTATATGAATCGTGATACGTCATCTCCTTATTTATTTCCGTTATTAAATAGTCGGGAAGGGACGAAGGAGGCTTATCATGAATACCAGTTGGCACTCCGCAATTTCAATAGACAACTGATGTTGCTAGGTGAAATGTTAGGACTGGGGGATAAACTTAGTTCGTATACTGCCCGCCATACATGGGCAACGACAGCTTACTATTGTGAAATTCACCCGGGCGTTATTTCTGAAGCTATGGGACACTCTTCGATCACAGTGACCGAGACGTATCTCAAACCTTTTCGGAATAAGAAAATAGATGAAGCCAATAAAAAGGTGGTGGATTTTATAAAGCGCTCAATGTCTTTTGCAATTTATTGATTTTTAACCTGTTACTCTGTAGGTAACGGAGCTAAATAGCGTTGCAAAGATGGAGATATTTTGGAAAACATGCAAACAAAAATGATATTTTTTCTGATAAACAACTAAAAAAAGACAAATAACACAATAAAACAGCGGATTTCTTAGCATTAGACTTTGTAGCCTTTAATTTTAGATAATAGATTTCCCTCCCCTCTGCCGCCTCTCAGAAGCAGGGGTAAAGATGTTTCAGCATTCAACAAATGATTTTTCAGTATTATCTACCCTCTCAGGGCAGGTACAAAGGTTTTCCCGTTACCTACAGAGTAACGGGAAAACCTAATATAGTCTGTATGCTTCAAAGTATATTGTGTAAGGTAATTGAAAGTGGAAAACAAATTAAGAAAAGGAGGTTTGCACAAGAAATGAAAGGAATAAAACATGAGATGTAGTAAGGGAATTCATAATCCAAAACGAGAAACAATATTTTTATTATTTTTTTAATTTATAAATTAAAAGTTTTTTTATCATGAACAAAAAGTATTTAAGTGTCGTCCTGTTTGGAGCGCTATTAGCGGCTTCAGCGGGTACATTTACTTCTTGTAAAGACTACGATGATGACATCAAGGGGTTGCAAGAACAAATTGACAAAAGCGGAAGCACTATTACTGATCTTCAGACTCAGCTGACTACTTTGAAAGCTGCTGCTGAAGCTGCTCAGGCTACTGCTGATGCTGCTAAAGCTGCTGCTGTAGAAGCTAAAACAGCTGCTGATGCTGCAAAAGCTGCCGGTGATCAGGCCAAAGCTGATGCTGCTGATGCCTTGGCTAAAGCGAAAGCTGCCGAAGCTGCTGCTGCTACAGCAAAAACTGAAGCTATCGCAGAGGCTACAAAATTAGTGGAAGCTTTGAGAAACTCAATGCAGGAAGCTATCGACAAGAAACTTGATGTTACTGCATTCGAAGAAGCGTCAAAACTTCTTGGTGCTCGTATCGATGGTATCGAAGCTGGTCTGAGTACATTGGAAAATGGTGCTGTGAAAGAAAATACAGAGGCTATCAAAACTGCTATGGACCTTATCGAAACATTGCAGACAGCAGACGCAAACTTTGCTACAACATTGAAAGAACTCGATGAGTATGTTAAGATAACGCTGGAGGCTAAAATTGATGCTAATGCAGAGGATATTAAAGCAGCACAGGATGATATCAAAGCTGCACAGGATGATTTGGCTGCTTTGTGGAAGGAAATTGATGGTAAAGGCGGTCTGAAAGATTTGATCGGTGCAAATAAAACCGCTATCAGTGATCTGGAAACAAAGATAACAGATGAATTGGATGCTATTAAGAAGAATGTAAAAGACATTCAGGCTTCTATTAAAGAAATCAATACTAAGATTGGAAATATCAATACGAACCTGACTGGTCTGCATACATTGGTAACTTGCCGTCTGTCAAGCATCTCGCTTGCTCCCGACTTGTTCGTTGACGGTATTGAAGCTGTAAGATTCACTTCCTTGCAATATTCTCCAATGGATGTGAAAGATGAAAATGCCAGCATCCCAGCAAAGAGCTATCAATTCTCTACAGCTGCTTTGGCGACTGCTAGCTATCATTTCAATCCGGCAAGCTTTAAGTTGGCAAATGCTGACTATAGCTATATCGACCGCACTGCAGAAGTTGTTGAAACAACTCGTGCAATTGCTGCAAGTAAGTTGGTTGAGATTGTTGGCGAACCGGTTGCTAACCCCGCAACAGGAACTGTTGACTTCCAACTTCTTCGTCTTAATTCTCACACTACTCAGCCGGAACTTGACAGAACGAATCTGATCGCTTTGCAAGCTACTCTGAAAGGTGATGCAATTGATCAAGATGAGAAAAATGCCGTCATTACTTCTCCGTATGTAGCTGTATATGATAATATTTTGGCTGCTGAAGATGTTCGTATCGCTGATAAGGAAACTTTGTTTGAAGGTGGTAATGCTGCTCATTATGCAACTACATTCGATGCTTGTACGAAAGAAGAACCTCGCTACGAGACTCCTTATGATCAAGTATTCGACTTGAAAAAACTGGTTGCAACTTGTCTCAATAATGAAAATGTATCTACTGGTCATGATGAATTCCCGATTGAAGCCTATAAACTGTCATACAGATTTGCTGTAGCTACTACGGATTTTAATCTTGAAGAAGGTAAAACTGAAACTAATCAGCAGAAATGGGTTAAGTGTAATGATGTTGAGAAAGGTTTGTTCCAGGCAGAAGGTTTCAATCCGGAAGCATTTGGTCGTACTCCGATCTTGAAAGTTGAATTGGTAGACGAAAATGGCAACGTGGTACGTCGCGGATTTGTGAAAATTAAATTCACTGCAGAAAAACAACCTGATTTCACGGTAGGTAATCCGGCTGAAGAATTGGTATTCAAATGTGCTGATACAGAAGCAACATATACTATTACAGAAGAATATATCCGTGAGAATGTTTATCGTAAGATAACTGATGGTACTAATATTGGTATGAGTCATGAGACATTCTGGAATACATACGATGTTTCTACTGCTGTTGCATCTGTTAAGAAGAATGGCAAACTGGTAACTGGTGTTGATTTCCCGAAAATTGTAGCTGGTGCTACTTCAGTAGGTACAGCAACTAAGAAGGTTGTCTGGTCATTCAAACACGGTCAGCTTGGTGCTATTAGTGCTACTGGTTCTGAATTTGTTGCTACTATCACTGTTCAGAATAAACTGCAATCTTCTAAATATCCTGATGCAATCACATTCAAGTTTGCTGTAAATGTGAAATTGCCGAAAGCTAGCTTAGATGCAGTGAAGAACGAACTGTATTGGCAGACTATTGATGGTGATATGAAGTTCTTTAAGGTGAATGCTGTAGTACCTAATACTCCGGAAGATCCTGCAGACGGATGCCAGATCCATCAAGAACTGAATCTTGCTTACGATAAATATAACGTAAAAGGACTTCCAAATTGTGTAACAGACCGTTATGTTGTAACTAAGACTTATTCTAACGGAGTTGCTACAAGCAAAGTCTTAGCAGGTGTTAAGATCAGTGGAAAAACGATCTCATTGGATAAGAATGATGCTGATGTTAAGCTTGCTTTGAATAGCGCAGGCGGTCTGCAAGCTTCTGTTGCACATATCTATACATTGGAAAGCGGTGATCAGATTACTGTCAATGAATTTATGGTTAATTTCATCCGTCCTGTAAGCTTGAATATGCCTAGTGGAGTTACTCTGACAGACGCTATAACAGGTGGTGATGTTGCTAACTTCCAGTGGAATGGCTTGTTGATGGATTGGAGCGGTAATGCTATTGTATCTCCGAGTGTAGTAGAAACTGAAGATATTTCTTCATACTGGAAACAAGTTTGTACAACAGAATATGAATGGGTTCCAGAACATAGCTATGTGAAAACTCCGGCTAGTCTGAATGTTACTTATGGAAAAGTTGACTTCGTTACTGCATCAGATCTTACTATGTATAGTGGAACATCTAAGGTTAATTATTGGAAACCGGGAACTTCTACCGAGGATGTGATAGAAAAAACCTATTCTGTAGGTGCAATGTTGACTCAGGCTGAAGCGATGGCTATGCTGGAAGTACAAGAACGTGAGGGAACTCCTGAAGGATATGTAAACTTCGGTTCAACTTATAATTTTACGGAAATTCCTGTGATAAAGGGTTCTCATGTAGAATATACCTATGTAGCAAATATTGATTATGTTCCGGCTGAAATAGTCGTTGTTCCTGGTGACTACGTTGCTAAAAAGCATGAACATACACCTATGCCTACATTTGATGGAGAATCTTATGGTCAGAAATCAGGATGTTGGGAATGGACTAAGACTACATTCGGTAGCTCAGTTATTAATCTCGGACAATACTGGTTCTATTATGGAGAATTCAGCGATGTGAAACTTGATATTACTAAAGTTACTACAGACTTGAAATACAATGGTGGTAAGCTGCCTGCTAAGACTACTTTAGAACAAGTTGGTAATACCGTTAAGTATGTAAATGTGGATTCACCGATTGAATACGCTTACAAGATCTTTATTCCTGCTACTGTAAACTACGGTTGGGGAACACTTTCTTCCACATTGACTATTACAGTTAATCCGAAGAACTAAAAGATCAAAATGTTGTCTATCAATTTTTAGACACATATTATTTCAGGAAGGGTGCTCTGCTCTAGTCAGAGCACCCTTTTCATATAACAAAGCATATATTGGGTGATAAGATTTGCCTGATATATAGTTGTGACATATCGTATGAGATTTCTGTAACAAGACATTAAATACATAACATTATGAAAATAAGAAATTTATTAGTAGCCATACTTGCAATGAGTGGTACAGTAGTATTTGCTCAGGAGCAACGACAAATCAAGGAAGAAGGTAAAACCGTATTCAAACCTCATTGGTTTATCCAGGCACAAGTAGGAGCCGCACATACCGTAGGCGAAGCCAAGTTTACCGATCTGATGTCTCCTGCCGCCGCCATCAATATAGGATATAAGTTTGCCCCTGCATTCGGAGCACGTATCGGTGGTAGTGGATGGCAGGCAAAGGGTGGATGGGTAACTCCGGAACAAACCTACCAGTACAAATATCTTCAGGGAAACATTGATATTATGGCTGATCTCAGCACTTTGTTCTGTGGCTTCAACCCGAAACGTGTTTTCAATGGCTACCTTTTTGGTGGTGTAGGGCTCAATCGTGGTTTCGATAACGATGAAGCGAATGCACTCGACACCCGCACCTATGAACTGGAATATCTCTGGCAAGAAGGCAAGTTTCTTGTCGCCGGACGTTTTGGCTTGGGTTGTGACCTTCGCCTGAATGACCGCTTGGCCATCAATATCGAAGCTAACGCCAACGCTTTATCCGACAAGTTCAACTCAAAGAAAGCCGGTAACTGTGACTGGCAGCTGAACGCACTCGTTGGCTTGACCATTAAACTGGGAAAAAGCTATACCAAAACAGCTCCCGTATATTACGAACCGGAACCTGCAGTCGTAGAACAGCCTAAACCGGAACCTGTTGTTGCAAAAGAGCCAGAACCGAAACCTGTAGTAGTTGTTGAGCCGATGAAACAGAATATATTCTTTGCGTTAAACTCTGCACTTCTGCAAAATGATCAGTTGGCAAAGATTGATGCTATGATTAAATATATGGAGAAAAACCCAACCAGTAAAGTTGCTGTAACCGGATATGCCGACAAAGAAACCGGTAACCCGAAAATTAATATGACTTTGTCGGAAAAACGTGCCAAAAATGTTGTAGAAGCCTTGAAAGCTAAAGGAATAGCAGCAGATAGAATTATTACTAGTTATAAAGGAGATACGGTACAGCCTTATCAGAAACCGGAAGAAAATCGTGTTTGTATCTGTATAGCAGAATGATGTCTACATTAAGAAGATCCTTTTCTTAAAAAAGATATTCCCTATTCTCATGCGGAGTGTTTGTTCCCCACATTTTTTTTCGTACTTGTACGAGAACCTCCGTGTGAGAGCATTAGGAAATATATGCTTGCGAAAGTCTGTATTTCCGCAATAGACCCCTTTCTTCACTTAAATGTGAAGAAATTGTATCGGGGAGAGTAGCAGCGTAAGACCGTACTTGTGAAAGTGCATCTTATTCTGTCCCCTTAAGAGGATGCCCGCCCTTTTTCCCTAGTGGCATCCTCTTTTTTTGTTTTTACTATACAATTTTGTTTCCGATAAAGGAAGAGGGGGGATATCAAACTTACATTAAATAAGAAAGATGAAGATCAAAGCAAACTTAAAGTTAACCTTTGATCTTCATCTTACAATATGGGATATTTACCGAGCACTCCTCTACAGGTAGACGGTAACAACTATAATGCTTCTATTTTCTCTATGCTCAATCCGGTAGCTTTGGAGATGATTTCCAGTGAAACTCCCATCTTTTTCAGGTTTCGGGCAGTTTCTTCTTTGCCTTCTGCACGTCCCTTCTGTTCTGCAAATTCCAGCGTCACGAGATTATCCCGGTACACTTTGATGCTTTCATCATACTTCATCCGCTCCTCTTTTGAAAGCGAAGCGATATCTACGATCTTCTCTAATTTCTCAAAAACCGATTTACGGGCTTTGAATGGCAATCTTTTCAACGTTTCCATATTCTTCAGTACATAAATCCATCGTTCAAAGTCAGTTTCACACTCTTGCTCCTCCTTCGAAAAAGCAGGCAACTCGATAAAAATAAAACGAAGCTTGTCGGAAAATTGTTCGTGCGTGTCACGATCTGTAAGCACAATATCCGTACGAAGCTTATGCGGCAAATTGTCCAACCGGAAGTTCATAAAGAACACACCATATACGGCTTTCAGGTCAAACTTCCATTCGGCTCCTTTCTCACCCTGCCGGGCAACAGTCTTTGAAAGGTAATACAAGGCACGTTCACGAAAGTGTACATGCTGCTTGTTTTGCATCTCTACAATGAATTGCTCTCCATTTTCGGCAGTGCAATATATATCATAGATCACCCCTCGGTCGCCCATATACTCGGGCAGTATTTCCTTATCGAGAAAGGTTATGTCTATTATATGTTTTTCATCTACCAGCAGGTCGTTCAGGAAATCAATTAACAAGTCTTTGGTCATTTCCTGCCCGAAGATTTTTTTAAATCCTACATCGGTAAATGGATTAATAAATTTCGTCATTATTTCTGTTTATTAGTTGTTTGCGACTCCACAAAGATAATGAATCTTCTGTCTGCTTGTTACGATAATGATGATTTTATCTGTCTGCAATTATATTTTGTGGGGAATCCTACTGAAACATACCAGCTTTCTTTTT